>JADMIO011011077.1_pt1 | contig 78469 bp, 71 predicted proteins | sample 8958161 | NCBI WGS metagenome assembly JADMIO01 (sample SAMN16585339, study PRJNA669376) | soil metagenome | isolation source: Crop rotation soil | place: USA: Cullars Rotation, Alabama | collected 2011 | reverse complement strand
CGCCGCAGGCGCCGTGCCGCTCCCGCCTGAGCGCGCCTTCGTCATCCAGCTGCGAGCAGTGCCCGCCGGCGACGGAGAGCTCTTCGTTGGCCGCGCCGAGCACATCGCGTCCGGCCTCGCGGCGCGCTTCGGTTCGGTCACGGAGCTGATCGGTTTCGTTCAGCAGGTGCTGGCGGCACAAGCGCGGTCGCCGGCGGGCAAATGAAAGGGGGAATGGGGTGATGATCGACTTTGTCAGTCATGGCTATTTCCGACGCACGCGTGCAGCGGCTCTATCGCTGCTCGCGATCGTCACCGTGGGCACCAACGCCGGATGCGGTGATGGCAATGGCGCCGACTCGGCTATCACTCAGAGCGAAGAGAATACGCTGCTCGTATGGGCAGGCGACCAGGCGCACATCGCACCAGACTTCGTCGCAGTCGTAGACTTCGCGCGCGACTCGCCGGACTACGGCAGAGTGCTCCGCGTCGTACCACTGTCTGGAGCCAGCGCCGCTGGCAACGAGCCGCACCACGTTGGTCTCTCCCGCGATGGGCGAACGCTGGCCGTCGGTGGCCTGCTCAGCATCCTACGCGGTCAGGATCAGGTGTTCTTCTTCGACGTCACCGATCCACGCAATCCGACGTTCATCCGCTCGGACAATCCGCCGGACGCATCGATCACCGATGAGTTCATCCCGCTCAGCGATGGGGGCTTTCTCGTCACGTTCATGGGTGGCGCGAACGGCGCCGACCCAGGGCGGGTGGTGGAGTACGACGCCAGCCACAATTTCGTGAAGGCCTGGCCCGACGATCCGCCCACGGACGGATTCAACCCGCACGGGCTCTCGATCGACGAAGCGCACAACCTCATGGTCACCAGCGACTTCATCTGCCCACTGCACACGCTGCATGTGGTCGGCGGCGACACCCTCTACCTGCGCGGCAGTATCCGCGTCTGGGATCTCGAACGTCGCACCATCACGAACACCATCGCTGTCGGCGACCCTGCGCACCCAGCCGGCACGATGGAAGTCCAGTTGATCCCGCACGACCCGCGCCTGCGCGCCTTCACCGTGGGTATGGCCGACAACAATCTCTATCTCGTCGACACGCAAGCAGGCTCTGCGGAGGCCGTGTTCAGCTTCGACCAGTTCACGGTGCTCAACACGCACGCCATGCCGCAGCTCTTGCGCATCAACAGGCAGGGCACGCGCTTGTTCGTCACACTCAACTACGGAGGCGCTGCAGGGAAAGTGGTGATGTTCGACATCGCGCGGCCCGACCAGCCGAAGCTCTTGAGTGTCGTGGACCTCGGCCCCGACTCGGGGCCACATTACCTGCGACTCACGAATGACGAGAAACGTCTGGTGGTCACGGACTACTTTCTCGTCGAAGACCTGCCGCCAGGCGGTATCGTGGAGTCGGAAGGCGACCACAAGGTCCACGTCATCAACGTCTACGACGATCGCATAGAGCTCGACCCGGATTTCGACCTCGATTTCAATCGCGACATCGCCACCGGGCCGGCGCGCCCGCATGGAGTAGTCTTCCTCAGCGCTCGCGACGACTAGGCGTGGGAAGCGACGACTCTGGGCAACGCCGAGGTGCTGACGCAAACGGAGGATGGCTCATATCTATTTCCGCTCGCATCGGCTATGAATAGATCCAGCTCCAATCACATCGGACATCTCTGTGGGTTCGGCTCCAGGTGTCCGAACTCCTGAGTCACATCCCAGTCGAACCCTCACGTGTTGTTGAGGAAGTGTTCTCGAGGCCGTCGTCCCCCGTGGTCTCGTGAGCAGGAAAAGGGCTCCCCAACGCCCAAGCTCAGCTGGAGATGTCGACACAATGCTCCATCACAATTACGAGCGGCTGTCTGGGCTCGACAATTCCTTTCTGGTCCTCGAGCAGGCCAATACGCCGATGCACGTGGGCTCGACGGCGATCTTCGACGCGACGCCGCTGCGCGGCCGCACCGGCGGCGTCGACTTCGAGCGCTTCGCTCGGCACGTCGATTCACGCCTCCACCTGATCCCTCGCTACCGCCAGAAACTGGCCTACATTCCACTGGAAGGGCACGCGGTCTGGGTCGACGACAAGAGCTTCAACCTGCACTACCATCTGCGCCACGCGAGCCTTCCAAAGCCGGGAGACGAGCACCAGCTCAAGCGTCTCTGTGCCCGCATCATGTCGCAGGCGCTCGATCGCGGGAAACCGCTCTGGGAGACGTGGATCATCGAGGGTCTGCAAGGCGGCAAGATGGCGATGATCAGCAAGCTGCATCATTGCATGATCGACGGCATCTCCGGCGTCGACCTCCTCTCGATCCTCATGAGTCCCACGGCGGACATCCCGCACGACAAGACATCAAGCGCTTGGACCCCAAGGCCGGTTCCCAGCCCGGCGGACTTGCTGCGCAACGAGCTCGCCGAGCGCCTGAAGACGCCGGCCAACATGCTCTCGCGCCTGCTGCGCGAGCCGCAGATCGTCGGCGCGGACATCCGCAGCGGACTCAGCGCGATATTTGAATCGATCGTTTCGGCCGCGCACGCCGGGTCGGCAACGCCCTTCAATCAGCCCATCGGACCGCACCGCCAGTTCGATTGGTTATCGATGGATGTATCCGCGCTGCAAGCGGTACGTCACCGTCTTGGAGGGAGTTTCAACGACGTCGTCCTCGCCATCGTTGCCGGTGCCGTGCGTCGTTTCCTGCTGCGGCGTAAGTTCAGCGTTTCCGGTCTGACGTTCCGCGTCTTCGTGCCGGTGAGCACCCGCACGTCGCAGCAGCGGGGCGATTTGGGGAATCGCGTCGCGGGCTGGATCGTGGGACTGCCCATCGATGAACCCGATGGCCGCCGTCGTCTCGAACGGGTGATCGAGGCGACCGCTCACCTGAAGGAATCGCAGGCCGCGCGCGGGACGGAGATCATGAGCAGGGCTCTCAATTGGACGGGCGCCACTGTGCTCGGTCTGGCCATGCGCCTCGCGGCACAGGCGAACCCCTTCAATCTGGTCGTCACCAACGTGCCCGGGCCGCCGGTGCCACTATACTTGCTCGGCGCGCGCCTGCGCGAGGCGTATCCGCTGGTGCCGCTGTTCATGGGCCAGGCACTTGGCATCGCCCTGTTCAGCAACGCCGGAAAGCTCTTCTGGGGCTTCAACGCGGATTGGGACTCGCTCCCGGATCTCCATCACTTCGTCGCCGCCGTGGACGCTTCGTTCGCCGAATTGCAGCAGGCGAGCTCGAAGTCGCCGAAGCTGCTGCCCTTGCGAAGGCCGTCGCGCCCACCGCACCCGCGGTCCGTCCGTGGGGCGCCGGCGCGGCTCAGCGCCGCGCGCGCGAATCGCGTGAAGAAGGCGAGATAGTTGCACACTGGGTAGGATTTTCTGACGGTAACGACTGATCGACGGTCGAGCGTCGAGGAGGACATCGTGGGAGACAAATCGCCAAAATCTAAAGAGCGCGACCAGAAACAGAAAAGCGTCGCCAGGGCCACAGACGTCGCGAACGCAGCTTCCAAGCAAGCCGGTCAGAGCCACGTGCCGAAGAGCCCGAGTGACAGCAAGCGCTGAAGCGCTGCGGCCTTCGCGGTTCTAACGCACGAGCCTTGCAGCGGTGATACGCGGCCGAACGATCTAGTTTCGGCGTCATCGATCGCTTGCGCGGCGCGCTCACGGGGCGATTGTCGACGCGTGCTGATCTGCAATATACGCCGCGGCGAGACTTCCGCTTCTCAGGAGGCCGCGTGAAGCATTCGCATCCTATTCTGGTGACCGGCGCGGCAGGCAGGGTCGGAGCCACCGGCCCGGCCGCCACCAAGGCCCTGCTCGAGCTGGGATTCACAGTCAGAGCGATGGTGCGGCGCGAAGACGAGCGCTCCGCGGCATTGCGCGACTTCGGCGCCGAGGTCGTCGTCGGCAATCTGCTCGACCTGCACGATGCGCACCGCGTCGTCGAGGGCTGCCGGCGGGTCTATTTCGCCATGTCGGTCGACTCGACGTATCTGGAAGCCACGACCAACATGGCTGTGGTCTGCAAGCACCACGGCCTCGACGCGTTCGTGAACATGTCCCAGATGACCGTGTCGCAGATGAACATTCACGCGACGACCGACAGTGCACAGCACAAGCAGCAGTGGCTCGCTGAGCAGGTACTCCGGTGGAGCGGCCTTCCGGTGGTGTACATGCGGCCAACCGCGTTCATGGAGGTATTCTTCCTGCAGCTCTGTGCCCAGGCGATCAGGCGCAATGCGGCGATCATGCTGCCGTTCGGATCGGGGAAAACGTCGCCGATCGCGGCCGCTGACGTGGCGCGATGTGTCACCACGGTCCTCGCCGATCCCGCTCCGCACATCGGCAAGCTCTACGAGCTGACGGGGCCGATCTCCGCCAGCCTCGCGGAGATCGCAGAAGAGTACTCACGCGCCCTTGGGCGGAAGATCTCGTATGTGGACGTTGCGGTCGAGCCCTGGGTACAGCAGCTGCAGCAGTTGGGGCTGTCGGCGCACCTGACTAAGCATCTCGTCACGATGGCCGCGTTGCACCGACAGAACCGCTACGACCGCCACACCGATGATGTCGAGAAGCTGACCGGCTCGCCGCCGATGTCGATCGCCGACTTCGTGCGGATGCACGCCGCAGCGTTCGAGCCGGAAGGCAGCGCCGGATAACAGGACGTCTCGCCGGCGGCCATCTACATGTCGTAGTCCGGCATCGCGGGCGGCGCGGCGGGTCTCCTCTCGGGCTTCTCGGCGATCGCTGCTTCGCTGGTGAGCAGCAGGCCCGCTATGGATGCCGCGTTCTGCAACGCACTGCGCACGACCTTGGTCGGATCCACGATGCCGTCCTTGAAGAGATCGGAGAACTCCTCCTTCGCAGCGTTGAATCCGAACCCGCCCTTGCCGTTCTTGATTTTATCGAGCACCACCGCCGCTTCCCAACCAGCGTTGGAGGCGATGCGACGGGCGGGCTCTTCCAGGGCGCGCCGGACAATCCTCACGCCCACCTGCTCGTCGGCACCGAGCTTCACCTCATCGAGCGCGCTAGCCGCGCGCACCAGCGCCACTCCACCGCCCGGGACAATTCCTTCCTCGACCGCGGCCCGCGTCGCGTGCATGGCGTCCTCGACTCGCGCCTTCTTCTCCTTCATTTCTATCTCGGTGGCGGCGCCGACCTTGATCACCGCAACGCCCCCGACGAGCTTGGCGAGTCGTTCCTGCAGCTTCTCGCGGTCGTAGTCCGAGGTCGTCTCTTCGATCTGGGCGCGCATCTGCTTGATCCGGCCTTCGATGTCGGCCTTTTTTCCGGCGCCATCAATGATAGTCGTGTCATCCTTGTCGATGACGATCCGCTTGGCTCGTCCGAGGTCGTTGAGCGTCAAGTTTTCCAGCTTCACACCGAGCTCCTCGGCGACCAGCTTGCCGCCGGTGACAACCGCGATGTCCTCGAGCATTGCTTTGCGACGGTCCCCGAATCCGGGCGCCTTGACCGCCGCGCAATGGAGAGTGCCGCGGATCTTGTTGACCACGAGTGTCGCCAGTGCCTCTCCTTCGAGATCCTCGGCAACGATGAGCAAGGGCTTGGCCGATTTCACAACCTGTTCGAGCAGGGGAAGCAAGTCGTTCATGCCGCTGATCTTCTTCTCGTGGATCAGGATGTATGGATCTTCCAGCTCCACCTTCATCGTTACGGGATCCGTAACGAAATACGGCGAAAGGTAGCCCCGATCGAACTGCATGCCCTCGACGACTTCGAGAGTCGTCTCGAGGCTCTTCGCCTCTTCGACCGTGATGACGCCTTCCTTACCGACCTTGTCCATCGCCTCGGCGATGATGTCGCCGATCGTTGCATCACCGTTCGCTGACACATTGCCGACCTGAGCGATTTCCTCGCGGCCGTGCACGGGTTTTGAGGATGTTCTGAGGGACTCCACGACTCGCTCGACGGCCCGATCGATGCCGCGCTTCAGCGCCATCGGATCGTGGCCCGCCGCAACCATCTTCGTGCCTTCGGCCATGATGCTGCGGGCCAACACGGTGGCGGTTGTGGTGCCGTCGCCGGCGACGTCCGAGGTCTTGGCCGCCACTTCCTTGACCATCTGCGCGCCCATGTTCTCGAGTTTGTCCTCGACCTGGATTTCCTTCGCGACGGTGACGCCGTCTTTGGTGACAGTGGGCGCACCCCACGATTTCTCCAGGACCACATGACGGCCCTTCGGACCGAGGGTCACGACGACAACGTCGGCAAGAAGATCGACACCCTTCATCACTCGAGCGCGGGCATCGGTCCCAAAATGTATGGTCTTAGCGGACATATGAATTCGCCTGCCTTTCTACTCAGCTATCACGCCAAGAATATCAGTCTCTTGGAGAATCAGATGTTCCTCGCCGTTGATCTCGACGTCGCTCCCGGAATACTTGCCAAATAGAATCCGGTCGCCTTTCTCAACGCCCATCGGGACAACGCGGCCGTTGTCATCGCGTCGACCTGGTCCGACCGCCACGACCTGGCCTTCTTGCGGTTTCTCCTTGGCGTTGTCGGGAATAATGATTCCACCCTTGCTCGTCTCTTCGCGGGGAACGCGCTTGACGATTACGCGATCATGAAGCGGACGCACTTCCACAGAGTTGGACGCTTTGGTGCGCGCCGCCATGCCTCGAACTTTCGGATTACTTTCTGAATTCTTCATGCAAGACCTCACTGGTCGGGGCAGTCCCGGAGCCGTGCTGTGCAGCCCGAGACGCACTTCGATGACTGGACTTGTTATAGAGCACCCGCCGTCACCGCGTAAGGTCGTGGTACTACGCACGTGCTTATACGCGCGCCATGTTGCGACAGGCGTCGATGCGAATCGCTATCGGGAGGAAGCTACTCTCACTTGTTCATACGCCATATGATGTCGATGTGTGAGATACATCCAATGTATGGCGAACAATGCTGACGAACTGCTATGGTCTTCTTCATGACCTTCCGCGCGATCTTCTACGACCGTAACGGGGCCTCTCCGTCCACTCGTTCTGTCTCGGCCGCCGACGCCGAGCACTTGCCCGACATCATTCTCGTCGTACCGGGCCGCACCACCTACGACCACGATGGCCATGACCCCGAGGGCCGGCACATCTACCGCGAGCGCGCCACTGACTGGCGGCGCAACTCACCCAGCTCTGAATAAGGCCTCTTCGACTTTAGTCCTGCTGTCGCCTGTCGCGCAGTCGCGCTTCAAGGCGCATACACGCGCCCGTTGTACTGTGCCGTCACGGTCCCCCGCGCCCAACGTAGGCCATCGCACCGAACGCGATGGCACTGACGATCGAGACCAGACCGAGAATTATGTATGCACGACTCTCTTGCCGCTGAAACGCGCTCACGCTGCGTGGAATGATTGGCGCGTGCGCGAGCGTGTGCGGGGACAGCGGATCAGCGGATGCTATCGCCATGGTGGCAGCTCCTTTGTGGCTGTCGACAACTACTCGACAGCGGGTTGCCACCTCCTCCACCTTCCAGCGACCGCTCCACGACGACCATCGCCGCCGCCGACGTCGGCCGCAAGGGCGCGCGCATTTTAATCGCGGCGGCGTTGTCGGTGACAGCGACAGGCTCGCGGAGAGCCCTCATCGCCGCCACGCATCGTCCCGTGCGTCGGTGGCAAATTCTCGGACGAGCATTCTCGCCTTCTTCCGAGACGCGTCGTCCAGCATCTCGTCGAACTGCCAGCGCTCGAGGATGTCGAGCGCTTCTAGGCAGCGGGCGAGCTCTCCACCCACGCGCAGGACGCGTTCAATCTCCTCCACATGTGGGCCGACATCGATCGTGAACCGGGTCGGACGCTCCGGTCTCGCAGAGGCACGCCCATGCGGCCCGTTGGTCTTTCCCTCACGCGGCAGCACTGGCGCTGGCGGTTCGGCTGCACCTACTGTCATGGTACCTCCTCATCAGTGCTGTCCGAGGGATTCTGAGGTCGTCAGGACAGTATGGCGTAAATTAACATTGACGCCGCAGTGCCGACAGCAGATGGAGTGCTTGGGCAGCGGAGGGAAAATCGTTGTCGCGCCCATGGCCGTTTGTACCGAGCGCGCCGCAATGCTGAAAGCTCGCGGTACCACGCGCGTGGAACTACGCGCGTGTAACTACGTGCGCAACTGACAATCGTTGTGTGCAATACGGGTTCGCAATCCTCTCCCCGCGGCGCTCACGCCGCTACGGAAGCGAGATACGGTTTCGCGGTCCTCGGCGACTGAACAGCGCCACGCTGAGGAACATCACGGCGATGACCGCGCATATCCAGCCAATCTGGGTAGACAACCCGGCCAGGCCGCCGAAACCCAGCAGCGATGCAACGAGTGCGAGAACAAAGAACGTGAGTGCATAGTTGAACATCGAGTGTCTCCTTCAGCTACGTTGCGGGGCGAGTCTACCTCACCCGCATGCCGTACTTGTAATGCCAGAGCGGCAGCGCGGTAAGCTCGCGGTACTACGCGCGTAGCTCTACGCGCGTAGGCTTGCGCGTTCTTCCTCTGCCGGCCCGCTCTGGCGATGGTCTCGCCGCAGTCCTCGAGGCGACGTCGCGCACACGGTCGCGCCGCGGCCATCGTTGCGTGGCGGTCACGCTGCCTCGGCGTGGAGCGCGATCCACTCCAGTCGCACTACTGCGGGCGGCCGATGTCCCACCCGGCCACCGTCAGCTCATACATGGGCGTTCGTAACAGTGGGCCTCGTACGAGACCACCCAGACACAGCGCCCGCATTGCGCTGGTCACGCTTTCGATGCAAATCCCGCGCCGGCGCAGCTCGAAAACGAGATCGGTCACCAACAAGCGACCACCACAGGCGCGTAAGATCGCCAAGATCGATGATTGCAGCGGCGGAAGTGTACGATACAGACCCTCTTCTGAGACGGGCATCGTCATTGCGGCTGCTCCCAACGCGACGGTGTTTTAGCTCGTGAACGCGAGGCTCGCCCGCTCGATGGTGCGCTGGGGCCGAGCGAGCCTGAGCAGTGTGAGCAGCTTCACGATCGGCCACGCCGGGTCCATCTCGCGTCGGCCCACGCTGAACTTGGGACTGCGCGGAAAGGCGTGATGGTTGTTGTGCAGCCCCTCACCGCCCGTGATCAAAGCCAGAACGCGGAGGTTGGTGGCCGTGTTGCCAAAGTTCTTGTACCCGACGTGGTGGCAGAGCCCGTTGATCGAAGGAGAGAGGACGAAGACGTACGAGACGGCGTGGATCGCGGCGCCGAGCAGGCCGTACCAGAGCCCGAAGAACGCGCACATGATCGCGCTGCCGACCAGCGGCCCCGCGGTGCCGTAGTTGAAGAACCAGCGATCCCAGAAGTCATCCTTGATGTCCGGCGCGTACTTCTGGACCACCTCGGCGTTGCGCGCTTCGCGAACATAGTAGAAGACGTTGCCGAGCTGAACGCGCCAGAACCCCTTCAGCAGCGGGCTGTGCGGGTCGCCCTCTTCGTCGGCGAACGCGTGGTGCTTGCGATGTACCGCGACCCATTCTCTGGTTGATATCCCGGTGGTCAGCCACAGCGCGAATCGGAACGAGAACGCGGCCGCCGGATGCAGAGCGAGTCCGCGATGCGTGGCGGTCCGATGCAGGTAGATGGTGGTACTGAAGATGGCGAGCTGGGTGACCGCGACGGCCGCGATCACGCTCAGTGTCAGCGAGGTCAGCACACATCCCTCCGAGAACGGCGCTGTGAGCGCGTGCGTTGAAACGGACTCATCGTGGTCGTTGTGGCGATGGCGTTATCGTATACGCACCACCGCAACGCCGTAAGCTCGCGGTACTACGCGAGTGGTTCTACGCGCGTAATATTACGTCCTGCCGGGAGCCGCGGGCGTGTCGCGAACCGCAGCCCAGCCGCGCCGTCTATCGTTGGCGCGCCAAGAAAGGCTCCGCGGCAGGTTCCGCTGGGTGTCGAGGCCCGAGTACCCCGACGAACGTGCCCGAGTACGAGGCGAAAACGCAGCCTCCAGGGCGAAATCGTCGCGGTGCGCGCAGTTCCACGTCGAGCACGTCTACCGTTGCGCTCGACCCGAGGCGAACCGTACGCAGCGTCATCCCTCCCGCCAGTGGTTGAGGAGCTTCGTGCGGTCCACCTGAATACGAGTCGATTTCGGCATGATCTCCCTGCCGGGAGTCCACGATGGCGCGCAGCACGAGGTCAGGATCGGTGGCGAAGCCGAGATAGACCTCGCGGGTCGGTCCTGACACGTACTGGCGCTGGGGGCAGCCGTGAGCGTCGCGCAGGCGGCCGATGGGGCGGATGATTTGCGCACCGAATCGACTCCAGACCGCGCGACGACAAACGTCCGCCGAGGACTTACGCCCGCGGAGCTTGCCGCGCGCTCAAGACGTTGCGGACCAGCTGGGCGGCCGAGGAGACGTGCATCTTTGAGAACACCATGCGGCGGTGTCCTTCCACGGTGCGGACGCTGACGCGCAACGCCGCCGCGATCTCCTTGGATGTCTGGCCCGCGACCAGCAACTCCATCACGTCGCGCTCGCGCGGCGTGAGCCGCGCCAGACGCTCGATGACCGGGGCGCGCTCGGTGCTCGCCGCGCGTGTCTGGCGATCGACGTCGATCGCCGCGCGGATGCGTTCCAAGAGCATGGTGGGGGGTACCGGCTTTTGCAGGAAGTCGAACGCGCCCGCCTTCAGTGCCCTGACCGAGGTCGGCACGTTACCGTGGCCGGTGAGGACGATGATGGGCAGCGTGGCCTTGCGCCGACGCAGCTCGTCCTGCAGGTCCAGGCCGCTGGCGTGGCGCAAGCGGACGTCCAGCACCAGGCAGCCGGCACGTTCCGGGTCGTGCGCGGCGAGGAACTCTTGACCGGAAGCAAAGGTCTCGACGGCAAGACCCGCCGACTCGAGCAGCGCGCGCACGGACTTGCGCACGCCGACGTTGTCGTCCACCACGAAGACCGTCGCCGTGGCAGTCATCGACTTCGCTTCCTCGGCGCTAGTTTCGAGGCCTGCAACGGCAGCGTGAAGCGACCGTCGTACCGGCGCCGTGAGGCGGGTTCTCCACCAACAGTCGGCCTTGGTCTGCTTCGTTAATAGAGCGGCTCATGGCCAGGCCCATTCCCAGCCCCGCCGGTTTGGTGGTGAGGAAGGGCTCGAACAGCCGTTGCAACTGGCGTGCCCCGTTCCCTTCAGGGCACTAAGGGATGCTCGCGGTCTGGAAACCAAGGGGCGCCGATGTCATAGGGCTCGTCTGGCGTCGGCATCGGTATACGTTTTGCGGCGGCAGCTGCGGCTTCGGCGCGGCACAACGCGGCTTCGGACGATATCATGTACGCTTTCCATCGTTGCATGCGTGACTCCTCTCAGCTGAGTGTGGGCCAACTGAGACGCGATAGATAGGGGGCCGCCCTGCCGCTCCTGATCCCGAGCAACATCTAGCCTTCCGAGCAATGGGCAGAAGGTACGACCGCGCGACCGCGGTTGTGAGCCGTGAGTGCTACGCGCCTGAAATTGCAGGGCCGCAGCGAGGCGCGGATGCTTTGGACCCGGCTGGACTGCTTACGTCCCGCTATCTCAGCGAGCCTCAGCGCCGGCGTCGGGCCGTCGTCATCACCGTCGCCGACTTGGAAGGCGAACTCGGCGCAGTGACGTGTTTCGGGCAGAACATGTCGGTCACGCGGGCGGTGATGCCCAACGTTTTCCCCGAGCCTCGGGCCAAAGTGGTATGAGGCGACTGCGGCGGGCGCAGCGCACGCCGTTCATTTCCGATGCATGCGCAAGGTGCTCGACTGCTTGCCGTTGTTGAGTGGCCTCACGGAAACGATCTCGGCGACTTCCCAATCAGCCACGCCCTGCGCTTCAAGCGCAGCTTGGGTGAGGGCTTCAAACTCGCTGAGCATGAAGGGTACGCGGATCGAGATGGTCACGGTGCGTTCGTCGTTGGTCATCACTTACTTGTATCTCGGACGGACGCTGCGCGCGACCCATCGCGATATCAGAGGACGCGAGGCGGCTCGCCAATCAGGCGGCGGGTCAGGAATCGGGGGCGTGGCGGGCTCGGCACTTCAAGGCCTGGCGGGGTAAAGGGCGGATGCTCGCCCCGACACGAAGGGCCGTAGATCAACGCAGTCGTTACATCGGGCGTACACTCTCGAACGCAACCGCTTTCCGTATCGAGAGAGAGCGGTTCGTCCGCAACGGCAAGCGGCACGGGCTCCCAGGGCTTGCGGGGCGCCTTGTCTGTGGCGTACCTGTGCGCGCACCCTTCATTGTTTCACGGTTGTTGCTGGCCGCCGCTCCATCACCGGCAGCGCGACTAGGTGCCAGCGAGGACAAGTGCCGACGCCGAGAGGAGAGAGCGCATGCCGCCGACCCCTCTCTCGGGCGCGGCGAATGCCGGCCCGCGCGCGACCTCTCGAGAAACTTTTCTGATGTCACGATGACCGTCTTTGTACTTCACGGTATAGTCGATCACTATGTTGCCGGGGCTGCGGTGCATCGCAACTACGTCCCGCGCGAGGCATTCGAGGCCTACCTGCGGTCGAGAGCCGCGCCGTTCGCCGCGTGGGACACGGGCCGCCGCGAGGGCGATGTGCTCACGGTCGACGACGCGACGCGCGCCGGCGCCGATGCCTGCATGACCGCGCGCCGGCTCGGACACGAGGTGATGTTTTTCGTCAACCCGTTCCAGATCGTGTCCGGGCAGCCGTACTTCTTCAGCCTGCTCGACGCGATCATCGACGCGCGCACTGCCACCGCGGTGGAATACCGTGGTGAAATCCACGATCTCGGTCCCACCGGGATACAGCGGTTTCGCGTCGCGGCGAGAGACGCGCTGATGGTGCGACGCGCCGACCAAGCCTACGCTGCCGCAGCGGAGCTCACGGCGCTGCTCGGCGCGGACGGCGCCGAGGTCGCGGCACACGATCGGCCGATCTCGCTCGCCGAGCTCGGCGCGCTCAAGGATGCGGGGGTCAGAATAGAGAACCACGGCTGGTCGCATGTCGAGATCAGCTCGCTCAGCGACGACGAATTCGCCGAGCACGTCACCGCCGGTCGCGACTGGCTACGGCGCGAGCTCTCGGTCGACGCCGCGCTGTACGCGGTTCCGTTCGGTGCCGACGATGTTCCCGACCACCGCCGGCACTGGGTCGGGGACGGCTATTTTCTTGCGAGCCGGAGGTTTCCGCCCAGCCGTCTGAACCCACTCTGCTGGAATCGCAAGGACCTGATAGCCGAGATGCGCGGACAGTTGCGGTTGCGCGCGTACCTGGACGCGAAGCTCGAACAACGGCGCAGCTAAGATTGATCAGACTAAGAAATCTTCACCACAGAGACACAGAGGAACGGAGAGTGGGGAGCTTGTGAAATCTCCGTGTCTCTCTGTCTCCGTGGTAACGTCTTTTGTTCCTACACGCCGCCGAACAACTCGAGATAGCGGGACGCGTTCTTCTGTACGTCGAAACGCTGCTCGACGCGCTTGCGTGCGTTGACACCCAACGCCGCGACCAGGGCCCGATCGTCGGCAAGCTCGAGCAGCGCCTGCGCCAGCGCCTGCGGATTGCGCGGCGGCACCAGGATGCCGCTGACGCGGTCTTCGACGATCTCGGGGATGGCGGTCATCTTCGGCGCGACGACGGCCAACTGCATCGCCATCGCCTCGATGAGGGCGTTTGGAGTGACATCGCGGCCGCCGTCGCGAGCAAGAACGGAGGACATCGCGAACACATCGGCTCGGGCGTATTCCTGCAGGACGCGGTCGAACGGCAGTGCGCCCGCGAAGCGCACGATGCCCTCCAACTGCAAGCGGCGGCAGAGCTCCGCCAAGGTACGCTCGTATCCGGCCGACAATGTCCCCTCGGCGCCGCCGACGATCACGCATTGCAACGCGCGGCCACGTTCGCGGGCAATCGCCAGCGCCTGCAGAAGGTGCTCGAAGCCCTTCTCCTCGCTCAATCGTCCGACGCTGAGGACTCGCAGCGGATCGCTGGCTGATGCTCGCTTCGGCGCCGGCACGAAACGAGACAGATCGAGTCCCTCGTACACGACGTGCACGGGCACGGACCTGCGAGGCGCCATCGCCCGCTCGATGAACGCGCGGTTGAACTCGCTACTGGTGACGACGAACTTCGCCTGTGCGAATCGTTCGGCGAGTCCCCACAGCGAGCCATGCCGGTAGAGATCCGCGGACGCGCGTGCCTGAACGCTGTAGGAGACGCCCGCCATGCGCGCGGCCAGCAGGGCGATGAACGCGCTCGCGTTCGCCCACGGCGAGTGGAGGTGGGTGATGCCGCGCTCGAGGACGAGACCGGCGAGGTAGAGGGCTTGGCGGAACACGCGCAGGTCCTCGCGCGGCGACTTGCGCGCACTGTATCGATGCAGCGCGACGTACGCGAAACAATGGAGCGCGGCGAGCGGCTCGCGGCGCAGCACGCGCCGCCGAGAGCGGCGCAGTCGCGCCTGGTCGAGTGGCAGCAGATAGTGCGTGTCCGCGACGAAGGCGCGCGCTTCGGCATCGAGCAGCTCGTCGCGTTCGCACAGGTCTGCGAACACCTCGACGTCGAGCCCCACCTGCCGCAGCGCGCCGACTTCGCGATAGATGTAGGTGCCCGTGAGCGCCGGGAAGCGCCAGAGATAGTAGCCGACGCGCGGCCGATCGCTGTGCGCCGCAGCGCGCGCGGTGCCGAGCGGCCACCACGCCGCGCGATCGACGGCGAGCCCATACAGCCGCATGGGCAGCGACGCCCGCGATTTCACGGCTGCCTGTCCTCGGCCGGGTACGTGTAGAGGCGCCTCGCGCGGGCGAGAAGTTCCGGTTCAGGCGCCTCGCAGAACTCGCCACCGGCGCTCACCCAGGCGTGCCCGCGAAGGCGGTCTCCCGCCGCACGCCGCGGTTCGACGAGGAAGTGGATGCGCAAGGTGGGTCCGCACGCGTCCGCGAAACGACAGAACATCAGCGAGCGCACATAGCAGGTGTTGCGGTCTCGGAAGACGATCGAGAACCACGGCCGGCTCAACCGGTCGATGCGCGCGACGGAGGACCGCAAGTCCGCGGCCGGCGGACGCGGCGCCGCGTGCAGGCGCTCGAGCAGAGTCGGCAGCGGCTGGCGATCGATCCATACCGGCAATCGCCAAATGAAATGCGCCAGCTGCAGCGAGAAGCGTACATCTTCCGGAGTGTGAAAGACTTCTCGCGCCCGTCGCGACAGGCGCAGCGGACTCCACCGACCGGCGCTCACCCAGCTAACCATCGCCGCCGCTCCCGCCGGCTGAAATAGGTTTCGAAAAAGCCCACGCGCAGCGCCAGATGGCGGAGGAAATTGCCGCGCCGCAAAAGTGCGCCGTCGCCGACGGCAGGCACGAGCGCCGCCCCGCCGAGTGCAACGACGTCGCCCCACGCGCGCAGCTCGCGCCCGACTGACCACGGTACCTCGCGGCGATAGTGCCACATGAACTGCGCCAGCCCGCGTCCATAGCCGCGCTGTTGGCGCACATAGTCGCGCCAGGTCGTGTAGTGACGGTGAAAGACGACGGCGCGCGGCTCGTAGTGGAACGCGCCGCCAAAGCGCCGGCGCAAGCGCGTGTGCAGATCGCAGCTCTCGTACGACGAGTAGCGCTCGTCGAGCCCGTTCACCGCGACCAGCGCCTCGCGACAGTACATCACGTTGCCGCTCGGTGCGTAGGGGAAGGTCGGATGCTCGAGGTGCCGGTCGGTGTTGAAGCCGCCGGTGAGCTCGACATAGCGCGGCACGGCCTGCGGCAATGGGAAGCCGACGATTTTTCCGGCGGCGCCGAGTACGCGCTCGCCGCCGTTTGCATGCTCGACGGCGGCGTAGAGATAGCGGAGCCAATGCTGCGTCGCTCCGCAATCGTCGTCGGTGAACGCCACCCAATCGCCGCGCGCAGCCTGCCAGCCGCTGTTCTTGGCGGCGGCGAGACCGCGGTGTGGGCGGCGCAGCAGCACGACGTCGAACTGCGAGGCGATGCGCGCCGAATCGTCGCTCGATCCGTCATCGACGACGATCACCTCGTAGCGCTCGCGCGCAAAACTCTGGGCGTAGACGGAGCGCAGGCTGGCGGCGAGCGTATCGGCGCCGTCGTAGACGCAGATGACAACCGAGATGTCGGGCTTCATCGCGGCGGCCACGGTTGCCAGACGCGATGCCGCAGCATGCTGCGGAAGCCGCCCCAGAACGACGCGCTCCATTCCCAGTGGCGACGCGCGAACTCGGCCCGCTCGGCCGGAATCACGCCGAGGCGCTGCCCGCGCGGAAGGAGCCACGCCTTGGACCGCCGCACAGCGAGCGTTCGCGCGAGCATCAGCCGGCGCGACGCGTTCAGCGGAATCACCTCCGGATATCGCAGGTGTGCTTGCGCGAGTCCCTGGCCATAGTCCCATGCCTGACGAAACAGAGCCTCGAACGTATCGCGACGGCGGCTGAACAAAACGGCATGCGGCTGTCGCACTATTCGACACGCAGAGCGGCGCACCAGGCGCACGCACACGTCAAGATCCTCCGCCGTGCGCAAGTCCTCGTCCCAACCGCCGACGTCGATCAATGCCGCCCGCTGCACGGCCATGCTCTCGGCCGCGACATACGGTACTCGGGAGCGAAAGAAATCGTGCTCCAGCCGACGCGTGCCGAGCTGCGCCATGAAGCGCTGGGCCGGCGTCGCCGCCCGGTCGCTCACGGCATGCCCGCCCACCACCACGGGGGACGCATTGGCGAACGGAGCGGTCATCTCGGCGAGCCAGCGGTGCGTCGGCAGGGTATCGGCGTCGACGAACACCACCACTTCGCCGCGGGCGCGACCCAAGCCGAGGTTGCGCGCTGCCGATGGGCCGGGCTTCGGCTGGCGCAGCAACGTCACCGGGAAGCGCTCGACGACGTCCGTCGTCGCGTCGGTCGAGCCGTTATCGACAACGATGATCTCCGTGTCGCGCGGCGCGCCCGCTTGGTGCGTGAGCGAGGTGAGCAGATCGCCGATGGTCTCCGCACCGTTGAGCACCGGCACGACCACGCTGACGGCGAGATCAGCCGGCATCGCCGAGCTTGCGCGACAGCCGGCGGCGAAAGCTGTCGATGTATTTGTCCGGTAGGACCTCGACGCCCCAGCGCTGCTTGAACAGCGCCGCCGCGGCGCGCATGGCATCGAGGTCGTAGCGCCGCTCCGCATAGCGGCGATCGGCAGCCGACGTCGGCTGCCAGCGGTCGTCGTGAATCAGCGCTGCGTGCGCCGTCGCCCAGGCACAGTAGCCCCGTGCCGCCATCTGCAGGCTGAAGTCCAGGTCCTCGAAACCGACACGGTAGCTTTCGGCAAAGCCGCCGCAATCGCGGAACGCGGCCGTCGCGTACAATCCGGCGCCGCCGGAGATAAAGTTCGTGGCCACGTCTGCGCGTGCGAACCAGCCCTGTACCGTCGCGGGCGGCAGGTCGTGGAACCACCGAGCGATCTCGAGAACCTCGCTCTCGCCCGAGCGCACGAGCGCGGGCGCGAACGCCCACACCGTACCGTCCGGCTCGAGGATGAGTGGTTCGACGAAGGCGGCATCGTGGCGCACGGCGCACGCCATCGCTTCGCGCAGCCAGCCGGGTCGGCACACGATGTCGTTGTCGAGCGAGAACACGTAATCGGTTTCCACTCGTGCGAAAGCGCGATTGCGTGCAGCGGCGCATCCCAGCCGCACCGGGCTTTCGCAGAGCTCAACGTTGGAATGAACGGCGCGCAGGCCGCGCAGATACTCGAGGGTCTCCGGCTGCGAGCCGTCGTCGTGGATGAAGAGGGCGAACGGATAGTCCGCATGCGCGTACATGCTCTCGATGCAGCGCCGGGTCAGATGCACGCGATCCAGCGAGAGAAGGACGACGGTAACGGTGGGCTGCCGGTTCGTCGTTGATGGGATCACGCCGGCGTCAGCGCGGCGGCTGAGCAGCACCATCTCCTGAGCATGGAGGGGACGAGGACTGGGCATCGGTCAAGCTCGTTCGTAGCGCCCTGCGCGCGCTTCGAGCAATGGCATCATGAACTGCTCAACTGCCGCCACTCGCGGTGCCGCACCATGCTGGCGAACCCTCGCCACAAGCCCCAGTTCCAGGCTCGGTGGCACACCGCGTCGTGCACGTCGTCCGCGGTCGCGCGGCCGGTCCAACGTGCCGTCGACAGGAGATACGGCCAGACGGCCACCAGCATCAGGCCGCCGGCGATGCGCGCAGTCCGCCGCGGTCCCCACGCCGCGGCCTCGTGGTACTGCAGCCAGAGCTTCGCCCGCCCCTGCCCGTACTTGAACGCGCGTCGCCTCAGCTCCGCGAGCGTGCGACTGGTCCGTACGAACACCAACGCTCCGGGTTGGTAACCGATCGGCGCGCCGAATCGGCGTACCAGCCGAAACGACAGATCGACATCTTGGGCGACGCGAAACGTCTCGTCCCATCCACCCACCGCCAGCGCGGCATCGCGTCGCATCGCCATGTTGCCGCTGGCAGCAAAGGGAAATCCTTCGGCCTGCGTGTTCTCTTTCTCGCGGTCGAGGAAGCAACGCGCATAGTAACGCTCGGCTGGTGTCGAGGGGCGATACCCGAGCATCCGCCCGGCGACCTGAGTCACCGTGGGATCGGCGAACGGCGCCGCGATCTCGGCGAGCCAGTGGCGGGTCGGCAGCGTGTCGGCATCGAGGTGGGCAACGATCGCGCCGCGCGCCGCGTGCAGACCGCGATTGCGCGCCGCAGCCGGACCGGGGGTGCTCTCGGTGAGCAGCTGCACGGGAAACGTCGCGACGATCGCGCGCGTCTCGTCCCGCGAGCCATTGTCGACCACCAAGATCTCGCTGCTGCCTGAACTGGCCGCCTGGTTGAGCAGAGCGGTGAGGGTCGCGGCGATGGTCGCCGCGCCGTCGAGCACCGGGATGACGACGCTGACCGACGGGGACGCGCTCATTCCAAAATCTGCTCGAGGACGTCCAACGTGCCGGGGTCGCGATAGGCATCCTCGCCGATTTCGAGGCGCACGCCGCGCAACGTGTGCGCCGACCGGGCCAGGACGGTGAGAATGCCGCGCGCGGTGTCGCGGTCCGCCGGCATCACGGTCTGGTGCAGGAGCGTGGAGAGGACCTCGCTCGCCGCAAGGTGCTCGACTCGCGTCGGCCGGCTTTCCTGCAAGCGATGCAGCTGCACGAGATGCGTCGGCGCAGCGCGCCGCGCGAAGCCATCGCGCCAGATGTCTTCGATCGCGATCTGGCGCTTGGCCGACCAACGCGACAGACGCGGCAGCGCTTCCAGATCGCCCAGCTCCGGAAACCACGTCGCGGTCCGCGGATCGAGGTTGAAGCGGCCGTTGAGGCCGCGTACCTCCGGTTGCCCGTCGCCGTCGAGTGCCATCAGCGCCTTGTCGTCGCCGAGCGCGTGCCAACCCCGGTGCAGCAGCGCCGTGGTCAAGGTGCTCTTGCCGCCTCTGCTCGGTGCCACAAGCAGCGCGCAACGCGGGCCGCGCACCACGGCGCCCGCGTGCAGCGGAATCCATCCGAGCTCGCGCCACGCGGTGGTTAGCACCAGCTCCAACAGATCTTCGATGCTGTCCTCGGTCCACACCCCCTCTGCATCGCGGAAGATCGGTGGAATCCAGAGGTCCCATCGGCAGACCGCGGCGTCATAGCGGGCTGATGCTCCCCAGCGGCATGTCGCGACGAGACCGAGCGCGGTCTTGTCCACGCGCATGCGGGAGCATTGCAGAAACCGGCCCTCGCCGAGCGCGGCGCGTTCCTCGGTGGCGTGCAGGTGGACGGCGCGCGCGGAGCTGGAATCGTCCCAGTGAGCGGTGAACTGCTCGAGCTCCGCGAGCGCGCGCTCCCGCAGCGTTGCGGTGTCGGCGCTGATGCAGAGTGCCACCGGCCCGCAATGCACGACGGTCTGGATGCCGCCGGCGTGGACACTGCCGTCCATCGGCAGCAACTGGCGGCTACTCCGCCAGCGGCAAGGTCGGATCGAACGGGCTCCGCACGATGCGCTGCAACGCTTCCGGAGACTTCTCGATCGTCGGCGCCGACCACGGCGTGGTGAGGTCGACGTCGCCACTCGCCGCCGGCCACTCGGACGCTGCGACCAGGGTATCGGCGATCAGGACCTCGAGAAACCTTGCCACCGCACCGTCGTCGGCCGGTGCGCCCCACTGCCCGCAGCGTTCCATCACCTGCTCGCGCGTCGCGCCGCCTTCGAACAGCTTCACAATCGCCCAGCCGCTGGCGTTGACTTCGTAGAAGTCATTGGTGTCGAGATTCAGCAGCACCGCGCCCTGTTCGATGACCGTCGCCACCACCTCCGGCCGCAGGACCAGAACGCGACCGTTCACCTCAGGCGTTGCCATTGCTCTCCTCCGCGATTGGAATTGTCTCGATCGTGCGCAGCCATCGCGCCAGGCACGAGAACCGATTGGATGGGATGTATGGCCAGAAGCGCCGAAAGGACGCAAGGGTGAAAACGCCCTGTAATCTGTGCAGCGCCGGCACATCACAGCATCTGTTCACGAAGCGGGGCTGGCGCCTCGAGAGGTGTGACGGCTGTGGCCTCGTTCGTGTCGCACCGATGCCGACCGCCGAGCAGGTTGCGCAGTTGTACTCGCCCCTCGCCCGTTATCAGCTCGCGCGCCTCGGTGGTCCGACGCGTTACACGCGCGGGGAGGATCAGCGCAGCGAGTGGTTGGCATCGATCACCGGTGCACCGCCGCGTCCGGGCGCCCGCCTGTTGGACGTCGGGTGTTCGACCGGCGACTATCTCTTGCGAGCACGCACCTTCGGTTGGAGCGTGCACGGCATCGACGTCGCAAAGCATCTGGCCGCGTTCGCGCGGCTGAAGCGCGGGATTCCGGTCGAGCACGGCGATGTCCGCGATGTGCTCGCTCGCTTCGAAGCGGAGTCGTTCAACGCCATCACCTTGTGGGACGTGATCGAGCATCTGCCCGAGCCCCTTGAGACGATGCGCGATCTTCGTCGCGTGCTCGAACCCGGCGGGACGCTGTACCTGGCCACGCCGAACCTGACCGGCTGGGTTCCGCGCTTCCACTGGCGGGTCCTACGTCCCCTAACCGGTGTCTGGCCACATCCGGAGCCGCCGCTGCACCTCTACCAGTTCGCGCGATCAACGGTCGCGCAGCTGTTCGCTGCGGCCGGGTTCGATGACGTGCGCTTCCTGCCCGACGAGATCCCGCTCTGGTACACGAGCGGCTTTCTCGGTGAACCGCAGTGGCGACACTGGTTGCGCGGCGAACCCGGCGCTGCCGGCGCGCGCTCGATCTATCTGATGACGCTACCGGTGTTTCTGGCGGCGCGCGTTTTCGGCCGTGGTGATTCGATCATCGCCTGCGGGTCGAAAGAACTTCACCGCGGAGACGCGGAGGCGCGGAGATCGCCTGCTTGAGATGAATGTATATGAACTCCTAAAGACAATTCCAATTCGGTTACGACAGAGCAGGTTGCGGCGATCTCGCGCCGACCTCTCCGCGGCTCCGCGTCTTCGCGGTGAAGATTCTTCGTCAGACCAGTCTGCGATCTCGACTACTGCCGCCAGCACCTCGGCACGACCGATATCTACGACGCCACCGGCGCCGCCGGCGACGTGTTCTTGTTCGACACCAACGGCGCCCATCGCGCCGTCCGCCGTGAGACAGCGCGCGTGCGCGATGTCTACCTCATCGAGCTCAACGCCAACTCCGCCAATGTCTGGGGCGGCGACGTGCACCGGAACGTACTGCCGAGGTTCGGCTGGAGCATGACCCCTTCGAGCACTTCATCGCCGCCGAGAAGAAGTGGGACCGTGGCGTCGGCGCAGCAGGCGTCGTCGTGGGTGACGAGTCTTCCGAACCTGCAGGAGTGGCTGTATCCTGCTGCAGCAGACGCTCAACGGCCGCGCTGTCACGACGTCTCGCCGCGCTGATCAGCGGCAGTTCTTCGGCCGCCGTTGCATCGCTCATGCAGGGGCGGCGAGGACCTCTTGGCGCATTCGCGACAGGGAATCGACCGCCGACGCGAGGCGCAGGCCCTCAGCTTGCAAGAGCGCGTGGTCGAGGTGCACCAGGAGATCGGCGGTATCCAGCGGCCGCCTGCCAAGCTCGGTGCCCTGCTGCTGGGCGCGCACCGCGGCCTCGCGGCTGTCGCCACAAAGGCCGAAGTTCGGGATGAGTCCGACCTCGGCGCACAAAGCGATGAAACGCTCGATCTGACGATAATTGAGCTCCTGAATGACGAAATCGCCGTACACGTCGAACCGTCGGATTGTATGACGCTGGCCCAGCGCGACGAGACGGCGCGCCCCAGCGAGCGCCTTGTCGAAGCTGCCGCGCAGGCGAATGTGGTCGTAGCTGTCGGCGTCTGCTGCGTCGAGGGACACGTCGACGTGCCCGACGCGCACGGCCTCGAGCGAGTCGATAATCCGCTCGGTGACCAACGTGCCGTTAGTGATGAACGAAGTGTGCGTCCAGCGCGGCTTCAGCGGATTGAGAATGAGCGCGCGGGAGGTGTCGCAGAAAAACGGCTCGCCGCCGAAGACCTTGATCTCTTCCAGGTACGGCATCAGGTCACCGAGAGCCGGTCCACCGTACCAGGTTCGCTGGCGGCCCGAGTCGAGATCGAGGAAGCACATGACGCAGCGCAGATTGCATACGTCGCTCGGATGCAGATGGATCCGTAGAGGCCGCAGTCCATCGAGATCATCATCACCGGCGAGGATCGCGCGCAACACGCCGGCTCGGTTGGCGAGGAAGTCGGCGTCGAACGACGCGAGCTCCTGGCGCGAGTAGTCATACAGCTCGATCTTGCCGAACCAGTGCTGGCGCGCGTTCAGAAGCGGACACGTCGACGGACATTCCTGCGGCGGCGCGACGCGCATGGCCCGCCGCACGGCGCGATAGCGGGAACCGTTCCAGATCGCGACCACGTCCCTGCCGTTGTGGATCGCGCCCTGCGGCAAGCCGCGATACCAGCAGCACGGCTTTACGTGTCCCAGGCTGCTGCGCTCTTCGAGGCCGACCCAGGGTTTCGTGCAGCGAGGACCGTCGCCGTCACCAAGCCTGCGCTGCAGCGCGATGTTGTCCTCGACGACAGAGTCGATGTGAACGTCCGCCAAGACGTTCTCGTATTCCGGGCGCCGCCGGGCTGTCAACGAATGAGGGCGGCTGCGTGTGGCCGTGATGACGTGGGGACGTGGGGACGTGGTGACGTGTTGAGGTGCGGACGTGCGGACGTGGTGAGTGTCGACGTGCTGGCGTCTTGAAGCGCGGACCTCGTCTTACACACGTCAACACGTCAACACGTCAGCACACCAACACGTATCTCCAAACGTGAAGCGTCCATTCACCCCCAGGCAGCGCGCCCGAGCGCTCGTAGGAAGATGGGGATGTATGCCAGCTTGTCGCGCAATCGCTCGCGTGCGCCGAGGTGGAATCGCATTTCATCCAGAAGGGGAATCGGGGCGGGCGTTTCGAGCCAACCGAGCACACGGCTCTCGAGTTGCCGCAGCTGCGCGCTGCCCTCCACGCAATCGTCGAGCGATTTCGGCAACGATGCGCCGAGAACGTCGCGCGCCAACGCCAGGCCGAGGGACAGCATTCGTGCGGCGCCGAGTTGCTTCGCCGTGTGGCGCAGACGCTCGACGTCAAGGTCCCGTCGCGTGTGGACGAGCCAGGCCACATCGGCGACGAGCTGCAGGCGAAACCACTGGTGGCTCGTCGCATGTACGCAGAGGATGAGCAGGAGATCGTCCGGGGCGAGGTTGCGCATGGCGACGCCGTTGACGGTGACGATCTCGGCTCTCTGCCACAGGGGCTCGAATTCGACTGCGAAACCTCGCGGCAGTTGCCAATGCGGAGCGACGCGCCAATGGATCTCGACGCGTACGCCGGACCGCTCGTCCAGTAGTTGCAGCTCACGGTGACTGTGCAGGTGCCCGGGATTCAGATCCCCTTCCTGAGAGACGGCTGTGTACCCTCTCGTCGTCAGCACCTCACGGCAACGGGTCACGTCGTCGGGAGACACGAGAATGTCGAGATCGGTGAACTGCCGGCGTGCCACGTTGCCGTAGGCGTTCAACGCGAGCAGAGGACCTTTGTACGGCACGGCGCGGATGTGTTCGCTGGCCAGCGCCGCGACCAGCTCGCCCAGGCGGCGCGTGACGGCGCAGTTACGCTTCGTGTTGACGAGCACGCGTTGCCAGAGACGCGCGAGCGCGGCTTCCGGAACGCCAGGTACCGCGTCGTCCCTGAGAACACGGTGCGCCAGCGGAACGACGGCGTGAAACTCGGCCGCAGCGTGAAATCGCTCCCAGTCGATACTTCGATCGAGGTGCGCCCGCAGCGAAGACGCGCTCGGAGGCCGCGCGCAGAGCCGGAGTAGTTCGTACTCGGGCGTCATGGTCCGCACGCGGGCATGACGCAGCTTTCTGCGCACGTGAGTGCGCCGTCAAGGGCACACGCCCTCAATCACTAAGAGGCGATCCGTCGTGCGAAGCGCCCGATCCCACCGCGGCAGAAGTCCCAGAGGTCGTCGATCCAACCGGTATCGTCCGCGCCGCGGAAGAGGTTGCGGTGGACCTGCGCCGAGATGAGTGCGTGGATGATCTCGGCGATCTTGCTCGCGTCTCCGGCGCGAACCGCCCGCGTCTTCATTCCCGCGCGAAGCAGGTCCGCAATGAGCTGGTTCATCGGCGCGAGCGCCGCATTCAACTCCTCCGGTCGGTTCTCGGCGAGCCGTATGTGCTCGTGGGTCATGGCCATCATGTAGACGCGCTCCGATGCCGACAGCGCGCTCGATGCGATGGTACGCACCGCTTGCTCCAGCGCTGCCACCGGGTCGTCGACCCCGGCCAACTGCTTTCTGAGTCGCGCCGCGCCGCTGGCCATCGTGTCCTCGAAGAGTGCCAGCAGCACGTCATCCATGCTCCCGAAGTGCCTGTAGAAGGCTCGCCGCGCGAGCCCAGTCTTCTTGAGCAGCGCGCGCAGGGTGACGGCTTCGAGCCCGCCGTCGGCAACGAGCTCACGCGCAGCGCGGACGACGCGGTATCCGGGACGAAGCACCTGCTTTCGCGCGCGGTCGAGCGCACGCTCCTCCCAGGCTTTCTGCGACTTCTTCGTGCGCAGCGACGCGTTGCTCATTGCTCGTCTCGGTCGCCTGAAGGCGCCGACGGAGCGGCACCCTCCAGTTCACGCACACGGGCGTTCACCGGCGACCCAGCGCACCACTCGCGCGCAGTCGCGCGACGTCGATGCCACTTTCAGCCAGCACCTCTTCGGAATGCTGGCCAAGCGTCGGTGCTGGGCGCGCGATCATCCAGCGGCTCTTCTCGAACGCGTACGGCGGCCCCGGGTACCGCACCTTGCGACCGAGCTGCGGTTGTTCGACTTCCACCTGCATGCCGCGGGCGACGAAGTGCGGATCCTCGAACGCCTCCTCGGGTGAATAGATCACGCCGACCGGCAGGCCTGCTCGCTGCGCCCCCAAAAAGAACTCCTGAGCGGTGATGCGACTGGCGATGAACGTCAGCGCCTCGCGGCCTGCACCGAAGATCGCCGTCACCTCATCATCCTTCCCGATCTGGAAGAGATCGATGCGCTCGCGCTCGGCTCCCATCTTGAGAAAGACCGCTTCGGGAAGCGCATCCTCGAGACCAAGCTCGCGCAGCCACGCGAGGAGCCTGGCGAATTGGTCAGCGGTGCGCGGCGGCAGGCCGGTATTGACGTAGCGCCCATCGATGCAGCGCATTTGCGTCGGCATCGTCATCATCTCGGTCGCGTGGCGGCCCGTCTGCCGCTGCACCGTGCCCTGCTGAACCAGCCAATGGTACGACGCCATTTCCGTCGTCACGTTGGCGGCCGCGTGCATCGACACGTCGATGCGCTGCCCTCGCCCGCCGAGCTCGCGGTGCAGAAGCGCCGTGAGAGCCGACAGCACGGCGTAGTGACAGCCGATCGCATATCCGTGCCCGCCGCCGCCGCGGATCGGGGGCAGCTCGTGATCGTCATACCCGCAGCTCCATGCCGGACCGCCGCCCGCGAGGAGCGTGAGATCCGTCGCCAGCTCATACCGTCGCTCACCGGTCGGTCCGAAGGGGGTCATCGACACGTGGACGAGCCGCGGCAGCGACCCCGTCAGTGCAGTGTCGTCGAATCCACTCTCCGCAAGCAGCCCCGGATCTTCCGCTTCGAGCAGGATGTCGGCGCCGGCGAGGAGCGCCGACAATGCCTCGCGGCCTTCGGGATGTCGCCAGTCGAGCACGAGACCGCGCTTGCTGGTGTTGTAGTGCCACCAGCTGAGGCTCCGTTCCGGGTCCGGAACGTCGTCGACGAACGGCTCCCAGCGGCGCATCGGAGCGCCGTCCGGCGGCTCGACGAGTACCACGTCGGCACCCATGTCGCCGAGGAGCTTGCCGGCGAACGCAATGCGTTCGTGGGCAAGCTCGATCACGCGTATGCCGGCGAGCGCGCTCACACCACACCTTCCGCGCGCAGCGCTGCGACTTCCTCGCCGCTCAATCCGAGCACTTCCTTCAACACTTCCTCGGTGTGCTCGCCCAGGCAGGGACCGCCGCGCCGAATCGACCATGGCGTCGCGGAGAAACGCACCGGCAGCCCGTCGACACGGACGTCTCCCATCTTGCCGTGGCGTACGGTCGGCCACAGACCGAATTCCGCCGTCGCGGGATCGCGATCGATGCGCTCCTCGGGTTTCTGGACCGCGGCGGCGGGTACGCCCGCCACCTGCAGCAGCCGCTGCACGTCGAACTTGCGGCGCGCGCCGCACCACTCGTTCAGCTTGGCGTCGATCTCCTGCTGGCCGTCCAGTCGTCCCGCGAGAGTGGCCCAGCGCGACTCGCGCGCCCAGTCTTCATCAATCACGGCGACGCACGCCCGCCAGTCCGCGTCACTGCGACACGCGATCGCGACCCATTCGTCATCGCCGGCGGCGCGGTAGATGCCATGCGGCGCCATGCGCGGCCAGTCGCTGCGGTTCCCGTTCGGCTGGTCCGCGCGCCGCATCGGCCGACGGTTCACCGTGTAATCGAGAAGCGCAGGACCGTTGAGCGTCAGGCCCGCGTCGCAGCAGGCCATGTCGACCCATTGCCCCTCGCCCGTGCGCCGTCGGTGGATCAGCGCCAGCAGGATGGCCATCGCCATGTAGTAGCCGCCGGTGTGATCCATGTAGCTGAATCCCCATCCGGCCGGCTCCATGCCCGGCAGGCCCGACGTGAAGGTCAGGCCCGACATCGCTTGCACGATCGGTCCCCACGTCTTGAACGACGCGTACGGTCCGACGTGACCGAAGCCGCAGTTCGAGACGTAGATGATATCGGGCCTGATCGACCGCAGCGCCTCGTACCCGAAGCCCCAACGCTCGAGCACGCCGGCAGCGAAATTCTCCGCCACCACGTCGGAGCGCTCGACGAGGGCTGCCAGCAGCTCCTTGCCGCGCGGTGTGCGCAGGTTGAGCGTGATGCCGCGCTTGTCCGTGTTGTGGTTGTTGAAGCCGCCGCCGAAATCGGTTCCGCGCCGCTCGTCGACGAACGGCGGCATCATGCGCAGGATGTCCCACGCACCGTGGTTCACCGGATCCTCGATGCGGATCACGTCGGCGCCGAACGCTGCCAGCCACTTGGTGGCTCCGGCACCGGCGAGCTGTCCGGTGAAGTCGCAGATGCGAATGCCCGCGAGGGCGCGCCGCGGTTCCGTCATTCGTCGACGATCTCCCACTGCGGAATCTTGAACTGCGCGCCGCTGCGCGGGTCGGTTGCATCCTCGAACACGACTCGAACGCGATCGCCGATGCGCACGTCCTCGGGCTCCTTGCCGACGACGTTGCCGGCAAGCAGTACACCCGGCGCTTCCGCCACCGATACCAGAACGATCGCGTACGGCACCCGATCGGCGAGCGATGGATGCACCGCTTGCGTCACGACCGCGATACTCTCGATGCGACCGTCGCCGGCGCTGACCAAGCCGCCGAGCTCGAAGCTCTGACACGTCTCACACACCTCTTCCGGTGGATGCTGGATGTGCTTGCACTGCCTGCACTGCTGAAGCGTCAGCACCCCGGCGGTGAAGAAGTCCCGGTTGAGCTTGTCCAGCGACGGCAGCGCCCAGGTGTCGCCTAGCACGCGCTTCATTCCGGCGCTCCGAACAGCACTGCGCTTCCCGGACAGTAGCCGGGTCCGGCGACCACCAGCGCGCGTTCGACGTTCTCGACCTGACAGGAGGAAGCGCCGCGAATCTGGCGCACCGACTCGTTGATCATGCCGAACCCGTGGATGTACGCCTCGCCGATGTTGCCGCCGCTCGTGTTGAATGGGAACGCGGCGTCCGGCCCGACGAGCCGTCCGCCCGAAACGAACTCCTCGATGCCCTCCGGAGACGCGAACCCCATCTCGCACAACGCCATCAACACCGGTCCCGTAAAGTTTTCGTAGAACTGCGACACGTCCACGTCCTGCGGCCGGCACCGTGCCTGCTCCCACAGATGCTCGCCGACCTGCCGGTAGTGCGCGGACCCGAGCGTCGCCCGGTCGAATACGCCGAACTGCGGGCCGATGCCCGACGCAGCTGCGACGATGATCGCCGGACGATTCGGCAGGTCGCGCGCCCGCTCCACAGTCGTCACGACCGCCGCGGCAGCGCCGTCGTTCTCGGGACAGCAGTCGTAGAGGTGAAACGGCGTCACGATCCATCGTGACGCGTGGTACGCCTCGCGCGTCAAAACCTGTCCGTTGCGCAGGGCGCGGGGATTGCGCTGAGCGTTGGCATAACAAGCAAGGGCGATCTCGCACAGCGCGTCCTGGGAGATCCCGTGGTCGTGCATGAACCGCGCAGTCTGCAGCGCGCACTGGTGCGCGGGAGTGAGGATGCCGTACGGCCCGTTCCAGGCGAACGGACCTTGCATGTAGGATGCTCCACCACCTCCGGCTTGGCCGTAGCGCCCGAACTGCCCCTGTGCGAGCGCCCGAAACACGATGATGTGACGCGCATACCCGGCCGTCACCGCGGCGTCCGCGATCTGCACCGCCGCAGCCAAGCTGTTCCCCCCGCCCGCCCACGGAATGCCGGTCCAACGCAACGCTTTCACTCCGAGGGCGCGTGCGAGACGCAACGGCGTGTTGCGCTGGTCGGTGTACGAAACGAAGCCGTCGACGTCGCTCAGCTCGAGCCCCGCATCCGCGACGGCGCGCTGGATCGCGATGCAAGCGAGCTGGAACTCGGTATGCGGGGATTCGCCCCGCTTGTAGTACGTGGACTCGCCGATCCCGGCGATCGCTGCGCTCCCGTGCATTGCAAACCCGGGTTACGTCGTTCCGTAGAGTATCATGCAATCAGCGAGACCGACGGTCTCGATTTCGCGGATCCATATGGCACCTCCGCGTACCGCGCAACCTCTTCACGGGGTCGGCATCGGAATCGGGATCGTTACTCTTCGGCTGTTGTGCTGTACGTCGCGGACCGATTCCGATGCCGACGCGGACCAGGATGGTCGTCCGCACTAGACATCGTCGAGTTGGTATGAGACCGATGGTCTCATCCCAGGTCGACGCTGAGGCAGGGGAGGAAAGATATGAGCGTTCCGGTCGATGACCTCGTCCTGGTTTCGGTGGACGATCATCTCGTCGAACCGCCGGACATGTTCGAGCGCCACGTACCGCCGCAGTATCGCGCCCGCGCGCCGCGCATTGAGGATCAGAAGGGCGCGCAGGTCTGGGTGTTCGAGGGCAAGGCGACGCGGAACATCGGGCTCGCGGCGACGGTAGGACGGTCTCGCGAGGAGCTTGGGCTCGAGCCCAACCGCTTCGAACAGATGCGCGCGGGTTGCTACAACGTCGACGCGCGCGTGCAAGACATGAACGCGAACGGGACGTTCGCCTCGCTCTGTTTTCCGACGTTTCCCGGCATCCACGGTGGACTCTTCAGCGCCGTGGAGGATCGCGCGATCGGACTGGTGATGCTGCGAGCATACAATGACTGGCACATCGACGAGTGGGTCGGCGCGCACCCGACTCGGTTCATCCCTCTCGCGCAGATCCCCTACTGGTCCGCCGAGGCCGCGGCCGATGAGGTCCGGCGCATGGCGCGCAAGGGATGCCGGGCGTTCAACTTCTGCCAGAACGTGTCGGCGATGGGGTTTCCGAGCATCCACGACCGGCACTGGGATCCGTTGTTCACGGCGGTCTGCGACGAGGGTGGAGTGCTGACCGTTCACCTCGGAACCGGAGGCAGAGCGATGTTCAACTCCCTTGATGCGCCTTACAGCGGGTTCATGGCGATGATGAACATCGATATGGCCGCCTTCGCCTGCGATGTGATCTTCTCGCCGGTGCTGCAGCGGTTCCCGCAGCTCAGAATCGCGATGTCGGAAGGCGGCATCGGCTGGATTCCTTTCTTCCTGGAGCGCTGCAAGTGGATCCACGAGCGTCACAGCATCTGGGCGCACGACGACCTCGGGGGACAGACGCCGCTGGAGGTCTTCCGCGAGCATTTCCTGACCTGCTTCATCGACGATCCCTGCGGGATCGAGATGCGTCACAAGATCGGCATCGACCTGATCAGCTGGGAATGCGACTACCCGCACTCCGACACCACATGGCCGGAGTCGCCGGAATTTGTGGCGCGCCAGCTCGACGGCTTGACCAGCGACGAGATCGACAAGATCACCCACCGGAACGCGCTGCGATTCTTTGCCTCGGACCTTCTCGAGCAGGTCGGTCGCGAGCAGGCGAAGGTCAAGGCACTGCGGACGCAAGCTGCCGGCGTCGACTTGCGCGCGCCGAGCGCGGCGGGCATGACGGGACCGCCCAAAGGGGAGAAACGGCAACTTCTCGTGAGCGATCTCGTGTATCAGATCATGGGAACGTAGCGCAGGTGCGCTTGCCCGGTGGTGTAGAGCATCGGGGTCGGAATCGATATCGGAATCAGAATCGTGCCGCGACTCGCCGAGAAACGCCGCAGGAACAGATCGATACCGATGCCGATCCCGAGGAGGAAAGGTAGTTTGCACCGAATCATTACCACGCCGATCACCCGCGGTGGCCGATGACGAGAACCGGAAACACGATCGGCGATCGCGCGGCCATCGTCGGCATCGGGCAGACGCCGTTCTCCCGCAGCCTCGGGCGCTCCGAGTCCGACATGGCGATCGAGGCGATCTTCGCGGCCTGCGACGACGCCGGCATTTCGCCCCGAACCATCGACGGCGTCGTGCGCTACGACATGGAGACCACCGACGAGGAAAATCTCGTCGCGGCGCTCGGCAACCCGGAGATCCGTTACCAGGCGAGCACGAGCTGGGGCGGCGGCGGCTCGGTCAGCGTGCTGGTGCATGCGGCGGTCGCGATCGCGACGCAGATGGCCGACACCGTGCTGGTGTTCCGCTCGCGCGCGCGCGGCAAGAGCTCTGTTTTCGGAAAGGATAAGTTGCTTGGCGGCCGCTACTGGGAACGCTTAGACGAGCGCCTTCCGGGGCTCAACCAGTGGCATGTTCCGCAGGGGCTGGTCAGCGCCTTCCAAGAGATGGCGATGATCACGCGCCGCCACATGATCGACTACGGCACGACCGAGGACCACTTCGCCGAGGTGGCCGTCGCGTTGCGCAGCCACGCGCAGCGCAACCCCCATGCCGTCATGCGCGAACCGATGACAATCGCGGATCATCACGCGTCGCGATACATCGCCGAGCCGCTGCGACTGTTCGACTGTAACATCGAGACCGACGGGGCGTGTGCCTTGATCGTGACCTCGACCGAGCGCGCCCGCGACCTGCGTCAGCGTCCGGCCATCATCCACGGCGGCGCGCTCGCGGCCGGCTCCCATCACATCCGACTGTCGACATTGTTGGCGCGCCAGCGTGACGAGGACAGCGCCGCGCGGGTCGGCCGCCAGCTCTGGGCAACCACCGGCATCGCGCCGGGCGATATCGACGCGTTCTTCTGTTACGACTTCTTCACCTCGTTCGTGATCATGGCGCTCGAGGACTATGGCTTCTGCGGGCGCGGTGAGGGCGGCCCGTTCGTGACCGGCGGCGCGTTGCGCGTCGACGGCGGTCGGCTGCCGACCAACACCAACGGCGGGCAGCTCTCCGAAGCGTTCATTCACGGGATGAACAACAACCTGGAAGCGGTGCGCCAGATTCGCGGCACCTCGACGTCGCAGGTCGCAGATTGCGATCTGGTGCTCGTGGCCGGCGCGAACACCGACCCCACCGGGGCGGTGATCTTGCGGAGGTGAGCGCGATGGCCGATCTGCGCTCGCAGATGATGACGCGGGGCCGCCCGCTGCCCCAGATCACCCTCGACACCCGCGAGTTCTACGAAGCGGCTCGCCGCGGTGAGCTGCGCTTTCAGCGTTGTAGCGACTGCGCAACGTGGCGGCACTATCCGCGACCTTCGTGCCCGCAATGTCTCTCGCGCAACTATCGCTGGGATCTGGCGAGCGGGCGGGGGCGAGTCTACACGTGGACCATCGTACCCGGGCCGACGCTGCCCGCCTTCCAGGACGAGATCCCATACAACGTCGTCGACGTCCTGCTTGACGAAGGCATCCACTTCCAAAGCCAAGTCCTCGACTGCCGGCCCGATGAAATCCACGCCGACATGCCTGTGCAGGCGGTGTTCATACCGGTGAGCGAGGACATCACGCTGGTGAAGTTTCGTCGCGCGGCTCCGCACGATTCGCCGTCGCAGCATCCGTGAGAAACTCGACGCGAACAGTTGGGGGGCTATTCCAGGCAGCGCACCGTCGTTCCCGCAAAATCAATCGGAGGAGGCGCATCGCAGACGGCGCCTGACGGCGGTGCGGGCGCGCTGACCGTGCTCGGAAAGATGCCCGTGTAGCTGGTGTCGTACAGCGGTTGGCTTGCCGAGCCGAGCGCGCCCGATGCAACGATGGTTACGGTCTGACCGGCGATGTCCCAACACGTCCCGCTGTTGCTGAAGCGGATCGGCGGATCGGCATGCGCGATCGTGCAGCCGTCGCCAGAGAGATCGGCCCAGTCCACCGTATTGGTGTCGGTGGTGAAATCGAAATTCTGCTCCAGGCGCGACAGCAACTGGTCGGTCTCGGGATTGTACTCCCCGTCGGCGGCCGGACACGTCATCGGCATCGTCTGGTCGATCCACACGAGCGTCTCCACGGGTATCGTCACCGCCACGTTCGCCTGACCGGAAACACACTGGTCAGGGGTGCCATCGCCGACGGTGACGTCGAGACGGATCTTGCTGTCGACGCCGGGCACGCATTCCTGCTGATTGTTGCACTCCGCCTGCGAGCTGGAATCGCCGACCTCGGAGATCGTGTAGTCGCCGCCGCCCCGCGACGCGACGCGGCCCGCGCCGCATGCCCGCTGTATCAGCCGGGCCGTGTAACCAGTGCCAGGTATGCAGTACGGGGGACTGCTGAATCCGCCCGGGAACGGCACTACTGTGTTGTGAATGCAATCCGGTGGGCTGGCGGCTTGGACATCGAGGACGATGCTGCCGCCAGCGGGGAAAGGTATCGCCAGCGGACCGACCTGAACCATTCCGCCGGAAGGCTGGGTGAGCGTGTAGGTGCCGGCCTCGATCGGACATCCTTGGGCGCCGCAGCCGTTGAGCGACTGGTTGACACCGCGGACCAGGCAACTGACTGTTGCCGTGCCGGTGTCCTCGCAATCGAACACTGGACAGGCGTCAATCGCTTGCAACCCAAGAGCGATGTTCACGCCAAGGACGAGCTCGCTGATCTCGATCCCGCCATCTCCGTCGCAGTCGCCGACGCACTCCTGGGCATTGGCCGGCCGCATCGTCAGGATGAGGAGGAGCACCGTTTCGATCGCGAGCAACGTCCGTATCGTCATGTATCGCCAACTCCTAACCTTGATCAGACGAAATTCTTCACCACGAAGAACACGAAGAACGAATGCCCACCGAAGCATCATCGGACAACGGGCGCTGCTCGCAAATGCGGTTTCCACTGCCGCTCCCAATTCTGTTCTGAACGTCCTTCTTCGTGCTCTTCGTGGTCAAAATATTGTGGGCTCAAGGCTAGTCCTCCGGACAGCCCTGTAGCGCCACAATCACCGCCGCGATGAGCTCATCGATGTCAACGGTACCGCTGTTGTCGCGATCAGCCACCAGGCAATCACTGATTTCGTTCTGGCCGAGTGCAATGCTGACGGCCAGCACGAGCTCGTCGATGCTGACGGCGCCGTCGCCGTTGCAGTCGCCGACGCACTTCACATAGGTGACCGCCGCCGGCATGCGCAGTTGCGTCGGCGGCTGACCTCCTTCGCACCCGAGGACCGTGTCGATGAGGACGTCGAACGTGCCCGCGGCGCGATGCAGCGCCGGAAGATGGGCAATGTGAATGACCGACGTCGAATCCTGTGGGAAGACGCCGATGGTGCATTCGTTCTCACAGTCTGCCGAGTCGAGGTCCAGGCGGACCTGCGGCGCCAGCCCGGGCTCGGTGCAGAAGCGACTGAGGCTGTCCTCGAGATCGAGCGAAGGCCTGTGCCCCTGAGGGAACGTGTATCCGCGGAGCGGTGCGCGCAGGTTGGTAATTCGTTTCGCCCCGTCTATTAGCCACGTCAGCTCAGCCTGCCCGGGTGTCACGCTCGGCGTGGGCGAACTAGCGGGGGTTCGCGTTGTGGTCGGTGATGCCGCCGTGGTGCGCGTCGCCGTCTGGCTAGCGGTCGCCGTCGGGAGGGTCGTGTGTGTCACCGTCGCGCTCGCTGTCGGCGAGTGCGACGCCGTGGCGCTCGCCGTCGCCGTGAGCGAGGGCGAAGGCGGCGCAGTGATCGTCGCCGTGGGCGTCGCAGTGATCGTCGCCGTGGCCGTTACGGTATCGGTTGCAGTCGCCGGTGGCGGCGCCACGCAATTCGAGCCGTCGCAGAACGAGTTGGCGAAGAAGACGCTGCCGGCTGCGCAGTCCGCCTGGTGCGCCTGGCCGCACCCTCCGTCCGCTGCGTCGCAACAATCGCCGTAGCATTGTGCAGTGTCGACGCACTCGGTGCCGCTGTTGAATTGATGCGCGCTGCAACCGAGATTCGTACAGGTTGTCTGGCATTGCGCATCGCCGAGCGCGTCGCGGCAGGCGAACAGCGCCGGCGCCTCGCACGACGTGCAGACGCAGCAGCCCGCTTGCGCGAGCGCAGATGCCGGTGCCAATGCGGCGGCGATGCCAAACACGGCGATCCAATACACCCGGACTCTTCCACGTAGATTCATTGTGGTGCCCTCACGGGTTGCACTGCAGATAGTAGAAGCCCGTGTTCACGCCGACGATGCTATTGACCCCCGTCGGGTGATGGATGGCGTTGAACACGTGCGAGTTGGACGGTCCGAAGACTGGGATAGTCAAGTGGTTCGACGTGACGGCAAGGCGGAGCGAAAACGTGTTGCCGGCGATGCGGAAGAGCTTTTGGATATCGCCGTTGTCATTGTTCGCCGGATTGCCGCCTGTGTCGATGACGATTCCATTTCCGGAGGTGAGCGTCAGCACCAAGCGGGTGTTGGCGTGCTCGGTCGCGTTTGTGACGATGTTGTCGATCGTCGTCGCGCTCGTGTAGACGATCGATTGCGCGGTGCTGCTCGAGTAGCGGAAGATTTCGCGATCGGTGGGGCCGGTGCCGTCCATCGCGTAACCGTTGCTGGCGGAATTGTTGGCGAGACCGAAATACAGGTCGACGAACCCGCCGGGATTCGCGATCGCACATTGCAGCGTCAGGCCGCTGCCGTCTTGATCGACATTGGTCTGACAGGTGACCCCGCCGGGCGGCATGTCGACCGGACCAGCGGTGAGATCGAGCGCCAACGCGCGCTGGCCGATGACGAGCACCGCGAACATCGCGAGGACAGCGATGAACTCCAAAGACTTGCACGGATTCCACGCAGCCGGACGGATCACACCGATACGCAAACAAGAAAGCTCTGCGAAATCCGATCGGCTCGGCGGAATCCGCGTCACGTTTTTGATTCGCTCAGCCACGGTCGCCGTTCCTCACTGACAGTTCGACGGTGAGGGACACAGGTGGGTGTTGGGATCGGGAACATCCTTGAAGCAAGGAGGATTGAGGCAGTTCTCGTAACAGAACCCTTCGGTCGGAACACACGGGGGAATGGGCGGGAACGGCCCCATCCTGACCGGGCACAGCGAGTCGCCGGTCATGCACGGACCGCTGGCGCCGTCCGGACAGGTAACACTCAGGTCGGTCTGTAGCTTAGTCGGGCCGAAAGCGTAGGTGTACGGGATGCCGTCCTGGTCCTTGTACATCCATGAACCTGGCTGAATCAGCGTGCACTTCGTCGACGTGAGCGTCGTCGAGACCGCCGCGTTTGTTAGGACCATCCCGGTTACGGTCTTGGCCGTCGAGAAGTCGGCGCCCTGCAAGTAGGCGTTGTCGAAACGAGCGTTGGACAGCGTGGCGCCGTCGAAGTTGGCGTTGACTAGTTGCGCTGTGTTGAAGCCGGCCGCGGGGAGGCTGGCGTCGGTGAACACGGCCCCGTCCAAGATGGCACTGGCGAAATCCGCCGCATCGAGCAGGGTGCGCACGAACAGCGCATCGGTGGTGGCGCCATAGATGTGCGCTCCGCTGAGGTCGACGCTGCGCAGGTCTGCGTCGGTGAGGTCGACGTTGATCATGTAGGCATTGCTCAGGACCGCCGCGCCTTGCTCGCCGGGTGGAACCCCGAGGTGGGCACCGATCAGCTTGGCGCCCTTCAAGCTGGCGAAGCTCAACTTGGCGCCGATCATGTTCGCTTGGTTGAGGAGCGCGCCCTCCAGGCTGACCTGACTCAACCCGGAGCTCGCGAGCGTCGCGTACTGCATGTTCGCCCCCGCGAACTGCGTCGAGCCTATCGGGAAGTTACAACCGCCGGTCTCCGTTTGGCCGCTGACGATGCAGGACAGGTTTACGCCCTGATTGCTGTTCGGGAAGTCGGACAACACCGCGCCGGCGAAGTTGGTCGTAGCCGGGCCGCCGGCGACCGCGGGGTCGGACAAGATCGCTCCTGACAGATCCACCGAACGACCAAGGTTCTCCTTGCTGAAGTTGACGCCGGCCAAAATGGTGCCTGCGAACTCGGTCGTGTGATCGAGCGTGTTCGAGGCGAAGACCGAATTCGTCAGGTCTGCACCGCTGAAGCTGATGCCGGTGAGGTCGGTGTTCTGAATGGTCACGCCTTCGGCAGTCGCCTGCACGGTCGGTCGCTGACAGACAGGCTGCTCCGACAGGGCCACGGCGCCTTGATTCTGTGGGCACGCCGTCGCACCGCCGAGTTCGAGACAGCCGACGTGTGCCGTGCAGGGACAGTTCGTGCACAAGTTGGGGACGGTCACGGTGGTGCAGCTCGGCGGCGAGCCGCAGTTCGGCAGCGTGGCGTCGTATTGGAACTTGGTTCCGTCGAACGTCACATTGAAAAGATTCGCCCCGGCGAACCAGTTGCCGTGCACCGAGGCCGCCGAATTGAACGACGCCCCGGTGAAATCCGCGTCGCGGAGATCCTGCGCCGACAGGCACGAGCCCGGCCCGAATTGCATTCCCTGGAAGTTCGCGGCCTGCGCGCTGCTCCCGCTTCCGGTCGCCGCACCGAACACACTGTTCTCCCACTGCGTGCTGCTGAAGTCGGCAGAGGTCGCGGTGACACCGTCGAACACCGTGATGTCGAACGTGGTTCCGGAGAAAAGCGTGTCGGTCAGATCGACGCCCTTCAGCGTCACCTGGTTGAGGCTCGCGTCGTTGAAGATTGCACCCGTCAACAGGACCGGCGTTGTGCCGTTGGGCTGGAAGGTCACACACGCCAGGTTCGCCATGGTGAAGTCGGCGTGGCTGATATCGACACCCGCGACGCTCGCGCCGGCCGGGCAGGCGTTCCAACTCAGACCGGCGAGATTGCAGAACTGGCAGTTCTTGGAGGCCTTCAGGGTTGCGACGTCGTTCGGGTTCGCCTGCGCCGGCCCGCCGACCGCCGCCGGTTCGGCGACCGCTTCGGGAAGGATGGGCTCGATGAAGACCACGAACGGCGCCGCGGTGGCGTCTCCCGCGTGCGGATGCACGATGCGGAGTGTGGTGTCCCCGCTCAGCGTGATCGTCGCATCGGCGCCCGCCGTAGCGCGGCCGATCTCATTCCCCGACGGGTCGAGGGCGACGAGCTGCGGCGCCTCGTCGAACTGATCGAGCGCCAGTCGGATCTCTGTCGGCTCTTCGAAGTGGTAGATGAATTCATCGACGCCGTCTTCGCTGCCCGTATCATTGACGCCGCCGCCGGCCGCCTCGAGCCATGTCACAACCGTATGATCGAGGTTGATCCTCGCATTTGGACGCGCAACGCGCATCGACTCGGACACGCCTCCGACCGGGAAGTACTCGACGCCTGAGCCACCGCTGCCTCCGCCCCCGCCATCATCGCAGGCGGCGATCACGAATGCGGTGCAGGCGAGCGCGAACACAGATGCGGCCGCCTGCCAGGGCCGTCGATACAGACGCGCGGCGCAACGATGCGACCGGTATTCGATGCGCGGAGCCTCGCCTTTCACGTGGTGGTTCAGGATGTAGCCGTTGGCGTAGGTGTTGATGGTGGGGTGGATGTCGGCGGCGCGGTCGGACATGAAACGGAAGGTGTCATCGCCGGCGTCGGACATCCTCCGGGCGTGGATGGATTCCACTGCGAGAGCGAGGGTTCGATGCGCGGCGCGTTGGCCACGACCTCGTAGTTCAGCGTGTAGACGTTGCGGAACGTGTCGACCGCCATGCGCGCCGCGGCCACACCGGTTGTGCGGGTGAGGAAATTGCCCTGCGGGTCGTAGACATCCAGGCGATAGTCCTCGGCGGTCATGCCGTTGTTCACGAACGACAGCACGTAGAGGTAGCCCATGCCTTCCACACCCAGGTCCAGGTAGGTGATGCCCGTGCCCTGCTCCAAGGTGACGATGTTCGACGTCCCGTTCTGGAACATCAGCACCGGGTTGCCGGACACGTCGACCGCCTGGATGCGCTGGTTGCCGTCCTCGAGGATGAGGATGGTAGCGTCAAACACTGCGACTGCCACCGGCGCCGACAGCAACCCGGCGCGCGTCCCGAGCCCCATCTTCGTCACCGCGAACGGCACTGCCTGCGGGGCCTGCGCGGCATTGACCGCCGCGGGCGGCAGCTCGAGAATCTGCATCTGGTGGCTCATGGTGTTGACGCCGACGACGTAGCCCGTCGGCACCACCGCCAGAGAATCCAGTGCCTGCGAGAACACGCCCCAGCTCAACGGGTTTTGGATATTGATCGGGGTGGTGTCGTCGAGTGTGACCGACTGGACGTAGAATCCCTGCGGTGTCGGCTGCAGGAAGAAGTTACGTCCGATGCCGTCTACCGGACCCAATCGGTCGTACACGATGCCGGCGACCTGATCGAAGCCGCACGGCAGCTGCTTCAAGGCTTTGTCCGGATCGTCGGCGAGGAAGAGGTTCTGCACCATGTACTCGATGCCTGAGAGGGTCTGCCCGCAGAAGGGCACGCCCTGCCCGCCGGCGCGGTACGCATAGCCGGCCATGCCGGTGCGCTGACTGATGGTGATGCCGTTGAGATCGTAGAGCGCGTCCTGCTGACCCTGTCCGAGGTCGACGATGGTGGCGGTCGGCGCGGCGGTCTCCACCCAGACGTGCTGACCGTTCTGGTACTCGAGCTTGACGTCATGCAGGTACTGCGTCGTCTGGAGAAGCGGGATCAACAGCTCTTTGATCCTGAAGCTGATGCTCGCCTGGGTTCCCGGCACCGGCCCGTACGCACCGGGGGTCTTCCCATCCTGTTCGAGGCTGCGTCCGACGATGCAGCCGGCGTCGGAGGTGAGATACACGTCGACGGTCACCATGCCGCCCGACGGCACGTTGTCGAACACGGCGACGATGGGATCGGTGCGCCCCGGTTCGATCATCCCGCACTGCCTGTGCGCGACCTTCGAGGCGGTATCGTAGGTGAGTATCACCTCGTACTTGCGCGCCGTCGCGGGGAACTGGAAGTCGTCCATGTCGTGGCTGATGGTGACCGTGGTGGTCTGTGTGAGCGTGAGCTGGTTGATGAAGAGCGCCGGGCTTGCCAGCACCTCGCCGACCGTCTGGGCGATCATCGCCACGTCGGCGACCACCGCGATGGCGCGGAAAATGAGCGCGATGGGGCCCGTGCAATCGATCGCCTGGCCGGCGATGACCGCCACGCCCAGCTCGATCAGAAACGTCGCGGCCTCGCCGGATGCGAAGAAGGCGCTGATGATCGCATTGCCCAGGCTGGTCAGGATGCCGACGGCATTGCCGGAGGTTGAGGTGCCGAAGATGCCGTTGACGATGTCGGGAAAGGTCGCCCCGAGGATGAGCGGCAGCGAGGCGCGTATGACTTGGACGACCGTTACGCCGATCTGCTCCGAGAGCGCCTTGATCAGTGAGGCGGTCATGGCGATGCCGGCCGCAAGAAGAATGGTTGGTACGCCGAGATTGAGGATCAGGGTCAGGATCGAGCCGTCCAGCGATTCCGGACAGAACGCTTGGCCACCGAGACCGAGGCTGCCGAAGTAGACCTTGGCGATCGAGGCGTCGGCGGGAACGTCGAACGACACGCTCGTCTGTGGGATGTCGTTGCCGAAGAGTGGAATGCCGAGGATCGTGAAGTTGCTGTTGATCCAGGACAGGAACTTCGCCCGACTGGTGTCCTCTTTCGTCGGGTTCGCCACCGGGAGATCGCCCTCTTCGTTGGCGAACTGCACGTAGGCGGAGAGGTAGCGCAGGTAGGCGTTGCGGAACTGCAGCTGCACGGTACGCGACGACTGGCTGGTGACGTTGACCGAGTCGAAGGCGACGCCATGCACGCTCGAGCCGGCCGGGTAGGCGGCAGTAAGCGCGAATTGCGCGGCGCCGGCGGCGGCACCGGTGAGTCCGCTCGGCGCACTGGTCTGGCTGACCGTGATGCCCTGGGTGGGATGCCAGTTGGTGCCGACGAACTGCTGGTCGTTGAAGATGGCTTTCTTGATCTGCTCGGCTACTGCCGCTGCCGCCTGCGAGATGGCGGGGTCGACATCCCAGCGATAGACGGGCTCGCCGTTGTTCACGACGGGCTGGCCATTGTTGATCACCTGCACCAACGTCGCCCAGCCGCCGCTGGTCGTGGCCGGCCACTTCTCCGCGATCTGCGCTGCCAGCGTGCCGAGATAAGGCGTGCACATGGGGTCGTCGGTACAGGGCAGGGTCTGGATCACGTTCAAGATCGTCGCGCCCTGGTCGACGTTGAGGTTCATGATCTCGGGGTTGTGAAACACCAGCGACACGGCGGTGGACACCGGCGTGAGGTAATCGTTGCCGCCGTTCACTACGCCGTTCGCGGTCGGCGGCCCGCCGACTCGATTGGCACCCGCGGCCACGGCGCGCTGCTGCGCCGCCAGCAGCGCCGCGGCGGGTACGTGGATGTGCATCACCGCCAACGCCGCGTTGTCCTCGGTATCCGACCCGGTCACCCATAGGTGCTGGAGCGCGTCCGCCGGGAGGTCGACGTCTTCGATGTAGTGCGTCAGTCGCTCGTCGGGAACATCCGCCAGCGACGGATTCGACTGGCGAGCCAGCGCACGCGATTCCGCCGTGTGCTCGAGGAGCGGCGCCTGGTGCGACTGGCTGCCGATGGCCTGCAATCGCAGGTCGTGCAGCGATGCGAACGAGAAATCGAAGTGCAGGGTCCGCTGCTCGCGCGCCCGCGTGTCGGGCGTCGGCGAGGGCGTCGCCGTAGGTACAGGCCTCCCGTCCCCCCCGTGACCGTCCTCTCCGCAGCCGATCAACCACGGCGGTAAGGTGAGCGCGACACCGGTGAGCGTCGTCCCGGCCAGAAACTGTCGCCGCGAAATATCGCGGCGCGGCCGGTTCCAACGGGTCACGGTGCCCGTCTTGCCAAAGTAACCGGTATCGCGCCGGCGAGCCCCCATGCTCGCTCCTCCTCAGAATTTTACGTGAGTTGCCGAGACGTGTGGTTTATTGTCGAGCAAGCACTCCTGAGCGTCAAGAAAATCTCACGCTAGATCACTTCGTCGTCTTGACCTGTGTCCTGGGCAGTCACGGTAGGCGCAATCGTACCGCTTGCCTAGCCGTTACGCTGTGCATGGCAGCGACCAGCGCGAAATGGAAGTGGCCGCCAGCAACACAGGCGCTGGAGCTGCGGCGGCGCGGTACGCGTCGCAGCACAATCGCCAACCAAGCCGCACAGGACGCTGTGAGCAACTCATCAATTGTTCCGTGCGTCGCTGTGCAGCCGTTGGTAGGACGCATCGCCCGCCTGTTCGCAGACCGCGAGGCCGAGGGCATGGGCGTCGAGCAAGCCTTGGCGCAGTACCGCGGCATCGATCGGCATGGGCATGTTGCCGATGAACGGGAACGCCAGGGCGGCTTCGGCGATCGTGTCGAGGGCGTTGGTGTCGCCGGCATCGATGCGCAGCTGACCAAGATGAATGGGCAACCCGACCTGCGCGAAGAAGCGTGCGACGCGGCGCGCTTCGTCGCCGCGCGATTCGAGTACCAGCTGCGCGAGCGTTCCCATCGCCACCATCTCACCGTGCAGGTGGTTGGCGTTCGTCAGCCGGAGAGCAGTGAAGGCCTGGGCGAAACCATGCGCGGCAGCGAGCCCTCCGCTTTCGAACCCGAGACCGCTCAGCAGCGTGTTCGCCTCGACGACGGCCTCGAGGGATTCGTTGACCGTGCCGGCGGCCACCGCCGCGGCCGCCGCGGCGCCTTTCTCGAATAGCGTGCTGGTACAGTGCTCGCCGATGGCGACGGACGCGATCGTCGGCCGCGCACCCACCATGCTCATCGCATTCTCGTTGCGAAGGCAGACGGAGGCTTCGTACCAGGTGGCCATTGCGTCGCCCATGCCGGACACGAGGAAACGCTCCGAGGCGGCCGCGACGATGCCGGTGTCGACGACGACCAGTGCCGGGCTCGCGGGGTAGAATTCGACGCCGGTGGAAACGCCTTCGGGCGAATACAGCACCGAGAGCGCGGAACAGGGCGCATCGTTGGATGCGAGGGTCGGCGCGATCGCTACCGGCGTATCGAGCCGGAACGCCACGGCCTTACCGGCGTCGACGCACTTGCCGCCGCCGACGGCCACGACGCAGTCGACGCTCTGCGTCTCGAGAGCGCGCGCATGCGTTTCGATTTCCACCAGCGAACATTCGCCGCCGAAGGTGCGGACCACCGAATCGATTCCCGCGGCGCGCAGCGAATCGGCGAGGACGCCGCCATGGCGCGCCTGCCCGCCGGCCGAGATCAAAATCGCGACGCGCCGCGCGCGAACCAGCGAGAGATAGCGACCTATGTGCGGCAGCACGTTGTTGCCTTGAATGTACCGTTGCGGAGCAATGAATACGCGCGGCGCTTCGATCGGTCCCGTGGGCGCGAATAGCGCATACGGGAGATAGCCGTTCGATATGTCCATTCGGAGCTCCCTTTCGATTGTGGCCAAGTGAACATGACCAATCGCGATTGCAACGCCAAACCGAGGGCGATTCCCGACGGCGTACCGGACGATTATCAACGTGACAGCCGGCGCATCGGCATCGCTGCGGCAGCCTTGATCGGCTGTTCGGAACTCATCGCCGCGACGCGAGGATAACAAGGCGCTGCGCCACTACGGTTTGCACGCGTCGCGCCGTCCCACCTGAACGTCATCGACGAACGTCCTGCGCGACGCGCGCCAAGGCGGACGCGACGACAGCCGCACCTTGCGGCCTCAGGTGCCCATCTTCCAGGTAGAAATCCTTCGTCGGGATCCCGCTTTGCTCGACCGCTTCCCTCAGCTCCACGTACTTGATGCGCGGGTCGCGCGAAAGGCTGTCGAACACGCGCAGCCGCCATCGCAATCGCCCGAGCGAATTGTCGAGCGCCTCGCGCAGAGGAATGCGTGCGATCAACAGGTCTTCGTTCCTTGCGGTCGTCTCTTCCGCGAGCGTTTCGAGCAGAGCGAACGCGATCGGACGCGCATCGACGATCCGGTCGAGCTCGCGCTCGAGACACCGAAACGCGGCGCTGCGGCGTGCGAGCGACGTGAAGGCGTCGGCCGGCTCGGCGCGTGTGCGTGCCACCAGCCGGCCGTCATGCAGCCCGAAGCTCGGCTTGTTCATGCCTTCGCTCGGCCGGTAGGCGTCGAGCACCCTGTCGACGTCTTCGTCGATGTACGCCAGCAGCACGACGTCGGGCCGGATCGCGTCGCGGTAGCGGCGGTAGGCGAGAAGCATCTGGTCGAGGCCCCATCCCGGAGCGCTCACGTTGAAGACATCCCACGCTGGGCCGAGCTCCCCTTGGAGCAACGCGGGCACGGACTCGCGCGCCTGGAGGCGCGCGCCCCACATAAAGGAATCGCCGACGACCATGAGCCGTTTGCGCGCGGGGGAAATCTCGACGCGGTCGAAATCGTGAGGATCGCGGAAGCCCTGAGGGTTGACCGGTCCCAGCGCGGCCGTCGCGACCCAGCCAAGCTCCGCGTCGGGTGCAGCCCACGCCGGGCCCGGCACCGCGTTGGCGCGCTCGCCCGGCTCGACGCGCGCGCATACGTCGCGTCCCTTCGCAGCACGCAGAAAGACTTCCGCGCCTGCAGCCGAGAGCATCACGCCCGCAGTGCCGCCGGCGAGCAGAAGCGCGAACAGGGTGCCGAGGCGGGGCGCGGATCGCACGCGCGCGACGTCACGCAGGGCCATACGCCGCCCAAAGGTACATCGCCATGCTGTCCGCGTAACAGCAGCCGATGAGCGGCAGCAGCTTCGTCGTGAGCGGCAGGGCCCGATCGTGATGTGGCGCGCGACCACTTGTCTGTCTTCCTGGCCATCGCGCTCGGCCGCGTGTTATGGGCGACCACCGGCACAAGAGAGGCCACATCACTGCTTCAGGTGACTCTCCTCGGAGGCATCGAGCATGCCGCGTGACCCAACCCCGTTGCGCTACGACTTCCCGATCTGGGCGCCGTTGCTGCAGGTCATCGAATTGGTCCTGGTGCACGGACTGGCGCCGCTCGGACTATCCGCGCTGGCGTTCCGCCATGGTTGGTCAGGCGGGTATCCGTCGCCGTGGAATCTCTGTGGGCTGCTCGGGATCGTCGGCGGGACGGCGGTCCTCGCATGGATCATCGTCCTGCACGATCGTGAAGCGCCAAAGCATGGATGGCGTATGCAGCCGCCGTTCGAACCGACACGGTATCTGATCACCTCGGGACCGTACGCCTACACTCGCAACCCGATCTACGTTTCACATCTCACCATCTGGGTCGGCTGGGCGATATTCTACGGCAGCGTCGCAGTCGCCGCGGGCGTCGTAGTGGGGTGGGCGGTGCTGGCATTCGTCGTTGTTCCGTACGAAGAGCAGGGGCTCGTTCGGCAATCGGGTGACCCATACATCCGCTATCAGCAGCAAGTGCCTCGGTGGTTTGGTCGCCGAACGAAGCTCCGCTGACACGGGTTAGTTGACGCGCACGGGGTTCCGTGTGAGCGTCGAGCTCGCTTGGAAGATGATGGACGCCGCCTTCACCGCTCCAAGCGGTACGATGCTCAGGCGCATCGCCGGCGCCGCCGTGGTCCTGGCTATGGTCGTGCACTGCGGCGGCTGCAGCTACATCGAGATGGTGCGGCGCCACCGCCGCCTGGCTGCGGCGTTCGAAGAGCAACCGCGACTCGGATTGGTGCAGGAACTCGCGCCGGGCCAGTCGCTGCAGATCATCGGCGGCCTGCAAGGGGATCCCGATCGCGTCGCGCCACTGGCGATCATCGCCGTGTCACAACAGTACGCCCACAACGAGATCGTGGCGTGGCGCATCGTGCCGGGCAGCGTCGGCTACTACGAGATGCTGCTGCCGCAGGGACAGTACGATCTGCTGGTGCTGACCGATCTCAACCACGATGGGTTTTTCGGCGGCGATGAGGTGGTCGGCCGCACACCGGTCGGCGCGCCGTTCGACGTCGATGCGGTGCGCGCCGTCAATGGCTTCACGCTCGACGGGCCGACGCTGCGCCTCAACTACGACGCGCCGACGACGGAGGAGCTGCCGGTGCCGATCAAGGTCGTCGTCACCAGCCAGGTGGTCGCTTCTCTCGACGATGAGTTTTTCGATCCCGGCTACGGTGTCATGGGTCTGTACAACCCATCCAAGTTTCTCGAGCACACGCAGGGGTACTTCTTCGGTCTCGAACCGCTCGACGTAACGAAGACGCAGCTATTGTTCGTGCACGGCATCACGGGCACGCCGCGCGACTGGAAGTTTCTCGTCGAGGGAATCGACCGCTCGCGATTCCAGCCTTGGTTCTTCTACTACCCGTCCGGACTGCCGCTCGATCGCAGCGCGGCGATCCTAGCCGAGTTCATCCAGCGTGCCGCCGCACACTTGAAAGTCGAGCGTCTGGTCGTGGTGGCACACAGCATGGGCGGCCTGGTGGCGCTGTCGGCACTGCATCGGCTGGCCACCCCGAAGGCGCCCGCATATTTGAAGATGTACATTTCCTTGTCGACGCCCTACGGCGGGCACGACGCCGCGGGGCTTGCCGTCGAGTATGCGTCCGACGTGATTCCGTCGTGGCAGGACATCGCGCCGGGAAGCCTGTTTCTCCGTACTGTGGCTGGGGCGCGACTTCCGCCCGAGGTACCGTTCTTCCTGCTGTTCTCCTACAACGATCCGGGCCGCATACGATTGGGTCCGTGCAATGACGGTACTGTAACGGTGCGCAGCGAGCTCAACTTCCCGCAGCAGCGCGAGGCCTTGCACAGTTACGGGTTCGACGAGACGCACATGTCGATCCTCGCCAGCCCTGCGGTGCGCGATGTCTTCAACGAGCTGATCACCCCGGCGGCGCCGCCGCAGGGTCTACTCGACGACCCGCTCGGTACCGTGAAGCGTGTGTTCACGAAACCGTTTGCAGCTCCGTGAAATGACCTGTCCCCCGACGCTTAACCCATTGTGAACTGAGTTCCGCCGGCAGTAGGGGCGTTCCGAAGGGAGTCGGGATGAAGCGGAAGCGGTTCGACGAATTATCCCCCGCCAATCGCCATGGGGAAATTTCGCGCCGACCCCGACCCGGCTTCCCGGGCACGCAGTAGGGGTTTCTCGAAATGCTGAAAGAAGAGCCGGCCCGCGAGCAGTGCCGCGGGTACGCCCACGATGGTGCCCGTGACCAATGCCGTCGTGGCGTGGACGCCGAGCGCCTTCCAGGCGCCTCCGCACATGAGCAGCACGAGCCCGTGGGTCAGGTAGAGAGAGTAGGAAAACACGCCGACGCTGGCGAGAAAGCGCGACCAACCAGCTTGCGGCTCACGGTGTGCGGCCCAGTTCAACGTGATGAAGAACCCTGCCACCATGAAGAGCTCGTTGACTTGCCAGTCGAGCTTTTCCAACCATGGTGTCAGGACCGTCACCCGGGACAGCGTGCTCAGCGCAAAGCTGATACTCAAGCAGACTACGGCAGCAGCTGGCTTGTTCCAGGATGGAGAGGATGGGACGACACCCTCGTAGATTTCGGCGCTGAGAGCGCCCAGCATGAAAAGACACCACGAGTAGAGCATGCTGGTGCCCCAGCCTACCTCCCGTCCTGGCCATACGATCGACACTGCCAGCGCGAAGGCTCCCCACCCCAATCGAAGTCCCAGTCCGGATAGCAACGTAGCTTTCCAGCCCCACTTGGTGCGCATAGCGAGGAACAGAAAATAGGCCAGGTACATCTGTGCCTCGACAGCCACCGACCAGAAGGCCCCAAAAATGCTGTAAGTCACTCGCGGATCCAGGTTCTGGAGCATGAACGCATGCATCCCCACGTCGTAGAAACCCCGTAGGTTCCAGTGGAACCGGCCGAGGAGGGTGAGCACGGCGAGGTAGAGCGCCAGTGCGATCGCATAAGGTGGCCACAGTCGGCGAAGCCGACGTTTCCAGAACGGGAGGACGAGGAGCGCGTTGTCCGTCTCGTTGCGCCGAGCAACCGCCCAACGACGGTGCACGCAGAATCCGGAGATCAAGAAGAACAGGACTACGCCACTCGAACCCAAACTGAAGAACAGGCGGACGAGGTTAGTGAAGGAGATTTCGGAGCGTTGATCCGGGGTCAGGGAAGGAGCCGTCTGGGACAGATGGACCAGAACGACGCCGAGCGCGGCCGCACCCCGCAGCGCATCGAGACTGGCGATCCTTTCCCCGTCCGCCGCCATTCGCCAAGTTACCTTCCTTCGCCGACCTTCACCACGGGTCGCAGCAGGAAGGTGTTCCGAGCGGTCTTGTACCGGGTTTCTCACTGCAAACCCGAGCTTACCTCGGTGCTTACCCGCCGCGTCCCGAGCCACGGCCTTCGGTGGACGGTTAGGGCGCTTGGGCCCTGTCAGTCAACGCTTATAGAGAAGCTGGCGCGCGGATTCGAACCGCGGACCTGCTGATTACGAATCAGCTGCTCTACCGACTGAGCTACGCCAGCGCAACGCGGGGAACTACCTGAGGCGCTGGGCGAAGTCCATCCCTCTCAGCGGCAAAACGTAGCGGCGGCGCGCGTCGCCGCCGCTACGTGTCGGTGCGGGCTAGTGAGGGGTGTGGGTGCGCGTGGCGGTTCGCGTCGGAACGTGAAAGCCGCCGCCGACCTGGAATGTGCAGCTGTCCCGGCTGACCGACGAACCGTTCTGCGCGCGCAGTTGCAGGGTCTTGAAGCCGGTTGGGCCGCCGACCTGGGCGCTGAGGATGTAGCGCGCGTTGGTGAGGATGGTGCCGAAGTTGAAGATCTTCACGATGCCGTTGGAGAAGATGTCGCGCAGTGTCGCCTGCGCGAACGGCAGCGTCGCGCTGTCGACCGTGAACGTCACCAGGATCGGATCGCCGATGTCGAAGCGCGCCGCATCGCCGGTCTCGAGACAGCCGCGATTGGTGCGGACGTGCGCCTCGAGCGCGCCCGGTGTCGGCGTCGGACCGCCTGGTGTCGTTGTCGCAGTGCGCGTGTTCGCCGCCGTGCGGGTCGGCGTTGCCGGTCGTGGTGTACGCGTCGGCGTCTGCGTCGCCGTCGGTCCGGGCGTGTTACCGACCACGCGGAAGGTGCACGATCGCCGCGCCCGATCTCCTCCGTTCGCTGTCTCGGCCTGTAGAAGCAGCTGTTCGTTCCCCAGCGGGGGACTGATTCGGGCGGTAAACGACCGCGTTTGGTTGGTCGCGATCTGACCGAACGAGATCACTCCGACACGCCCGTCATTGAGAATGTCGAACAGCTTGACGAACGCGCTGGAGCGCGTGGCGCTGTTGACGCGGAAGCTGACGGTGATCTGCTCACCAACCGCATAGACGGGATCGCCACCAAATTCCTGACAGCCGCGATCGGTGGCAAGTTGCAGCGAATAGGTTTGCGCCGCCGCCGCGGAGACGAGGCAGCAAAACATGAATCCCGCCGACACGACCACAGATTGCAGTCGCCGTACGCGGGGAGAGATGAACATGGAATACCCCCTTTTGAACTTCGTGCGTAGCGACTTAGAGGCAGCTAGCTCTGTGCCAGGATGAAATAATCGGTGATGGCGTGCGGATTGCCGGATGGGACCTGCACTTTTGGGAAGCGACTCCCGACTCGCGGTGGTTGATACAGACGGAAATACTCACGCGACTGCGAGAAATGTTGCGGCGCGAAAGAGTTACCGCCCATACCGGCGGCGACGGCGCGGCATCCACATGCCGGCACAGGCCCGGCCCCCATCCTGACCTTCCCCCGCTGCGCGGGGAAGGAATCTTACTGGACGCCGTTCATCTGACGCAGGTAGTCTGCCGCCGCCTCCTTGGCTTGGCGCTCGAGGGTGGGATCCTTTGAGGCCGCCGCGCGGCGGTAGGCGCTGACGATCAGGCCGGCGGTCAGCAGCGATGACTCGTAGATCTCCTGCTTGCGCCGATCGGAGAGCGCCTTGAACTCGTCGCTGTCGCCGACGTCCTGGTTGATCTGGCGCACGAGATCGGCGTAGCGGCCCGGCTTCAGCACACCGCTGCCGTCCTTCACCTGCTCGCTGGCCGCGATGGCGAACGCGAGCGCAGCGGCGACGTTGTTGTTTCGCGTCTGCGGCTCGATCGCATCGAGCACCTTGTTGAAGAGCGCCAGCAGTTCGGCCTGCCGTGCACTGGAGCCGTGCGCCATGCGCGTCGCCATCGTCTCGGGCACGATGCGCTCCGGCCCGGGGACGAAATCGGTCGCCGTAATCGGCAGCTTGGACTCGTCAGCCTCCGGCGGCGACCCTTTGAAATTGCCCACCGAGTCCGGCGAGACCGACGAGTTGGCCGTATCGCCGTGCTTCTCTCTGACGCGCGCCATCAGGCGTTCCTGCAGCCGTTGTTGCAGCTTCTTCTGGAACGCCGGATCGCTGAACATCGTGGCGAGGCTGGTGGAGAGTTGCGCGTTCACGCTGTCTCCCGTCCCCGGCGTGGCGCTGCCCGCCGGATCGACCGGCTGCCCCATCACTGCGCTCGTACACGTCACCAGAAGCGCGCCGGCTGCCACGCCGGCAACGAGAGCCCTTCGCGTCATCCCTGTTCCCCCACAGTTGGTCATGGCGGGAGCGGTCATCACTTTCAACCCTTGCCAGAGCGACGCGCACGGACCCGGCACGTCGCGGGATCGAGCGGCACAGGGGACGATGAACGCGATCCTGTAAGCGGCGCGAATCGGTCTGGAATTCTGTATCGAGATCACTACCCTGCGGACAGCGAACACTGGTTGAAGGTTTGCAACAGCAGTTTCTATATTGACGACAGAGGTCGATGCGGTGAGCGCTCCCGGTCAACAGTCGGTCAGCGGCGGCAGCGAGCACGCCGCCCAATCGCGACCGCTGGTCGGACGCGACAGCGAGCTGAGCGCGCTGTGCAGCGCACTCGATGCGGCGGCCTCCGGCGCCGGCGGTCTCCGCCTGATCGCCGGCGAGCCGGGAATCGGCAAGACGCGGCTCGCGCAAGAGCTCGCCGACCGCGCGCGCGGCCGCGGCGTGCTGGCGCTCTGGGGCGCGTGCGGAAAAACCAGCGGCGCGCCGGTCTACGGACCTTGGGTGCAGATGCTCGGCACGTACGTGCGCGGCGCCGACGACCACGCGCTCGCGGCGCAGCTCGGCGCCGGCGCGGCGCACGTCGCACAGCTCGTCCCCGAAATCCGCGCCCGCCTGCCGGAACGCTGTGAGGCCGCGCCCGCGCTCGGTCCCGAGCACGCGCGCCTGGCGCTCTTCGACGCGGTCGGCAGCTTCCTGCTGCGCGCCAGCGCCGAGCGCGCCCTCTTGCTGGTGCTCGACGACGTGCACAGCGCTGACGCCGCCTCGCTGTTGCTCCTGCGCTTCGTCGCCTCCCACCTCAACACCGCGCGCGTGCTGATCATCGCCGCCTACCGCGAGGTCGAAGCGGCGCTGACGCCGAGCGTGGCGGAGCACTTCGACGAGCTGCTGCGCCATGGCCGCTGCACCAGCCTGCACGGGCTCGCCAGCGCCGACATCACCGCCCTCATCGAACGCGGCTACGGGCTCACGCCCGCGCCGGAGCTGGTCGCCGACCTGCACCACTCTACGCGCGGCAATCCGTTCTTCGTCCACATGCTGTTGGCCGAATGCCTCAACGAGGATCGGCGCCTCGACCGCGATCAGCTCTTCGGCCGTCCGCACCGCATGCCTGGCGACGTGCATCAAGCGATCCGCGAGCGGCTCTCCTACCTCGGTCCGGATTTCGTCACCGTGTTGTCGGCGGCGGCGGCGTGCGGCGACGAGTTCGACGTCGACATTCTCGAACGCGTCACCGGACGTCCGCGCGACGAGCTGCTCGAACGGCTCGCGCATCCGACGATGACGCGGATGATCCTGCGCTCGCCTGCGCAGTCGGGACGGTACGCCTTCGCACACGCCCTGGTTCGCGAGGCCGTCTACGAATCTCTCGCGCCGTCACGGCGCGCGCGCTTACACGGGCAGATCGCCGAATCGATCGAAGCATTGCACGCAGCCGACATCGGCCCGTACCTCGCTGATCTGTCGCACCACGCGCACGAGGCCATGGCCGCCGGCGGCGACAGCGCCACGGCGATCAAGTACGCGACGCGCGCCGGCGATTGGGCGGCGGCGCAGATGGCCTACGAGCCGGCCGCGGCGCACTATGAACGCGCGCTGCGCACGCTGGCCCGCAACGGCGACGACGCCTCGGCGCGCCGCTTCGAGCTCTACGTATCGCTCAGCCAGATGCTGAACGCGGTCGGCCGCAGCACCGATGCCCGCGAGGCCCTGCGCAAGGCCGCCGGACTGGCGCGGCGGCTGGGCGACGCGCAACTGCTCGCCCGTACCGCGCTCGCGTTCGGCATCATCTCGACGCAGATCCAAGGCGGCATTGCCGATGCAGAGCTCATCGACCTGCTGGTCGAGAGCCGGTCAGCGCTCGGTCAGGAAGACAGTGGTACCCGCGCCATGATCCTCGCCCGACTCGCCTATGAGCTGCAGCTCTCCGGCGACCCGGCGCGCATCCACGGCATCGCGCACGAGGCGTTGGCCAGCGCCCGGCGACTCGATGAGCCAGCCACGCTGGCCTACGTGTTGATGTGCGCCGAGCCGGCGCTCGGCTGGCGCGATCTCGACGCGCGCTTCGCGCGCGCCGCCGAGATGATCCGCATCGCCGAGGCAATGGGCAGCGCCGAGCTGGCGATGATGGGCCGCATCCGCCGCGTGCGGGCGTTCGTCGAGTGCGGCGAGCTCGGCGCGGCCGATGCGGAAGCCGGCGAGCTGGGACGTGTCGCCGACCGCATGCGGTTGCTCGCGTCACGCTGGTGGCTGCGGTTGTGGGAAGCGCGCAGCGCCGGACTGACGGGTGCGTACGCGCGCGCCGAGCAGCTCACCCACGAAGCGTATAAGCTCGGCGAGATATTCAACCGCCCCGGCGCGACATTGAACCGCGATCAGCAGCTCATGGTCGTATGCCGCGACCAGGGCCGCTACAGCGAGTTCGACGCGCTGATCGACCCGCAACTGCACAGCCAGGTGCAGGTCCTGGCGCGCTGCCTCGCGTGTGCGGTCGATACCGAACGCGGCGACACGGAGTCCGCCCGCGCCACGTTCGTGCAGCTCGCGGCCGATGGCTTCTCGGCCCTGCGCGACGACCATCATTGGCTCCTGGCCGCCATCCTGCTCGCCGAGGTGGGCGCGCGGCTCGAAGATGCCGAGCGCGTCGCGCCGCTGTACGAGCGGTTGCTGCCCTACGCCAACCGCTGCGCCTACTCAGGCGTAGCGACGGGCCTACCATGGCAACGTCGCGCGCGCGCTCGGACAGCTCGCCACCGTGTTGCGTCGCTGGATCGATGCGGAAACGCACTTCGAAGCGGCGCTGCGCATCGACGGGCGCATGGGCGCACAGCCGTGGATGGCACGCACCCAGCACGACTACGCGTGCATGCGTCTGGCGCGCAACGGCGACGGCGACCGCGCGGCGGCTCGCGCTCTGCTGCTGCAGGCGCAGGAGACGGCGCAGGCGCTCGGCATGCGGCCGCTGCTCGACGAGGTCGCCAAAGGCCTGGACGCCTGTGCCGAAGGCCGCCCGCCACAGCCCCTGCGACGGTTATCGATCGCGGCGCGGAAACCATAACGCTCCCCCCTGCCCCTCCCCGGCGGCGGCGGCGCGCCCCCCTCCAGGGACGGCATCACGAGGTTGGGACAATGGCGTTGTGGCGTTTGACCTCGTCCGTCGACCCCCGTAGCCTGCGGTATTCACCCGCAAGGAGGACGGATGCGCAACACGCTTTTCATTCTTTTGGTGCTCGGACTCGTGCCGACGTTCGCGGCAGCAGAGCAGCTGGCGACGGTCGGCAAGAAGACGATCGACCGGGCTCAGGTCGAGAAAGAAGTTCGCGCTCAGCTCGTCGCAGTCGAGAACGAGCGCTACAACGTCATGAAAACTGGGCTCGATCAGCTCATCGCCGACTCGTTGTTCGAGCAGGAAGCCGCCGCGCGCGGTATCACGGTCGAGAAGCTGCAGCAGGTCGAGATCGTCGATAAGGTCCCGCATCCGACCGATGCCGAAATCCAGAAGGTCTACGACGACAACAAGGAGCAGCTCGGCGAGGTCCCGCTCGAGCAGGTGAAGGATCAGATCACCGAGTACCTCCTGCGCGGCGCCGCACAGAAACGCCACCAGGCGTACGTCGAGGAGCTCAAGAAGAAGTACCCGACGAAGATTGCGCTGAAGGCGCCGGTGATCGAGGTCAGCATGGGCAGCACGCCGCCAAAGGGCAACGCGAAAGCGCCCGTGACGATCGTCGAGTTCTCTGACTACGAATGCCCATTCTGCAAGCGCGCGGAGCCGACCATCGTCGAAGTGCTCAAGGTGTACGGGCCCGACAAGGTCCGCTTCGCGTATCGCAACTTCCCGCTCCCCATGCACACCAACGCGCGCCCGGCCGCCGAAGCCGCCGGGTGTGCGAACGAGCAGGGCAAGTTCTGGGAGTACCACGAGAAGCTGATGGCGGCGAAGGATCTGTCGACCGACAACATGAAGAAGATCGCCGGCGAAGTGGGCATCGACCAGAAGAAGTTCGAGGAGTGCCTGGCGGCGAACAAGTTTGCCGATGCGATTGCCAAGGACGTGGCGGCCGGCGAGGCGGCGGGCGTGAACGGCACGCCGGCTTTCTTCATCAACGGCCGCATGCTCGATGGCGCGCAGCCGATCGAGAAGTTCAAGGAAATCATCGACGAGGAACTGGCCTCTTCGAAGCAATCCTAAAAAAAGGACTTCACGCGGAGGCGCGGAGACGCGGAGATCGCCTACCGGATTCGCAGCGCTGTGAACCATTCGTTCTTTTTCGAATGGTGCTCCTGAAAGCGGTTGCGAGCGGGTGGGACTTCTCCGCGTTTCCGCGTCTACCGCGGTTTCTGTTCCCGCGCGTTGCCGTGCCGCGGGAGGTCGGCTACAGGGACGGAGGGGAGCGCATGCCCTTCGACGGGAACGGCACACCGGCCGAAAGCCGCATGCGGTTTCGGCTGCTCTATGACCTCGCCTGTGCGTTTGCGGCGCGCATCGATCTCGAGGAGCTGTTCCCGTTCGTGCTGAGCAAGTGCCGGGAGGTGTTCGACGCCACCGGGGCTTCCGTCCTGCTGCGCGATGCCGACACCGACGAGCTCTATTTCCCCTTCGTCGCCGAAGACGACCCGGCCATTCTCGCCAGTCTGCTCCAGGCGCGCGTTCCGGCCGATCGCGGCATTGCCGGAATGGTGATGAGCAGCGGCAAGGCGGCGCGCATCGACGACGTCCAATCGCACCCGCGCTTCTTCGGCGGCATCGATGCCAATACCGGCGTTACCACCCGCACCTTGCTCTGCGCGCCGCTGACCACCTACCAGGGCGTCATCGGCGTGATTCAGGTCGTCAACCACCGCAGCGACCAGCCGTTCAGCGACGATGATCTCGCCTTCCTGGAGGCGCTCGCCGGCAGCGTCGCCGTCGCGATCGAGAACGCGCGCCTGTTCGCGCGGGTCAAGAGCTCCGAAGAGCTCCTGCGCGTACAGGTCGGGGCGCTGCGCCGCGACATGGCGCACCGCGATCGCTTCAGCGAGATCGTCGGCAGCGCGCCGGCGATGAGCGAGGTCTTCCGCCTCATGGAAAGCGCGGCCGCGACGCCGATTACGGTGCTGATCGAAGGTGAGACCGGTACCGGCAAGGAGCTCGTGGCGCGCGGCATTCATCGCGCCTCGTCGCGCGCCGAGGCGCCCTTTCTGGCGGTCAATTGCGCCGCTGTGTCGGAGACGCTGCTCGAAAGCGAGCTGTTCGGCCACCGCAAAGGCGCCTTCACCGGTGCATCGCAGGATCACCGCGGCCTGTTCGAGGCGGCGACCGGCGGCACGATCTTCCTCGACGAGGTCGGCGAGATGCCGCTCTCCATGCAAGCCAAGCTGCTGCGCGTGCTGCAACAAGGAGAGATCATTCCGGTCGGCGATACGCGCGCGCGCAAAGTGGACGTGCGCGTGATCTCCGCCACCAACCGCGACCTCAGCGCCGAGGTCGCGAAGCAGCAGTTTCGCCAGGATCTCTACTATCGACTGGCGGTGTTCCCGATTCCGCTGCCGCCGTTGCGCCGCCGCCGCGACGACATTCCGCTGCTCGTCGATCGCTTGCTCAAGGCCGTCGCGATCCGGCACCAGTGCGACATCCAGGGCATTGAACGCGGGGCTGTCGAGATGCTGCAGCGCTACGATTGGCCGGGCAACGTGCGCGAGCTGGAGAACGTGCTCGAACGCGCCGTCGCGCTGGCCCACAACGGCGAGACGATCGGACCCGCCCATCTGCCGACGTCGGTGCGCGGACAGCACGCGGAAGCGGGCCCGGGTGAGCCGACCACGATAGGCGTACCGACCACGCTGCCCGCCAGCAACGTGCCCCTGCGTCAGGCACGTGCGGAGTTCGAGGCGCAGTTTATCCGCCAGGTGCTCGTCGCCAACGGGCGCAATGTCTCGCGCACCGCGCGCGCGCTCGGCCTGTCGCGCGTGATGCTGCAGAAGAAGATGAAGGAGTACGGCCTGCGCGATGGATGAGCGCGGCCGCTTGCCGCGCCCGCTTCGGAGGGAACCCCGTGATCGATCTCACTCGCCAAGGTCCGGTGTACATCCTCACCATGCGTAGTGGTGAGAACCGCTTCAACCGTTCGTTCCTCGATGCGCTCGCCAAAGCGCTCGATGAGGTCGAGAACAGCAGCGGACCGACGGCGCTGGTCACTGTCGGCGAGGACAAGTTCTACTCGAATGGGCTCGACCTCAACTGGCTGATGGGTGAAGGCGCGGCGGCAGGCTCGACGTTCGTCGGCCACTTCCTCGGCTTCCTTGGACGATTCTTGGGACTGCCGATCCCCACCGTCGCGGCGATGAACGGCCACGCCTTCGCCGGTGGCGGCATGTTCGCCCTGGCGCACGACTTCCGTGTCATGCGCGCCGACCGCGGCTTCTTCTGCCTGCCGGAGATCGACATCAATCTCCCCTTTGCTCCGGGCATGCGGATGTTGATTCAGGCCAAGCTCGACCCGAGCGTCAGCCGCGATCTCATGCTCACCGGCCGCCGCATCGGCGGCGCCGACGCCGCAAGCCTGCGCATCGTCGATGAGACCGGAAGCGGCGACGAGGTCCTCACGCGCGCGATCGAACGCGCCGCGAGCCTCGCGACCAAGGATCGCGGCACGTTCTCGACGATCAAGCGGTCGATGTACGCGCCGATCATCCGCGCGCTCGAAGAAGGCACGCTGGCGTAGTGCGGGTAGCACCGGCCTCCGTGCCGGTGCGGCCGAAGGCCGCGTCGTTCACGAGTGCAGCGGCGCGCTTCGCGCGCCACCGGCAGGGACGCCGGTGCTACCCATAGCCTGCGTCAGGGTATTTCCGCATTGTGTCGGCCGCTGTCGCGCGGCAGATAGATCCCCACGGACGGTTCGGTCCGTGGTAGATCAGCACAACGGAGGTTTCGGATGGCTCGATTCGGCATCGAAGGCATTCGCTACTTCGACCACGTACGCGACGCGGGCTACGACGCCGCAGACCTCGTCTATGTCTTCAACATCTGCAACGGCCTGCGCGACCGGCTGAACGACGCCGGTCACGCCAATGCGTTCTACTGGGTCAACACCGACTGCTGGGAGATCGACCTGCGCTCGGTGACGATGGGCGGCATCGACGACGATTGGGCGGACGACGTCGACCTCTTCTTTATACTCACGCATGGTCGCGAGGACGACGGCATCGCGAAACTCGCCTACAACGTCAAGATCAACCACTGGCTGACGACGTCGGACACCTGGCGCCTGGGCACGGATAAGCTGAATTGGCTGATGGTATATGGGTGCCACAGCGTCGACCTCGACCACCTGACCAGCTACGGGCAGATCTTTCAGCGCCTACATGAGTTCTGCGGCGCCTGGGGCGACATGTGGGAGAGCTGGACTCTGGACGAAGCCGGTGACGACATCGGCGACAACCTCACGGGCGGCGACGCGGTGGTCCAATCCTGGATCGATGGCGTATCGGACTGGTGGCTCGACAACCATCCGATCGTTGTCGCGGCGGAGCAGGAGGCGACCTGGGGCAACGGCAATCCGAACTGGGGGCATACGACGATCGCGCGCGATCACTTGTGGGGACATGGAACGACGGTGTCCGACATCTTTGCCAACGACGTGTTCTGGCTCAGTTGCCAGTGGGCGGAGGGTTGAGCGATGGACGCCCAATTGCGCAAGGCCTTGGTGGCGAAGTTGGCGCACCACCGATCGACCGCCCCGGTGTACCAGCTGCGCGAGCGGCGCGTCGACGAGATCGAGGCCGATGCACACGCCTTCGCGCGCCGCTTCGCGAGAAGCTACCTGTCGCACGAGCCGCGGCCGAACGTGCGCACATCGAAGGAGACAACCACACTGCTCCTTCCCGAAGGCGCACGCGTCGTCGCCTTCCATGCCTCCGGGGCGATGTTCGCAGCACGCGGTCTGGCACCGTTTGAACAACTGATCAGCGACACCGACGACCAGAAGGAGCTGACCGCACGCAGTATGGCCGCGCTCAAACGTCTCGAGCTCGAGGCGCTCGCCGGCCATCCCGCCGGCGAGCGCCTCGAGCTCGAACGCCTGTGGCGCATCAAGGCGTCCGGAATGGCACGGCACGGCGCACGCAGCTCGGTGGCGCTCTGCCGCGTCGTCGCGGCATTTCGGCGCTTCGTTTCTGATCTGCCAGTGCTCGGACGCGCTTCGGTGTTCGTCAAGCTCGCGGGCGAAGACGTGATCGACGCCGCAGGCGTCGATTGGCGGCCGACCACCGGCAAGCCGATCGCGCAGGCCAAGATCATCGACGCCGAGACCGCCGCCGATCGCATCCTGCGCGAACTGTCGCTGGGAGCGCCCGGCGATCTGCTCTCGCATCGGCACCTTGAGCCGCAGCTGTTCGCGCTTGCGTATTGCTCGCTGCCCAAACGGCAGGTGCAGGCGTTTCTCCAGCCGGTGTACGTCGCCGCTCTGCGGCCGTGTGGGCCGTTCGCCACACTCGGACGCGTCGCGATGGTTCCAGCCACCGAGCACATCTACGAACCGCTTGGCCGGCCGATCGCCGCGCCACCGCGACTGGCCGCCAAGCCGCGCCGCCAGCACACTGCAGCGGCGCATTGAACAGCCATCGCCGCCCACAGCATCGCCGCCAGGGAGAGGAGCCATGCGACTGGACAAGCGCGTTCTGACGGGAATGGGCGTGACCGATGCACGAGCGGATCGCTATCTGCCCGATCTCGACGAGCTGCTGACCGCCCACAGCATCAATACACCGCTCCGCATCGCCCATTTCCTCGCCCAGGTTCTGCACGAGTCCGGCCTCATGCGCGTGACGGTCGAGAATCTGAACTACACGGCCGCACGGCTTCGGCAGGTGTTCCCCTCACGCTTCACGGCCGCACAGGCCCAGGCATGTGGCGGCAAGCCAGAATTGATCGGCAATCGCGTCTACGGCGGACGCCTCGGCAACGGGCCAGAGGCGAGCGGCGACGGCTTTCGCTATCGCGGCCGCGGCCTGATCCAGCTCACCGGCAAAGCCATCTACCGAGAATTCGCTGATTGGGTCGACGATGACGTCGTCTCATCGCCGGATCTCGTCGCCGACCGCTACGCCGCCCATTCCGCCGTGTTCTTCTGGTCGGATCGCGATCTGAACGAGCTCGCCGACAGCGACGATGTCAGAGCGGTGACCAAGCGCGTCAACGGCGGATTCAACGGTCTTGCCGAGCGCATGCAGCTGCTCGCGCGCGCCAAGTCCCTGCTCCACCCCGACCTGCCGCCCGTGACGCTCGAGGGTGCTACCCACACCGTGATCGCTACGCAATTGAACCTGCGCAGCGAGCCGCGCGTGGCGACTGCGACGCGGATTGCGACGTTGGCGCAAGGGAGCTTGGTGGCAAAGATTGGCGACGCCGACGAGCCGGGCTGGGTGCGCATTCGCGTCGTGCTCAACGGCCAGCTGACGGAAGGATTCGTCAGTTCGGAGTTCCTGCGGCCGCTGTCTTCGCGGGCGCCGGTGCAACCCGCGCCAGCGATTGCCGCCGACGACATCCCGCCGGTTCACCTCAAGGAGGGGCGGAGCGACATCACGCGCCAGCGCGACGGCGGACAGGCATTTCCGCTCGGCGAATCCGGCATGCCGCGACGCACGGGTTCCGATCCCGCAACCAAGGCACGCCAGCTGCTCGCGATCGTCGATTACCTCGACCCGGAAAAGCGCGCGCACGCCCGCTACGGACCGAAGACGACCGCGACCTACTGCAATATCTACGCATACGACTACTGCTATCTCGCCAAGGTGTATCTGCCGCGCGTGTTCTGGACGCCCGCCGCGCTGTTGCGGTTGCGTGACGGCGCTGACGTACCGGTGCGCTACGACGACACCGTACGCGAGCTGAGCGCCAATGCCTTGCACGACTGGCTCTCCGATTTCGGCGTCGCATTCGGCTGGGCGCGGGTGATGAGTCTCGACGTGCTGCAGGCCGCCGCGAACGTCGGCGACGTCTGTCTCATCGTCGCGAAGCGCAAGCAGCCGAACCGCTCCGGCCACATCGTTGCCGTCATTCCCGAGCAACCGGATCTACAGGCCGCGCGCGATTCGGGCGGCGCGATCCTGCGCCCGGTCGAGTCGGAGGCCGGCGCGGTGAATCACCGCATGATCGTGCAACCGAGGGCATGGTGGCGCGACGAGCGCTTTCAGTCATTCGCGTTCTGGCGCCACGCGTAGGGGGACACGCGAACGCTGAGATCTTGGAGTCTTGGGGCTTGTTCCCGCGGGCGGCGCTAGCATATCCGCAGCTGGCGAACACAGTGCCTCCGTCAGCAGGCGCGCTCCGCGCGCCACGGGCGGCCCATAGGGGCCGCCCCTACTCCTCGAGATTGCTGGCCATGACGCGGAGGACCGCGGCGCGAACGGCGTCGGAGACTTGCTGCACGGCATGGCTGGCCGCTTCGGCGTAGCCTTCCGCGGAGAGCTGCGCGCAAGGAGTTTCGGCGCTGAAGATGTCTTGCAGCGCAACACTACGCAGGCCGCGCCGTGGCACGCGGGCGAGCGCGATACGCACGCGCAGCATTGCGGAACAGCTCTTCCCCTCGTCGCGTTCCTCCAGCGTCTCGATTTGCCCGCTGAGCTCGTAGTCGTAAGGAACCGCCGAGGCGGCTTGCAGCACCGCCTGTACCGTTCTCGACGCGGCCATGTCGCGTGCGATCAGGTCGGCAATCATCGTCGCGGGATTGGCGATCCAGCGATCGTAGGGATCGGAGTTCACATCGTAGGAGCTCGATCGGTAGATGAATGCCAACGAATCGTACGCCGCGGCGATGCCGAACGGCATCACCCGCAGCGTCACCGGCAGCGGCGACGCCTCGGACGCGGCCGGTGGGGGATAGGCGAGCCGATACGTGCGCGTTTCCGGTGCCTCGCGCAGCGCGGCACAGCCGGCCAGCAAAAGTATCAGTAGCGAGCCGACGCCGCTGCGCAGCGTCGTGCTCATTGACGATCACCGCTGCGACCGCGCGGCGGCGGCGGGGCCGAGAAGAGCAGCTGCGACGGCTGCTGGCGCAGCGCATCGGTGAGCTGCGCGAGGTTCTCCGCCGTGCGGTTGAGCCGGTCGGTCACGCCCTGCAGATCGATCACGAACGCTTGCGTGGTGCGCGCCAGCCCATCGATCTCGCGCAGCGCGCTGCGCAGTTCGGTGCCGGTGTCGCCCTCGCGCAGCTCGACGATCAGCTTCTTCGCCTGATCGGTGGTCTGGCGCAGGTCGGTGACCACCGGACCGAGACGGACGCCTGCGGTCATCTGTTCGACGTTGCCGGCGGCGCGCGACGCCGACGCGGACATCTCCGACATGTTGGTGAGTACCTGCTGCACGCGCTCGTCGCGCAGCACGCGATCGGCGGACTGCAGCGTCGCGCGCATATCGTTCGAAATGCCGGCGAGGTCGACGTTGATCACCTTGTTGTAGATGTCCTGCAGCGCCTCCTGAATGGCCTTGAACTGCGACGGCGTCGACGGAATCAGCGGATACGGCGGCTGGAACGACAGCTCGGGTGATTTCTGCAGCGCGTCGCCACTGTGACGATCGATCTCGACGTAGCGCAGGCCGGTGATGCCGGAGAGCTGGAGCTGGGCGCGCAGATTCGGATCCTTGAGCATGCGATCGGCGAAGCTCGAGCGCAGGCTCATGACGACCTCGATGAGCACATCGTCCGGCGCGATGCTGATGTGCTCGACGCGGCCCGCCGGCACGCCGCGGAATTTTACGGCGGCGCCCGGATCCAAGCCTTGCACCGATTCGGAGAAGTAGGTCACCGCGGGCTCTTCGTCGGTGAGATAGCGGCTGGCGCCGAGCCAGATCGCCGCGGCCAAGCCGATGCCGATCGCGGCGAGGACGAAGATGCCGACCCGCATCTTGCGCGCTTCGGTAGCCATCAGCTCGTCTTGTCCTTGCCCGGCGGCGGCGCCGGCTGACGATTGAAGAAGGCGTGCACGCGCGGATCGCTGTTCTTGTCGCGCAGCTCGGCCGGCGGCCCTTCGGCGATGATGTTCTTGGTCTCTGCGTCGATCATGATGCAGCGGTCAGCAATGGTGAAGATACTGGGCAACTCGTGCGACACAACGACGATCGTCGTGCCGAGGCTCTTGTTGACCTGGACGATGAGCTCGTCGAGCTCGGCCGAGGTGATCGGATCGAGGCCAGCGGAAGGCTCGTCGAAGAAGAGGATCGCCGGGTCGAGCGCCAACGCCCGCGCCAGGGCGGCGCGCTTCTTCATGCCGCCGGACAGCTCCGAGATCATGTACTCCTCGAAGCCGTCGAGCTTGACCATCGCCAGCTTGATGCGCACCAGCAGCGCGATCGTGTCGGGCGGCAACGCGGTATACTCCTCGAGCGGCAGGGCGACGTTCTGCCCCAGCGTCAACGACCCGAACAGCGCCCCAGCCTGAAAGGTCACGCCGAGCTTGCGCTGAATCTGCGGCAACAGCTCCTCGTCGGCCTCCGTGATGTCGTCGCCGTCGATCACCACGCGGCCGGCCGCCGGCCGCAACAAGCCGATCATGTGGCGCAGCAGCGTTGTCTTGCCGCTGCCCGACCCGCCGACGATGACGAACACCTCGCCGCGCCGCACCTCGCAGTTGATGTCTTGCAGGATCGTGTTATCGCCGTAGCGCGCCTCCAGATGCTCGACGCGGATCAGCGCGTCTGCCCCCGCTTCACCAGACATTGAACAGCACCGTGAAGATCGCGTCGGCGCAGATGATGGCGAAGATGCCGGCGACGATCGCGGCCGTGGTGACGCGCCCGACGCTCTCGGCATCGTGCCGCGCTTCGAGGCCGCGCAGGCAGCCGATGGCCGCGATCAGCACCGCGAAGACCACCGACTTCACCAGTCCCTGGACGACGTCCCACATCGACATGTACGCCTTCATCTGCCGGAAGTAGACGACGGCCGGAATCTCGAGCGAGAACATCGCGACGGCAAGGCCGCCGAGAATGCCGACGAGATCCGCGAACAACGTCAGACACGGCAGCATCGCCAGCAGTGCGAGGACCTTCGGCGTGACGAGAAAGCGCGTGCGATCGAGCCCCATGGCGGCGAGCGCATCGACTTCTTCCGAGACCTTCATCGTGCCGATCTCGGCCGCAAACGCGGCACCAGAACGCCCGGAAGCGATGATGGCGGTCATCAGCGGACCGAGCTCGCGGGTGATCGACAGTCCGACCAGGTTGGCGACATAGATGTCGGCACCGAACTGGCGCAGCTGCACCGCGGCTTGAAAGGCCGTGATCAAGCCCATGAGAAAGCTGATCAGCGAGACGATCGGTAGCGCCTCGTAGCCGGAGCGTTGCATGTAGATCCAGGTATCGCGCCAGCGCACGCGGCCCGGCGCACGCAGCGCGTCTTTCAGGCCGATGACGATCTCGCCGGTGAACGTGACCATCAGGCGGGTGCCACTCGCCGCCGCGATCCCCCAGTCGCCCATGCGCTCGAGCAGCGACTGTTCGGGCGGTGCCGCCGGCAGCGGCTGCACTATCGCCTCCTGATCGACCAGGCTGAGAAAGCCGTCGATATCGGGCGTCGAGCGCGTGATGTTGAGCTTGCCACCCAACTCCGCCAGGCGCTGGCGGAGCCGGATCAGAACGGCACCGCCGCCGCTGTCGAAGTATTCGACGCCGGACAGATCGAGCTGGACTTCACGCGGATGCGCCGGGAGCTGTGCGGTGATGTCGTCCAGCACGCGCTGCGCGTTCGCCACGGCCACCCGTCCCCGTATCGCAATCGTCGCCGCGCCGTCTTGCTGCTGCGCAGAGACCTGGTAGTCCGCAGCCTCCGCCACGCAGGCTATGTATCAGCTAACCGCCGCGGGGGGGAGCCGTGGCCATTTGCCAACACGGGCCGCCCGATTCATCCTGCGCCGGGTAGCATCGGCGTCCGTGCCGGTTGCCGCGCGCAGTAGGGCAGAGTAGCGAGCACCGCAGACGCGCTGGCGGGCGTGGCCCGCCAGCCGGCACGGAGGCCGGTGCTACCCGAGAGAGGGCGAGACATGGTGCTGCAGAGCAAGACGGCAATTGTCACCGGCGGGGGATCGGGACTTGGGCGAGCGGGGGCGCTGGCCCTCGCCCGTGCCGGTGCCTCGGTGCTGGTGAGCGATCTCAACGAACCGTCGGCGCGCGAGACGGTCGACGCGATCGCACAGGCGGGCGGCAGAGCGTGGGCCTACACCGCCGACGCCGGCAAGGCGGCCGACGCCGAGCGCATGGTGCGTGCGGCGGTCGACGCCTTCGGCGCGCTGCACATCTTGTACAACAACGCCGGGATCGCGGTGCCCTTCGAAGACGGTTTCACGCCGGCGATCGAGCCCGACGCGTGGGACCGGGTCATTCGCGTCAACCTCTCGAGCGTCTTCTATTGCTCGAAGTACGCGATTCCGGAGATCGCCAAGGCCGGCGGCGGGTCGATCATCAACACCGCGTCGTCGATGGCGCATCTGCCGCTCGGCGGTCTCGATGGATACGCCGCGTCGAAAGGCGGCGTCGCCATGCTGACAAAATCGATGGCGGTCGGCTGCGGCTCCATGAACATCCGCGTCAACGCCATCAGCCCCGGCTACGTCGACACGCCGATGAACTCACTCATCTTCGGCAACGATGCCTTCAAGCAAGGCTTTGCCAAGGGCCACGCCACCGGTCTGCAAACTCCCGAGGAGATCGCCGAGCTCGTCGTCTTCCTCGCCAGCGACGCCTCACGCAGCCTAACCGGCGCCGTGCTGAACTGCGATCGCGGTTGGACCGCCTTTAAACAGCCGGAAGCGCTGCGAGGCTGATCAGCGCGGCGGCGATTCTCGGGTAGCACCGGCCTCCGTGCCGGTGGCGCGCGCAGCGCGCCGAAGCATGATACCCGCCGTGCTCGTCGCGACGGCGGGCCTGCGGGCCGCCACCGGCAGGGACGCCGGTGCTACCGAACTGGCGCGATTCAGATCACGCGCTGGGTGCGCAATTCGTCGCGTTCTGCGACTGAGAGGCCGAGCAGCTCGCCGTAGATCTCGTCGTTGTGCTCGCCGAGCTTCGGTGCGCCGCGCGCGATACGGCCCGGGGTGGCCGAGAGGCGCGGATAGACGGCCGGCTGTTTGACGGGGCCGATGGTCGGATCGTCGACGCTGACGATGTCCTCACGCGCATCATAGTGCGGATCGGCGGCGATGTCGGCGATCGAATACGCGCGCGTCACCGGCACCGACGCCGCGAGCATGATCGCCTCGATTTCACTCGCGCTGCGCGTGCGGCACCAATCGCCGACGATGCTGTTGATCGCCTCACCGTTCGCTGCGCGGCGCTCGAGTGAGCTGAAGCGCGGGTCGCTGAGCAGATCTTCGCGGCCGATGGCGCGCGCTAGGCGCGGGAACAAACCGTCGCCGGCGGCGACGATGCAGATGAACTGCCCGTCCTTGGTCTCCCAGTTGTCGAGCGGCGCCGAGTTGCGCAAGCGGTTGCCCTCGCGGCCGCGCACGATGCCGAGGCGATCGTACGCCGGCAGCGTGTGCTCGAGGACACGGAAGATCGATTCGTAGAGGGCCAGATCGACCCATTGGCCGCCACCGCGGTGTACGTCGCGGTGATAGAGCGCCACCATGATCGAGAAGGCGTTGAACACGCCGGTGAGATAGTCGGAGATGATCACGCCCGGACGCACCGGCGGCCGGTCGGGATAGCCCGTCAGGTAGAGCAGCCCGCCGAAGCCGATGCCGTTGCGGTCGAGACCGGGACGATCGCGGTACGGCCCGCTCTGCCCGTACACCGAGGCGCGCGTGAGTACGAGGTCGGGATTGACCTGCGCCAGCGCGTCGTAGCCGAGGCCCCACGATTCGAGCGTGCCGGGCTGGAAGTTCTCTACGACGACGTCGCTCTTCTGCACCAGCGCGCGGAACAGTTCCTGCCCCCGCGCCACGCGCAGATCGAGCGTGATCGATTTCTTGTTGCGTCCCTCCACCGCCCACCACAGCGAGTAGCCGTCGTCGAATGGCCCGATGGTGCGCATGAAATCGCCGCTGCCGGGCAGCTCGACCTTGATCACCTCGGCACCGAAGTCCCCCAACAAGGTCGCGGCAAACGGCGCCGCGATGCGCGTCCCGACGTCGAGGATACGGACGCCGGCGAGTGGCAGTCGCGAGGGGTCGGGCATGGCGTGGAGGATAGGGGCCCAAAGTGCGGCGGAGCAAGCGGGCGAAGGGGTTTGCGATAACCATGAACCTCGGCTAACCACCGGTCCCTGGAGGAGCACGTTCCATGGGTTTGCAAGAGCTGTTGTCTCGGGAATTTCTGCGCGTCGTCGAGGAAGCCGCGGTGGCCTGCGCGCGCACGATGGGACAGGGGGATCGCAAGCATTCCGACGCGGTCGCGGTCGAGTCGATGCGCAAGTCGATGGACACGCTGCGCATGCGCGGCACGGTCGTGATCGGCGAAGGCGAACGCGATGAAGCGCCGATGCTGTACATCGGCGAGCGCGTCGGGGCGTGGACGGAAGAGGATCCCGAGGTCGACATCGCCGTCGATCCGCTCGAAGGAACGAACCTCTGTGCCACCGGTTCCGCGAACGCGATCGCCGTGTTGGCCGCGTCGAACAAGGGTGGACTGTTGCACGCACCCGACTGCTACATGGAGAAGATCATCGTCGGGCCGGCGGCCAAGGGCGCCGTGCACCTCGACGCGACCGTGAAGGAGAATCTCAAGGCGATCGCGGCGCGGCTCGACCGCAGCATCAGCGATCTCGTCGTCATCGTCCTCGACCGCCCGCGCCACGAGAAGCTGATCGAGGACATCCGCAGCGCCGGCGCGCGCATCAAGTTGATCACCGACGGCGACCTCTCGGCGGGCATCAGCGCTGCCGTGCGCCGTACCAACGTGCACGCCGTGATGGGCACCGGTGGCGCTCCGGAAGGCGTGCTCACCGCCGCTGCGTTGCGCTGCTTGAACGGCTACATGCAGGCGCGCCTGGTCCCGACGAAGGACAGCCAGATCGAGCGTATGCGATCGATGGGCATCACCGACGTGAAGCGCGTCTATACCGAGCGCGATCTCGCACCCGGTCCGCACATCATGTTCGCCGCGTGCGGCGTCACCGACGGCAACCTGCTGCGCGGCGTGCGCTTCTTCGGCCACGGCTGGCGCACGACATCGGTGCTGATGTCGTCGGCAGAGCACATGATCCGCTTCGTCGATACGGTGAAGCTCGACGGCGATCCGGACGTAGTCGTCGAATTTTAATTTTTTCACACGGAGGCGCGGAGACGCGGAGAGGCTCCGTGACTCCGCGCCTCCGTGTGAATCACGTATGAAGAATGATCTCGGCCAGCCGATCGGCTCTTCCGCTTCCGATTGGCGACCGCCGCCGCGCCCATCGCGCAAGCTCCTAGAGGGACGCTTTTGCCGGCTCGAGCCGATCGATCCGGACCGCCACGCCGAGGCACTGTTCCGGGCCAACGCGCTGGATACTGACGGGCGCGGGTGGACGTACCTGCCGTATGGACCGTTTGCGGATCTCGCGACGTACACCGCGTGGATGCGCGACAACTGCCTCGGCGACGATCCGTTCTTCTACGCGATCGTCGATCTCGCGAGCGGCGAGCCGGTAGGCCTCGCGAGCTATCTGCGCATCGATCCACGCAACGGATCGATCGAGGTCGGCCACCTGCGCTTCTCGCCGCTGCTGCAACGCAAGCCGGCCGCCACCGAAGCGATGTTCCTCATGATGCAGCACGCCTTCGCGCTCGGCTATCGCCGCTATGAGTGGAAGTGCGATGCGCTCAACGCGCCGTCGCGCGCCGCGGCGTTGCGTCTCGGGCTCTCGTACGAAGGGATCTTCCGCCAGGCGACGGTGTACAAGGGTCGCAGCCGCGACACTGCCTGGTTCGCCGCGATCGACGGCGAATGGCCGGCGCTACAGCGCGCGTTCGAGACCTGGCTGGCGCCGGACAACTTCGACGAGCGCGGCGAGCAGCGGACTGCGTTGTCGGAATTGACCCGGCCGATTCTCGTGCGCTCGTCCTGAGCGCAGACTGTCGCAAGGTGGGATGGCCCCGCGCCGGCACGCGCGGGACCATCCCGACCGTCTCAGTGCGTCGCTTTGAAACCGGCGTCGTCAGCCTTGATGCTGGCGAGCGGGAACTCCGATTCCCAGCACTTGCCGTTGCTCTGGTTGGTCAGCTGCACGCGGATGCCGGTCGTGTCGGGGCCCAGCGGGAGTGTCGGATCGCTGAGTTGCGTGCCCTGGCCCTTCACGAGCGCTTTGGATTTTCCGGCTGCGCCAGCCCGTACCAGAATGCCTCTAACACCGCCTTGTGCCGCGCTGCTGTCGAGATACTTGAAGCCGGAGCTGCCGATCGCCGACCAGAGGCTGTTGCTGGAAGGCACCTCGGCCCCGATCAACAGCGCCGGGCTACCGCCGTTCTCGCGGAAGATGCACAGCCGGTACTCGGCCGACGCGGTCGGATCGCTGAAATCGCTCAGCATCGCCGCATCGCCTTTGCCCCACTTCCATTTCAACTTGTCTTTCGCGTCGCTGGAGTTGTTCTTGTATTTGAGCTTCGACTTGCCGGCCTGCCCGCAACTCGTCTCGACTGCAGGCAGCGGCGGCGGGCTGTCGTACGTGACAGTCACAGAGGCATACACGCCGTTGTCATTGTTCAACCCACCGCAATTGACCGTGCTGACGCGCAACGTGTTGAGCCCCGACTTCACGTATGCGGTGGCGTCGAGGTTCGTCAGGTTGCGCACGATGGTAGAGGCCACACATGAACACTCATTGCCCGGAACGAGCGTGGCGACATTGTCGCCATTCAGGCTGACGGGATGGTCTGCGAAGTGGCACTCGAGGCCTTGGTTGAGCTGCACGTCGACGTGGTTGACCGGACCGACGCTGCCATCACCACTGTCGGTCCAGTGGAATCCCCATGGCGTCGTGTCGCAGGTGTTGTATCGATGATCGCCGGTGCCGTCGCAGAACTGGTCCAGGTTGTCGAGATGCGCGACGTCGATCGCATAGGTCTTCTGGCAACCGCCGCCCCCCGGCGAATAACCGCCCGGACAGTTGACGCAATCGCCGCTGATCGGATCGCAGGACCCGGCGACCGTGCATAGACCGGCCGTACATTGCACCAGGTCGCTTCCGACGCAGTTGCCGGACTGACACTGGTCGGTCTGGGTACAGGCGTTGTCGTCGTCGCAGTCAGTGCCGTTCACGACTGCCGGGTGAGCGCAAGCGCCGGTGCCGTTGCACTTGTCGTTCGTGCACTGGTTTCCGTCGTCGGTGCACGAGGTCGTGTTGGGCAGCGACGGATGACCGCAGCTGCCGAGGCCATCGCACTGATCGCCGGTGCATTCGTTGCCGTCGTCGGTGCACGCGGTGCCGGCGCCGGTGGGATCGCACTGCGTCCCGATCTCATCGCAGACGGTGTTGCATTCGAAGAACTGGCAGGGATCGCCGTTGTGCAAGTCGCAGGAACCGCCGTAGCAGGTGTCGGCACCATTGCAGAACACGCCATCGTCGCACGGGACGAAGAAATTGCCCGGATGCGTGCACGTTCCAAGCCCGTCGCACACATCAAAGGTGCAGACGTTGCCGTCATCAGTGCAGCCCGTTCCGTTGGGCCGCGCACAGCTGTCGGTCGCTTCGGAACAGGTGTCGTTGCACTCGGGACCGCCGCTGCATGGATCGCCGCTGTGCGCCGTACATGCACCACTCAGACAGGAATCGGTGCCGTTGCAGAACTGAAGATCGTCGCACGGCGTGGCATCGGGTGCAGGCGTGCAGCTGTTCGAGCAGCAGTCACCGTTATTCGTGTTGCCGTCGTCGCACGCCTCACCCATGGTGACGATGCCGTTGCCGCAGGCCGTGACGGTGCAGTTCGAATCGCAACCGTCGCCGTCGACGAGGTTCATGTCGTCGCAGGCTTCGCCACCCTCGATGATGCCGTTGCCGCACACCGACGGCGTCGCACACAGGCCGGTGGTTGACGACATCGCCGGGTCGGTGATCGTCGTGAGCAATCCGCCGCTCGATGCATCGTACACGTTGACGACACTGTTTTCGGACACATACAGCTTCGTGCCAGCGCCATTCAGCGCCAACTGGTCGACGCCGTAGTATGTACCGGCGGACGTGACGGGAATGGTCAGCATCGGCGTCGCACCGATGGCGCCGGTGGTCGAATCGAAGCTGAACACTTCCACATCCACCCCGCTGCGCACATAGAGTCTGTCGCCGGCACCGTTCAGTACGGCACTGATCGCGGTGCTCGCCAGATTGCGGGTGTCGACCGGTGTCAGACCGGGAATCGTGAAGGACTGGATCGTTCCCGAACCCGTGAGGGCGATGCCGACCGAGGCGCCCTTGCCGCAGATTGCGTTGAATGCGTTGGGGAGCGGCAACGCGTCACCAGTGTCGCTGAGGTTACCCCCCAAGTCGATCGTGAGCCGCCGTACACCGGTGCCGCCGTACTCGACTGTGAGGACCGAGCCATCGGAGCACGCTTCCACCCCCGTGCACGGCGTCATCAAAGGAAACGTGCTCGCTTCCGTCCGGCTCGTGAGATCGACCACTGATACCGGTTGGAAGTTGCTGCCGTCGCAGGTGAGAAGGAACTTGCCATCGGCAGTGACGGTGGTGTCCTCCGTCGCGATGCTCGTGATGATCGGGTTGGTGCCACCGGCCAACCCGGGAGTCGAGAGATCGATGGCGAAAATGTGGGTGGCGAAATCGCCGACGTAGCCCAGATTTGCCTGCGCATTGATCGAGCAGTCGAGCACCCCGCTGCCGACGGTCACGCTTCCGACGACCGTATCGGTGCCGAGGTCAAAGACGGTCACCGACCCAGTGCCGTTGTTCACCACCATGCCGACCTCGGCGGCATGAGCTGCTTGCGGCGTGCCCCACATCAAGAGGCACAGCGCCGCGATCTGCGCCGCAGCGCAACGCGAGCGCGCTCGCCGCGTATCCGAACACGGCGCGCGCAGCCGCAGATGAATCCCCTCGGTCCCTCGGCAAACGAGTCCCCGCATGGTCATGTCGCTGTCCCCTTCCCCGTTCCCGAATCGGCAAGATGCCGACTTAGCGGTATGACCGGTAGGTACGAAGACCAGAAGATAGCGTCAATTTAGGACAATCCCTATTAATCTCTGCTGTCGGTTAGGGAATATCCCTAGCGGACCGCGGAAGAACCCTTACGGTGAAGGCCGCCCGGACCCCGGTAGAGCACCGCGGGGCGGCAGCGGGTCTGCGTTGGAGCTCAGCGCGGAAGGCCGAGGACGCGCTGGGCGATGATGTTGCGCTGGATCTCCGACGTGCCGGCGAAAATCGAAGCGGCTCGATAGTACAGATACGAGCGCTGCCATCGGGCGCGTGCGATGGCGCGCGGATCGTCGCCCCAGTACTGGCCGTCGACGCCGAGCACCTGCATGGCCGTGTCGTGCAGTCGCTGACTCATCTCGGTCCAGAACAACTTCACTAGCGAGCTCTCGGGACCGGGCTTGCCGTGCCGGCGCAGCTGCGTGAGCGTGCGCCAGTTGTGCAGCTTGGTCATCTCGACTTCCATGAACACCTGCGCGAGCTGCTGGCGGATGATCGGGTCGTCGACGGCGCGCGTCGAGCGCGCCAAGGCCAGGAGCTCGCCGAGCAGGATGCGGTGCACGACGAGTTGGCGCGGCGAGGTGCCGCGCTCGTGGCTGAGTGTCGTCTGCGCGATCGACCAGCCCTGGTGCAGCGCGCCGACGAGATTCTCGACCGGTACGCGCGCGTCTTCGAGAAACACCTCGTTGAACTCGTCACCGCCGGTCATCTGCCGCAGCGGCCGCACGGTGATGCCCGGGCTGTGCATGTCGACGATGAGAAAGCTGATCGCCTTGGCGTTCGGCGCGCTCGAATCGGTGCGCGCGAGCAGGATGCCCCAGTCGGCAAACTGCGCGTAGCTGGTCCAGAGCTTCTGCCCGTTGATGATGAAATGATCGCCGTCTCGCTCCGCACGGCAGCGCAGCGCGGCGAGATCGGACCCGGCATTGGGCTCGGAGAAGAGCTGACACCAGAGCTCCTCGGCGGGAAGGATCTTCGGCAGATAGCGCTGTTTCTGCGCCTCGGTGCCGTGATGGATCAGCGTCGGGCCGACCAAGTTGACGCCGATGCGTCCGATGATCTCCGGCGCCCGCGCGCGCGCCAGCTCCTCCTGCAGCAGATAGTTCTCGGTCGTCGTGGCGCCGCGCCCGCCGTACTCGCGCGGCCAGTGCACGCCGACCCAACCGCCCTCGGCCATACGCCGCTGCCAGGCGACGAGATAGCGGACTTCGTCAGCAAGCTCGTCGAACTCTTGCTGCGCTGGCACGTTGGCGTTGAGCCACGCGCGCAGCTCGGCCCGGAAAGCTTCTTCTTCTTCAGAGAACGTCAGGTCCATGAATTCTTCACACGGAGGCGCGGAGACACGGAGTTGAACAACAAATTGATTTTCTGTCGTGCCTCCGTGTGAATCAGCCTTTCGGTAGTCCAAGCAAGCGCTGCGCGATGATGTTGCGCTGGATCTCGTTGGTACCGCCGGCGATCGAGGCGCAGCGCGACCACAGCATGCGCTGCATCCAGCGGCTCGGCAGCTGGCTCTCGGCGCCGAGGGTGTCGAATGCCAGGCCAGTGAGCTCCTGGCTCATGTCGGCCCAGAACAGCTTGACGATGGAGCTCTCGGCGCCGGGCAGCTCGCCGCGCGCGAGGCGCGTCATGGTGCGGCAGTTGTGCAGGCGCATGATCTCGACCTGGATCGCGCAGGCCGCGTAGCGCTGGCGCAGCGTCGGGTCGCCGGCGACACCACGCGCGCGCAAGAGCTCGCCGAGCTCATCGGCGTAGATCTTGTGCAGCACTTGCTCTTTGAACGAGAACGCGGTGCCGCGCTCGTGCGCCAGCGTCGTGGTGGCGACGCGCCATCCTTCGTTCTCCGGCCCGATCAGGTTCTCGCGCGGCACGAGCACATTGTCGAAGAACGTCTCGCTGAATTCGGCGCTGCCAGTGAGCTGTTGCAGCGGCCGGATGGTGATGCCGGGCGAGCGCATGTCGACGAGCAGACAGCTGATGCCGCGATGTGGCGGCGCGCTCGGATCGGTGCGCGCGAGCATGATGCCGAAGGCGGCGAACTGTGCGTAGCTCGTCCACACCTTCTGGCCGTTGATCACGAAGTTGTCGCCCTGCCGCTCGGCGCGGGTGCGCACCGCGGCGAGATCGGATCCGGCGTTGGGCTCGGAGTAGAGCTGACACCAGATCTCTTCGCAGCTCAGGATCTTCGCCAGATGACGCCGCCGCTGCGCTTCGGTGCCGTGCGCGATCAGCGTCGGCCCGACGTTGTTGATGCCGACGCGGTTCATCATCTGCGGCGCGCGGGCGCGCGCCATCTCTTCCTGAAAGATCGCGGTCTCGGTGAGCGACGCGCCGCGCCCGCCGTACTCGCGCGGCCAGTGCACTGCCGCCCAACCTCCGTCGAAAAGCGTGCGCTGCCAGGCGGTGAGGAATGCCGCTTCTTCCTCGAGCGTCGCCGGTAAAGCCTCGCGCGGCACGTGCGCCTGCAACCAGGCGCGCAGCTCGGCCCGAAATGCCTCCTCCGTTTCAGTATAGGAAAAGTCCATCAAACTTTTTTCACCACAGAGGCACAGAGCGATCCACGCTTACTCTGTGCCTCTGTGTCTCTGTGGTGAATTCTCATACGGCGCCCGCGCTGCGCAGTGCTGTAATCTGGTCGGGCGTGAGCGACAGCCATTGACTGAGGATCGCGTCGGTGTCGGCACCGAATGCGGCGCCGGGGGCGTAACGCGGTTCGACGTCGTCGATCTTGATCGGGCAGCCGACCTCGCGCAGCGTGCCGTAGCGCGGGTGCTCGACGGACACGACCATCTTGCGGTGCTCTACCTGCTCGTCGATCAGCGCGTCGGCGACGCTGTTCACCGGCGCGCACGGTACCTGGCCGCGCAGCAGAGCGATCCATTCGTCGGTGCTGCGGCCGCGGAAGATCGGCTCCAGCTCGGCGAGCAAGGCATCGCGGTTCTGTAGCCGCTCGGGAAACCCGGCATAGCGCGGATCGCGGCGCAGATCGGACCGGTTGATCAGCTCGGTGAGGCGCTGCCAGAACTTGTCCTTCATGCACATCACCAGCACCCAGCCGTCGCGCGTCGCGAAGCTCTGCGCGGGCACGACCGACGAGTGCGATCCCTGCCGGAAGCGCTGCGGCTCGACGCCGCTGCGCAGATACGAGGTCGCGAAGTAGGTCAGCATCGCCACCGCGGTGTCGTGCAAGCTGACGTCGACGTCGCCGCCAACGCCTGTGGTGCGAGCGCGCAGCAGCGCGATCATGAGCCCAAGCGCGGACATCGTTCCGCCGGCGAAGTCGACGACCGCGACGCCGCTGCGCACCGGCGGTCCGTCGGGCTCACCCGTCACCGCCATGAACCCGGCCAGCCCCTGCAGCAGGTAGTCGTAGGCGGGATCGGCCGCGCGCGGCCCGGAGCGGCCGAATCCGGTGAGCGTGCAACAGACGATGCGCGGGTTGACGTCCTTGAGACTGGCGTAGTCGAGACCGAGCTTGGCGGGCAGATCGCCGCGCGGATTGGCATAGACGGCATCGGCGTGCGCGACGAGCCGGCGAAAGAGCTCGCGGCCGGCGGGCACGCGCAAGTTCAGCGTCAGCGAGCGCGTGTGGCGGTTGAACGATTGGTAGTAGAGGCTGTCGCCGCCGATCGGCTCAGGCGGCACGCTGCGCGCTTCGTCGCCGTTGGTAGTCGGGTCTTCGATCTTGATGATCTCGGCGCCGAGGTCGCCGAGCAGCTGCATGCCGAAGGGGCCGGCACCGAGTTGCGTCAGCGCGAGAATGCGCAGGTCCTTCAATGGGAGGTCGGAGCTCACGCGACCCCCATCCTAGCCTTCCCCGCCAAGGGGGGAGGGTACGTCCGACGAAGGAGAAGGGACTCTCAGCGCAGCAGCGAGGCGGCGGACGCTGGGAGCGCTGTCGATGCCCTGCACCGCGGCGGCGAGGCGTTCGATCTGCTCCGCGGGAATCACCGCCTCGGCGTTGCGATTGAACTTCGCGAGCACGTCGTCATCCGACAACGGCCGCTCGGCGCTGCCGCGGTTGAGCGGCTCGTCTCGTTCGAACGTGCGGCCGTCGCGCAGCTTCATGCGCATGCGGCCCGGGAAGGTATGCGGGTAATTCGCCTCGGGATCGGGGATGCACTCGACGCGGCGCGCCAGGTCGAGCACGGCAGCGTCGCAAATGGCCGTCGGGGTGAAGTCGTCGAGGTCGACGTGTCCGCGCACGAGCATGCAGGCAACGGTGTACGGCAGGCTGAACTTCGCGTCGTAGTCGGTCTGCGGCACCAGCTTCGACGCGCGCGGCTCGCACACGATCGGCATCTCGCGCGGATGAATGAAGCATTCGATCGCGTCGATCGTGTCGGGATTCACGCCGGCCTCGCCGCGCAAGCTCTCGGCGCAATCGATGAAGGCGTGCGTCATATGACAGGCGGGATACGGCTTCATCGCGATCTCCAGCATGTGCCAGTGCCGGCCGAGATCGCTGGTGACGCGTTCGACGTTCCATCCCTCGTCGCCGAGATGACTGCGGTAGAAACCGAAGCGGCCGTCGAGCACGGCACGCGGACCGCGGAAGCCGGTCGAGGCCAGGCGCGCGGCCACGAGGCCGCCGTGTGCCGCCCAACCGGAGTGCATGCGCTTCGACCACGTGCCGTCGGTGAGGAACTCCATGAGGCCCGACGCCATGCTGCCGCTCAGGCCGATCGCGTCCGCGAGTTGCGGCGCGGACAAGCCGGCCAGCGAGCCGGCGACGACCGTCGTCGCGAACGCGCCGCACACGCCGGTGGGATGAAAGCCGCGGTCGTGAAAGCGACCGGGCGCGGCCAACCCGAGCCGCACCGCCGTCTCCATCCCGAGCACGAGAGCGGTGAGGAAGCTCGCGCCGCTCGCGCCGCTCATCTCCGCCGCGGCGAGCGCCGCGGGTGCGACGCTGCAGCTGACGTGGACGACCGATTCCTCGTGCGTGTCGTCGTAATCGATGCCATGCGCGAGCACACCGTTGACGAACGCGGACCAGGCCGGTTGCAGCCGATCGGCGAAGCCGATGACAGATCCGTCGCCGTGCCCGCCCAGTGCGGCGGCCGTCTGCAGCGCCATTCGTGCAAAGGGCATCGGCGAGGACGCGAGCGCGACGCCGAGGACGTCGAGCAGATGTCGCTTCGCGGCGGCGACGACTGCAGATGGTAGATGTTCAGGACGCAGCTCGGCCGCGAACTCGGCAAGTATCTCACTGGCTGTGGGCACGGACATCACAGGTGACGCGCTTTCGTCTGCGTATCAAGAGCCGCAAGGTAGCGGCCATGACGAATGGACGGGTAGCACCGGCCTCCGTGCAGGTGGCGCGCGGCGAGCGCGCCAGCGCGACGTGTACGACATGCCTCTCGAACGGCGGCCCTCCGGGCCGCCACCGGCAGGGACGCCGGTGCCACCCACTCGCGGCACCTTCAAGGATCATTTCTTGCGCTGACGGACTCTCTTTGCGTTGGTCGGTTTCGGTTCTGGGGTTGGTGTGGCGATCAGCGCGGCGATGGGGCGCCGATAGCGGATCTCGCCGGCGAAGGCGGCGAACGGCGTGCGGCGGACGCCGCCGTTGAGTGTCGAGGAGACGATCGTTTCCTCAGAGTCGACGATGCCGACCTGGTAGGGCTGGTCGCCGTCGTAGAAGAGTGCGAGATCGCCGATCTCCGCGCTGCGCTCGGCGGTGAAGTCGGTCGATGTTCCAAGCGTGGCGGTGTCGGCATATGGCATCGTCCAGCCGCTGTCGCGCAGCATGCGCCAGACGAACGCCGATGCGCTCATGTAGTTCGGGTCGTTCGGGTCGAGCAGTGACGCCAAGGCGTCGGCATCGACCTCGCTCTCGAACAGATACGGCGGCGGCGCCGGTGCGCGGATGCGCCACATGCCGTCCTCGCGCTGGAGCCGATACGTCCGCGTCTCGACGCGCGCCTCGTGCGTGACCACACTGCTGTGGACTTCGCCGGTTATGGTGTACTGGACGTCGACCGCGAGGGTGCCGTCGCGCCATTCCGGCGTCCCGAGCTCGAAGCCGCGGATCAGATAGAGATGGTCCCATGCCGGCTCGAGCCCCCACGACACCAAATCGGCCACCGCCGGCCAGCTGTCCGGATCGATACGCGCGCCGTTGCCATCGGCCTGACAGAAGCTTCGCATGGTCTTGAGCGGATCGATCGCCTGCGCGCGCGACGCTGCGAGAACGACCGCCGCAACGCTAAGCGCCAGCGCGAGGCGGCGCGACAGCGATGCCCTCTTCACCGGCTCTGCCGCGCGGACTACTAAGGATCGGTCGGATGGCATATCAGCGCAAAGATGCATTCTATGCTCGCGCCAAGCAGGCTGGCTACCGCTCGCGCGCGGCCTACAAGCTCGCCGAGCTGGCGCGGCGCTACAAGCTGATCGATCGCGGCGATCACGTCGTCGATCTCGGTGCCTGGCCCGGCGGCTGGCTGCAAGTCGCCGCCGAGCTGGTCGGACCGCGCGGGGTCGTCGTCGGCGTCGACCTGAAAGCGATCGACGCACTGGGCGGTATCGTCACGACAATGGTCGGCGATGCCCGCGACGTAGCGGTGCGCGAGCAGATCCGCGCACGCTGTAATGGACGCATCGACGTGGTGCTGTCCGACATGGCCCCGGGGCTGAGCGGGGTCCGCGATCGCGACATCGCACAGGCGGTCGAACTGGCAACGACCGCGGTCGAGACGGCCGTCACATTTCTGTCGCCGGGGGGGGACCTGTTGGTGAAGCTCTTTACGGCTCCGGAGGCCGACGCGCTGGTCGCCGATATTCGGCGGCGGTTCACCAGCACGAAGCTCACGCGTCCCGAGGCGACGCGGAAGGGGTCGGACGAGATCTATCTCGTCTGCCTGGGGTTCAAGGAACAATAAGGAATAATGTGGCGGCGGGC
>JADMIO010838869.1_pt1 | contig 78479 bp, 68 predicted proteins | sample 8958161 | NCBI WGS metagenome assembly JADMIO01 (sample SAMN16585339, study PRJNA669376) | soil metagenome | isolation source: Crop rotation soil | place: USA: Cullars Rotation, Alabama | collected 2011 | reverse complement strand
GCCGCGACTTCAAGTCACGTGAATTCCAAGCTTCGGATCCCACTGTGCTGGAAAGGGTGGTCCGTCGGTTGCGCGCGATCTCCGTCGTACAAGTCGTCGGGGGTCGCCCGAGCACCACCGACGATCTCGAGCCGTTGCTGGACGAGGCACTGGCGACCGGAGCCGGCATCGTCGTGGTCGACCTGCGCGGGGCCGAGATCACCAGGCCCGGCATGGAAGCCATCGCGTTCGCGAGCAGCACGGCTGCGGTCAACGGGCAGGAGCTGCTCGTCGTCAATGTGGACGCGCACACCGGGGAGCGGCTGCGGCGAGCCGGCCTGTCCGCGACGACGTTCGTCGCTCCGGAGCCCTTGCTCGACAGCTGACGCGGGTCGGTGCTGGACTTCCCGGAGTATCGAACTTATGTTCGATCCCGTGTGGGACGACGGACTCAACGACCAGCAGCTGGCGGTTGCCACCCACGGGCGCGGCCCGCTGGTGGTCATGGCTGGTGCCGGCAGCGGCAAGACGCGAGCGCTGACCGCGCGGGTGTGTGCCCTGCTCGAGCGGGGAGTGGCGCCGGATCGCATCCTGCTGCTGACCTTCACCCGGCGGGCAGCTGACGACATGCTCGGCCGGGCGACAGCACTCGTCGGGGAGATGACGGGCGGCGGCCGTCGTCCGTGGGGCGGCACGTTCCACGCCATCGCCTACCGGATGGTGGCGATCCACGCGCACGTACTGGGTCTGCCCGGTGTCAGCGTGCTCGACCCCGCCGACGCGACCGTGACGATGGACATGGTCCGCGAGGAACGGCGGCAGCTCGTCGGGACCGACGTTCGCCTGCCGCGGTCGGCGACGCTCGTCGACGCGATCTCACGTTCGGTCAACACCGGACAGCCGGTGCGCGCAGTGCTCGACGCGGAATATCCATGGTGCACGCCACATGCCGACGAGGTCGTCGAGATCGCCCGTGCCTACGTCGCGCGCAAGAGAGCGCATGGTCTGCTCGACTTCGACGACCTGCTGCTGGCCTGGCGCGCCCTGCTCGTCGACCCTGTTGTCGGCCCCACGATCCAAGGCTTGTGGGACTACGTGCTGGTCGACGAATACCAGGACGTCAACCAGCTGCAGGTCGACATCGTCACCGCGCTTCGACCGGACGGTCACGGATTGACGGTCGTGGGCGATGAAGCCCAGGCGATCTACGGATTCCGCGGTTGCGACCCGACGCATCTCTACGACGTCACGGTGCGCTTCCCAGACGCGGCAGTGGTGAAGCTGGAGCAGAACTACCGTTCCCGGCAGCCCCTTCTCGACGTCGCCAACGCGGTGCGACCCGAAGGTGACGCGGGCCCGCTGGTCCTTGCCGGTGTCCGTGGCAGCGGCCGCAAGCCGGTGATGGTCAGTGCCCACGACGCTGCCGAGGAGGCGCGCGCAGTCGTCGACACCGTCCTCGCGGCGGTGGCCGACGGGGCCCGGCTGAAAGAACAGGCCGTGCTGATGCGTGCGGCGCATCACAGCGATCTGCTCGAGCTGGAGCTCACGACGCGCAAGGTGCCGTTTCACAAGTACGGCGGCTTGAAGTTCCTCGAGGCCGCGCACGTCAAGGACTATCTGGCCGGCTTGCGAGTGCTCGTCAACCCGAGTGACGAGGTGTCCTGGTTCCGTCTGCTGCGACTGCACGACGGTGTCGGGAGCTCACATGCCCGCCGACTGGCGGGTGTGCTCACCGAGACGGCGGTCGTCCTTGCCGAACGGCACGCATCGGCAGTCGCGGCCACACCCGCAAAGGCGCGGCTTGCCGTGCAGGAGACATTGCAAGGCCTTTCGGCAGCTGCGGCGGAGTCCAAGCCGGCGGCCCAGGCTCAGGCGGTGCTCGCCGCCTTGCGCCCGTTGATCGAGCGACGCTACGACGATGCGGCACCGAGGATGGGTGACCTGGGCCGTCTGGTCGACGCGGCTCAGCTGGCACCGGACCTCGCGGCATTCGCTGCCGAGCTGACACTCGATCCGCCGTCCTCGACAAGTGACCTACCTGGGCCCCCGCACATCGACGAGGACTGGCTCACACTGTCGACGGTGCACTCGGCCAAGGGGCTCGAGTGGTCGCGTGTGCATGTGATCGGTCTCGTCGACGGTGCCTTTCCGTCGGACATGGCGTTCGGTAGCGCAGGTGAGGTGGCCGAGGAACAGCGGTTGTTCTATGTCGCTGTGACGCGGGCGCGCGACGAGCTGCATCTGCATGTGCCCCTGCGGATGCCGCACCACCGTCGGGCCCGTGACGACAAGCACTCCTACGCGCCGGCGAGCAGGTTCCTCGACCGCGCGCTGCCGTTGTGCGAGCGCATCGAGCGCGCACCGTCCCGGCCGCCGGCGGCCCCCGTCGACGTCGCGGCCCGCGTCAGCATGCCTGTGCTGGACGAGCTCTGGGCCTGACTGCTGCGAGGATGCCCTCGTGATGCCGAATGACTGGGGCGTCGGTCGCTACGAGACGACTGCCGAGGGTCTGTTGCCCGCCGCGGAAACTGCCGTGGCCGCCGCCGACGTCGGTCCCGACGTGCGCGTCCTCGACATCGGCTGCGGCACGGGCAACGCGGCGCTGCTGGCTGCTGCTCGCGGTGCCGATGTCATCGCCGTAGACCCGTCGACGCGCCTGCTCGAGGTCGCGCAGCGACGGTCCGTCGAGGCCGGCCTGTCGATCGAGTTCCGGCCGGGCGGCGCAGCATCGCTCCCGGTCGACGACGCCTCGGTCGACGTCGCGTTGTCGGTGTTCGCCGTGATCTTCGCGCCCGACCCGGCGGCAGCGGCGGCGGACATCGCACGCGTCGTCGCCGGCGAGGGCCGGTTCGTCATGACCGCGTGGACACCCGAGGGCGCCTTTGCCGAGACCAACCAGCTCACCGCGCGGATCATCCGCGAGACCCTCGCACTGCCCGACCCGCCGCCGCCGTTCCCGTGGTTCCAGAACGAGACCGTCGCTGGACTGTTCTCCCCACACGGTTTCACGGTGCAGACCACCGTGCACCCGATCGAGTTCACCGCCGACTCACCTGAGGCGGGCTATGACATGGGCAAGGAGAACCCGATTGCCGTTACCGGTCGCGAGGCTCTTGTCGCGGCCGGTCACGGCGACGTGATCAACCGGGTCCGCACCGAAGTGATCGAGGTGCTTCGCCGGCGCAACGAGGATCCATCAGCGCTTCGCGTCACCAGCCACTACGCGCTTCACGTGATGGACCGTCGAGATGGTGGGCAAGGGGGGACTTGAACCCCCACGTCCGTTAATAGGACACCAGCACCTCAAGCTGGCGCGTCTGCCATTCCGCCACTTGCCCTGGGGCGCTCCGAGGCTACACGAACGCGGACGCGTATTTCTGGGCCAGCGAGAGCACCATCTGCACGTACCAGTCGGCGTGGTTGTAGTGCCAGACAGCGGAGTACAGCGCGTCCGGACCGTTGCCCGCGCCGTTGGCGCAGAGGTAGGCGGCCGCAGTGAAGATTGCGTCGTTCGGATCCATGATGTTGGCCATGCCGTCCTGGTCGCCGTCGACGGCATAGTGGGCAAACGTGCTCGGCAGGAACTGCATGGGTCCCATCGCGCCGGCCGATGACGTCGACGGGTTGCGCCCGTGTCCACTCTCGACCTGGCCGATCGCGGCAAGCACCGTCCACGACAGACCGGTGCAGGTGCTGGCGGCACGGTGGTAGAGCGACATGTACTCCTGCGACGGCGGAAGGATCTGCATGTTGTCGATCCGTGCCGCGGTGATCGACGAGTACGCCGCCTGCTGAGCCGCATAGGCGGCGCGGGCAGCATCGAGTGCTTGCTGATGCGCGACCTCGGCATTGGCCTGGTCGAGCAACGTCTGCTCCTGCTTCAACAGCTGCAGCACCCGTGACGCCACGTCCTGGACGGACCTCGCCGTCTGGATCGTCCGGGTCGCGCGGTGGCCGGCTGTTGCCGCCATCTGCTTGGCCTCCGCCGCGATCGTGTTGTCGGTGTCGACGATGTCCCGGTCGGCCCGCACCACGTGGCCGACCATGACCATCTGGTCCTGGAACTCCGTGATGTCACCGGAGTTGAGCAGGGTGGCGTAGATGGCGAGCGGACCGCCTGACATGTAGAGCCCGCGGACCCGGTCCTCGAGGGACTGGCTCGCAGCCTCGGCTTGGGCGGCGATCTGGTCGCTCGCCCGGCCGGTCTGGATGGCCGAGTTCACGCTCGCGGCGACTCCGGCGAGGCTCTGGTCGTAGGCGTGTTCCGCTGCCTTCACACGTTTCTGCAGCTGCTGGACGTGGGCGAGGATCGCTTTTGCTTTGGCTTCCGCGCTCGCGGTGTCCGCCTGCGCCGGGACCGCCAGTGAGAGCAGCAGGCCGACAGCACCGACCACGCCCATTGCGCGGGCGCGGCGAAGCGGCGCGAGCATCCTCACCCAGGAGATTTCGGGTGGTTTCGTGTGCGGCTGTAGCCCGGGCGCCGGAGTAGCGTGACCGGTCTAGGCCTGGTCACGCTCGGGGAGGTCGTGCGATGTGGGCTCGACGGCGTTGGTCGACGGCGCTGGCGACGCTGGTCACGGTCGCCGGACTGGCCGGTTGCGGAGGGTCGAGCGGGGGTGGTGGCTCGGTCAAAGGTGACGTCCTCACCAGTGTCGACAGCATCGCGAGTGCCGACCGGCTGACCACCACGATCCGGCTCGACACGACACCGGCTGCCCTGCAGACGTTGGCGCAGTCCAGTGGCACCACGTTGAGCAACCGTCTTGCTTCGGCCATCGCCGGTGCCACGATCGTCATCGAGCGGGCAAAGAGTGGCAGCGGGTCTGCACTCGACGTCCAAGCCGGCGCCGGCGGCGCGACCCTCATCGAGCTGCGCGCCGTCGACAAGACGCTGTTCCTTCAGGGTGACGTGCGCGGCATCCTGGCGCTGGCCGGCAAGCCCAAGGTCTACGCCAATCTCAAGGCTCAGACCAAGACGATGCCGTCGTTCGTTCAGGCCGCCGTCACCGGCCAGTGGGTGTCACTGCCCGCCGCGACGCTGGACAGCCTCGCCACCTTGACGGGCGGGGCGCCGCCGTCCGAGGCTCCGGGGACCGGGCCCAAGCTGCTCGGCGACTTGAAGCGGGCGATGGACAAGGACATGACCGTCACCAAGGTCGGCACGGACAGCCGAGGCACGCACTATGTGCTGCACGCCGACACCAAGGCGTTGGCCAACGACTTGCGCTCGTCGGTCTCGGACTCGTTGCCGGGCGGGTCGGCGATCAGCCAGCGCGTACCCACCCACGTCAAGCATCAGACGTTCAGCTTCGATGCGTGGGTCAAGGATGATTCGCTGTCCGAGCTGACGATCAACCTGTTGCAGTTCGGCGACACGAGCAAGGTCCCGGCGGGTACGTCGCTGCCGCTCTCGATCACGTTCGTGAAGAGCGGTGCTGACATCGCCGCCCCCTCTGGTGCGACGCCGGTCGACCTGACGCAGCTGGGCACGCTGATCGGTGCTCTCCAAGGCGGCGCCTGATGCCGCCGGCCGATGCCGGGCTCACCGAACGTGTCGACGACGAGGTCGTCGACCTCTGCCGGTACCTCATCCGGATCGACTCCACCAACCCGACGAGCAACGAACGTCGGGCCGCCGAGTGGGTGGCGGAGCAGCTGACCGACGCGGGCCTCACGCCCCAAGTGTTCGAGTCCGAACCGGGCCGGGCGTCCGTGGTGGCTCGCTGGGCCGGCGAGGACTCCAGTCGCCCGGCGCTGCTCGTGCACGGGCACATCGACGTCGTACCGGCTGATGCCGATGACTGGCAGGTCGACCCGTTCGCCGGCGAGGTTCGCGACGACTGTCTGTGGGGTCGCGGCGCGGTCGACATGAAGGACATGGACGCGATGACGCTCGCGGTTGTCCGCGACTGGACTCGTCAGGGCAAGCGTCCGCCGCGCGACGTCGTGCTGACCTTCCTTGCGGACGAAGAGGCCGGGGGCCTCAAAGGTGCGCGATGGCTGGTGGAGCACCACGCCGATCTCTTCGCCGACTGCACCGAGGCGATCAGCGAGGTCGGGGGGTTCAGCGTCACTGTTGCGGGTCGTCGTCTCTATGCCATCGAAACGGCCGAGAAGGGCATCGCGTGGCTGACCCTCGTCGCCCGCGGCCGCGCCGGCCACGGCTCGATGCTCAACGACGACAACGCGGTGACCGCTGTTGCCGAGGCGACGGCCCGCCTGGGCCGGCACCGGTTCCCCGTCGAGCTGACACCGTCGGTCGAGGCGTTCATGCGCGAGCTGTGCGACGCGCTCGACATCGCGTTCGAACCGGACGATGTCGAAGGTGTGCTCGCCAAGCTCGGGCCGATCGCGCGCATGGTCGGCGCGACGCTTCGTCACACCGCCAACCCGACGATGCTCGACGCGGGCTACAAGCACAACGTGATCCCGCAACGCGCTGTCGCCTACATCGACTGCCGGTTCCTGCCGGGCGGTGAGGAGCGGTTCCACGAGGAGCTGGCGCGTGTCGTCGGGCCGGACGTCGCGATCGAGATGCTGCACACAGACATCGCCTACGAGACGACGTTCGACGGGGACCTCGTCGACGCGATGAAGACGGCGTTGCTTGCCGAAGACCCCGACGGCCGGCCGGTGCCCTACTGCCTGTCCGGTGGGACGGACGCCAAACACTTCGCCCGGCTCGGCATCCGCTGCTTCGGGTTCTCGCCGTTGCGACTTCCGCCGGACCTCGACTTCACCGGGATGTTCCACGGTGTCGATGAACGAGTGCCACTCGACGGCTTACGGTTCGGTGCACGCGTGCTGTCGCGTTTCCTTGCACTGGCCTGACGCTGACGATCAGCTGACGCGGCGCAGGACCAGGATGGCCAGGTCGTCGCGCAGCTCGGCATCGACGAATGACTCCGCCGCCTGCTCGAGGGCACTGGCCAGCTCTTCAGCGCTCGAACCGGATGCGTTCGTCAACGCGCGGCGCAATCCGTACTGGCCGAACATCCGCCGGGCGTCTCTGCGCTCGGTGACGCCGTCGGTGTAGAGCACGAGCGCGTCACCAACCTCCAGCTCGATCTCGATTTCGTGCAGCTCGAGCACGCTCTCGTCAAGGACGCCCAGCAGGTCACCCGGTGTGCCGACGAGCTCAGTCGTGCCATCGCTACGACGAATCACCGGCTCAGGGTGTCCACCGAGACACACCCTGGCCACCAGCCGATCGCCGTCGCGGTGGACGCGGGTCAACGCGATCGTGCAGAACCGCGAGCTCGCTGGATGGGTGAGGAGCGCGCGATTGAGTCGGCGCAGCGCGGCCATCGGCTCCCAGCCGTCCTCGACCAGTAGACGCAGCAGGTCCCGGCTCATGCCCGTGACCGCGGCGGCCTCCGCTCCCTTGCCACAGACGTCGCCGATAGCCAGCACCGTCGAGCCGTCGTCGACCACGATCGCGTCGTAGAAGTCGCCGCCGACCGACATGCCCGGCGACGCCGAGTGGTAGCGAGCGGCGAGATCGAGGCCCTCGATATCCGGTAGCGCCGCTGGAAGAAGTGATGCCTGCAACGCGGCTGCTGTCGCGGCCTGCTCTTCGTACAAGCGAGCTGTCTCGATGGCCAGCCCGGCGCGCCGCGCGAGCTCAACCGCGGCCATGTAGGTCATGGGATCGAACGGCTCTGGCGCACCGAACACGAGTACGCCGAGGACTCGCGCGCGCGACACCAGAGGGAGCGCAATGACGTGAGTGCGTCGACCGGCAATGGACACGGTGGCGGACAACCGCTGCGGCCCACCCCCACCCGCAGCGCGCAGGATGGCTTGCCGCAGCTCACGATCCTCGTCGAGCGCGGCGTGCACTGCACCGGCGTACTCCTCACGACGATGGTTGGCCGTGAGCCGCCGCGCCCGGCCCCGGTCGTCGACGGACAACGCTGCGCACCACTCGGCAAGGCGCGGGACCGCGATCTGCGTCAGCAACGTGAGGCTGAGCGCGACACTGGTCGAGCCCGCCAACAGTTCCGTGGTCTCCGTGAGGAAGTCGTGTTCGCTACCGCGGTTCTGCTCCGACCGCGCTACACCGTGCTCGGCCGCGAGCAGACCGAGCCGGTCCGCGGCGAGGCGCAGAAAGGCCTCGTCGTCATCGGCAATCGGTTGGTTGAAGGCGACCGTGAGCTCGCCGAGCCGCTGGTCGTCGACGACGAGCTCGCACGTGTAGGACTCAGCGGCCTCCGTCACCGATCCGACGACGGTCGCTGCGCTTTGGCTGATGACCTCGAGCGAGGCGCCGCGTGCGCCGACGACATCCACCACTCTGGCGAGCAGCTCCGACAGCTGTTCGCGCAGCGTGAGGTTGGCCTGGAGCGTCGGTCGCAGCACCAGTGTGCGCAGCATTCGTTGCGCACGGTCCAGCGAGGCGTCGCCGGTGGGCGGTAGCGCGGACGGGGCCGTCCGGGGCGGCGACGGAGCCGGCGGCTTGTCCTCGGTCGACAACCGGAACCACACCGTCTTCCGTCCGCCACCGTGCTCGGTGCCCCAGGAGTGGGCCAGCCGGTCGATCAGGATGAAGCCGCGGCCGCCTTCGTCCAGCTCGGTGCCGCCGCCACGGCTGACCAGCGGGCCGGTGTCCGCGTCACGGACGCGCACGACGAAGCCGGCGTCGTCGACGGCGACCGCGACCTCGACCGCGCTCGCGGCGTGGACCACGGCATTGGTCACCAGCTCGCTGACCAGCAGCTGCGCGACCTCGACCACTGTCGCGGCCACCTGCCCGGCCAGAGACTGCCGCACGAACCGCCGGGCCAGGCCGGGCGCCTCCGGACCGGGTGGGAAGGTGGTCGCCACCGGCTCCGCGGCGACGCCGGCGTCGGTCATGCCCGTTTTGTGACCGTCTGGTAACGGTCAGTATTGATCGGGCGGAAATTAGCGCCATACTTTCGGTACTCATCTCGGACCGATGGGCCGATTGCGCATTTGCGGGAGGCAGCGTGGCGACCACAGGAACGACCCGACCCCGGAAGGCCGCGGGCGGGCCGACCGTCCAGGAAGTCCCTGTCGAGCATCTGGCTGAGCTCTCCTCTGCGTTGACGGCCTTCCGCAACGGTGACTTCAGTGTGCGGCTGGGTCGGCGAGACGGACTCCTCGGGGACGTCGTCGACAGGTTCAACGAAGTTGCAGAGATGCAAGAGCGGCGGACACGCGAGCTTGTACGAGTCAGTCATGTTATCGGCCGCGAAGGACGCATGACCGAGCGCTTGTCCGAGCTCAACGACAAGGGCGACTGGTCCTCGTCGGCCACGGCCATCAACTCCATGATCGACGACCTCGTACGCCCGACCACCGAGGTCGCGCGTGTCATCGAAGCGGTCGCCGAAGGTGACCTGTCCCAGCACATGGCGCTGGAGATCGCCGGCCAGCCGGTCAAGGGTGAGTTCGAGCGCATCGGTACGACGGTCAACCGGATGGTCGACCAGCTGTCGTCGTTCGCTGACGAGGTGACGCGTGTCGCCCGCGAGGTGGGCACGGAAGGCAAGCTCGGCGGTCAGGCGCAGGTGCGCGGTGTGTCCGGTGTGTGGCGGGACCTGACCGACAACGTCAACTCGATGGCGGCCAACCTGACGACGCAGGTCCGCAACATCGCGCAGGTCACGACGGCTGTGGCGCAGGGTGACCTGTCGCAGAAGATCACCGTCGACGCGCAGGGGGAGATCCTCGAGCTGAAGAGCACCGTCAACACGATGGTCGACCAGCTGTCGTCGTTCGCGGACGAAGTGACACGTGTCGCCCGCGAAGTCGGTACGGAAGGCCGGCTGGGTGGTCAGGCCGAAGTGCGCGGGGTATCCGGGACGTGGCGTGACCTCACCGACTCGGTGAACTCGATGGCGGCCAACCTGACCGACCAGGTCCGCAACATCGCACAGGTCGCCACCGCAGTGGCGCAGGGCGACCTGTCGCAGAAGATCACGGTCGAGGCCAAGGGTGAGGTCGCCGCACTTGCCAACACACTCAACGCGATGGTCGACCAGCTGTCGTCATTCGCGGCTGAGGTGACACGTGTCGCACGTGAGGTCGGTACCGAGGGCCAGCTCGGCGGCCAAGCGGAGGTGGCCGGGGTTGCTGGTACGTGGAAGGACCTGACCGACGCCGTCAACTCGATGGCGGGCAACCTGACGAGCCAGGTCCGCAACATCGCTCAGATCGTCACGGCGGTCGCCCGTGGTGACCTGTCACAGAAGATCACCGTCGAGGCCAAGGGTGAAGTCGCGGCACTTGCGGACACCATCAACTCGCTGACCGACACCCTGCTGCTCTTCGCCGAGCAGGTGACGACCGTCGCCCGCGAGGTGGGCACCGAGGGCAAGCTCGGTGGTCAGGCCGACGTGCCCGGTGTGGCCGGCACGTGGAAAGAGCTCACCGACAACGTCAACTCGATGGCGTCCAACCTGACCGCACAGGTCCGTGACATCGCGCAGGTCACGACAGCTGTGGCCCAGGGTGACCTCTCCCAGAAGGTCTCCGTGGACGTCCGCGGCGAGACGCTGGAGCTCAAGTCGACGATCAACACGATGGTCGACCAGCTGTCGTCGTTCGCCGATGAGGTGACGCGTGTCGCGCGTGAGGTGGGCACGGACGGCAAGCTGGGTGGTCAGGCCCAGGTGAAGGGCGTCTCCGGTACGTGGCGTGACCTCACCGACAACGTGAACTACATGGCGGGCAACCTGACCGCACAGGTGCGAAACATCGCGCAGGTCACGACTGCTGTGGCAAAGGGCGACCTGTCGCAGAAGATCACCGTCGACGCGCAGGGCGAGATCCTGGAGCTCAAGAGCACCGTCAACACGATGGTCGACCAGCTGTCGTCGTTCGCCGACGAGGTGACGCGTGTCGCCCGCGAGGTGGGCACCGACGGCAAGCTGGGCGGTCAGGCGCAGGTGAAGGGTGTGTCGGGAACGTGGCGTGACCTGACGGAGAACGTCAACCAGCTCGCCGGGAACCTGACCACACAGGTCCGCAACATCGCGCAGGTCACGACCGCTGTGGCTCAGGGTGACCTGTCGCAGAAGATCACCGTCGACGCCAAGGGCGAGGTCGCCGCACTGGCGCAGACCATCAACACGATGGTCGACCAGCTGTCGTCGTTCGCCGACGAGGTGACGCGTGTCGCCCGCGAGGTGGGCACCGACGGCAAGCTGGGCGGTCAGGCGCAGGTGAAGGGTGTGTCGGGAACGTGGCGTGACCTGACGGAGAACGTCAACCAGCTCGCCGGGAACCTGACCACACAGGTCCGCAACATCGCGCAGGTCACGACCGCTGTGGCTCAGGGTGACCTGTCGCAGAAGATCACCGTCGACGCCAAGGGCGAGGTCGCCGCACTGGCGCAGACCATCAACACGATGGTCGACCAGCTGTCGTCGTTCGCCGACGAGGTGACGCGTGTCGCCCGCGAGGTCGGCACCGAAGGTCGGCTGGGCGGCCAGGCGCAGGTGAAGGGTGTGTCGGGAACGTGGCGTGACCTGACCGACAACGTGAACTACATGGCGGCCAACCTGACCGGCCAGGTCCGCAACATCGCCCAGGTCGCGACCGCGGTCGCCAACGGTGACCTGACACAGAAGATCACGGTCGACGCGCAGGGCGAGATCCTGGAGCTCAAGAGCACAGTCAACACGATGGTCGACCAGCTGTCGTCGTTCGCCGACGAGGTCACGCGTGTCGCGCGCGAGGTCGGCACCGAAGGTCGGCTGGGTGGCCAGGCCCGAGTGCGCGGCGTGTCCGGCACGTGGCGTGACCTGACCGACTCGGTGAACTCGATGGCGGCCAACTTGACCGGCCAGGTCCGCAACATCGCGCAGGTCACGACGGCTGTGGCTCAGGGTGACCTGTCGCAGAAGATCACCGTCGACGCGCAGGGCGAGATCCTCGAGCTCAAGAACACCGTCAACACGATGGTCGACCAGCTGTCGTCGTTCGGCGCCGAGGTGACGCGTGTCGCGCGCGAGGTCGGCACCGAAGGTCGGCTGGGTGGTCAGGCGGAGGTCGCCGGCGTCTCCGGCACCTGGCGGGACCTGACCGAGAACGTCAACCAGCTCGCCGGAAACCTGACCACGCAGGTGCGCGCGATCGCCGAAGTGTCCACGGCCGTCACGCGCGGCGACCTGACCCGGTCGATCGCCGTCGAGGCGCAGGGTGAGGTCGCCGAGCTCAAGGACAACATCAACCAGATGATCGCCAACCTCCGCGAGACGACGGAGAAGAACGCCCAGACTGACTGGCTGCGCAGCAACCTCGCGCGTATCGGCGGCCGCATGCAGGGCCAGCGCGACCTGCAACAGCTGTGCGCGATGCTCATGAGCGAGATCACCAGTGTCGTGCAGGCACAGCAGGGAGCGTTCTTCCTGCTGGCACAGGACGACGGGGGAGACCCCTACCTACGGCTGGCCTCCGCCTACGGATACAGCGGTGACGAGAGCCTGTTCAAGCTCGGCGAAGGCCTGGTCGGACAGGCCGCGGTCGAAAAGGGCCGGCTGCGCGTCGACGGCGCGCCGGCGTCGTACCTCAGCATCAAGGGAGGACTCGGCGAGGCGCCGCCTTCCGACGTCGTCGTACTGCCGGTGCTGTTCGAAGAGCAGGTGCTGGGCGTCATCGAGATCGCGTCGCTACTCCGCTACAGCGAACAGCACCTGATCTTCCTGGACCAGCTGGTCGAGACGATCGGCGTCGTCCTCAACACGATCATCGCCAACACCCGGACCGAAGAGCTGCTGGCGCAGTCGCAGCGCCTGACGCAGGAGCTCCAGGTGCAGTCGGACGAGCTCCAGCGCACCAACGCAGAGCTGCAGGAGAAGGCGCAGCTGCTGACCGAGCAGTCACAGGACCTCGAGACCAAGAACCGCGAGATCGAGCTCGCCCGTCTCGGTCTGGAGGAGAAGGCCCTGCAGCTGGAGCTCGCGTCGCAGTACAAGAGCGAGTTCCTCGCGAACATGTCGCACGAGCTTCGTACGCCGCTCAACAGCTTGCTGATTCTCGCGAAGCTGCTCTCCGACAACCCGGACAGCAACCTGACCGAGAAGCAGACCGAGTTCGCGCGCACGATTCACCGAGCGGGTTCAGACCTGCTCGAGCTCATCAACGACATTCTCGACCTGTCCAAGGTCGAGGCCGGCAAGATGGACGTGCACACGTCGACGCTCGAGGTGCTCGCGCTGTGCGACGCGGTCGAGCAGACGTTCACGCCCGTCGCTGAACAGAAGGGCTTGTCGTTCGTCGTCGAGGTCGAGCCCGACATGCTGCCGACGCTCACCACGGACGAACAGCGGATTCGTCAGGTGCTGCGCAACCTGCTATCCAACGCGTTCAAGTTCACCGACACGGGCACCGTGACGCTGCGCGTCTGCGAGGCGGATCCGACGATGCGCTTCGGCCTTCCGACCCTTGATGATGCGGCGTCGCCGGTCATCGCGTTTGCCGTGACGGACACCGGCATCGGTGTCGCCGCCGACAAGCTTCGGCACATCTTCGAGGCGTTCCAGCAGGCCGACGGCACGACGAGCCGTCGCTACGGCGGGACCGGGCTCGGTCTGTCCATCAGCCGGGAGATCGCCCGTCTGCTCGGCGGTGCGATCACCGTGGAAAGCGAGGAAGGCGTCGGATCGACGTTCACGCTCTACATCCCGCAGGAGTTCCCCTTCGCCGACCTCGTGCCGGCGTTGCCGATGCAGGCGCCGCACGAGGAGGTCGGTCCCATTGGGCGTGGTCCGATCATCTCCGCCACGCCTCCGCTCGACGATGCATCACCCACGGACTACGACGCGACGTCACTCGCCGGCGCGACGGTGCTCGTCGTCGATGACGACGTTCGCAACGTGTTCGCCCTGACGAGCGCCTTGGAGATGCACGGTGCGACCGTGCTCTATGCGGACAACGGCACGCGCGGGCTCCGGCTGCTCGAGGAGCACGAGGAGATCGATCTCGTCCTGATGGACGTGATGATGCCGGAGATGGACGGCAACGAGACGACGACCGCGATTCGGCTGATGCCGGGCCGCGAACAGCTACCGGTGCTGTTCCTCACCGCCAAGGCGATGCCCGGCGATCGCGAGAAGAGCATCGCGGCAGGTGCGTCCGACTACATCACCAAGCCGGTCGACCTCGACCGCCTGCTGCGATCGATGCGACAGTGGCTCGGTAACACCGAGGTGGTCGCTGCAGACGCGCAGGAGAACGGTTGATGGTCTCCCAGGCCCAAGCACGGATCCTCCTGGTCGACGACCGGGAGGAGAACCTGCTTGCGCTGGAGGCCATCCTCGGCGGGCTCGGCCACGACCTCCTACGCGCCACCTCGGGTGCGGAGGCGCTGAAGCATCTGCTCGTCGAGGATGTGTCGCTGATCCTCCTCGACGTGCAGATGCCGGAGATGGACGGCTACGAGACCGCGGCGCATATCAAAGGACGCGCGCGCACCCAGGACATCCCCATCATCTTCCTGACCGCCATCGACCGGGAGGCGCATCAGGCGTACCGCGGCTACGCCGCCGGGGCCGTCGACTTTCTCGCGAAACCGTTCGACCCCTGGGTACTGCGCGCAAAGGTGGAGGTGTTCGTCGGGCTTCAGCAGGAACGGGAGCGACTGCTGAGCCGTACCGACGACCTCGAGCGCCGGCTCGAAGCAGTCAGCGGAGAGAAGCTCTCGGCGACCATGGCCCGGATCGAGCGCCTGCTCGTGATGTCCGGTGACGACGGCACCGTCGGCGGGCCGTTGGCCGAGGCCGTCGACCTGGTTCGGGCGTTGCGGGACGACCTCGACGCGCCCGTCAGGACTGTGGTTCAGCGGCAGTAGCCCCGGCGTCGGTCGTGGTGCGGACAGTCTCCTCCGGGATCAACGGAGTGCGTGTTACCGCGTTGATCTTCCAGGCCTGGTCGCGTAGCCGCTGAGTCGCCTCTTCCATCTCCTCGAGCGCGACCTCGGGCTCGGCCTCCACCGCACGACGGCAGGACGGGCGAGACCTGCGGTTCGCTGACATGGCTGACCACTCCCGGATGTCTCGCCCGCAATGGGAGATGCCCGGGCATCTGCAGATCAAACGGGTCTCTCTGCACGCCGTTTGAGCGGGCTAAACGATCAAGGTCGACTTCACGCGCAGGATGCGGCGGCGCAGGACGACCTTGCGGCGTCCGTCGGGGTAGAGGCGAAGGCGGTCGAGCTCCCAGCGGCCGTGCTCGGCGGCGTCGGTGAGCACTCGCTGGGCGACCGCCCGCGTCGTACCCCGCGGGAGCGTCACCCGCTGGTACTCGTAGTCCACGTCTCCATGATCTCTCGCAAACGGGTTCTGCGGGGCCGAGCGCCGACGTCGCGGATGCCCCGGGCCAGTACGGCTCCGGCGGCGTGTACGACGGACAGGTGCCGCTGGGCGCGGGTCCACGCGGTGTAGACGAGGGGGCGCGACATCATGCCGCCGGCCTCCGGTGGGAGCACGGAGACGACCGCCGGCCACTCGGAGCCCTGCGCACGGTGCACCGTGATGGCCCAACCGTGCACCAGGTCCGAGACGGCTCGTGCCGGCACACTGAGCGGCCCGGCTCCGAAGTCGATGACCAGCGCGCCGTCCTTGATGTCGGTGACGACACCGACCTCACCGTTGGCAAAACCGTCGTCGAGATGGTTGGCAGTGGCGACCACACGGTCGCCGACATCGAACACACCGACGGTGCCGGTGCCGGGGTTGAGCCGCGCCTTCAGCAAAGCGTTGAGGTTGGCGGTGCCGGCTGGGCCACGGTGCACCGGCGTGACGACCTGCACCTCCGCGGACGGAATGCCCAGAGCGCGCGGGATCGAGTCGGTGACCAGCTGGACGACCCGGTGGGCCGCCTGCTCCGACCCCGTTGCCGGTACGACGACGACTTCGCGTGTCGGGTCGTCGACCGGTGGCGGGAGATCGCCGGCCCGGACGGCGGCGGCGAGCCTGGCGATGGTGCCGCCCTCCGCCTGGCGATGCAACGTGGTCAGCTCGATGGCGGGCAAGGCATCAGAGTCGAGGATGTCGCCAAGAACCCGCCCGGGACCGATCGACGGCAGCTGCGCCGGGTCACCGACGATCAGCAAGTGCGTGCCGTCGGCGCATGCATCCACCAGCGCGGCGGCAAGCTCGACGTCGAGCATCGATGCCTCGTCGACGACGACGATGTCGGCATCGAGCGGCCAGGACTCACCCCGAAGGAACTCGGTGGCACCTCGTCGTTCGTCGTCTCCCCGTCCCCCCTGGGCGCCGAGCAACCGGTGCAGTGTCGACGCCTCGTGGCCGGCGAGCTCTTCGAGTCGCTTGGCGGCACGGCCGGTGGGTGCCGCCAGCGCGAGGGGCTTGCGCAGTGCGGTGGCCAGCTCCACGACGGCAGCAACGGTGCGACTCTTGCCTGTCCCCGGTCCACCGTGCAGCACGACGACACCGTGTTCTGCGACCAGCTGCACCGCCTTTCGCTGGTCCGGGTCCAGTCCACCCGTGACCGATGTGGTGCCTTCTGGCGTTGCCAGCGGTTCCGCGGTTGCCAGGAGGCGTGCGATGCCGTCGGCAACCGACTCCTCGGCCATGGCGTAGCGAGTGAGACCGAGCACCATGCTCGGCTCGTCGGACTCAAGTGACGGGAAGTCGGTGACGTCTCCGTCCGCGAGGGCGGCGGCGATGGCGGACTCCGGCGACGGCATGTCGAGTCCCGCAAGTGCGGAAGCGACGGTGGCGTCATGCAGGACGGTGTGGCCGTCGCGGATGGCTCGGCTCAGGACGTGCACGGTGAACGCCCGCCCACGCCGCGGGTCGTCCTTGCCTGGCCGGTCGGTCAGCACGCGCAACGCGAACGCATCGATGTCGCGCGGTTGCACCTGATTGCCGTGCACACAGTCGAGCAGGCGCCACGGGTCTCGCCGCAGTCTCGTCGCCGCGTCCCGGCCGAGATCCTCGACGGCGGCGAAGGCGAGTCGCAGGGGGAGTCCGGTCCCCTCGAGGAGCTCCGCGACCCGGTAGCGCGGCTGTGCGTCACTGAAGGTCTTGGTGAGTCGCTCCGCCTTCTTGGGACTGATGCCGTCCACCTTGCCGAGCGCGCTGGGAGTCACGTCGTCCGGTGACGTGATGCCCGCGGCGGCGAGCTTGCCGGCCGCCGTCCGGCTGAGCTCAGGCCACAGCCCGGCCGCGCAGAACTGCGCGAAGAGCGTGGAGTCCACCCAGCGAATCTAGGTGCCAGGTGCGTCGACGCAGATGAATGCCCACGGCTTGTCGACAACCCGGGTGAGGACGACCGTCGCCTGTCGCGATCCGGTGGGGCGCAGCCGGCGGCGCAGGTCGTCGACGTCGCCGGCCAGTCCGCGGCGCCGGATGTCGATGGCACCGATGTCGAGGCGCCGCAGCTCGGCCGCGAGCGGCTTGAGCCCGAAGGGAAGCGACGCTTCGATGTCGAGGCAGCGGCCGAACGGCGTCAGCAGGGGCCGGTCCGCCGAGAGGAAGGCGATCCGGCTGTCGATCTGCCAGGCCCCGAGAGCGGCGGCCAGGTCGGCCACCGCGCCGGCACGCGTGACGGCCGGCGACGGGTCGAGCAGGTAGGCCCCGGGCGGGCGTACCGGTGCGCGCGGCGTGGCCGGGTCCGGCACCAGCTCGACGGGCTCTCCGGTCGAGTCGGTCGGGAGCACGGTGGCCCGGCGCGCTGAGCGCGCCCACGTCGGCGACCACAGCACAGCCTCTTTGAGGTCACGCCCGACCGCGACGAACTCCACCTCCCATCCGCTGGGGATCGCTGCCGCGTCGACACCGGGTGCCGTCTTGATGGCGATGCGAGGCACGGGCAGCGACAGGCACCATGCCAACGGCGGATCAGAACCACCCCGTTCGGCCGGCTGGCCACGACCACTGCGACGCGCCGGATCGACGAACACTGTGCCGGCGCGCGAAAGGCGCAGATCTTTCACGTCCGAGACGACAGCAACGGCGTCGACGTCGTACACGTGGCTGTTGTGTCGCGCGGCAGCCGCATGCACCTCATCGCGGTCGACGCCGACGACGAACGGCGCGACCGCACCGATAGCCAGCAGGTCACCGCCGATACCGCAGCACAGGTCGAACACCGTGCCGTCCCCGGGATTGCGTGCGAGTCGACCGGCGCGGTGGCGCGCAAGCGCCTCGCTCGACGCCTGCTCGAGTCCGTCCCGGGTCAAGAGCATTGCGCCGGCGCGTGCGAACTTCGTCGCTGCCCGCTGTCGCAGCACCGACTGCTCGGTGGCGGCTGCCACGAGTTCGGCGGGCCACTGCGTACGCAGCCGTTCGGCAACCGCCAGGTCGTCGCGGGCTGCGGCGAGCAACTCCGGCGCCGCGAGCAGCGCTCGCAGCTGATCAGGGGTCAGCGACGCATGCCCGCTTCGGGATAGCCCATGGCCGGGGACGAGACGTCGTCGAGTGCCGCGCGGATCTCGGCGGGCAACACGACAGCGTCGCCGTCGAGTGATCCCTTCAGCTGGCCGACTGTTCGTGCGCCGACTATCGGCGCAACCACACCGGGGGAGTCACGCACCCATGCGAGTGCGACCGCGAGCGGCGACACGCCGAGACCGTCGGCGGCGGTCATGACTGCGCCGACGATGCGGCCGGCGCGGTCATCGAGATAGGGCGCGACGAAGCGCTGGTAGTCGGGTGATGCGCCGCGCGAGTCAGCCGGCGTTCCCTGTCGATACTTGCCGGTGAGTACGCCGCGGCCGAGTGGCGACCACGGCAGGATGCCGATCTGGAGCTCGAGTGCGGCGGGCACGACTTCTCGTTCGATGCCGCGCTGCAGCAGCGAGTACTCCATCTGTGTCGACACGATGGGCGCCCGTCCGGGCCAGGACTGTTGCCAGGTCGCCGCGCGCGCGGTCTGCCAGCCGTTGTAGTTGGAGATGCCCGCGTAGCGCACGCGACCTGACGCGACGGCGGTATCGATCGCACCGAGCGTCTCCTCCAACGGTGTCGCGGCGTCGAAGGCGTGCATCTGCCACAGGTCGACGTGGTCGGTGCCGAGTCGCGCGAGAGAGGCGTCGAGTGCGTTCAGCAGATGGCGGCGGGAGGCATCCCGGTCGCGTTGCTGGCCCCGACGGGAAACGGCTTTGGTGGCCACGATGACGTCTTCGCGTCGTACGACGCCTTGGAGCATGCGGCCGACGATCTTCTCGCTCTCGCCGTCGACGTAGACATCGGCGGTGTCGATCAGCGTGCCGCCCGCCTCGAGGTAGGTCTTGAGCTGGCTGCTGGCGTCGTCCTCATCGGTGTCGCGACCCCAGGACATGGTCCCCAGCGCGAGCCGGGAGACGTAGAGCCCGGTGTTGCCGAGCTGGCGCAACTCCATGCGTCGACCCTATCGGCCGGCGTGGCATAGTCCCCGGAATGAAACTGGGCTTGAACGTCGGCTACTGGGGACTCGTTTCGGGCGAGGACAACATCAATCTCGTGCTGGAGGCCGAGCGGCTCGGTTACTCGGTCGCGTGGTGTGCCGAGGCCTACGGCAACGACGCCGCCACCGTTTTGACCTGGATCGCTGCCAAGACGACGAAGATCGACGTCGGCAGCGCCATTTTCCAGATCCCGGCGCGTACGCCGGCAATGACGGCGATGACCGCGGCGACGATCGACACGTTGTCCGGTGGCCGGTTCCGGCTCGGGCTCGGCGTGTCCGGGCCGCAGGTCTCCGAGGGCTGGCATGGCGCGAAGTTCGACAAACCGCTCGGCCGCACCCGCGAGTACATCGACATCATCCGCAAGGCGTTCGCGCGCGAGCGCGTCGCTTATGACGGCGAGCACTACAAGCTGCCGTTGCCGGATGGGCCCGGCAAGCCGCTGAAGATGATCATTCATCCGATTCGCGAATACATGCCGATCTACCTCGCGGCGATCGGACCCAAGAACCTCGAGCTGGCCGGCGAGAAGTGCGACGGGTGGCTCGCCATCTTCTACGACCCCGAGTTCGCCAAAGACCAGGTCGCGTCGATCCGAGCGGGCATGGAACGCGCCGGTCGCGGCGAAGTCTCGTTCGACATCACGCCGACACTTCCCGTCGTACTCGGTGACGACGTCAAGGCCGCCGCGGACCCGATCCGCGGCTATGCCGCCCTCTACATCGGCGGCATGGGCTCACGCGAGCAGAACTTCTACAACCGGCTTGCCGTACGGATGGGCTACGAGAAAGAGGCCAAGGAGATCCAGGACCTCTACCTCGACCGCAAGTACGACGAGGCAGCTGCCGCGGTGCCGTTCGAATTCATCGACCGCACCGCGCTGATCGGCTCGGTCGACCGCATGGCCGACAAGATGCAGCAGCTTGCCGAGGCGGGTGTGACCACGCTCAACATCTCCGGATACGGCGCCACCCAGGACGAGCGAATCGCAACGCTGCGAGCCGCCGCCGAAGCCCTCGACAAAGCCGGCGTCGGCAGCTAGCTGTCCTGACCCGGGACGTTGTTGACGCTCGTCATGAGGCGAGCCGGGTGATGGGTGGGCGACCGCCGGCTGCGGTGTGTCCTCGGCGAGTGTTGTAGCGGTCGAGGAAGACGTCAAAGGCGGCGGTTCGCTCGTCGGTGCTGAACCAGGGTTGGGCGTAGGCCCAGTCGGTGAGCAGGGTGCGGTTGAATCGTTCGGCTTTGCCGTTGGTCCAGGGGCAGCCGGGTTTGATGAACCGTCGTTTGAGCTCGAGCGCGTGGCAGACCCAGCGCCAGTCGACGCCTTTGCGGTAGCTCATCGCGTTGTCGGTCAGGACGCGGCGGATCGTCACGCCATGTTGGTCGTGGAACCACCGCACGGCGCGGTAAAGAAACGCTGCGCAGGTCTCAGCCCGCTCGTCGGGCAAGATCTCGGCGTAGGCAACCCGACTGTGATCGTCGACGGCGACGTGGATGTGGTCGAAGCCCATCCGCGTGGTCGGATGACGGTTTCCCGCTGCGGTGTTTAGGGCCGCGAGCCGCCAACCACCGCCGTCGGGGATGCGCCCGAGTTTCTTCACATCAACGTGGAGAAGATCGCCCGGTCGCGGATGCTCGTAGCGTTCGTCGGTGGCGCGGGAGCGCAGCAGTTCCCCGGTGATGCGGTCCAGGTCGGCGAGGTGCGGCATGGCCCAGCGGCGCAGCACGGCGCCGATCGTCGAGGCCGGCAGACCGAGATCCGCGGCCAGCTGAACCGGCCCCGCGTGCGCTTCGATGCGCGCGAGCAGCACCGACAGCTCGACGTGCAGAGGCGTGCGCCGCGGACTGCGGTGCGGTCGGGACGACCGGTCGGCCAGACCGGCCGGCCCCTCGTCGTGGAACCGGGCGATCCACTTGTAGATCGTCGGGCGGCTCACCCCGAGCTGGCCTGCGATATCGCGGACCTTGTGCCCGGCCAGATAACGCTGCACGGCGAGGTGACGGCCGTACTCGGTCAAGCGGGCGTTAGCGTGCGGCATGGAGGCCTCCTGCGGCTTGGAAGGTGCGTCAGACACACCGACCTCACCGGGAGGCCTCCACCTCGATCAATCAGCCACGCCGCACGCGACGGTCAACAACCTGTTCGGTCAGGACAGCTAGCTCCTGTCCCGAACTTTGAAGTCCAACTCGGACATCGCGAGCGTGCGGTGACCGGTTCACACTTCAAAGTGCAGACGGAACGCGCCAGCGGATACTCGGCGCCCGAAATGCCAGTTGAACACCGGCGTTCCAGAGCAATGTGGCATCACTCTGGTTCTAGCCCGGGCAATGCGGCATCGCTGCGGCTCTAGGCATAGCGATGGCGCATTGCTCTGCGACCGGGAGGTGCCGTTCCGAGCATCGTGCAGGCGCGCGCCCGCTACAAGGCATCGGGCGAGATGCGAAGGCGAGGCAGTATGGCGGTCGTGCCCCTGCCCACGCCTACGCTGCACACCGCCCGCCTGCGGCTACGTCCGTTTGCGGACGCCGACGCCGACGCCCTCTTCACGCTGCACAGCAGTGCCCGGGTGTTGCGCTACTGGGATTCGCCCGCGTGGAGCGACCCTTCGCGCGCCGAGCGGTTCATCTCGGCTTGTAGGCAGATCGAGGTCGCTGGCACCGGGGCGCGGCTCGCGATCGATCGAGTCGCCGACGGGGCCTTCATTGGCTGGTCCAGCCTGACAAGCTGGAACCGTGACTTCCGCAGCGCAGCCCTGACCTACTGCCTCGACGATGAGGCGTGGGGCCACGGGTATGCGACCGAGGCCGCGCGCGCCTTGCTGGACTGGGGATTCGACACTCTGGACCTGAATCGAGTCCAGGCCGAAACCGATACGCGCAACCTGGCGTCCGCCCGTGTCCTGGAGAAGCTCGGATTCCTGCACGAGGGGACCTTGCGAGAAGACTGCATCGTCAACGGTGAGGTCTCGGACTCGCACGTGTTCGGGTTGCTCAGGCGGCAATGGCGGCCCAGCGATCGATAGGTGCCGATCCACGAGACTGGCGTTATGAGCGAGCTTGCCCCTGAACCAGTCGAGGGGCCTGACGGCGAGGCCTACGTCGTTCGTGTGTACCGGGCCGGCACGATGCAGCGCTTCCCGTCAGCCGGCTACGCCTCGCGCCCAGGCGGGGCGTTACTTCTTCCCTTGATCGTGATGGGCTGGTTACTGCACCTGATTGTGTTCCGCGGACGGTGGACCGTGGCCGTCACGCCGTGGCACAACCTGCCGGGTCCGCGATACCGCGAACGAGCGGTGTCAAAGTCACAGGCGGTGGACAGGTCGGTGGCACTCGAAAAGTTGATCCGGGCGGGTGCGTGGAAGCCGGGCGCTGGTCACGCCGGTGCGTAGTACGTGCCGCTCTCGCGCCAACGCATAGCGTGCTGACATGGCCGCTGACCCACTCGATGATCTGCCCGCCGAGTCTCGCGCTGAGGTTGTCGGCGAGGTGCGTTCGCTGCTTGGCGTCGATGTGACAACGGCTGAGGACCTCGTCCGGTCAGCCGAGCCACTTTGGGATGCAATGGAGCGAGCCGGTGGACTGGTCGACTCGTGGGGCGGCGGCGAGTTCTGCGGCGTCTTTCCGCAGGTTCTGAAGTTCATCCGGTCGGCGGCTAACCCCGGATACGCCCAGTAAGTGCCGTAGTAACTCCTCCAGCGCGTCGGTGCTGGATGTGAGGACGTCCTCCTGATGCGTTTGTCGGGCTTGGTGTCCCAACGCATGAGGAGGACGTCGTGGACCACGCTAATGGGCTGTCTCGGGGGGACCGTAACCGCAACGCTCGACTGACTCGGCTACGCGCGTTGGTGCCGACGCAGAACGCGATCGCAGCGATCGACCTGGCGGGCGAGAAGCAGATGCTGGTCGTCACCGATCACGACTCGAAGGTGCTTGCGCGACGCACGTTCAAGTTGCCGGCGTGGCAGCTCGGCGCGGCGCTGGACTGGGCCGCCGGTCAAGCGGAGCGCGCCGGGTTCGCCGCGGTCACCGTGTCGTGTGAGCCGACCGGGCACCGGTGGCGGGTGGTCGGTCAGCTCGCCGGGGACCGGTCGATGCCGTTCGTGTGTGTCCAGCCGATGCTGGTGGCACGGTCGCGGGAGAACGAGAACTACAGCATCGACAAGACCGACGATCGGGACGCGGTGCTCATCGCCCGGTTGAGTGCGGAGCTGCGCTGCTACGCCCCCGAAGCCACCGACGAAACCTGGGCGCGGCTGCGGCACCTCGGCGCCCGGCGGGCCCGGCACTGCCAGGAGGTGATGAGCCTGGTCCAGCAGATGCGGGACCTGCTCGAATGCGCCTGGCCGGCGATGCTCGGCACTGCGGCGAAGCCGTTCAAGGGCAAGACCTGGTGCGCCTCACTCGCTGTCGTCACGTCGCGGTGCAACGGTGACCCGGCCCGGCTGCGCCGCCTTGGAGCCGCCCGGTTCGCCGCGGCGGTCCGCCGGGAAATGCCGCGCTGGCAAGGGCAACGGCCCTGCGCGCGGATCGTCGACGCCGTGTTCGCCGCGCTCACCGACAGCACAGGCGTGACCGTCCAGCGCCGCGGCATCCTCGAACGGGTCGGGCTCGTCCTCGACGACTGGCGTGACCTGCACCGGCGCATCGAGGACACCGAGGCCCGGATGGTCGCCGTCCTCGACGAGCTGAACCTGACCGAGCTGGTCACCTCCATCGACGGGGTGTCCGCGGTCAACGCCGCCGCGATCCTCGCCGAGACCGGTGACCTGCGCCGGTTCGCCACCGGCCGCGCGGTCGTGAAGCACGCCGGCCTCGCCCCGGCCGAACAGACCTCAGGCAAGTTCGTCGGCCGCACCCGGCTCACCGGCCGCGGCCGGCCCGCTCTGCGCACCGCCGCCTGGCGCGCAGCCTGGGGCGCGATGAAAGGCAACACCGTCTACCAGCAACGGTTCGTCCACCTCACGACCCGCGAGAAGAACAAGCTGAGCCCGGCGCAGGCACGGTGCGCGATCTCCGCCGCGTTGCTCCGGCAGCTGCACGCCGTCGTCACCACCGAGCAGGCCTGGAACCCGACCATCGCCGCGACCGGAGCACGCATGACACGAGCTGCCTAACAACCCCGACGCGACCGGTCGCCACAGACCGCGGGGCGAGCCCGCAGTGCCGTCGAGCCTCGAGCTTGGACAAAACCCTGGGCAGCCCCGCCACTTCCTCCACCAACCCGATTACGCGCTGTCGGGGCCAACCCCATTGCAGCTACGCAGGGACGAGGAAGCAGGCGGAGCCCCCGCACAACCATTGACCGAACGCGTCTTGCGCTGGTTAGTCGGCCCGCAGCCGTCACGGGAGTTGCGTCCACCGAAGTGGTGTTTGATTCCTCGCTCGTGCGTGGCGTCGTGAACTGAGACGGCCACCGCGTGATCCTCAACGAGATCTGTCGAAGGAACTCGAGCGAGGAGATCAACGCGATGGCCGCACCACCGAGTATCGACCTGTCTGGCTGGTTGTCCGAGCAGCTGGGCCAGGCGAGCCCTGATCTGCTTCGGCAGATGCTGTCCACGTTCGTCGAGGCGTTGATGGGCGCCGACGCTGACGCGATCTGCGGTGCCCCATATGGCGAGCGCAGCGAGGAGCGAACGAACACCCGTAACGGTTATCGGCGCCGCGGCTGGGACACGCGCGTCGGCACGATCGAGCTGGCGATCCCGAAGACACGCACCGGTTCCTACTTCCCGGACTGGTTGTTGGAGCGGCGGCGGCGCGCCGAGGCGGCGTTGATCAGCGTGGTCGCGACCAGCTACCTGCTCGGAGTCTCGACCCGGCGGATGGAGAAGCTCGTCGCCACGTTGGGCATCGACCGGCTGTCCAAGAGCCAGGTCTCGGAGATGGCCAAGTCACTCGATAAGCAGGTGGCTGCGTTCCGATCGCGGCCGTTGGACGCCGGGCCTTACACGTTCGTGGCTGCCGACGCGCTGGTGCTCAAAGTCCGCGAGGGTGGCCGGACGGTCAAGGTGCACGCGCTGATCGCGACCGGGGTCAACGCCGAGGGCTACCGGGAGATTCTCGGCCTCCAAGTCACCAGCGCCGAAGACGGCGCCGGCTGGCTGGCGTTCTTCCGCGACCTGGTCGCTCGTGGCCTGACCGGCGTCAAGCTCGTCACGTCCGACGCGCACGGCGGACTGGTCGAGGCGATCGGCGCCGCCCTGCCCGGCTCGAGCTGGCAACGATGCCGCACCCACTACGCAGCGAACCTGATGTCGGTCACGCCGAAGAACGCCTGGGGCTGGGTCAAAGCGCTGCTGCACTCGGTCTATGACCAACCCGACACCGACGCGGTGCACGCCCAGTTCGACCGAGTGCTCGACGCTCTCGTCGACAAACTGCCCGATGTCCACGACCACCTCGACGCTGCCCGCGCCGACATCCTCGCCTTCACCGCCTTCCCCAAAGCGATCTGGCGGCAGATCTGGAGCAACAACCCGAACGAGCGACTCAACCGTGAGATCCGCCGGCGCACCGACGTCGTCGGCATCTTCCCCGACCGCGAAGCGCTGATCCGTCTCGTCGGTGCAGTGCTCGCCGAACAACACGACGAGTGGACCGAGATGCGCCGCTACATCGGCCTCGACGTCCTCGCCCGCTCACGCATGGCCCTCATCGACAACACCGAGACCACCGAGGAGGTGCCACTGGCAGCGATCACCGCCTAGAGTCCAGACCGGATCACGCGGCGGCAATCACACACCACGCCGAAAGACGCGACCGTCACGGGGGCAACGACTGCGGACCTTGCCTTTAAGGATCGGTTCCCTAGGCAGCCAGCGCTAGAGGCGAAAGCCCTGGAAGTGCTGCTCCACGACACCGTGCGCCAATACGGCTCGAAGGTGTCCTGTTTGCTTGGATTTTGCGCATGGTGTGGCGCGTCAACAGCCGGCGAAGGCCTCGGTCATCTCGGCGCGGAGCTGGCGGAGCTGGCAGAGGTTGTGACGCAGGACGGCCTCGTCGGCGTCGACCTCGGGGGTCGACAGCAGCTCCTGGAGCCGCGCGATGCGCTCCTCGATCTCGGCCATACCTGCACCTCCTCCAGCTGTTGTGACTCGCCAAGTGCCGTCGGGGTTACCTTCGGCGCACTTTCCGATGAGCCTTAGCGCCCATCTGCAGCAGCCCGGCTCCACCCGTAGGCTTCGTCGTCGATGACAACGCTCCTGCTCGTCCGTCACGGTCTGACGGCCATGACCGGGCCGGTCCTGGCCGGCTGGACCCCCGGCGTACATCTCAACGACCGCGGCCAGGAGCAGGCGACCGCCCTGGCCGAGCGGCTCAGGGAAGTGCCCCTGACCGCGATCGTGGCCAGCCCCCTCGAGCGCTGCCAGGAGACGGCAGCCGCGATTGCCGTCGGCCGGGACGTGGGCGTTGGCACCGACGAGCGCCTGGGGGAGTGCAAGTACGGCGACTGGACGGGTCAGGAGCTCAAGAAGCTCGCCAAGGACCCGCTTTGGAAGGTCGTCCAGGCCCACCCGAGCGCGGCGGCCTTTCCGGGCGGGGAGGCGCTGCGGGACACGCAGGCCCGCGCCGTCGACGCCGTCCGGGCGCGCAACGCCGAGGTCGGCGAAGACGCCACCTGGGTCGCGGTCAGCCACGGCGACGTGATCAAGGCGATCGTCGCCGACGCGCTGGGCGTGCACCTGGACATGTTCCAGCGCATCCAGATCGATCCGTGCTCGCTGACGGTGATCCGCTACACGCCGCTTCGCCCGTTCGTCGTACGCGTCAACGACGTCGGCGGATCCGTCGCCGATCTCCTGCCACCCAAGCGCCGCACTCGGCGCCGCAGCGCGTCCAGCGACGCCGCGGTCGGCGGTGGCGCCGGCGGCTCGACCTAGGGTGGGTTGATGGCCGGCCAGCTGTTCGAGTTCGTCGACCCTGAGCGCTTTGTCGCAGGCACCGTGGGAGAGCCGGGCGAACGCACCTTCTATCTCCAGGCGACGAGCGGCGCGCGGGTGGTCTCGGTCGCGCTGGAGAAGATCCAGGTCGCCGCGCTCGCGGAGCGGCTCGACGAGCTTCTCGACGAGGTACGACGCCGCCAGGGCAGTGACTCACCGGTGCCGGCGACTGCGCCCCCCGAGCTGGAGGACGTCGCACCGTTGGGGACCCCGATCGAGGAGGAGTTCCGTGTCGGCGCGCTCGCCCTTGCCTGGGAAGAGGAGAGCTCGTCGGTGCTCGTGGAGGCCCAGTCCTCGACCGGTGAGGACGAGCCGGAGCCGGAGGAGGGGACGGAGTTCACGGGTGACCTGCTGCGGGTTCGCATGCAGCCCGCCGCTGCCCGTGCTTTCGCGAAGCGTGCGCTCCGGGTCGTAGCGGCCGGTCGCCCGCCCTGCCCGTTGTGCGGCAACCCGCTGGATCCGCGGGGACACATCTGTCCCCGCCAGAACGGCCACCGCGCGCCGCAGTAGAAGGCCAGACTGAAGCCATGACCGAGGACGTCAGCAGCCAGCCGACCGTCCTCGCGCTGTCCGAGGCGCTGCGGCTGTTGCAAGAAGGCACGCTCGATGTCGAAGGGCGCCTGTACGACGCGTCCAACGCGACGCTGTTCTGCACGGTCACCTTGGACGGCGTGTCGGCTGCGTGCGTCCACAAACCCGTCGCCGGGGAACGGCCGCTGTGGGACTTCCCGGACGGGACACTCGCTGCACGTGAGGTCGCGGCCTACCTCGTGTCGGAAGCTCTCGGCTGGGACATCGTGCCGCCGACGGTGATGCGCGACGGGCCGTTCGGCATCGGGATGTGCCAGCTGTGGATCGACATCGACGAGACCGTCGACATTGCGGCGCTTGCACGTAGCGATCACCCGCAGCTGCGCCGGATGGCGGTCTACGACGCGGTGATCAACAACGCCGACCGCAAGGGTGGTCACTTGCTGCCGACGGCGGATGGCCATGTCTATGGTGTCGACCACGGCGTGTGCTTCTCCACTGACGACAAGCTGCGCACAATCCTCTGGCGTTGGCGTGGCAAGCCCTTGACCGACGAGGCGGTCGACGGGCTGTCCGGGCTGCGCGCGCAGCTCGAAGGCGACCTCGGCACCGCTCTGCGGGGGCTGCTGGACCTCGAGGAGGTTGGCGCGACCGTTGCGCGCGTCGACAAGCTTCTGGCAAAGCGGCGGCATCCGCTGCCAAGTGACGACTGGCCACCTGTTCCCTGGCCGCCGTTTTAGGCGCATACTCCCCACTACCGAGTGTCGTGACGCAAGGGGGTCGTCATGGTGCGCAAGGTCCTCGTTGTCCTGTCCGCCGCAGCCATGGTGCTGATCGCACTACCCGCTTCTGCGGACAGTGGGTCGATCACCGACAAGAAGGGTGACGCCACCGGTTGCGGGTCGGGCCCGAAAGCCGACTGCGACATCGTCAAAGCCACGTGGGGTCATGCCCCGCATCACAAGCTGGTGCATTCCGTGTCCGTCGCCGGAACGATTGGTACGCCGCCGACCGGCATGGGGGCGATGCCGACCTGGTACATCGACGTCCCGGGGCATGTGGGTGACAACCCCAACTGTGACTACTTCATCAACGAAGTTCCGCCGGGTGTCGGGCCGAACACGTCTCCGAACTGGAAGTACTACGTCGAGACGTGTTCCAACGAACAGCCGACCATCAAAGGACCGGCCAGTGCGAGCAGGCCGAATGACCACAAGATCGTCATCAAGTTCAAGAAGAAGCTGATCGGGTCTCCGTCGCGCTACGGATGGCAGGTCGCGATGCCTGCCGACGGTGACCAGACGCCTTACGACCTGGCGCCGAACAGCGGCTACAAGAAGCACAGTCTTTAGCGGAGTCGCGCCTTCTGGATCTTGCCGAGGGCGTTGCGCGGCAACGACTCGACAAAGCGAACGTCGCGCGGTCGCTTGTGCGGTGCCAGCCGCTCCGCGACGTGCGCAATCAGCCCCTGCGCATCGACCGGATCGTGCACGACGACCCACGCGACGATGCGCTCGCCGAGATCGTCATCCGGTTCACCGGTGACAGCCGCCTCCGCGACCGAAGGGTGCCCGAGCAGCGCGTCCTCGACCTCGCCGGCGCCGACCTTGAACCCTCCGGTCTTGATGAGATCGGTGGCGAGCCGGCCGAACAGCTGGAGACCCGTTGCCTCGCTCCATGCGCCGAGGTCACCGGTACGCAGCCACCCATCGTCCGTCAACGCCGCCTGTGTCGCATCCGCGCGGTTCAGATACCCGGAGAACAACGTCGGCCCGCTGAGCTCTACCTCGCCCATCCCCGACTCGTCGTCGTTCGTGATGCGCAGCCCGACTCCGGGCAACGGACGCCCGACCCTTCCCGGACTTCGGTCCTCAGAGGGACGCGCTGCGGTCACGATCAGGGACTCGGTCAAGCCGTAACGCTCCACGAGTGCATGCCCTGTCGTCATGCGTACTCGCTCGAAGACAGGCCCAGGTAGAGCTGCCGACCCGGAGACGAGAAGTCGGGCTGTCGACATCGTCTCCAGACTCTTGTCATCGAGTCGCGACCACATTGTCGGCACGGCGAAATAGACCGACGCCTCAGCGACCGAGGTGAACTGAGGCGTGACGACGAGTCGGGCACCGTGCCGTAAGGGCCCCAGCGTGCCAAGGACCAGGCCGTGCACGTGGAACAACGGCAACGCATGCGCCAGCACATCGTCCGGCGACTGTGCCCAAACCTGGGCGAGACCGTCGAGACAGGCAACGACGGCACGGCGGGAGACCACGGCGCCTTTCGGCCGGCCTGTCGTGCCGGACGTATAGACGACCAAGGCGGGCGAGTCGTCGACGGCCGGTCCGGTCGGTATCCCGGCGCGCGCGTGGAGGTCGACGTCATCGGCAGAGAGGACCAGGTCCGGCGCCGCGTCCGACAACACGTGCGTCCGTTCATCGCCACCGGCTGCCGGGTTGATCGGCACCACGCAACCGCCCGCCGACAGCACGCCCGCGACGGCGACGACTGTCTCGAGGCTTCGGTCGGCGATCACGCCGACTCGCTGCGCGCCTCGCACGTGCTGGGCCACCGCGCCGACCGCGCCGGCCAGCTCATCGCCCCGTAGTCGCACCGCGTCGACGGAAACGTCGCAGGCACCGCGTTCCAGCGCGTCCAGCACGCCGTCACACTAGGCTCGAACCGTGGAATCGTGGCCGGCTGTCGAGGTGCCGACGCTCGCTGACGCGGGGCTGGGAGTCGGCCGTCTGCCACGCGTCTACGACACGGCCAGCGGATCGCTGGTCGAGGTGGGCGCACATGATGAACCCATCCGCGTCTACGTCTGCGGCATCACGCCTTACGACGCCACGCACCTGGGGCACGCCGCGACGTACTTGCTCTTCGACGTCCTGCAGCGGGCGTGCCGCGATGCCGGTCGCCGGGTGGACTACGTACAGAACGTCACCGATGTCGACGATCCGCTGCTCGAGCGGGCGCAGGCAACCGGACTGGACTGGATCACGCTCGCCGAGCGGGAGACACAGCTTTTCCGTGCCGACATGGCGGCGCTGCGAATCATTCCGCCGGAGCACTACGTAGGTGCCGTCGAAGCCATCCCGGACATCATCGACGCGGTTGAGGACCTGCGGGCGCGCGGCGCCGCCTACGAGATGGACGGCGACATCTACTACTCAGTGGCTGCCACCGATCATCTCGGTGCGGTCGGTCATTACGACGTCGACGAGATGATCCGGCTGTCCCGGGAACGTGGCGGTGACCCCGACCGCCCCGGCAAGAAGGATCCGCTCGACTGTCTGCTCTGGCAGGCAGCCCGGCCCGACGAGCCGGCGTGGGAGTCCTCACTCGGTCACGGACGTCCCGGTTGGCATGTCGAATGCGCCGCCATCGCTATGCGCTACCTCGGCCCGGTCATCGACGTGCAAGGCGGCGGGTCGGACCTCGTCTTCCCCCACCACGAGCTGGGTGCGGCCGAGGCCGCGACGGTGACCGGTCAGTGGCCGTTTGCTCGCGCGTTCGTGCACCAGGCGATGGTCGGCTACAACGGCGAGAAGATGTCCAAGTCGAAGGGCAACCTGGTCTTCGTCTCCAAGCTGCGCGCGACCGGCGTCGACCCGATGGCGATACGGCTTGCCTTGCTCGCGCATGACCACCGCAGTGACTGGGAGTGGCGGCACGGCGAGCTGACCGCCGGCGAACGACGGCTGGAGCGGTGGCGAGAGGCGTTCGACCGATCGGCAGCCCCGCCCGCAGGGCCCGTCGTCGATGCGATCCGCGGTGCGCTGCACGACGGTCTCCGTACGCCGGACGCGTTGCAGTTCGTCGACGCATGGGCCGCCAGCGACGGCACCGATTCGTCAGCACCTGCGCAGGTTGCGCTCGCCGTAGATGCCTTACTTGGTGTCGTCTGACCACAACTGCGATCAAGCCGCACAATTCGTCGTTCGTCTGACGTTCGTCTCCAACGCTGCTACCAACGCATCAAGGGGTCGAACCTCAGTCGAAGGGATTCCTCATGACGGATCGATGGAAGCGGCTCGTACCACCTGCCGCGGGAGTGGCGATGGTGGCGGCCGTCGTTGTCGGGATTGCACTCGGCAACACACCGGACAGTGGGTCCAGCGGGGCCAAGGTGCTCGCTTACGTGAAGTCGCACCACGGGCGCCTGAACGCTGAGGTCTTCCTCTTTGCCTACACCTCCGTATTGGCCCTGGTCTTCTACACCGGTATGGGTGCTTACCTCCGTCGCCGTGGCTCGGACATCCTCGCCACCCTCACCGTTGTCGGGGGAGCGGTCGCTGCAGTGGGCTTCGGCCTCGGTGCAGGGGCGACGGCATCGATGACCGACGCGACCAACAAGCTCTCGCCGGACACCCTCCAGGCGCTCAACCAGATCTCCGAGGACATCTTCTTCATCGCACTCTTCGGTGGCATCGCCGTGGCGACACTGGCCATGGGGATCTCGATGCTGCGTACCAAGGCGATGCCGAAGGCGTTGGGCATCGTCTCGGTCGTGGTCGGTGTCGTGGCGTTCAGCGGCATCGGTTCCTGGTTCGCGTTCATGGCGAGCGGCCCCCTGACGCTCGCGATCGCGTGGTTCCTCTACCAGCGCACCGGTCAGCCCGACGAGATCACGCTGCCCGAGGTGCCTGAGCAGCGTGCCGAGGCGCCGGCTGCTCCGCGCCGCGCACGCGCCAAGGCCTGAGAAGCAGAAGTCAGCTGCCCGCCGGCGGGTTGTCCCGCCGGCGCAGGTAGCGCTCGAACGCTTTCGCGATCGCGTCGCCGCTTGCCTCAGGCAGCTCCGACTCGTCCTCGCGCTCTTCGAGCGAAGAGATGTATTCGGCGATCTCGCTGTCTTCACGCGCGAGCTCGTCGACCCCGTGCTCCCACGCCTGCGCCTGTTCCGGCAGGTCTCCCAGCGGGATGGCGATGTCGAGCGCATCTTCGGCGCGGTGCAGCAGGGACAGCGTTGCCTTGGGGCACGGCGGTTGCGCGACGTAGTGCGGAACGGACGCCCAGAACGAGACGACCTTCAGGCCGGCGCGGGCACACGCCTCATGGAACACCGACACGACGCCGGTCGGGCCCTCGTAGCGCGATCGGGTGAGGCCGAGTGTCTCGGCGAGCTCATCGTCGGAGGCGGACCCGTGCATGTCGATCGGCCGGGAGTGCGGCACGTCGGCGAGCAGTGCCGCGAGACAGACAACTCTCTCCACGTCGAGCTCCTGCGCGAACTCGACGAGCTCGTCGCAGAACGCCCGCCAGCGCATGTTGGGCTCGAGCCCGCGCAGGAGGACGACCTCCGGGTCGACCGTCTTGGCGACCGAGAGCCGAGTCGTCGGCCATTCGATGCGGCGCGTCACTCCGTCGACGAGGCGCACGGTTGGCCGGTTGACCTGGTAGTCGTAGTAGTCCTCGGGATCGATGGCCGCGAACGGCTGTGCCTGCCACTCGCGCTCGAGGTGCTCAATGGCGTTGGAGGCGGCGTCGGCGGCGTCGTTCCACCCCTCGAAAGCGGCGAGCATGACGCGTCCGCTGGCGCTCACGGGGCTCCTCTCGGTGGGTTCTCAGCCCACCTCGGCGGCGATCGTGCGGATCAGCCCGGCCACCAGCGCGGGCCATTGCAAGGGTACGTCGTGAATGGCGCCACCCCAGCGCATGAAGCGCGCGTCCGGCAGGGTTCCTGCCAGCGCGTCGAACGACTCGGCGCGGCGTCGATCATCCTCGTCCGCTCCTGGCCAGCCGCATGCGACGAACCACATCGGGCATTGCACGCGTGCCAACGTCGTAGCGGCGTCGTACTCGAGGATCGTGTCGAGGATCTGCATGTGCACGTCGTAGGGCAGCCGGGCGCGCGCCAAACCGTCCTCACCGACGGCGAAGATCGGCAGGACCGCGGCCGCCAGGTCGTCGTTGCTGGCCATGCGGCCGATCGCTCGCGAACGGATCATTGCCTCGAGCTCAGCCGGAGCCATCGCAAACCGTGGCGGCTCGAGTCGTTTGCGGAGCTGGTCCCGATCGTTGCCGGGTGGCACGTGCGGCGACGTACCGCCGTCGAGGCCGAGCACGGCGAGTGTGCGTTCGGGGTGCTCGGCGGCGAAGGTCGCGGCGACCGCGCCGCCCCAGGAATGCCCGACCACGACCGCACGCGACCAGCCGACCGCGTCAAGGGCGATGGCGAGATCCTTGGCCATCTCGGTCATCTCGTAGGACGCCGGAGGTCGATCGGAATCACCGTGACCTCGCTGGTCGATGGCGAGCACGGGCAAGCCGGAGAGGCTCGGCACGACGAGGTTCCAGAACCGCCGCTGCGACGCAAGCCCGTGCAGCAACACGATCGGCGTACCTGTCCCGGACCAGCGAGTCGCCCCGAGCCGGATGTCGTCGCCGGGGAGGTCGAAGTCGATGCCGCCCGCGGGGGGAGGCGCCACCCCGAGGACGGTCATGCCGCGTCCCTGCCGGTTAGCGTCCGCGCGTCGTGGTGTGCACGATCAGCACGTCGCACGAGGCACGGTGACTGATGTTGGCCGGGACCGAGCCCAGCAGTCGGCCGGCGAGGCTGTTGAGACCACGGTTGCCGACGACACAGAGGTCGACATCGCGCTTGTCGACGACATCGACGAGCACGTCGACGGGATCGCCTGACTGCGACACCGTGTCGACCTTCTTGGCGCCGGCTTTCTTCGCGATGTCGCCGGCCTCGCGCAGGATGTCCTCGGCGGGGTGCGATCCGACGACCTTGTAGGACTCCTCGCCGAGAGCCTCGGCGGCGCGGCGCTGGTCACGGTCGGGCATCGGCGCATACGCCGAGACGATCAGCAGCGTGGCGCCTGCGTCACCGGCCACGGCCGCTGCGCGCTCGACCGCGAGGAACGACGACGGCGAGCCGTCGGTGCCAACGAGGACCGTCTTGTAGCTGGCCATGAGGGAACGTTATCGGTTCGCCCGGCCTTTGTTACCGCCGGTAGACTTGCCTGACTGCCTATGAGCCGATCTGCCGCCGACGACGGCCTGCTTGCTGCACTGCGCGAGCGGGTGATCGTCGCCGATGGCGCGATGGGCACCATGTTGCAGGCCCATGACCTGTCTCTCGATGACTTCGAGGGGCACGAAGGCTGTAACGAGGTTCTCAACGCCACCCGTCCTGACGTCGTACGCGCGGTGCACGAGGAGTATTTCGCCGTCGGCGCTGACGCCGTCGAGACCAACTCGTTCGGTGCCAACCTCGCCAACCTCGGTGAATACGGCATCGCCGACCGCATCCACGAGCTGTCGGTGCTCGCCGCGCGACTGGCCAGGGAGGTCGCGGATGGCTATTCGACACCCGACCGTCGCCGGTGGGTGATCGGTTCGGTCGGACCGGGCACCAAGCTGCCGACGCTCGGCCACGTCAGCTACGCGACTCTGCGCGACGCTTACGAGGCCGAGGTCACCGGCTTGATCGAAGGCGGCTCGCATGCGGTGCTGGTCGAGACCGCGCAAGACCTGTTGCAGGCCAAGTCGGCCATCAACGGCGCCCGGCGGGCGTTCCGCTCGACCGGCGTCAAGCTGCCACTGTTCGCGCAGGTGACCGTCGAGACCACGGGCACCATGCTGCTCGGCAGCGAGATCGGTGCGGCGCTCACGGCCATCGAGCCGTTGGAGATCGATCTCATCGGCCTCAACTGCGCGACCGGGCCGGCAGAGATGAGCGAGCATCTCCGTCACCTGTCCCGGCACGCGACGGTAGGCCTGTCGTGTATGCCCAACGCGGGCCTGCCTCAGCTCACGAGCGACGGTGCGCGCTACCCGCTGACGCCCGAGCAGCTCGCGGACGCGCACGATCAGTTCACGCGCGAGTTCGGTCTCGCCCTTGTCGGTGGTTGCTGCGGTACGACGCCCGACCACATCCGCGCCGTTGTCGAGCGGGTGGGCGGGCGTGAGGTCACGGCGCGACGCCCGCGACACGAACCGGGTTCGTCGTCGCTCTACCAGCACGTGGCGTTCCGGCAGGACAGCAGCTATCTGTCGGTCGGGGAGCGCACCAACACCAACGGGTCCAAGGCGTTCCGCGAAGCAATGCTGGCCGGTCGATGGGACGACGCCGTCGAGATCGCCCGCGACCAGGTTCGCGATGGCGCGCATGTGCTCGACGTCTGTGTCGACTACGTCGGTCGGGACGGTGCAGGCGACATGCGCGATGCGGCCGCGAGGCTCGCAACGGCGTCGACGATCCCGCTGATGATCGACTCGACCGAGTGGCCGGTCATCGAGGCCGGCCTCGAGTGCCTCGGTGGTCGCAGCATCGTCAACTCGGTGCACTTCGAGGACGGACACGGTCCGGAGAGCAACTACACCAAGAAGATGGAGGTCGTCCGCGAACACGGAGCGGCCGTCGTCGTGATGTGCATCGACGAGCAAGGGCAGGCACGGACGGCTGACCGCAAGGTGGAGATCGCTGGCCGCATCATCGACGACCTCGTCGCGACCTGGGGCATGGCGGTCGAGGACGTGTTCGTCGACTGCCTCACCTTCACACTGGCGACCGGGCAGGGGGAGTCACGGCGCGACGGCGTCGAGACGATCGAAGGGATTCGCGCGCTGAAGCGCCGCTATCCGACGGTGCAGACGACGCTCGGTGTCTCCAACGTCTCGTTCGGGCTCAACCCGGCTGCCCGGCAGGTTCTCAACTCGGTGTTCCTGCACGAGTGCGTCAACGCCGGGCTCGACTCGGCGATCGTGCACGCGAGCAAGATCCTGCCGATCTCGCGCATTCCCGACGAGCAACGCGAGGTCGCGCTCGACCTGGTCTACGACCGACGGCGTGACGGTTATGACCCGCTGCAACGTTTCCTCGCGCTGTTCGAAGGCGTCGACGCGCAGAGCGCCAAGGCCAGTCGCGCTGAGGAGCTTGCTGCCCTCCCGTTGTCCGAGCGACTCGAGCGTCGCATCGTCGACGGCGAGCGCAACGGGCTCGAAGCCGATCTCGACGAGGCGCTCTCGTCACGGCCTGCGCTCGAGATCGTCAATGACACCCTGCTCGAAGGCATGAAGACGGTCGGTGAGCTGTTCGGCTCGGGTCAGATGCAGCTGCCGTTCGTCCTGCAGTCGGCGGAAGTCATGAAGGCCGCCGTCGGATACCTCGAGCCGCACATGGAGAAGACCGACGAGGCGGGCAAGGGCACGATCGTGCTCGCGACGGTCAAAGGTGATGTGCACGACATCGGCAAGAACCTCGTCGACATCATCCTGTCCAACAACGGCTACACCGTCGTCAACCTCGGCATCAAGCAACCGATCTCCTCGATTCTCGACGCCGCCGATGAACACCGTGCCGATGCGATCGGCATGAGCGGGCTGCTGGTCAAGAGCACGGTCATCATGAAAGAGAACCTCGAGGAGATGAACGCCCGCGATGTCGCCAAGCGGTGGCCGGTGCTGCTCGGCGGTGCTGCGCTGACCCGGGCTTACGTCGAGGACGACCTCGCGGCGATGTACTCGGGCGACGTGCGATATGCGCGCGACGCCTTCGAAGGCCTGCGCCTCATGGACGCCGTGATGGCGGTCAAGCGTGGCGAGCCCGGAGCGGTGTTGCCGGAGCCACGCGGCCGGCGCGTTGCCGCTCGTGGACGACCGGACGAGGTGCCCGCCGACCAGATCCCGGCTCGGTCCGACGTCGCCGCCGACAACGTCGTACCAACTCCGCCCTTCTGGGGTGATCGCGTCGTCAAGGGCATCGCGCTTGCTGACTACGCCGCGCTGCTGGACGAGCGGGCGACGTTCCTCGGCCAGTGGGGACTCCGGCCGAGTCGGGGCGACGGGCCCTCCTACGAGGAGCTCGTCGAGACCGAGGGCCGGCCGCGACTGCGCCGTTGGCTGGAGCGGTTGCAGACCGAACAGCTGCTCGAGGCGGCTGTCGTCTACGGCTACTACCCGTGTGTCAGCAAGGCCGACGACCTGATCGTGCTGCACGAGGACGGCTCGGAGCGGCTGCGCTTCAGCTTCCCGCGACAGCGTCGCCCGCGTTTCCTCTGCCTGGCTGACTTCTTCCGCTCGGAAGACTCTGGCGAGGTCGACGTCGTCGCCTTCCAGCTCGTGACCGTCGGTTCGCGTATCGCCGAGGTGACCGGGGAGCTGTTCGCCCAGGATGCCTACCGCGACTACCTCGAGCTGCACGGCTTGTCGGTCCAGCTGACCGAGGCTCTTGCCGAGTTCTGGCACCGGCGTGTCCGCGAAGAGCTCGGCTTCGCCGGTGACGACGGCGCCGATCTCGCCGATGTTCTCGCTCATCAGGCATATCGCGGGTCGCGCTACTCCTTCGGCTACCCGGCGTGTCCGGACCTGGAGGACCGCGCCAAGCTCGTCGAGCTGCTGCGACCGGAACGCATCGGCGTCACGCTGTCCGAGGAGTTCCAGCTACATCCGGAACAATCGACGGACGCAATCGTCGTTCACCACCCCGAGGCCAAGTACTTCAACGCACGATGACCGGGATTGCCGCTGTCCTGTTCGACATGGACGGCGTGCTCATCGACAGCGAGCCCATCTGGTACGACGTCGAGACAGCTCTCGTCGAACGGCTGGGTGGCACCTGGGGCCGGGAGCATCAGCTCAAATGCATCGGTGGGACGGTCGACGGATTCTGCCGCTACGTCATCGAGCTCACGGGATCGGACCGCACCCCCGAAGACATCGAGGCCGAGGTCACGTCATTGATGGCGGCGCGGATCTCCGATGCGCTGACCGTCCACGTCGGTGCGCTGGAGCTGGTGGACGCCGTGCGTCTCCGCGGCGCGCGCACCGCGCTTGTCACATCGTCGTATCGAGCGCTCGTGGACCCTGCCTTGGCTTGGCTCGGGGCGGAGCGGTTCGACGCGGTGATCACCGGTGACGAAGTGAGCCGCGGCAAGCCGCATCCGGAGCCTTATCTCACGGCATGTCGCCAGCTTGGCGTGGCGCCGCACGAAGCGGTCGTGATCGAGGATGCGCCGACGGGTATCGCCGCGGCGGAAGCCGCCGGCTGCTCTGTCGTGGCAGTGCCGTCGGTGTCGCGCATCGAACCCGGCCCGCGCCGTCGCGTCGTGGAGCGGATCGCCGACATCGACCCCGGCTGGCTACTCGCTGGAGATGGCTTGCAGGACGTCAAGCTTTGAGGCGCGTCGCGCCGGCCACCATGCTGCCGTCACGCCGGCGATCATGCCGATGAACAGGTAGGCGACCAGCTGACCGACAGGGAACGACGTCGTGTCGATGCCTTGCGAGTGCAGCGCCTGGACCAGGGCAGCGCCGTAGCCGAGCCCGAGTGCGACCCCCAGCAAAGCCCCGAACAGCGCGATGACGACCGCCTCCAGACGGACCATGCGCCGTACCTGCTTGGTGCCCATGCCCACCGCACGCAGCAGCCCGACTTCACGAGTCCGCTCGAAGACCGAGAGCGCCAGTGTGTTGACGATGCCGAGCCAGGCGATCAGCAGAGACAGCACCAGCAACGCGAGGACGAATGCAAGCACTTGGTTGATCTGGCGCTTCTGATCAGCCTTGAACTCGGTCTGGTCCTGGAGCTTGAGAGAGGGATAGCTCTTGAGCACCTTGCTCAGGTCGGCGCGCACCTGGCCGAGGTTGGCCCCGGCGGCAGCCTTGACCGCGACCACCTGGTCGAGCCGGTTGCGGAAGTTGGCGTCGTAGGTGTCGAGGCCGATGAGGTAGTCGCCGGCGATCGGGTTCTTGGCGTAGACCGCCTGAACGGTCAGTGTCTGCTTGCCGGTCAAGGAGTACTCGACCGGGATCTTGGTGCCGACGTGCCAGTGGTTGTTGTCGGCGACCTTCTGGCTGATCAGTACCGCGCCGTTGGCGATGTTGTCGACCGAGCCGGCTCTGGCTTCGAGCCTGAGGGTGTCGACGACCGTGTCGGCGGTGACGCCCTGCACCTGAGTCGTGCTGTTCTTGACCTTCAGCGTGCCGGCGCGGAAGGAGGTGACGGCTCCGGCGCCGGGCACCTTGGCTGCGGCCGCAGCCACGCTGTCCGACACCGGGTTGAAGTTGTTGGCCGTGATGATGAAGTCGGCGCCGACGCTCTTGTCGATCGCAGCATTGGCCGAGGTGGTGATCGAGGCGGCCATGATCGACATGGTCGTCGTGAGTGCGATGCCGATCATCAGTGCGGATGCAGTTGCCGCGGTGCGTTTCGGGTTGCGCAGTGCGTTCTCGCGGGCCAGCCGTCCGGTCGTGCCCCAGAAGCGGGGGAGCAGCCGGCCGATGCCGCCGACGATCGGCCGGCTGAGCACCGGGCTGAGCGACACGACGGCGCGGAACATGATGAACGCACCGAGCCCGATCGACAGCGCCTTGCCGTTCTTGACGCCGATGGTGAGCAGCACGACCCCGATCACGAGCAGTGCGACCCCGATGCGCGTGCGTCGCCGCAGTGACGGCGTCGGGAGGACGTAGTCGTCGCGCATCGCAGCAACTGGTGGAATGCGCGTCGCGCGCACGGCCGGGACGATCGCGGCGACAACGGTGGCGAGTCCGCCGACCAACAGGCTCACGATGATCGTTCGCCCACGCAGCTGCAACGAGACGGTTTCGAAGCTGCCCCCGAACACGCCCAGCAGCGCGCGAAGTCCGTCGGCCACGAGCATGCCGAGCCCGATGCCGACGATTCCTGAGCCGAGACCCACGATGGCTGCCTCGAACACCACGCTGGACAGCACTTGGCGCCGCGAGGCGCCCAGCGCGCGAAGCAGCGCGAGCTCTCGGGTCCGTTGAGCGACGAGCACGGTGAACGTGTTGAAGATGATGAACACCGCGACGAAGACCGAGATGAAGGCGAACACCAGCAGAAGGATGTTGAAGAACTTGAGCTGTGACTTGACCTGGTCGGCCTGGTCGGCGGCATAGGCCTTCTCGGTTTGCACGACGACCGCGTCCGACAGCCCGGCGTCGTCGAGTGCCTTCTGCACACGCTCCTTGAGCACGGGCTGACTGACACCCGGATCTGCCGAGGCCTGCACCGTCGTCCATTGGCCCTTGGCTCCGACGAGGAGCTCCTGCGCCTGGCTCGGCACGAACGCCGTGATCGTCGCGCCGCCCAGGCTCGAGTCGCCGAAGCGGAGATCACCGACGACGGTGGCCGGAAGCGTCTTACCGGAGGCGATCACGTCGACGTTCGCGCCCAGCGGGATGTGGTACTTCTCCGCCGACTTGATGTCGACGAGGATCTCGCCCGGCACCGTCGGCTCCCGGCCCCTGACCAGGTGCAAGGCACTTTCGGGCTTCTTGCCCACCCATGCGGTGCCGATGTTGGGTGCGCCGCCGTTGACCACGGCCTTGCCCTTGTAGACGACCTGCGCATAGCCACTGGCGACGCCGACCGCGTCGTCGACCCCTGGGACGGCGAGCACCTGCTGCAGGACGGAGTCGGGTACCAGTGCCCGCTCCTCAGTCGGTCCGGCGTCGAACCCGGTCACCTTGAAGTTCTCGTGACCGCGGACCACGACCGAGACGCCCTTCTCGGCGCCGCCGAAGAGCGAGTCGAAGGTGGCGTTGAGGGTGTCGGTGAGGACGTAAGTGCCCGCGACGAACGCGACGCCGATGATGATCGACGTTGCTGTGAGCGCCAGGCGGAGGCGTCGTGCGATGGCGCCTTTGAGTGCGAGTCGGAACATCGGTCAGCCGGCCGCCGGCGCCGTGTCGAGGCGCTTCATGCGGTCGAGGACCTTGCTCGCGGTGGGGTTGGCCATGTCGTCGACAATGCGGCCGTCGGCGAGGAACAGGGCGCGGTTGGCGTAGGACGCCGCAGTCGGGTCGTGAGTCACGATCACGACCGTCTGACCGGTCTCGTCGACCGACTTGCGCAAGAAGCCCAGAACTTCTGCGCTCGACTTGGAGTCGAGGTTGCCGGTCGGCTCGTCGGCGAAGATCACCTCCGGCTTGGAGACCATCGCGCGGGCGCAAGCGACCCGCTGCTGCTGACCACCGGACAGCTCCGTCGGGCGGTGCGTCAGCCGGTCCCGCAGCCCGATGGTGTCGATGACCGTGTCGAGCCACTGCTTGTCCGGTTCCTCGCCGGCGAGATCTTTGGGCAATCGGATGTTCTCGATCGCCGTCAGGGTCGGCACGAGGTTGAACGACTGGAACACGAAGCCCACCCGGTCGCGCCGCAGAATGGTCAGGTCCTTGTCGGCGAGCTGCGTGATGTTGGTCTCACCGATGAAAACGGTGCCCTCGGTGACCGAGTCGAGTCCGGCAAGGCAGTGCATGAGCGTGGACTTGCCGGACCCGGACGGCCCCATGATCGCGGTGAACTCACCACGCCGAAGCTCCACACTGACCTGATCGAGTGCGACGACCCTTGTGGTGCCCTCGCCGTAAATCTTGGTGATGCCTACCGCGCGTGCAGCGGCGGTGGACAGTTCTGTCTGGTTGGTTGCTGCGGCCACGTGGCGACGCTATCCGAATTCGCCGCTGACAAATGCATGGATAACGTGCCTGTGTGTTGGTGACGTCCCGGTCCTACGACGAGTACGTCGCGATGTTCGACCTGGGCTCGTCAGACCTGTCCGGCGTTGTCCTCGACTGCTCCGCGGGAGTCGCAGGTTTCGCCGCGGAAGCGGGCAGGCGTGGCGCGCACGTGGTGGCCGTGGACCCGGCGTACGCCATGCCCCGCGAGGAACTGGCGACGTTGGGCAATGCGGATCTTGGTCGCGGCAGCGTCATCGCCGCGGACTACCCGGACCGTTTCACTTTCGAGTGGTACGGCTCACCCGAGCGACGCTTCTCGATGCGCACCCGCGCGCTCGCGCAGTTCCTCCCCGACCTCGTGATGCATCCCGAGCGCTACGTGGCCGGCCAGCTGCCGCAGCTTCCGTTCCGCGACGGTGCTTTCGACCTGGCGGTGTGCTCGCACCTGCTGTTCACCTGGGCCGACGAGCTCGGGCTGGACTGGCACCTCGCTGCCCTGCTGGAGCTGACGCGCGTGGCACGGTCGGTGCGGGTCTTCCCGACCGTCGTACAAGGCGCCGGCGAGCCGGTTCCGTTCTGGGACGAGCTGATGGCCGAGCTCGCAACGGCGGGACTACGGGCAGAGCGACGCCGCGTGCCCTACGAGTTCCAGGTCGGCGCCAACACCATGCTCGTCGTCACACGTCCCACCCAGTAACCGTTTGAGGGGGAGGTGCGTCCGTGCCGCTGCCTTACTGGGGCGCGATCGTAGGCAACGGGGGTGGGGTGCCGCCGAAGGCGGGACACAGTGACTGGAAGGAGCACCAGTCGCAGAGCTTGCTCTGCTTGTGACGCCAATCGCCGCTCTCGCGGGCGCGAATGATGGCCTCGCCCAGCGCCTCGAGCTGGCGCTCCAGCCCTTCGAGGTCGCGTTCGTCGGGTGTGTAGTCGATCGCCTCGACGTTGCGGAGGTAGTACAGGCGCAGCAGGCGCGGCAGCACGCCCGTCGACCGCCACAGCGCGAGTGCATAGAAACGCAGCTGGAACAGCGCCTTGCCCTCGAAGGCTTCGTGCGGTGACTTGCCGGTCTTGTAGTCGACGACCCGCAGGTCACCGTCTGGTGATCGGTCCAGCCGGTCGACGAAGCCCTTGAGCCGGACGCCGGAGGGCAGCGTTGCTTCGACGAGCACCTCTCGCTCGGCGGGTTCGAGCCGTCGCGGGTCCTCGAGAGCGAAATAGCTGCCGAGCAGCTCACGTGTCGACGTGAGCAGGGCAACCAGGCCTGCCGGGTCCTCGTCGACCAGCGCGGCGAGCTCCGGGTCGGCCTCCATGAGAGCTGCCCACTCGGGTTCGACGAGTTCGGCTGCCGCTTCGATCGTGCGGCCGGCCGCCGGGATGTCGAAGAGCTTCTCCAGCACCCCGTGCACGACGGTGCCCCGGGCGGCGTCGAGACTGGGCGGTTCCGGCAGCCGATCGATGACCCGGAAGCGGTACATCAGCGCGCACGTCTTGAAGTCGAGCGCGCGCGACGGCGACAGCGCCCAGTCAGGGCCCTCGGTGGGCTCGATGGACACGTCGAACTCAGTCGTCGCTGTCACATCCCGAACGGTAGGCGAAGGGGCCGACGAAATCCGGTCTCCACGCCGCTATGGGGACAGCCTGGTGGCCAGGTAGGCAAGGGACAGGGGATATCTGTAGTCGATCGCCATGTGGGTGCCCTCGAAGAGCTCGAACGCCACGTCGGTGACGCCGATCTTCGCGAGGGCGGCCACCATCGCCTCCGCGCCGAGGTCGAGGTACCACTCGTCGTTCTTGCCGGCATCGATCCAGATCGCCTTGAGGCCGCGCAGCGCATCGGCGTACGACGGGACCATCCGCACCGGGTCCCAGGCGAGCCATCGGTCCCAGAGCTCGGGGATCAGCTGGCCCGAGGTTGGGTCGAAGGGCAGCTGCACCGTGCCGTCGTCGTCGGCGGAGAAACAGGCCGAGCAGCCCAGGACCATGAGTAGTGTCATGTCGGCTTTCTTGGTGAACGAGACCCGCGACGTGAAGTCGGCCCACCACTTCCAGATGTCGCCGTCGTAGTCGCGCAGGAAACGGGCCGAGTCGGCGAACTCCTTGACGTAGCTGAGCTCGTAGAGCGAGTCACCGGCATGAGACGCGAGCCCGCCGAACAGGTCGGGTCGGAGCATGGGCGTGATGAACGCGCCGAAGCCGCCGCTCGACTTGCCCATGATCCCGCGATGCTGCGGCGCGTCCAGCGTCCGGTAATGCTCATCGACCCAGGACACGACGTCGTCGCACAAATATGTGTGGTAGTTGCCGGTGCCAGGAGAGTCGACGTACTGCGAACCGCCGTACTTCGTCCATGCGTCGACGTAGACCACGATCGCCGGCGGCGCATCGCCGCGCGCGAACACCGCGTCGGCGGTCTCCGTGAACGGCTGACGGTAGGCCGAGCGGTTGCCCCACATGACGACCTGACCGCTGTAACCCTGAATCACGTAAATCGACGGAAACCGACGTTGGGCGTCATCGTCGTACCCAGGCGGCGTGTAGACCCACAGCGGCCGCTCGTGGGGGTCGCCGAGCGGGTTGCCGCGCAGTGCGGGGGAGTCGATGACGTGCTCGTCGAGCCGGCCGGCGAGTTCGGTTGACCAAGGCAGCATGGCTCGATCTTTTCAGGCTCCATACAGCGCCGCGCCGTAGCATCGGGTCATGAGTGAACAGGGGTCGTCGCCTCAGCGACAGGCTCCTGCCTTCCGTAACGGCATACAGATCGGCCGAGTGCTCGGGGTGCCGATCATCGTTCAGCCGTTGTGGTTCCTGATCGTCGTCGTGATCGCCGCGAGCTTCGGCCCCACGGTCGAGAACCAGGTGCCTTCGCTGAGCCATGCCGGTGCCTACGCCGTCTCGCTCGTTTTCGTGCTGTTGCTCTACGGCTCGGTGCTGGTCCACGAGATCAGTCACGTGGCGGTGGCGAAGTCGCTCGGCATGCAAGTACGCCGCATCGTCCTGCAGCTGCTGGGCGGCGTGTCCGAGGTCGTCGAGGAACATCCGGGCAAGCCGGGCCGCGAAGGCCTGGTCGCAGCGGTCGGCCCGATGACGAGCTTCATCCTCGGTTCGATCGGATGGGCCGTCGCGCAGGCGCTGCACGACGGCACAGTGGCTTGGGTCATCGTCTACGAGTTCGCGATCGCCAACCTCTTCGTCGCCGGCTTCAATGCGTTGCCCGGCCTGCCCCTCGACGGGGGCCGCGTGCTCCGGTCGGTGCTGTGGCACTTCACGCACGACAAGGCGCGCGGCACGTTGGCCGCCGGCTGGATAGGTCGCGGACTCGCTGTCGCCATCGTCGTTGTCGCCGTCGTCAAGCCGCACGGTTGGGGCGACACCACACTCGGTGCGCTCTACCTCGTGATCATTGCGATGTTCATCTGGACCAACGCGACGATCGCCATTGCACAAGCCAAAGTCACCGGAGTCCTGCCCCGGCTCGACATCCGATCGCTGACGCGCCGCGCGATGCCTGTTGCGGCAGAGCTGCCCGTTGCCGAAGCGGTACGACGGGCGCGCGAAGCCGGCGCTCGAGCACTCGTCGTCGTCGACAGTCTCGGCAAGCCGAGCGGCCTCGTGTCAGAGGCCGCCGTGAGCGCGTTGCCCGCGCAACGTCAGCCATGGGTGGCCATCAGCGACCTGGCACGTCCCGTCGACCCGACCTTGGTCCTCCGCACCGACATGAACGGCGAGGCGTTGCTGCAGGCCGTGCAGGCCGCGCCGGCAACGGAATATCTCGTCGTCGACAACCTCGGTGCCATCTGCGGCGTGCTGGCGCGTATCGATCTCGTGGCGGCGCTACAGGCCGCCGGCTTGCGATGAGGGTGTTCGCGCCTGGCGACCTCGTGCAGCTCACCGACCCCAAGGGACGGATGCACACCGTCGAGCTGGTCGCCGGCAAGTCGTTTCACACGCATCGCGGGTTCATCCAGCACGACGACCTGATCGGCCAACCCGAGGGCGTCGTCGTCACGTCGACGGGCGGCACTCCGTACCTCGCGTTCCGGCAGCTGCTTGCTGACTATGTGCTGTCGATGCCGCGTGGCGCGACCGTCGTCTATCCCAAGGACGCGGCGCAGATCGTGCAGATGGCGGACATCCACCCCGGCGCGCGCGTCGTCGAGGCCGGCGCCGGCAGTGGTGCGCTGACGTGCAGCCTGCTTCGTGCCGTAGGCGAACGGGGTTCGGTTTCTTCGTACGAGCAGCGGCCCGAGTTCGCCGAGGTCGCGCAACGCAACGTTGCGCGCTTCTTCGGCGGCGACCCGCCCAACTGGCGGCTCACCGTCGGCGACCTGGCGCAGTCGTGTGATGACGAGGACGTCGACCGCGTCGTACTCGACATGCTGGCCCCGTGGGACATGCTCGACACGGTGGCCAAGGCGATGGTGCCGGGCGGCGTTTTGTGCGTGTACGTCGCCACGACCACGCAGCTTTCGCGCGTGGTCGAGGGGATGCGGGAGCACGGCGCCTACACGGAGCCGCAGGCGTGGGAGACGCTCGTTCGCGGCTGGCACGTGGACGGGCTGGCGGTGCGCCCGGACCACCGGATGGTGGGTCATACGGGCTTCCTCGTGACGACCCGGCGCCTCGCGCCAGGGGTACTCGCACCGCCCCGGCGGAGAAGACCGGCCAAAGGTTCCCGCCCGAACGTGCCGATGGTGGACTAGACGCCCCCGGCGGTTCGCCGCAGCGGGGGGCGCGCACGGCGATAGGCTCGCAACTGCGCGTAAATGCGTCGGGAGGAGGTGGGGCACGTGTCCGCACGTGACGACGCCGAGGCTCGAGCCGCGCGCTTCGAAAAGGAAGCGCACGAGCTCACGACCCAGCTTGCCTTCCTGGAAGAGGAAGTCGCGATGCTGCGGCGCAAGCTCACCGAGTCACCGCGCCAGCTGCGCCAGCTCGAAGAACGACTGTCCGAGGCCCAGACCAACCTGTCCGGTGTGGTCAACCAGAACGAGCGACTCGTCGGAACTCTCAAGGAAGCGCGGGAGCAGATCGTCGCGCTCAAAGAAGAGGTCGACCGGCTTGCGCAGCCGCCCAGCGGCTACGGCTACTTCTTGACGGCCCATGAGGACGGCACGGTCGACGTGTTCACCGGTGGGCGCAAGCTGCGCGTCACTGTTTCGCCGACGATCGAGTCCGGCGAGCTGCGTCGCGGCCAGGAAGTCATGCTCAACGAGGCGATGAACGTCGTCGAGGTTCGCGAGTTCGAGCGACAGGGCGACGTCGTACTCCTCAAGGAGATCCTCGAGGGCGGCGACCGCGCGCTCGTCATCGGTCACACCGACGAAGAGCGCGTCGTGATGCTTGCCGACTCCTTGCTGCAGGCGCCGTTGCGTGCCGGCGACTCGTTGCTCGTCGAGCCGCGGTCCGGCTGGGCTTACGAGCGCATTCCCAAGTCCGAGGTCGAAGAGCTCGTCCTCGAAGAGGTGCCGGACATCGGCTACGCCGACATCGGTGGCCTCGGTGACCAGATCGAACAGATCCGCGACGCGGTCGAGCTGCCGTTCCTGCACAAGGAGCTGTTCCTCGAGCACCAGCTCAAGCCACCGAAGGGCATCCTGCTCTACGGTCCGCCCGGTTGCGGCAAGACGCTGATCGCCAAGGCCGTTGCCAACTCGCTCGCCAAGAAGGTCGCCGAGTCGGGAAAGGGCGAAGGCCGGTCCTACTTCCTGAACATCAAGGGTCCGGAGCTGCTCAACAAGTACGTCGGTGAGACCGAGCGGCACATCCGGTTGGTGTTCCAGCGCGCCCGTGAGAAGGCGAGCGAAGGCACACCCGTCATCGTCTTCTTCGACGAGATGGACTCGATCTTCCGGACGCGTGGGTCCGGTGTGTCATCGGATGTCGAGAACACGATCGTGCCGCAGCTGCTGTCGGAGATCGACGGCGTCGAAGGCCTCGAGAACGTCATCGTGATCGGTGCGTCAAACCGCGAGGACATGATCGACCCCGCAATCCTGCGTCCCGGTCGTCTCGACGTGAAGATCAAGATCGAGCGTCCGGATGCCGAGGCGGCGGGCGACATCTTCTCCAAGTACCTCGTGACCGAGCTGCCGTTGCATCCTGACGACATCGCTGAGCACGGGGGCTCGCCGGAAGCGACGGTCGCCGCGATGATCCAGGCCACCGTCGAGCGGATGTACACGGAGACCGAGGACAACAGGTTCCTCGAGGTCACCTACGCCAACGGCGACAAGGAAGTCCTCTACTTCAAGGACTTCAACTCCGGCGCGATGATCGAGAACATCGTCGCGCGCGCCAAGAAGATGGCCATCAAGGACTTCCTGGAGACCGGTCAGAAGGGTCTGCGGTTGTCGCATCTGACGACGGCGTGCATCGACGAGTTCAAGGAGAACGAGGACCTGCCCAACACGACCAACCCGGACGACTGGGCGCGCATCTCCGGAAAGAAGGGCGAGCGCATCGTTTACATCCGGACCCTGGTCACGGGCAAGGGTGCCGAAGCAGGCCGCTCGATCGACACGGTCGCCAACACGGGGCAATACCTCTAGAACGACGGCTACGCTGAACGTGTGACAGTTCGGCGGGTCATGGGCACGGAGACCGAATACGGGATCGCCGTGCCCGGACAGACCAGCGCCAACCACATGCTGGCGTCCAGCCAGATCGTCAATGCCTACCTGACTGCGACGAGCACGGCGACTCGCGACCGGCGTCCGCGCTGGGACTTCGAGGAGGAGTCACCGCTTCGCGACGCACGTGGTTTCGACGTGGCAACCGGCGTACAGCTCAACGCGGCCGGGCGAGACGCGACGGACACGCTCGCCGATGACGAGATCGGTCTTGCGAACGTCATCCTGACCAACGGCGCGCGGTTGTACGTCGACCATGCGCACCCGGAGTACTCCACGCCGGAAGTCACCAACCCGCGTGACGCGGTGTTGTGGGACAAGGCGGGGGAGCGGGTGATGGCGGCGGCAGCCAGCCACGCGGCGGCCACGATCCCGGGTGCGCAGGGCATCCAGCTCTACAAGAACAACACCGACAACAAAGGCGCGTCCTACGGGTGCCACGAAAACTACCTGATGCGCCGACAGACGCCGTTCGCCGACATCGTGCGGCACCTGACGCCGTTCTTCGTCACGCGCCAAGTCGTCGTCGGCGCTGGTCGGGTCGGCATCGGGCAGGACGGCCGGCAGCATGGCTTCCAGATCTCGCAGCGCGCGGACTACTTCGAAGTCGAGGTCGGTCTCGAGACGACGCTCAAGCGGCCGATCATCAACACGCGGGACGAGCCGCACGCAGACCCGGAGCGTTATCGCCGGCTGCACGTCATCATCGGCGACGCCAACATGAGCGAGGTGTCGACCTATCTCAAGGTCGGCACGACGGCGCTGGTGTTGACGATGATCGAAGAGCGCTGGTTCGCAGACACGGGTGTCGACTTGGGTGTCGAGGCGCCTGTCGCGACGTTGCGGTCGATCTCGCACGACCCGACGCTGGCGCAGCAGGTCACGCTGCGGGACGGCCGGCGGCTGACGTCGGTGCAGCTGCAGATGGAGTACCTCGAGCAGGCGCGGAAGTTCTGCCAGGACCGCTACGGCGACGACGTCGACGACCAGACAACTGACGTGTTGAACCGTTGGGAGTCGGTGCTGGAGCGACTCGCGAGCGATCCGATGTCGTTGTCACGCGAGCTCGACTGGGTGGCGAAGTACGAGCTGCTGCAGGGCTATCGGGATCGTGAAGGACTCGACTGGGACGCGCACAAGCTGCAGCTCGTCGACTTGCAGTACAGCGACGTGCGGCCCGACAAGGGGCTCTACAACCGGCTGCTTGCGCGCGGGCGGATGGAACGCATCGTCAGTGAGGCCGAGGTGGATCGCGCGGTGACGGAGCCGCCGGAGGACACGCGGGCCTACTTCCGTGGCCGGTGCTTGTCGAAGTACGCCGACGACGTCGCAGCCGCTTCGTGGGACTCGGTCATCTTCGATGTCGGTCGCGACTCGTTGCAGCGGGTGCCGATGCTCGAGCCGTTGCGTGGCACCAAGGTGCACGTCGAGGAGCTGCTCGAGCGTTGTACGTCGGCGGCACAGCTCGTCGACGAGATCGCCGGCAAGTAGTTAGGAACGTTCCAGTCGGCCCAGCTCGCGGCGGGCCTTCTCAGCCTCGGCGTGCGCTTCCTTGGCGGCCTTGTGTGCCTCGGCTCGTTCGGCTTCGGCAGCGTCGAGGATCTGGCGCGCCTCGGTTGCGTGTTTGACTGCCGTCTCGTAGCGACGTTGGGCGTCGTCGGCTATGCCGGACAGCTCGAGGACCTTGTCGCGGGCCGCAGCGAGGTCCGGCCTCGGCTCTTTCGGCTTCACCGACTTGGTGGCAACGGCATCCTTGAGGTCGGGCAGGTTGCCGAAGCCGACGTAGCGCAGTGGTTTCACGAGGCGGCCGGTGCGGACCGCGGCGGCGAGGTCGGCATCGGCGGTTGCAGCTTCGAGAGTGGCGGTGACGTCTTCTTGTACGGCAGCGGAGAGGTTCGGGTCGATCAGGCCGTGGATCAGGGTGCGGCGCTCCTCGGTGTGGCGTCGTACCTCTGCGGGGTCCGAGCCCATGGCGGCGCGGATCTGGTCGCCGAGCGCGATGAGGGCGTCGATGTCGGCGGTGCGGTCGCGGACGAGCTGGTTGACGGCATGGGCGGCGGCGGTGGGTTTGCGCAGCGCCATGACGGCCTTGCGGAGGTAGGCGGAGTTGGCCTGTTTGGCCTCCTCGTCACGCGCAGCCGTGAACTCTTCCGGTGGGAGCGCATAGAGCCGGTCGGCGATTTCCTCGACGTCCACGCTTCCAATGGTGTCCCGAACTGCCGATAGGAAGCGAGTAGACGTCGGTATCGCGAGGTACTGTCGGCCTAACCCACCACGCGGAGGTTCGCATGGCCACGAAAGACGAGGGCGGTCAGAAGCGCGCCACTCGCCAGTCCGAGGACGCCGAGCAGGTCGAAGAGGTTGAGTCCTCCGACGTCCAGGAACGCCACGAAAAACTGAGCGAGGACGTCGACGACATCCTCGACGAAATCGACTCGGTGCTCGAGGAGAATGCGGAGGATTTCGTGCGGGGATACATTCAGAAGGGAGGCGAGTGAGTTACTCCAGTTTAATGGAGAAGCGTTGCCCCGACTGCGGGTTGACCAAGCCGGTTGAGGCGTTCTCGAAGAACGCCGCCCGTCCTGACGGTCTGCAGTTCTACTGCAAGGATTGCTATTCGATTCGAGCCGCCCGCGCCTACCGCGAACGGCGACTTCGGCAAGGGCTTCGAGTCCGCGCGCAGGTGACTGTGCCTCCTGGTCACAAGTACTGTCCGGGATGCGAACAGGCGTCGCCTTTGACGAACTGGCATCGCAACGCGTCCGCCCGTGACGGCTATACCTCGTACTGCAAGGACTGTCGGCGCCGGCCGGGGCAAGCGGATCACTTGCGTCGCACGTTCGGCCTGACGCTCGAAGAGCGCGACGAGCTCTTCGAGTCGCAGGACGGTGTCTGCGCTATTTGCAGGAGCGCCCCTATCAAGCACATCGACCATGACCATCCGACTGGTGCGGTTCGCGGCGGGCTCTGCGGTCCCTGCAACATGGGCCTCGGGCAGTACGAGGACGATCCCCAGCGCTTGAGAGCCGCGGCGCATTACTTGGAGATGCGGCAGACGCCGGCGCTGCGGTTGGTTGTGGACCAGGTCTACAAGTCGGGGGAGTCCATCTTCGAAGCGAACCTGCGTGGGCACCTGGCGTCCTAGCCGCCAACTACCGCTTCCTTATGACAGGGTGAGCACATGGACGCCCTTGCCGACGGCGGCGGAAAGCTGCCGGGTGCTTTCTTCGCACCCGCGAGCAGTAGCTTCGCCGACTTCCTTGCCGCCTACCGCCCGGACCTGTTGCCTAGCCGTCGGCTCGACGCCCTCCAAGGCATGACCATCGAAGCCCCGCACGGCACCACAATCGTCGCGGTCGTGCACTCCACCGGCGTTGTCATGGCCGGCGACCGCCGCGCCACGATGGGCAACGTCATCGCCCAGCGCGACATGGAGAAGGTCTTCCAGGCCGACGACTACTCCTGTGTCGGCATCGCGGGCAGCGCCGGAATCGCCATCGAGCTCGTCCGTCTCTTCCAGGTCCAGCTCGAGCATTACGAGAAGATCGAAGGCACCACGCTCTCCCTCGACGGCAAGGCCAACCAGCTCAGCCTGCTCATCCGCGGCAACCTCGGCATGGCCATGCAGGGCCTCGCCGTCGTCCCTCTGTTCGCCGGCTTCGACCACGAGGCCGACGACCCCGCCAAGGGCGGCCGGATCTTCTCCTACGACGTCACCGGCGGCCGCTACGAGGAGCACAGCTTCCACTCCGTCGGCTCCGGCAGCGTCTTCGCCCGCGGCGCGCTCAAAAAGCTCTACCGCGACAGCTTCACCGAAGACGACGCGGTGCTCGCCTGCATCCACGCCCTGTACGACGCCGCCGACGACGACAGCGCCACCGGCGGGCCTGACCTCACTCGCCGCATTTTCCCGGTCGTCACGAGCGTCACCGGCGACGGTTTCCGCAAGCTCACCGACGACGAAGTCGGCCAGATCACCCAACGCGTCGTCGACGAACGCATGACCAGTCCGGGCGGCCCCATCGCGTCGATGGGTGGTGGTGACAGCTGATGAGCATGCCCTTCGGCTACGTCTCACCCGAGCAGGTGATGAAGGACCGTGCCGACTATGCCCGCAAAGGCATCGCCCGCGGTCGCTCCGTCGTCGTCACCACCTACGTCGACGGCATCCTGTTCGTCGCCGAGAACCCGTCGAGTGCGCTGCACAAGATCTCCGAGATCTACGACTGCATAGCGTTCGCCGCGGTCGGCAAGTACAACGAGTTCGAGAACCTCCGTCAGGCCGGCGTACGCATCGCCGACGTGCGCGGTTACCAATACGACCGCGCCGATGTCACCGGCCGCATGCTCGCCAACACCTACGCGCAGGTGCTCGGCACGATCTTCACCACCGAGTCCAAGCCCTACGAAGTCGAGATCACGGTCGCCGAGGTGGGGGAGACCGCCGCCGGCGACCAGCTCTACCGCCTCACCTACGACGGCAGCGTCGCGGACGAACAGGGCTACGTCGCGATGGGCGGCAACGCCGACGCCGTCTCCAACAAGATGCAGCAGGGACACCACGAGGGCATGGCACTAGCCGAAGGGCTCCGTCTCGCGGTGGACGCACTAGCCAACGCCGACGGCGAACAACGTTCCCTGGTCGCGGAACAGCTCGAAGTCGCCGTACTCGACCGCACCCGCCCCCGGCGCAAGTTTCGCCGGTTCACCGACGCGCAGCTCCAACAGCTGCTGTCTGGCTAGGCGAGCGAGAGGGCCGGCGCGAACTTCACCGTGCCCTCGGCCAGATGCACGTCGGCGAACTTGGTCACCGTGTGCAAGTAGCGAACCTCGCGATAGAGGTCCGACACGAGAGTCTGACCGGAGTTCGTCGGCACGCTGGTCACCATGCCGATCGCTTTGCCCTTGCCGGTGAGCACCGGCGACCCGAGGTCCGTGCTGCTGATCGGGCCGTCGACCATCATCGAGTGCGACCAGCCGCCGCCACCCGTCTGCAGCGCCTCTGCGGGAGTCGCCATGGTCGCGTAGACGGACAGCTGGTCCGGCGCCTGCGGCTGTGCCTTGGACACACCGGTCGGTCCGCCAAGAACCGGCACGGAGGGGTTCGTGCGCTTGACGTCGCGCTTGTCGATCCGCACGAGTGACATGTCGTTGTAGGTGCACCGGTTCTTGTTGACCTTCTGCCCCGGGTAGGGGGCGGACAGGCGCGACGACATCTCGACGATCGAGCTGTAGACCAGCTTCCCGTGATGCTTGGCCCCCGCGATGGTCACGGGCGTGCCGATCGGGTCCTGCCCCACCTGGCACTTGCTGTTGTCCTGTGGGCCGACGCCCGAGCAAGCCGCCGGTACGGCGATGAACGCATGGGTGCCGTCGGTGAAGATCAGACCCGCTCGGCAGGTCACCCCACCCATCGACACGGAGACCCCGGGGTGGATTGTGGCTGACTTGGCCGGCGCCCATTGCGGCTGGGTCACGCCGGCCGCCGGCGCCGTTGCTGCCGGCGTCAGGCAGGCCGCGACGGCGAGAGCTGCCACCGCAGCCCAGCGCTCCAGCGCCGAGGTCAAGCGCATCTCCACCCTTTCCGGCCCCGGCTGGCGGGGCGCCGTTCATTGTGACTGGGGTCACAATTCGCCGTCGGGACGATCATTCCCTGCCCGGCGCGGTCTGGAACGGCTCTGATGTGCCCTTCAGGTGCCTAGAGTGACGACGTGGACCGGCGGATCTACGGCCTGGAGAACGAGTACGGCGTCACGTGCACGTTCCGTGGCCAACGCCGGCTCTCACCTGACGAAGTCGCCAGATATCTGTTCCGGCGGGTCGTGTCCTGGGGCCGCAGCAGCAACGTCTTCCTCAAAAACGGCGCCCGGCTCTACCTCGACGTCGGATCCCACCCGGAATATGCGACCCCCGAGTGCGACGACCTCATCGACCTCGTGACCCACGACAAGGCCGGGGAGCGAACCCTCGAGGGCCTGCTGATGGACGCGGAACGGCGGCTCCGCGAAGAGGGCATCGCCGGCGACATCTACCTGTTCAAGAACAACACCGACTCCGCCGGAAACTCCTACGGCTGCCACGAGAACTACCTGGTGGGGCGGCACGGTGAGTTCTCCCGGCTGGCCGACGTACTCATCCCGTTCCTCGTCACCCGCCAGATCATCTGCGGTGCCGGCAAGGTGCTGCAGACCCCGCGTGGTGCTGTTTACTGCGTCTCGCAGCGCGCGGAGCACATCTGGGAAGGCGTCTCCTCCGCGACGACGCGGTCGCGGCCGATCATCAACACCCGCGACGAACCGCACGCCGACGCCGAGCGCTTCCGCCGTCTGCACGTCATCGTCGGTGACTCCAACATGTCGGAGACGACCGCACTGCTGAAGATCGGTACGACGGACCTCGTCCTGCGCATGATCGAAGCCGGCGTCGTCATGCGCGACCTCACCCTGGAGAACGCGATCCGCGCGATCCGCGAGGTGTCGCACGACATGACCGGCCGGCGACGCATCAAGCTCGCCAACGGCCGCGAGGCAAGCGCACTCGAGATCCAGCTCGAGTACTTCGCCAAGGCTCGCGACTTCGTCCAACGACGCGGCACCGATGCGACTGCCGAACGCGTGCTCGATCTCTGGGAGCGCACCATCAAAGCCGTCGAGAGTGGCGACCTCGGCATCGTCGAACGCGAGATCGACTGGGTGACGAAGTACCAGCTGATCGAGCGCTACCGCGAGAAGCACGACCTTCCGCTGTCATCACCACGCGTTGCGCAGATCGACCTCGCCTACCACGACGTCAGTCGTCGACGCGGCCTCTACTACCTGCTCGAACGCAAAGGCGCGGTCGAACGAGTCACCACCGATTTGCGCATCTTCGAGGCGAAGTCCGTGCCACCGCAGACGACGCGCGCGCGGTTGCGCGGAGACTTCATCAAGCGAGCGCAGGAGAAGCGCCGCGACTTCACCGTCGACTGGGTGCATCTCAAGCTCAATGACCAGGCCCAGCGAACGGTCCTCTGCAAAGATCCGTTCCGCAGCGTCGACGACCGCGTGGAAAAGCTCATCGCAAGTATGTGATGTTCTCTCACCGAGCGCTGCGTTATCGCTGCCAAACGCGCTCATAACTGCAATGACGCAGCGTTCGGCGAAGGTTAGGGAGCGCGGGTTTGAGAGCGCCGGTTAGCCGACGCGGAGGCTGGCCAGGGGTGTGGGCGCGGCGCGGCCGCGAAGGGTTACTTCGCCGTCCGCCAGCCAGTAGCGCCGTTCGTCCTCGTCGGCTGCATCCAGGGCAGCCGCGGAGACGAGCACCCGGATCTTCTTCGCCTTCGCCAGCTCGGTCAGCCGGGCGGCTTCGTTCACCGCGTCGCCGATGACCGTGTACTCGAAGCGCTCGCGTGTGCCGACGTTGCCGGCGACGACCGTCCCCGCGGAGACGCCGATCGCGGCCGAAAGCCCGCGCACGTCCCGAAGCCGTTCGTGCAGGAGTCGGGCGGCCAGCAGCGCACACGTCGCCGAGTCGTCACGAGGGACGGGTGCGCCGAACACGCACAGAGCGGCGTCGCCCTCGAACTTGTTGACGAAGCCGCCCGTCCGGCCGACGACGTCGACGACCACGGCGAAGAACGCGTTGAGCGCGGCGACCACCTCCGGGGCAGGTCGCGAGGCGGCGAGCTCGGTGGAACCGATCACGTCGACGAACAGCATCGAGGCGAAGACCTGCTCGCCACCCAGCTGTACGCCGCGTTCGAGGGCTTGCCGGGCAACATCGGTGCCGACCTGACGACCGAACAGGTCCTGCAACTGACGTCGTTCGCGCAGCCCTTCGACCATGGAGTTGAAGCCGTTCTGCAGCTGGCCGATCTGGCTGCCGTCGTAGACGGGCACCTTCACGTCGAGGCGGTCGCGTTCGACGGCAGAGAGCGCGGTGGTCACCGACTCGATGGGGTCCGCGACCGACTTGGCCGCGAAGACCATGGCCAACGCGCCGGTCAGGAGTCCGATCACCGCGAGGAAACCGACCGCGGCGATCGACACCGGCCGGTGACCATGGTTGATCGTCATCATGAACACGCCGATGAGCGGCACGCCGGTGCCGATCGCCCAGGCAAGCAGGATGCGTGACTTCACGCCCGGCACGTAGCGATCGGTGGGCAGCGCATCCTCGAACGCGAGCTCATGAATCGGCCGCAGGATGCGCTCGGCCATCAGATATGTCAGGCCGCACGTGGTGATTGCGCCGTCGAAGATCGTCGAGACGATGTCGAGCTCGCTCTGCAAGCCGTAGTGCACGTTGATCGGGATGAAGACCAGCTCCGAGCCCATCCACATGCAGAAGTTGATGACCGCTTGCCGCCTGGCGTGCGTCACGACGTAGCACCGGTCGTGCTCAGTCGTCGGCGCGTCGCCCAGCACCCAGTTGCGGATCGGCTGGAATGCGCGAGCAGACACCGCGCAGCCGATGACGAGCGAGAAGCTCATGTAGGCAACGAGCGCGATGACGTTGGCGTCGAGGTAGCGCTGCGGCCGCGGAAGCACGAGACCCAGGAACGCGAAGACGACACCGCCACCGACGACGTTGGCGATCATCATCGAACAGCCGAACTTGGTCTGCAGCGCGGACAGCATCGACCGGCGGTCCGCGGACCGGCGAGAAGTGGCGACGGTTGGCGCCGCTGCCGTCACATGCGCAGTGTGACAGCCCTTCGCAACGCGGACAGCAACGGTAAGGCGTGCGTTACGTCACACTCTGTCCCTTTCTAAAGCATGGACGCTGCATGGCGGCCGGCGGCGCCCGCGGCGAGGAAGTAGGCAGGGTCAGCCGCCAGACCACGCCCCATCGACGACAAGGGCGTCGGTGTCTGGCTCATCGCCTCGAACAACCCGTCGACGGGCACTTCGACCAAGCGGTGCCGGTCGGCAAGCGGGGCGGCGGAGCGTCGTACCTCTTCGCCCAGCTCGCCGTCGAGAAGTGGTACGACGACATCGGCGGGATGAAGCGCAACTCGCCCATAGGCCGTGAGCGAGTGGTGAGAGACGCCGCGGTGACGCGGCCTGGGGTCCGCCTCGCTGATGCGCAGGGACGCCACCGGTCGCCCGTTGAGGACGCCGACGGCGTTGACGGCTTCCCCGCTTGCCACACCACTGAAGCCCCAACGCGTACCGGTGCCCAGGTTGCCGGGGCCCTGGGTGACGATGGCGATGTCGGCACCGAGCACCAGGCGAGCAGCCAGCAGGCCCGAGTGAACGGTGACCGCCTCGACGTCGCCGCCGAACGCCTGCCCCACGGTCACCGCCGAGGCAATCCAACCTGCCGCGCGGAGGTCGGCCAGAGATCGCGAGAACCACACCGGAAGCGCGCCGCCGTCGGACATCACATAGACGACACGAGCGTCCGGGTGCGCTTCGTGCAACCCGGCGACGATGGCCGGCAACGCCGAGTGCAGGTCGGCGATGACCACGGGCAACCCGTTCAGGTCGTCGGCATCGCGCAACACCTCATGGTGGGGTGAGTCCTGCTCGTCGGCTGCCAGGATCGTCGCCTGCATCGGCGTGTAGCGCGCCTTGACGACGTGCCCTGGCTCGCTGGTGTCGGTGGGGAGCCGGTCCGGCAGCGCGATCACCATCGCGTAGCCGCCCGTGCCCAGTCCGAGGGCGAGGGCGGTCGTGTTGAGCAGGACGCGATCGCCGACCTGAGGTCGGCCCACCATCGCCGGATAGGCGATCGCCGGCAACGGCCCTTCATCGGTGTCGACGACCACTTCGACGACGCCCGGCCACTCCCGGTGGACAGCCGACACATGTCCATCCCGCCACCGCAACACGCGCGGACGCTAACACCCGGCGGTAGCGTGGCGAATCATGGCGGCGCGGCGTACCGAGCGGTTGCTCAACCTCGTCATCTGCCTGCTGCACACCCGCTCCTACCTCACGGCGGAGCGCATCCGCGAGCTGGTCGCCGGTTACGACGAGGCCCCGAACGATGAGGCCTACAAGCGGATGTTCGAGCGCGACAAGGAAGACCTGCGCGACCTCGGCATCCCGCTCGAGACCGGTACCAACAGCGCCTTCGACGACGAGCCCGGGTACCGCATCGCCCGGCGCGACTATGCGCTGCCGGACGTCACGTTCGAGCCGGCCGAGGCAACGGCGGTCGGGCTCGCCGCCCGGATGTGGTCGTCGGCGTCGATGAGCGCCGCCGCGACGCGCGCCCTACGCAAGCTCGAGGCCGCCGGGGTCGAGATCGCGCCCCTGCCCGAGGGGCTGCAGCCGCAGGTCGACACGAGCGGGTCGGCGTTCCCGGTCCTCGCCGAAGCCGTGCACGACGGACGCCGGGTGAGGTTCGACTACCGGGGAGCCGGCGACAGCGAGCCGGCGACACGCACCGTCGAGCCCTGGGGGGTCGTGTGGTGGCACGGCCGCTGGTACCTCCCCGGTTTCGACACCGACAAGGCCGCGACCCGTGTCTTTCGCCTCTCCCGCATCGTCGGCGAGCCTAGACCGGTTGGGCCGGCAGGTGCGGTGACACGGCCCGTCGGTGCGGACCTCACCTCGCTCGTCGCGGCGTACGACGCCGCTTCGCCGGCCGCCGTGGCGCTGGTGCAGGTCCGGCACGGCAAGGGCCTGGGTCTCCGCCGGCGCGCCGTCACGGTGAAGGACGGCCCGTCCGGTTGGGACGTGGTCGAGGTCACCTACCCGGACATCGAGCGTCTGGTGGACAACGTCCTGCCCTACGGCGCCGACGTCGTCGTCCTCGAACCGGCTGAGGCGGTCGAGGCAGTCGTACAGCGCTTGCAGACGCTGGCGGCCTCATGAGTGGCGCGATCGACCACCTGCCGCGGCTGCTCGCGCTGGTGCCGTGGCTGCTCGCGCACCCGGACACCCCGGTCGCCGAGGTCGCCAAGGAGTTCGGGATCACCGAGCAGCAGCTGAGATCCGACCTCGATCTGATCTGGATGTGCGGGCTGCCCGGCTACGGACCCGGGGACCTCATGGACGTGGTCTGGCATGACGACCGGGTCAGCCTGTCGAACGCCGACACGATCGCCCGCCCGCTGCGGCTGACGGCCGATGAGGCGCTCGCGCTGGTCGCGGCGCTGCGCGCGTTGCTCGGCGTACCTGGCCTGGTCGAGACTGCCGCGGTCGAAACTGCGCTCGGCAAGCTCGAAGCCGCGGCGGGCGGCGCGATCAGCGGCGACGAGGTCGCCGTCGCGGTGGACTCGATCGCCGACCCCGAGGTCGTGGCAACGGTCACCGACGCGCTCGCGACCGGCCGGCGGGTGCACCTGCGCTACTGGGTGCCGGCCCGGGACGAGGCCACCGAGCGTGACGTCGACCCGATCCGCATGTTCACCAAGGAAGGCATGCCCTACTTCGTGGGGTGGTGCCACCTCGTGGACGACGTCCGAACCTTCCGGCTCGACCGGGCGCTCGCCGTCACCGTGCTCGACCAGCCGACCGCGGTTCCGGCTGAGGCGCGCCAGCGCGCCTTCGACAAGGGCATGTTCACGCCCGACGACGACGACCGCCTGATCACGCTCGACCTCGACCCTTCGGCACGCTGGGTAGCCGACTACCACCCGGTCGAGGAGGTCGTCGAACGCGGCGACGGCGGCGTCACGGTTCGGCTGCGGGCCCGCGATGACGACTGGGTACGCCGCCTCGCGCTGGGCCTTGCCGGGCGGGGGAGAGTGACCGATCCGCCCGACTTGGCACTCGACGTCCGGGTCGCGGCCGAGGCCGCCCTATCGGCCTACCGGACAAACCAGGGGCCCGACTAGGCCATCCGGCGGAACCGTCCTTTTTGTCCAGTCAAGGGTTCGCCCCCTCCTGCCGAACTCAACAACACGCAGATGTTGCGGGATCGGAAAGGGGATGGCGGCGTGACCACCATCAAGGCATCGTGTCCAAGCTGCGGTGAGGTCGAGCTCACCAGCGGGGACATCACCCTGCGCGTCTGCAACCACGCGCCCCTCTCGTACTACGCCTTCACCTGCCCGTCGTGCCAGGACGAGGTCCGCAAGCCGGCTGACGACCACATCGTGTCCCTGCTGATGTCCGGCGGCGTCCGCGCCCAGGTCTGGGAGGTGCCCGCCGAGGCCCTCGAGCCCAAGCCGGGCCCCGCCCTCAGCTACGACGACCTTCTCGACTTCGTGCTCCAGCTCGGCCGCGACGACATGCTCGCCGCCAGGGCCACCGCAGGAGCGCACCGCTAGAGCCCCCTTCCCCCGCAACAGCTCCGTCTCCGGCCCCCTGCCACCCTTCCGGCAGGGGGCCGGCGCCATTCCCGGCTCGCTACGCTCGCGGACGTGTTCTGGGTCGCCCTGTTCGTGCCTGTCGGCGTGGCGAGCATCGTGTTCCTCGGGCTCCTCAGCTGGCGCCTGTGGCGCCAGGTGCGGCAGTTCGGCCGTGACGTCACTGCCGCGAGTGAGCGCATCTCGCGCGCCAGCGAGGAGCTGCAGCGGATTTCGCCGCCCTCGACAGGCAGGTGAGACCGCGCCATCCGTCGTACCATTCGGGCTATGGATATTGGCTGGCCGGAGATCTTGATCATCGCCGTGGTGATCCTCGTGCTCTTCGGCTCCAGGAAGATGCCGGACGCCGCGCGTTCGCTTGGCCGCTCCCTGCGGATCCTCAAGACAGAGGTCAAAGGCCTGCACGACGACGACGAGCCAGCGAAGCCGGCCCAGCCCGCTGAGCTGCCGGCCGCTCCGTCCCAGCAGGTCCAGTCCCCGTCGACGACGGGGGCCGGTGAGCGGACCGACCTGCACTGAGGATCCGGTCACGGGAGCCGGAAGACTCCCGGATGTCGCTCATTGACCACCTGCGGGAGCTCCGCCGCCGCGTCATCATCTCGGCGATAGCGATCGGGGTCGGTACGGCGGTCGCTTTCGCCCTGCACGGACACGTGCAGCACTTCATCACCCGGCCCTACTGCAACCTCCCCACGCGCTACCGGTTCGATCCGCACCGCTGCGCGCTCGTCGTCAGCGGCGTGCTCGACCCGTTCACCGTCACACTGCGACTCTCGCTCTACGCCGGACTGCTGCTCTCGTCCCCGATCTGGTTGTGGCAGCTGTGGCAGTTCGTGACGCCCGGTCTCTACGCCCGTGAGCGGCGGTGGGCGCTCATCTTCGTGAGCTCGTCCGTCGCCTTGTTCACCGCCGGTGCGATGACGGCCTACGTGACCCTTCCCAACGGACTGCGTTTCCTGCTCGGCTTCGCGACCTCGAGCAGCGGGCTCACCTCGCTGCTGACGTTCTCGAGCTACCTCTCCTACTTCACCGCCATGGTGTTGGTCTTCGCGATCTCCTTCGAGTTCCCACTTTTCGTGATCATGCTCAACCTCGCCAACGTCGTGTCCTACGACCGGTTGAAGCGCTGGACCCGCGGGATCATCTTCGGCATCTTCGTCTTCGCGGCGGTGGCCACGCCGAGCCAGGACCCGTTCACGATGATCGCGTTGGCCGCGCCGATGTGCCTGCTGTTCGCAGTGGCTCTGTTCGTGGCTAACCTTCACGATCGGCGGGCGGCGCGGCGCGGGGACACGTCGCCCTATGCGGATCTCGCTGATGATGAGCTGTCACCCCTGGACGACGAGGCAGGCACTCCGGCATGAGCAAGAGCGTGGCCCTGCTCGTCAACCCCACGGCCGGCAAGGGACGTGCTGCCGCAACGGTCGCGAAGGTGACCGAGAGGTTGCGTGCGGGCGGAGCCAACGTCGCGATCCTCGTCGGCCGCGATGCCGAGGACGCGTCAGCTCTCGCCCGGCAGGCGATCAGCGACGGTGTCGATGCGGTCGTCGCGCTCGGCGGCGACGGCATGGTGCATTTGGCGCTCAACGTCGTCGCCGGGACGTCGACACCGTTGGGCATCGTCCCCGCTGGCACCGGCAACGACCTCGCGGCAACGCTTGGACTGCCCACCAAGGACCAGGTCGCCGCGGCGGCACTCATCGCTGACAAGCTCGGCGCCGACGGCGCGCGCCCGATGGATGCGGTGCGAGCGGGTGAGAAGTGGTTCGGTTGCGTGCTCGGCGCCGGCTTCGACTCCCGGGTCAACGATCGGGCCAACCGCATGACCTGGCCCAAGGGCCGGATGCGTTACAACCTGGCGATCCTTGCTGAGCTGCGCGTCTTCCGCCCGTTGCCGTTCGTGCTCGAGCTCGACGGCGAGCGCTGGGAGACCGAGGCGATGCTCGTCGCCGTTGGCAATGCGAAGTCTTATGGCGCAGGCATGAAGGTCACGCCGGACGCCGAGGTCGACGACGGGGTGGTCGACGTACAAGTCCTCGGCCCCGTGTCCAAGCCGGAGTTCCTCAAGACGTTCCCCAAGGTCTTCAAGGGAACGCACGTCACGCATCCGGCCGTGACGATCCGTCGCGCCAAGGTGGTGTCGATTGCCTCACCCGGGGTGACCGCTTACGCCGACGGCGAGTACCTGGCTGATCTGCCCATCGTCTGCGAGACCGTCCCCGGAGCCGTGCGCATCCTCGCCTAGCCTGGTGGACGTGGTCAGTCCCGCGGAGCGGTACGCCGCGGCGCGGGCGCGACAGGCCAGGCCCGCGCTGCGGGAGTTTGCCGCCGGCTACACGTTTCCCTTTGATGACTTCCAGGTCAGAGCGTGTGAGGCGCTCGAGGACGGCCACGGCGTGCTCGTCGCCGCGCCAACGGGTTCTGGCAAGACGATCGTCGGTGAGTTCGCCGCATTCATGGCGCTGCGGAACGGTGGTAAGTGCTTCTACACCACACCGATCAAGGCGCTCTCCAACCAGAAGTTCCACGACCTCGTCGACCGGCACGGCGCCGCCGACGTCGGTCTGCTGACTGGGGACAACGCCGTCAACGGCGATGCATCGATCGTCGTGATGACGACCGAAGTTCTCCGCAACATGCTCTACGCCGGTTCGCCGGCGCTCCGCGGCCTCAGCTACGTCGTCATGGACGAGGTGCACTACCTCGCCGATCGGTTCCGCGGCGCGGTGTGGGAAGAGGTGATCCTGCACCTGCCGGACACGGTCACGCTCGTCTCGTTGTCGGCGACGGTCAGCAACGCTGAGGAGTTCGGCGACTGGCTTCAGGAAGTACGCGGCGATACGACGGTCATCGTCGAAGAGCATCGACCGGTACCGCTGTGGCAGTCGGTGCTTGTCGGCCGGCGCATGCACGACTTGTTCGTGGACGATGCCCAACATGACGTCAACCCGACGCTGACTCGGCTGGCCGCGGACGAAGCGCGGTTTGCACGCGTCCAGCCGACCCGGCCGCAACGGGGTGGACGGCGACCGCGTAGCCGGGTGGACGTGCCCAGTCGGCCCGAAGTCGTGGAAAGTCTCGATCGCGCCGGCCTGCTGCCGGCGATCGTCTTCATCTTCAGTCGCGCTGGCTGTAACGCCGCGGTGCTGCAGTGTTTGCGTCTGGGAATCCGATTGGTGGAGCCGGAGGAACGCGCGCACATCCGCGCGGTCGTCCAGGAACGCACGGCGGATCTGCCGCAAGAGGACCTTCGTGTCCTCGGCTACGGCGAGTTCGTCGACGCACTCGAGCGCGGAGTCGCGCAGCATCATGCCGGCATGCTGCCGGTCTTCAAGGAAGTCGTCGAGGAGCTGTTCGCTGCCGGGCTCGTCAAGGTCGTGTTCGCCACCGAGACGCTGGCCCTGGGCATCAACATGCCGGCGCGCAGCGTCGTGCTCGAGTCGCTGGTGAAGTGGAACGGCGAAGCACATGTCGACCTCACGCCGGGTGAGTACACCCAGCTCACGGGGCGAGCCGGGCGGCGGGGCATCGACGTCGAGGGACACGGCGTCGTTCTCTGGACTCCGGGCTTCGACCCGCGTCATGTGGCCGGTCTCGCCTCGACGCGTACTTATCCGCTTCGCTCGAGCTTCCGCCCGTCGTACAACATGGCGGTCAACCTCGTCGGCAGCATGGGCCGGGCGGCTGCGCGCGAGCTGCTGGAGTCGTCGTTCGCGCAGTTCCAGGCGGACCGCGGCGCCGTCGGCCTGACCCGCCAGCTCAAGCGCAACGAAGAGGCCTTGGACGGTTATGCCGAGGCAATGACCTGTCACCTCGGGGACTTCGCCGAGTACGCCGGACTTCGACGCGCACTGAAGGACCGAGAGGCCGGCTTGGCGCGTGAGGGCGCGGCGCAGCGCAAGGCCGCGGCCGCCGAGTCCCTCGAACGCCTGCGTCCCGGCGACGTCATCCGCGTGCCCGCCGGCCGCCGGGCCGGTCTCGCGGTGGTGATCGACCCGCTCGGCGGTGCTCCGGCCGGTGATCCCCATCCGGTGGTGCTGACCGGCGACCGGCAGGTGAAGAAGCTCTCCGTCGTCGACTTCACGTCACCGGTGGAGTCACTCGGCAAGGTCCGGCTGCCGCGCAACTTCAACGCGCGCTCGCCCCAGGCACGTCGCGACCTTGCCTCGTCGCTGCGGAACCTGGGTCTCGAAGAGACCGCGCGGCCGCGAAAGGCGCGGTCAGCAGCGGCGGATGACACCGAGATCGCTCGGCTACGCGCTGCGATCCGTGCACACCCGTGTCACGGCTGCGCCGACCGTGAGGACCACGCGCGCTGGGCCGAGCGCTACGACCGCTTGCAACGTGACACGAAGCAGATAGCGCACCGCGTCGTTGCCAACACGCACACCATTGCGCGCATGTTCGACCGGGTCTGCGACGTGCTCCAGTCGTTGGGCTACCTCGAGGGCGACGCGGTCACCGATGCGGGACGGGTGCTCGCGCGCATCTATTCGGAAGACGACCTCGTCATCGCTGAGGCACTCCGCGACGGACAGTGGGACGCGTTGTCGCCGGCTGAGCTCGCGTCGGTGGCGTCAGCCTTGGTCTACGAGGCGCGTCGCGACGATGCGCCGCCACCGCGGTTGCCGCCGGGCGTCGTCCGGTCTGTGCTCACCTCCCTCGTACGGCTGTGGTCGACGTTGCGCGACGCCGAACGTGACCATCGGCTGGAGTTCCTGCGCGAGCCCGATCAGGGCTTCGCGTGGGCTGCGTGGCGTTGGGCACAGGACGCGCCACTCGACCAGGTGCTGGACGAGGTGGACATGGCTCCTGGCGATTTCGTCCGCTGGATGAAGCAGCTCATTGATCTGCTCGACCAGGTCTCCGTTGCAGCGCCTGAGTCTTCACCGGTACGAGCCACTGCCGCGCAGGCGGTCAGGAGCCTGCGGCGCGGGGTCGTTGCCTATTCAGGCCTGTGAACCGAGTGCGTTGAGCACGCGGTTCATGGCGCCTTCGAGACTCCACTTGTCGGACAACGCGAGCAGTCGCTCCGGGTCCTTGGGCGAGCTCGGCAAGCGGTCGTCGATCGGCGGCAGGTCTATGTCACACACGACGCGGACGACAGCTGGCGCGCGTGAGAGGTAGTCCTCGGCCGCAAGCACCTTTGCGCGAGCCCCGGCGGGGAAGCCGTCGTCGCTACCGCTCTTCGCGGCGGCGAGTATCGCTTCCGCCGTACCGAAGCGGTTGACCAGCGCCGCTGCCGTCTTCTCGCCGACACCGGTAACACCGGGGAGGCCGTCCGACGGGTCGCCGCGCAGGATCGCGAACTCGCCGTAGCCACGCCCCGGGATCCCGTACTTCGCCGACACGGCGGCCTCGTCCCACCCGGTCGCTTGGCCGACACCCTTGGCGGTGTAGACGATCTGCACCGGCTGGTCGTCGCGGACGAGCTGGAACAGGTCGCGGTCCCCGGTGACCACGTCGACCGCGCACCCGGCCTGTGCGGTCAAGGTGCCGATCACGTCGTCGGCCTCGTAGTCGTCGGCGCCGAGCCGGCACAACCCGAGGGCATCGAGCACCTCCTCGATGATGGGCACCTGCAGGGCGAGCCCCGGCGGCGTCTGGTCACCGCCGTCCGGGCCGACGCGGTGCAGCTTGTACGACGGAAGTGCGTCGACTCGCCATTTCGGGCGCCAGTCGTCGTCCATCGCGGCAACCAGCCTCGTCGGCTTCCGGTCGCGCACCAGCCGCGCGATGAAGTCGAGCAGGCCGCGTACGGCGTTGACGGGCGTGCCGTCGTCAGCGGTGATCGAGTCAGGGATGCCGTAGAACGCGCGGAAGTACAGCGAAGGGGTGTCGAGCAGCAGCAGCTTCTCGCTGGTCATCCTCCGATCACGACATTCCACTTGCGGATCGACCAGGACGAAACGAGACCATTGCGCACATACGGGTCGGCGTCGACGAACGACCGCACGACGTTCTCGTCCTCCGTCGCCCAGACGAGCAGTGCGCGATCTGCGGGTTCGTTGAATGCGCCGGCCATCACCAGGTCGCCGCGGCTGTGCGCGGCGCGAGCCAGCCCAAGATGCTCGTCGCGCAGGGGCGGGCGCCGATCGAGGTAGTCGTCGACGAGTTCGTAGATAAGGGCTAGATGCATGTGCACATCCTGCAACCATCCGGTCTTGTCGGGCGTCCAACCCCCGACAACTCCAATGGGGGGAGTGCCATGCTGCGGAGGTTCGCTGCGGTAGCCGTCACGGCCGCGAGCGTTGCGATCGTTCCTGTCTCGACCGGGGGCGCCAACCCGGCGCCGGAGGGCCTGCGGCTCATCACCGGCATCCACCACATCGACGTCACCCGCTTCGCGGAGGACCCGGGCGTGTTCCTACCGTCCGCGGTCTACGTCGCACCCACGACCGGCGGCTTCCAGATCGACACCATCCGGCACCCGGGTGGCGGTGTCGAGCTGTGGCAGGTCAAACCGGGCTACGGACCGACTCCGCGGCTGCGGCAGATCTTCCCCCCGACGACGACCAAGGTGGCGGAAGGGTTGCCGCGTTTCTTCGACATCACCTTGCGCACCGCAGCCGGCGCACTCGTCGTCCAGAAGCACCAGCCGTTCTGCCCGACGTCGGACTACGGGGCCGCGCGCGTCGATGCGTCGGGCCCGGCGAACCCGCTCTACCCCTACTTCTGTGGCAGCGCGCTGACCCACCGGACCGTGTGGGGGATCAACAAGGGCTGGGCCGTCCCCATCTATCCGCAGTTCAACCTGCGCCCCAAGAAGGCTCCGGACGGCAAGTACACGCTGACCATCGCGATCAACCACGCCTACGTGAAACAGCTGCACCTCGACCCGAGCACATCGACGTCGACAATGACCGTGAAGCTGACGACCGAGGTGGACATCCCGTGTCCGCCGGAGATCGTGTGTGAGCCCGGCCCGATCCCTCAGCCGCTGCTGCGCCCGTCCATCCGGCGAACACCGCAGGTCGCGATCCGCGAGGCGGCTGCGACGCACCCGTCGCTGTCGTCGTCGTACACCAACAGCGACGGGTTGCCCGACCTCGCCGCGCTGCCCGCTCATGACCTGACCACCGAGACGAGTCCCGACACCGGTCGCGACTACCTCGACTTCGGCGCGACGATCTGGAACGAGGGGCCGGGGACTCTCGACGTCGAGGGTTTCCGGCAGAGCGACAAACCAACGATGAGCGCTCGGCAGTTCCTTTACCACTCGGGCAAGCCCACGACCTCGGCTCACATTGGCACGTTCGAGTTCGACACGAGACCCGGGCACAACCACTGGCATCTCGAGGACGTCGCGGAGTACGACCTGCTCGACGCACACGGCAACCACATCGTGCGCAGCGGCAAACAGTCGTTCTGCCTCGCACCGACCGATCCGATCGACCTGACCAAGGTCGGCGCGCTGTGGCAACCCGACAAGGTAGGCCTCTACAGCTCATGTCCGAGCGACCAGTCGATCTGGCTCCGCGAGACGTTGCCGGTTGGCTGGGGCGACACCTATGTGCAGTCGGCGGGCGGGCAGGGGTTCGACATCACCCACCTGCCGAACGGCGTGTACATGATCAGGGTCACGACCAACCCCCGGCATCGCATACTCGAGACCACGACGGCGAACAACTCCTCGGTCGTGCGGCTTCAGATCGGAGGCACGCGGGGACACCGAACGGTGACCCGGCTGTCGCGCTGACGCCGCTAACCTGAGCGGGTGGCAACGGCAACCTCTTCCGACGTCCTCAGCGGACGACTGCAGCGGGCCGCCGATGCGGCTCGACAGGCCGGCATCGACGCTTTGCTGCTCACGCCCGGCGCCGACCTGCGCTACCTGACGGGGTACGACGCACTACCGCTCGAGCGGTTGACCTGTCTCGTCGTCCCGGCGCACGGGGAGCCGGTGCTGGTGGTGCCCTTGCTGGAGCGGCTGGCCGCTGAGGCGAGCGGGGCCGGGTCGGTCGTCAAGATCCTGACGCACGGTGAGTCCGACGATGCGTGCGCGATGACCAGCGACTTCATCCGTGAGGCCGTCAACGGGTCTCCCTCCCGGGTCGGTCTCGCAGACCGCATGTGGGCCGAGCAGGTGCTGCGCTTCCGTGGCTTGATGTCCGGCACCGAACAGGTGCCCGCAGGCAGCGTGTTGCGCGAGCTGCGTCTGCGCAAGACCCCCGATGAGGTTGACGGGCTGCGCCGTGCAGCCGCGGCGATCGACCGGGTGCACGGTCGGATGGGGGAGTGGCTTCGTCCGGGCCGGACAGAGGATGAGGTCGGCCGTGACATTGCTCAGGCGATCACCGACGAAGGCCACGTGCAGGTCAACTTCGTCATCGTCGCGAGCGGTCCCAACGGTGCGAGCCCGCATCACCACACAAGCGCCCGAGTGATCGAAGCGGGAGATCCGGTCGTCGTCGACATCGGCGGGACCATGGCCGACGGCTACTGCTCGGACTGCACCCGGACCTACGTCGCCGGTGGCCATCCGGATGACGAGTTCGCGCGTTATTACGCCGTACTGCTGGACGCGCAGCAGCGTTCCTGCGAGTCGGTGCGGCCGGGTGTGACCGCTGAGAGCGTCGACGCTGCCGCGCGCGAGGTCATCGCCGCCGCTGGCTACGGCGACAACTTCGTGCATCGCACCGGACACGGCATCGGCCTGGAAGAGCACGAAGACCCCTACATCGTGGTCGGCAATGACACGCTGCTCGACCCGGGCATGTGCTTCTCGATCGAGCCGGGCATCTATCTGCCCGGCCGTCATGGCGCGCGGATCGAGGACATCGTTGCGGTCACGGATGACGGCGTCGAACGACTCGACACCATCGACCGCGAGCTCGTCGTACTCGGCTGAGCGAACTTCATGCCTGTCGACCGCGAGCTCCCGACCGACGAGTCGCGCGCCCTCATCGAGCTCGCGCGCGAGCTTGCCACTGAAGAGCTGGCTCCCCGGGCGGCAGAGTTCGAGGAGCGGGGCGAGTGCCCGCGCGAGCTGTTCCGCACGCTCGGTCGTGCCGGGCTGCTGGGGCTCGCCTACCCGGAGGAGTACGGCGGTGGCGGCCAGCCCTACTCGGTCTATCTGCAGGTCCTCGAGGAGCTGGCTACCGGCTGGGCCGCCGTTGCCTTGGGCATCAGCGTCCACACGCTCACCTGTTATCCGGTTGCGCAGTTCGGGACAGACGAGCAGCGCAAACGCTTCCTGCCGGACATGCTCGGCGGCGACCTGCTGGGCGCCTACTGTTTGTCCGAGGCCAATGCCGGCTCGGACGCAGGTTCGCTACAGGCCCGCGCTCGTCGGGACGGCGACGCCTACGTGCTCGACGGGGTCAAGGCCTGGGTGACGCATGGCGGAGTGGCTGACTACTACGACGTGTTCGTACGGACCTCTGACGATGCCAAGCGCGGCATCTCGTTGTTGATCGCCGATGCGGAGACACCGGGCCTGCTGCCGCAGCCACCGGAGAAGAAGATGGGGCTGCGCTCCTCACCGACTGCGCAGATCGTCCTGGACGGCGCACGAGTCGACGCCGACCGGTTGATCGGCGCCGAAGGCGAAGGCCTGCGGATCGCGCTGTCCGCCCTTGATGGTGGCCGGCTCGGGATCAGCGCCGTCGCAGTCGGAGTCGCCCAGGCGGCCCTTGACGCGGCCACGGCCTACGCCAAGGAGCGCAAGCAATTCGGGCAGCGGATCGCCGACTTCCAGGGCGTGTCATTCATGCTCGCCGACATGGCAACGGGCGTCGAGGCGGCGCGTGCTCTCTATCTCGCGGCGGCGCGGCGGCGCGATGAGGGGAAGCCCTATGGTCCCCAGGCGTCGATGGCCAAGCTGTTCGCTACCGACACCGCAATGCGGGTCGCCACCGACGCGGTGCAGGTGCTTGGCGGCTACGGCTACACGAGCGACTTTCCGCTGGAGCGCTACATGCGCGAGGTGAAGGTCATGCAGATCTTCGAGGGAACCAACCAGATCCAGCGCATGGTGATCGGCCGGCACCTCGCCCGATAAGAAGCCTTTGTCCTGCTGTCAACCAAATGACCCCTCCGTCCGTTGAGCGGGAAACGACGGACACTCGGAGGACGCAGTGGGGGCTCGCAGGTATTGGCGTCGGCTGACCGTGCTCGCCATGTCAGGCGCCCTGATGGCCTCGATGCTGACTGTGGTGGGCACGGCTGCGCTGGCCGGCTCTGGGGGGCCGCCGGTGGTGACCGGCTTGACGCCTCCCGCCGGTCCCCTCGACGGCGGGGACACAGTGACGATCGCGGGCCGAGGCCTTTCGACCGTCAAGCACGTCCACTTCGGTACCGCCGTGTCCGCTCAGATCACGATCGTCTCGGCGCGGATGATCCGAGTGGTCACGCCCCCGCATTCCCGCGGCACAGTTCCGGTCTGGGTCGTCGCCGGCAACCGGTCCTCGTCCTCGCAGTCGAGCGCCGCGCAGTTCACCTACACCCCTTCTCCTGCGCCCGTGAACTGGAGCGCGCCCAGCGAGTTCGACCCGCGGTCGATGAGCTACGGGTACACCCGAGTGTCGTGTGCCAACAGGGCGGTGTGCATCGCTGATCCAAGCCCACTGGCTTACCGGGCGGCGGTCACACCCGTGCTCTTGCGCGACCGCTCCTGGCAACGTGTCCTGCTGCCGCCGACCGGTGCCGGATCGTTCACCAGCGATGACCGGTCGGCGTGTCCGCTGCCCGTTTGGTGCGTGGTCGCGGGCTGGAGCGGCACCGCGAACAGCCGTCAACCCACCGTGTGGACCTGGAACGGCAGCAAGTGGTCTGTCTCGTTGGTGGGAGCGCCGCCGATATCGGTGTCGTCGAGCTGGGGTCCGTTGGTCTGTGCACATGGCCACGACTTCTGCATGGTCGTCGATCCGGACGGCGTGACGAGGATCTACGACCACGGGCAATGGACGACACCACCGCAGCAGTTCGACCCTGTCTCGTGCGTCAGCGACACCTTCTGCCTGGTCCGAACGACCACTGGCTACGCGACCTGGGATGGGACCTTGGCCGGGACCGGCAGTCAGCCGTTCGGCAACTACAGTCCGACCATCTCGTGCGCATCCGCCACCTTCTGCCTCGCGATCGCGCGCTACCGGTTGCACAACCTTCAGTGGACATTCGACGGCACCAGCTGGTCGACCCTCCAGGACACGAACGTCAGGGGATATTCGACCGCGCCGTCGTGCATCAGCGCGACTCGGTGCTGGCTGATCTCCTACGACAACGACGGCAGCCGCAGCTGGCGCTTCGACGGGCGAAGCTGGACCAACGGCGGGCGCGTGGCGGGCAGGCAGCAGGCGTCCCTCTCGTGTTGGGCGTCCGGCGGCTGCCGCTCGGTCGACCGTGCGGCCAACATTCACACGCTGTCGCACGGCAGCTGGCATACGAGCCAGCCGATCCCGCGAACCGGGCACCCGAGCGACGTGTCCTGCCCCTCGGACCAGATGTGCATCGCCGTTGACCAGACTGGACACGCGCTTCGCTTCGACGGGTCGCTCTGGCATCAGCCTGTTTCCATCGATGTGCATCGCCAGCTCAGGTCGGTGTCATGCCCTACGACACACTTCTGCATGGCCACCGACAACCATGGCTTCGCCGTCAGGTACTCGCGTGACCGGTGGCGCAAGCCCGTACGCTTCCTCGCCGTCGATGGTCGCTATGGCGAGACGTCTGACGTCTCGTGCGCGTCGCCTGTTTTCTGCATGGCGGTCCTGCAGAGCGGCCGGGCAGCTGTTTACAGACACGGCCACTGGCACGACACCCCGCGTCTGGTCGCGGAGCACGGCGACTTCCTCTACGGAGTGTCGTGTCCCGCGGCCAACTTCTGCATCGCGGCCGGCGCTGGCCTGAGCGTCTACAGGGGCCACTGGCAAGCACCGGTCGCCGGCTCGCACTACTTCCAGGACGTGTCGTGTGCGGGCACCTTGTGCGTCGCCGGCGCCAGCCAGGTGTGGATGCGCAACGGCGGCGTTCTCGCCCGGGCCGGCGCCCCCGCCAGCGGATCGGTGGTCTGCGCCACACGCCGGTTCTGCTTGCTGTCGTCCTCCCGTCAGGGCGACGGCGTGGCTGTCGACGGCGCCAGCTGGGCGGACGCTCACATCCCGGGTGACCGATTCAGCGCGGGGGACTGCACGAGGCACTTCTGCATGCTGCTTCTCGGCTACGACCGCAACCAGGAAACGCACGCGAGCTTCTAACACACCTCAGCGGGGGGAACGGCTGCCGCCGTAGGACTTGGCCAGCGCGTCTGCGACGGCTTCAGCGTCTGCATCTGCAACGTCCGACGGGTACTCGGGCAGCAGGTCGTCCCAGACGACAAGCCACGACCCATAGAGCTGCGCCTGTCCTTCGGGACGGGCGAAGAACCACACGTGCAAGTGCGCGCCGCCGTCACCGATCCGGTAGACGTGTGACCGCGAGATGTGCGGCAGCGCTTCGACATGTCGCGCGATGTGCGTCGCCAGCACCCCCATCTCGGCGGCGAGCTCGTTCGGCAGGTCGCCGAGGTCGTAGTGGTCGCGCGGATAGAGCATCAGCACGAGCGGGACACCGACGCCGCCGATGCGGTTCAGCCGCCAGTGCTCGTTGAACCAGATGCCTTCGTCTCGCTTTGCGCAGGTCTTGCACGTGGCCGGGTCCTCGTCTTGCCGAGGTTTCTCCGGCACCACGGGCGGCCGAAGCGGCGTCACCCGCAACCCGTCCGGCTCGAACGGGCTGATGTCCCACCCCGTCATGCGTGACAGCGGTAGGCGCTTGTCGGCATCAGCGGCAGCGAGTGCGTGGTCGTAGAACTCGTCAGGGCTGAGCGGCATGCCAAAAGACTGTCACTATCGTCGTCCAGGTGACGACCCCAGCCACGCTGTACGAGCCGTTGCGCATCGGATCCGCGACCATCCGCAACCGGCTCTACCGCGCACCGGTACTCGAGGGAGCGGGCGACGGCGATGACGCGGCAGACGCCTACGCCAAGCACTTCGTCGAGAACGCGCGGCACGGAGTGGGCCTGATCATCCAGGGCTCGTCGTGTATTTGGCCCGAAGGACGCACCTCTCCGGGCATGACGTGCGTCGACACCCGTGCCAAGGTGATGCGGCTCGCACCCATGGTCGACGCCGTTCACCAAGCCGGCGCGAGCATCTTCCTGCAGCTCGGTCACGGTGGCATCTACGCCATGGAGGCATGGCACGAGCCCTACGCCGGCAACCGGCGGGGCCCGCTTCTCGCTGCTTCGCCGCTGCCGTGGTTCCTCCGACCGCAGTTCCGCGGCGTACCGATCCATGTCATGACCACCGACGAGGTCAAGGACATGGCGACGCGGTACGGCGAGATCGCCGCATGGGCACGCGAAGCCGGGTACGACGGCATGCAGCTCGGCTCCGCCAACGCGAAGCTGCTCGACCAGTTCCTGTCTCCCTTCTACAACCGTCGGACCGACGAGTTCGGCGGGTCCGTCGAACGACGGGCGAGCGTGCTCCGGCTGATTCGTGCCGCCGTTGCCGAACGAGCAGGCAGCGACTATCCCTGCACGGTCAAGGTCCCGTCGGAGCGGGCGCCGTTCGGCCCGCGCGCCACTGCCGACGATGCATTCGCGATGTGCCGGCTGGTCGAGGAGTGGGGTTTCGACGCTGTGACTCCGGTCGAGGTGTCGGTCTTTCCGGACACCACGCTTTCGCGCGGCGACGCACCCGACAGCTTCCGCACCAACGCGGCCATGGCTACCCGTCTGGACAAAGCCGCGCCGAGTCGAATGCGCCGCGCAACGCTCAAGGCAGGCTTGTGGTGGGGAAGCCGGCGCGCGCCCTTCACGCCGATGTGGAACCGAGAGCTGTACAGAGCCGTCGCGCGTCAGGTCGCCATCCCGGTGTTCGCGGTCGGCGGCATCCGCACCGCGGCAGATGTTCACTCGGCCCTCGGCGACGGCGCCGCGATGGTCGGAATCGGCCGGCCGTTCTACGCCGAGCCCGATCTCGCCGCCCGGATCCTCGCCGGTGACAGCGAGCCGCGATTGTGCCGCAACTCCAACAAGTGCGTACCTGCGCAGATGCTGGGGATGCGCGGAGCCTGCTACAACCCCGAGGTCAACAAGCTGGCAAAGCGGCGCGGCGGAGGCGCAGCGACCACCACAGCACCGCGATCCCGCTGACCAGCAAGGCAATCGTCCACGGTGTCTCCGCCAGGGTCGCCGAGGGCGCGGCGCCGATGACAGCCACCCATGTGTTCTGGTGCTGATGTCCGTTGCCCGAGGTGAAGCTGCAGTTGCACGGCTCGCCCGGATAGCTCGGTCCGGCCTCGTTGCGCACCAGGTAGGTCCAGCCGTTCGACGCGGCCGCGACCTCGTTGTAGTCGCCGAGAAACGCCCCGTTGCGCGAGAAAGCCGCGTAGCGGACGTCGGTCTGGGACGGCACGCCGTTGTCGTATGAGCCGACGTCGACCTTCAGTGGCGCGCTCCAGGTGGCCCCTTGGTCGTCGGACTGCTGATAGTAGGTGTCGACGTACGGCGAGTACCCGTGTGCCGACGCGGGTGTCGCCGGGCCCGGCGTCTCGTCCCGCTGCCGATAGCCGACATGCACGACGCCATCCACGCCGACGTCGATCATCGGGTTCCAGTGATCGATGTTGTCGTTGGTTGCGTCGTTGTTGACGCGCTCGACAGGTGACCAGGTGAGTCCGTCGTCAGACCAGGTCACGACGAGGTCGTTCTTGTTGTCGGTGCGGAACCGTCCGTCCTCCCACGCGACGTAGATGCGGCCGGTGGTGGGGTCGACGGCTGCCGCGGGCAGCGTGCCGGCGCGCTGTTCCGGGACGACCTTGTTGCTCTGCGCGGCCACGCCGATCGGCACCTGCGTGAACGCCAGGGGAGCAGGGAACGGCGTCGCGCCGGCACCTTGCGCCTCGACCATCACAAGCTGTGTCGTCACGACCTTCGGGTTCTCCGGGTCGGACGGGAACTGCACCGACGTACCCCGGGTGAAGGCCACCGCCAGGGCTCCACTCGGCAGCACCATCGGGATTGCACCGATGGCCGCGCCCGGATACATCACGTAGAACGCGCCGTTGTGCTCGGGCGCGTTGGACCAGTTCTCCGCGTGCTGGCACCCGGCCCCGACTACCGCACTCGTGATGGTGTCCGGGTCGCAGTAGGCGTAGATCAGTGTCTCGCCGCGATCCCAGACCACATAGACGCGTCCCGGGTGATGACCAACACCGGTGCCGTTGTCGACGGCAATCCAGTTCTTGTCGTTCAGTCCTTCGCCTAGGTCGGACTCGAGGAACACCGGTGGACTCCAGTGCAGGCCGCCGTCGGTCGACACGTTGACGGCCATGCCGCTGGGCAATGCGTTGTTGGTGTTCTGGTCGAAGACCAGGCTGTTGGCATAGACGGTGTTGCCCGGCCCGAAGGCGACGACCGCGTCCGATGCGCGCTCGAAGGCTTGGGGCACGGGCGGCGTGTCCGTCGCTTCCGGCGTCACGTAGGTCGTCAGCCCGGGCAGGTAGCCGCTCGTCCACGTCTGCCCGCCGTCAGTCGTCGTCGTCCATCCGTTGTCGGCGTCACCGCCGCTGTCGATGCGGCCTTCTTGATAGGCGGCGACAGCGTTGAGCGGGTTGTTCGGGTTGACCGCGATCGACGGCTCGATCGTCGTGTCCGGCTGGACGTGGTCGCCGTCGATCGGCACGGTCACGTCGTGGACCGGTGTTGCCATCTTGGCGGCGAAGACGTCGCGCAGGACGGTCGGCGGTGCGGCACCGGCGGCGCCCGCGGACAACGGGCTCACTAGGCCCCCGACGATGAGCAGCAGCCCGACGACGATCCCCACCCGTTTCACCATGGGGACAACCCTGCGGAAAGGTGTAAGCAGGGTCAATCGAGGTTGGGCACCCTAAACCGGACGAACCGGACAGGCGGCGGGGCTAGCTGCCGGCGCCGATCGCAATCGTCCGCTCGACGTCGTGCTGGCGCGCCAGCAGCTCGCGATGTTCCTGCTCGATCCGGTCGGCGGTGTTCTCGTCGTCCTCCATGAGCTTGGCCAGGTCGACGCCGGCCATGTCGAGGACACCCATGTCCAAGTAGGCGGCCTGCACCTTGTCGCTCCACAGCCCGATGTCCTTGACGATCGGTACGACGCGTGAGAACAAGTGCGACTGGAACATCTGCATGTAGGGCGACTGCTTGGTCAGCTCGAGACAGGTGTCGACGTCGAAGCCGAGGTTCTCCCACACCTCGACCCCACGGATCCGGTCGCGCATCAGGTAACAACCCTCGATGACGAACTCCTCGCGATCGGCCTTCTCGGCCTCCGTGATGTTGGCGTAGAAGTCCTTCAGTGCCATCCGCCCGAACGCGACGTGCCGGGCCTCGTCCTGCATGACGTAGGCGAGGATCTGCTTCGGCAGCGACGACTGCGTCATGTCCCGCATCAGACCGAACGCGGCGAGTGCGAGTCCTTCGATCAACACCTGCATGCCGAGGTAGGGGATGTCCCAGCGGCTGTCGCTCAGCGTGTCCTTGAGTAGCGCCTGCAAGTTGGAGTTCATCGGGTACATGAGCCCGAGCTTCTCGTCGAGGAAGCGCGCGAACGTCTCGACGTGTCGCGCCTCGTCCATCGTCTGGGTCGCGGCGTAGAACTTCGAGTCGAGATCCGGCACCGTCTCGACGATCTTGGCGCTCGTGATCATCGCGCCCTGCTCGCCGTGCAGGAACTGGCTGAACTGCCAGGCGATCTGATGGCGCCGCCAGCTCTGCTTCACCTCATCGGACGAGCGCTCCCACATGTCGCTGCCGATGAGCGGGTTGACGACCTCACCAAGGCCGAGCGGGTTGTCCGGGTCGACGTCCTGTGACCAGTCGAGCCGTGTCGTCTGGTCCCACTGCTTGTCCTTGCCCTTCTGGTAGAGCGCGAGCAACCGGGCCCGCCCGTCGTCGTACTCCCAGGTGAACGTGGACTCGCCTGAGGCGGGCACGTCCCAGCGGGTGGTGGTGTCGACGGGGGTCGCGTAGATGTCGCTGCTGCCCACGAGCTGTCCTCCAGCTGAATCGCTGTGTCGCCCTCCGGGCGAGTGACGAACACCGGTGTTCCTGGTTACTCTTCCACGGTGAGCGCGACCCGTCCACCCTCCATCGCGGTCCGGCTGGCCGGGCCGGCGCCGGAGCGGCTGCCGCGCCACCCGCACGGGTTGTCCCGCGAGGACGTGGCCCGGTCCCAGCGGGGGAGGATCCTCCGCGCGGTTGCCGAGTCGGTGGCGGCCAAGGGCTACTCGGCCACCAGCGTGGCCGACGTCATCGCCCCTTTCCAGCACATTGGGATCCTAAGCTTAGAATTCCACGTGGACAAGTTGTCGCG
>JADMIO011602844.1_pt1 | contig 78483 bp, 66 predicted proteins | sample 8958161 | NCBI WGS metagenome assembly JADMIO01 (sample SAMN16585339, study PRJNA669376) | soil metagenome | isolation source: Crop rotation soil | place: USA: Cullars Rotation, Alabama | collected 2011 | reverse complement strand
GGCCGCGACTTCAAGTCACGTGAATTCCAAGCTTCGGATCCCACTGTGCTGGAAATTCGCGTCTGCGGCAGAAATCAAAGTCGCCGCCATCAAGGGTGATGTCAGCGTCCGCCGCGGCACCAGCGAGCAATGGTCGATCGTTGCCGTGGGAGACGTGCTGAAGCCCGAAGATTCGATCCGGCTCGGCAAGAATGCTTCCGCGACCATCACCACCGATGGCAACCGGAAACTCGTCGTTCCCGAAATGGTCATCCTCGATCTTGCCGACGTGCGCATGCTGACGCAGGAAGAATTGCTGCTCCAGCTTGCGATGGAGCGCGTTCGGGCGGTGCCGGCGCGCAACGGCCAAAATGATCTCGCCATTCCGCGGACAACCACGGTGCACGGGGCCAATAAAGCCGCAGTTGTAGATGCGAAATCGCCGGTTCCCCACGCCGCTGCCGCGTTGCAATTCAACAGTGTGAAGGTGCTCTATCAGAATGGATTCTTCGGGACCAGCGTTCTCCGCGCGAAAGAGCTCTATCGTTTGATGCCGGAACTCTCCGGCAACTTCGACGGCCGCATGATGGTCGCCTCCGCTCTTGAAAAAATGGGCGTGCGCAACGAAGCATTGATCGAGTACCGCGACCTTGCACAAACTCCGCTCACGGCGGCTCAGATGGCGCAGGTGGAAGAGCGCCTTGGTGTTCTTCGCTCTCCGGCGCACTGATTATGTTCTCTTCCGGTTCCCACCGTCCTCGGTGGGAGCCGGGGACATCACGGAATTCTCGCTCCCAACATCCTCGGCCCAACATCGTTGGTGAGAGTGGCGGGGTGGACCTTCTTACCATGTGTCCGCCAGTTTCGCTCCGCTGCGGAGGACCGATTTCCGGATTCCCCACGTTCCTGCTCTTCCTTGCATCCAACCCAAAATCTTCTTAGACTATACGCAGAGACCCGTCGTTCGGACGGGCACCGTCTATCACCCGAAAGGCTCGTACATGAAACAAGCGTTCTGCGCATTGCTCGTGGCGCTCATCTGTATTGGTTCCGGTTGTAAGGATAGCGAAGCTCCTGCCGGAGGCTATGTCGCAATCGATGCGAAGCTTGTGATTTCCCTTCAGGAAGCGCTGGGACTCAACCTGCGTCCGTTGACTCTTGTCGTTACGACACAAAAACTGTACGACTGCTCCAACTTCAGCATTATCGCGCAACCGCAGGTTACCGGACAAACCATCGTCGTGAATTTCAGCAGTATTTATGAGCCGCCCACCTGTGCCGCAGGCCGGGACTCGGCCCGCGGCACGGTCGATCTCGGCATGCTTGCTTCCGGCACGTACCAGCTTCTCATCGTTGCAAACACCGATACGACTCATGCTCAGCTCACCGTTACCGATTCCACGTATGCCGTGACCGGCGGCGAGGCGCGTTGGACCACCTTTCGCCGCACGCAGCTAAGCAAAATTCCTTCGGATGCCATTTGGGGCGATGCTGAGTACAATGCTACCAACAGCCTGAGCATCTATAATTCATTCCTCGATTCGCTCACGGCGAACGGCGCCGTCGTCAAATCGTATCCCCCGGGCGATTATGGCTTTTTCGTCATTGACGCCAATGGAACCGTTATTCCGCCGCCGTTACCCAGCCATCCGTTTTTTGCAAATGCATTTATCCGCCAATATACGGGTGACATGACCAGGCTTCAGAATGTCGTACGATATTTCGGTCAGGTCTATGGTGACTACATCACCATCAACCTGTATGGTCCGCACGGTGAAGCGTACCATTCATACAACGTATCCGCTGCACCGTAAACAGAGTTCGCAAGCCCGGCCGTGGGAAAATCCACGGGCGAATGTTTCGGACGTACTTCTTGTGGAGCTTGCGAGAATAATTCTCTATCTCACGTAGAACTGCACTTGCTCATATGTTCTCGTTCTTTAGGAGGTCAGGCTCCCGATATACAGCGGGAGACATATTGGCGCTCGATGAGGGGGCCGGGAAGTTCGGAATCATAAAGGTATTGGTGGTAGAGCCTGGCTGCATTCACATCAGGCTTTACAAAGAGAGATTCACAGAATGCCCGAATGTGATCGACACCCGAAAATTGAGCCTGAGTCGACTTGGAGATCCGGGCGATATTGGGATAGGGCATTTGCCGATGGAAATAAATACTTTCCTGGAAAAATGGAAAGTGCATAAGATAGCCTCCGAAGAAGTTCACGAAGATGAACTGCAGGGCTATTATTACTGGAGAGACCACGCTTAATTGACTACACCGCAACCCGCTCCGCCGCGGGTGGCCGGGTTCCGCATTTCTTTTTTGTTTCTCCCTCCAATTTTCCGTATGTTTCCTCATACCCGCCGCGTCCGGCAATGGGTTCTGAACGGCGACATACGCCGGTATTTCTCGTATCCACAATATGTATTACATGAGATTCTGGCTCTTCTGCTTCTTCTTCTGTTTCGGGAGCGCGCTCTGCCGGACCACCCCGTCGCTTGATGCGGATGTAGCGAAAAACCTCCGCGCCCAAACCCTCAAGGGATTGGACCTCGCCTATAATTTTCAATTTCCCGAGGCTGTCAGCGCATTCGATCAGGCAATCGCGATCGAACCGCTCCATCCGCACCCGTATCTCGGCAAGGCCAGCATCACATTCTGGTCGCTGCTTCTTGACCGGAGCGATACCACGTACAACCGATTTCTCGGCCAGGCCGATGCCGTCATCGATCACGCCGATCAGTTCATCGACAAGTATGGCAAGGACGCCGACGTGCTGACGTGTCTCGGCACGATTTACGGCGAACGCGCCTTTGCTCATGGACGCATGAAAAGCTACCTCAAGGCCGCCTGGGACGGCAAAAAAAGCCACGATTATTTCCTCGAAGCGCTTGATCTCGATCGCCAATGGTACGATGCCTACTCGGGGCTTGGGATGTACCACTATTTCGCTTCGTTTATGCCGAAGACACTCCAGTGGATTGTCAGCATTCTTGGGGTGCATGGTGATGCTGAGCGCGGCATCAAAGAGCTTGAGCTGGCGGCAAACAAAGGCATCTACCAGCGGGTCGTCGCACGCTTTTATCTCGCAGAGTTGCTGCCCTGGCATAGCGAGGACTTCGATTCCAGCGCGGCAATATTTCAGGGGCTTATCAGCGAGTACCCGAAGAACTCCATTTTCCGGTTTGCAGTCGGCGTGTGGAAGCTCCGTCAAAACGATGCCGCAGGAGCGCGGGAACAACTCCAGAAAATCGAATCATCGGAGGCGGTTGTGCTGCAAGGATTGCGCCCGTTCGTAGAGTACAAGCTTGGTGAATGCGATTTCCGGCTCTTGAATTTTAATCACGCCAAGGACGATTACCTCCGGTTCCTTTCCATGTACAAAGACGAAACATACATGGCGACGGCGAATTACCGGATCGGCGTGTGTTTCGAGATGGCGCAAAACCGCTCGGCGGCTCTGCCGTTCTACCGCACCGCGGCAAAGGCCACGCGCTCATTCGGCGATGATGCCTACGCGTCGCGCCGTGCGGAGGTGTTGCTGGGCACCGCGCTCTCCGATCCCGATTCGATGCTCATTCGCGCCAGGGGGTTGTTCCACTCCGGAAAGTACGAACAGGCCGAGGCGGCTTTTATCGCGCTGATGCAACTGCCCGGCATTACGAATTCCGTCCGCGCCGAGGCGACGTATGGCCTTGGCGAGACATTCTCCGAGCAGCACTCGTACAGGCAGGCGCTCGACAACTTTAAGGCGGTCGTTGCCATGAAGCTGGACCCGATCGATGCGTGGCTCGAGCCCTGGGGGCATTACCAGTGCGGCATGTGCTCCGTCAAATTGAATGAAAAGGCCCAGGCCAAAAAGGAGTTCGAAAAAACACTGGAGTACGACGATTATGATTTCCAGAATTGGATCAGCTATCGTGCCAAGCGCGAGCTGGAGGATCTTAATAAATAAAGTCCCCGTCGCTCCTATCCCATGCGAACGGCAACGCACTTCAAACGCAGGCGAGGCTTCCTTTACCGTCATCGAGTAGACCAATGAATGCCGTTCTGAAGCTCAGAATTTCCGCCATACTCCTTCTTACCGTAGTTCTTTCTCTCGTTGTTTGTTCTGCGCCGTCAACATTGCGCGGCAGCGTGACCGATTCCGCAACGCACGAACCGATCATCTCGGTGAACATCCGCGTTCTCGGCACGGAGCGCGGCACGATAACGAACACGCAGGGCAGCTATGCGCTTTCGCTTGAGCCGGGTGCCTACCGGCTCGCATATTCCTATCTCGGTTATTCGCCGGAAACTCTCGCCGTCACCATTCCCAGGGATACGTTCGCCAATGTTGCGCTCAAACCTTCGCCCGTGGTTATCCCGGAGGTGCTGGTCTCATCCGAAGATCCCGCGATTGAAATTATTCGCAAGGCGATTGCGCACAAGCACGAGTGGATGGAGCGGCTCAAGAGCTACCGGTTTGACGCGTTCACGCGGCAGGTGCTTCACCGCGATACCGCCATCGCAAGCATCACCGAATCGTATACGAGCGGCTACATGCAGGTCGGTGATACGCTTCGCGAGGTGATTCATCACAAGCGGCAAACGGAAAACATTCCCGGCGCGGAAAACTTCGCGTCCGTCGGGCGCATCTTCAACTTCAACGACGACGAGGTGGAAGTCCTGCGTATGAATTTCGACGATCACTCCACGTCCTATAAGTTTGTCGGCCCCACCGCAAAGGACGCGCTCGATAATTACGAGTATACGCTTTTGAAAACCTCAACGGTCAATGGCGTCGAGGTGTACACCATTCACATGATGCCGAAGACCAATCTCAAACCGCTCTTTGAAGGAACGATTGTCATCGCCGACCGAACGTTTGCCGTGATGGGAGTGGACCTTAAACCGAACGAGCTGTTCGTGATCCCGTTCGTCAAGGATGTGGATCTGCGCTTCCGCCAGCAGTTTGGGCTGTATGATTCGTTGTTCTGGATGCCGACCGATATCCGGTTGACCGGTGGATTCCACATCAGCATTGTCGGCCTCTCGTTTCCGCGGATGGGTGTCGAGCTCTCGTCGGCGATTTACGACTACGCGATTAATACGCCGATCCCTGACAGCGTTCTGCATGGCAAGCGGCTGAACGTCGATTCTTCGGCTGCGGTGTATGATCCGACGTACTGGAGGAATAACGAGGTGCTCCCCTTGACTGCACAGGAGCAGCGCGCGTATGCGACACTGGACAGTACGCAAACACTCCAAAAGCAATTCAAGCCCACCGGGCCGCTGGCCGGATTGACCGGCGGTAACGATAGTTCCTCGGAATCGTTCTTTGAGAACGCCGACCTGCGCTTTAACCGTGTCGAAGGTTTTTTTCTGGGAGCAAAGTATGCCTCGCATGCCGGGAGTTTATTGCGTGTAAGCGGCTCTGTTGGCTACGGATTTGCCGACAACGAGCCGCAGTTTACGGCCGGCGTTGAGTGGAAAAAGGAGTCGATCTCGTTGGGCCTCACGGCGTATCGCACCGTTGCGAACATCCCCGACCAGGGATATTATGGACAGATTGCCGTTGCGTTGGCCGCGCTGATCGACAAGAATGATTACCGCGATTATTATCTCACGCGCGGTTTCCGCGCGACTGTTGCCGTACGGGCTCATCACAATCTGCAGATCACGCCGTCATTTACCAGCGAGCATCAAACGCCGGCCGACAATACCACCAATTATAGTTTCTTCAGCAATGATAAATTCTACCGGATCAACCCGCGCATCGATGAGGGCTATCTCCGCGCGCTCGGCGTTGCCGTACATTACGGAGATGAACCGGTGCCGCTCGATGTTGTTCCGGCAAACTATATCGATCTCAGTGTCGAGCGGTCTTCGCCTGCGCTGGCCTCCAGCAGCTTCGACTACACGCGCTATACCGCCGGGTTGACGTACAGCATGTTCACGTTTGGCCGGAATATGCTGTTCGCTCCGATGTTGCGCGTACGCGTGGAAGCGGGCACCAGCTCGGGTACGTTGCCGCTGCAACGCGCATTTTTTCCCGACACGCGGTTGAGTGCGTATGCTCCCTTCGGCGTATTGCGCGGCGGTATTCCGAAGGAGTTCGCCGGCACAAAATTCGTTGCGGTGCAGGCCGAGCATAATTTTCGCACGCTGCCGTTTCTCCTGCTCGGATTGCCGTTCCTCTATAGAAACGGGATCGAGCTCATCGCTCATGGCGGCGCGGCGCAAACCTGGACCGGTGATTCTTCTTCGTTGGGCGGCTGGTATTATGAGGCAGGTCTCGGCGTGAGCCGCATCCTAGACTTCCTCCGTTTCGATGTTACGTATCGCTTCGCAGAGCCAAAACGATTCTACTTTACGCTTAGCCTTGGGCAGTTGCTGTAGGGGCGTACAATTGTACGCCCCTACCACTCATTCGCATGACCAATTGCCCGTTGCGCTGGATTTGACTATCTTATGGTCACCAACAATGACCTGAGGTGTTCCATGAAATTTCCAAATTCCGTTTTCCCCGCCCTTTTCGCTGCTTTGATGCTAACCGGGCTCTCCTGCAGCAAGGACGGCATTACGAATCCGTATGTATCCCCCGATGGCGGCAGGCCGACGGTGACAGGCTTGTATATTACCGGCCCCGACGGCCCCGATGTTCTTGGAGTTTGGGGCGCCCCTTCAGATGGTTCCGCCTCTGTCGGCGCGATGGCCGTGCCCCGGTTGCCATCGCCATCCGCATCCAGGTTCAAGGCCCGGAAAGTGAACAGCATTGTGCCCGGAGGAACAGTTCCGTCTGAGACCGCGATGCGTTTCCCGTATCCCAATCCCCTTTTCCCCTCGACGAAAGTGCAGATCGATCTTACGGAACAAAGCCCGGTGGAGCTCTGGCTTATTGCCGCGAGAACACCGCAACAGGCGCGTGAAGAAGATGCGGCGAAACACGGTGTGATCGCGCCGGCTCCGGAACAGCCGGCGGTCATATTCAGCGGCACGGTCGCCGCCGGATCGTATCTCTTCGATCTGACGATGGCCGACAGTGCGGGACGCGGTGCGCCTTCCGGGTTCTACCGTATCTATGCGCATCTCGGCAAGAGGATCTATTGGCATGATGTCGGCGTGTTTCGTTCGCCGAATGAAATGCCTCCGGATTTGCGCGCCGCACTCGCGAGTATTACCGTGCCGCGATAAACGGCGGCCCGGCGTGCAAAATCTTAGTCGGTGGCGCTGACCCATTTCCCGGTTTGTAACACCGAGTCGATGAATGTGCCAAGGTGGATCAGCGGTTTGGTGAGGCTGTCGGGATATTCGGTGCAGCCGTAATAATAATTCACCGACTTCGTAACGCCGAAACGCTTGAGCGACAGGTTCAGTCCCGGCAGATCGGTGGCCACGGGTCCGCATGGGACGCCCGCCGCGAACCTGTCCGCAATTGCGTCGAATTTCACCCGGTCAAATTCCTGCACGATGCGCTGAACTATGGCCGGATCGATGTGGACGCTGAGCGTATCCTTTTCCTTGACGTAGCGCTTTCCCATCCACGTCACCGTACCTCCCGCCGAAGCCGATACGGCATACCACGGGCAAAACCCCAAACATGGCTCGCGTTCCATCGAAACAATGACCGACGTGTCGTCCGGCTCGTTGGTGCGGCAGGAGATGATGAATGTGGATACGCATATGCATATATTGAGCAATAGGTAAAAGAGTACGCCCTGGGGATTTCCCCGCTGCTTCCAGTATGCTTTCATCGGACGACCCACCTATTTGTTTGAAGTGATGAATCAATAAACCTGCCAAGCCGTTTCAACTTCGTTGACAGCCGCTCAGGAACGCCGGGACAGTCATCTGTGGAGGTCACCCTAATGACGACATCTCGTCGTTCGAATGTAAGAGAAAGTGCCGGAGCATCAAATACCACGCCTCGACGAGCTTGCGCGAATTCCTCCGCAATCTTCCCAAACTCTGCTCTTCCAAATTCCTCAAAGATGCGTTGTGCTGCTTCTGCTTGGATGTTTGTTCTGATGGTGTCAATTACCTTCACAAATTCCTTCCCAACGTAGAGTACCTCTCCTTCGGATGTAACAGACACCGAGTACACAGGACAGGTTCCAAGACATGCCGTGCGCTCCATCGTGATAGTCCCGAAGATATCGTCGGGTCTTTGGGATGTGCATGAAATTGGGAGAATAACCGAGCCCAATATCGTGAAAAGCAGAGCACACATCGTGACCACTCCATTCTCCATTCTTGCCATACTTTTCATCCGCAACCAGTTAGCTCTTATGTTTGTAGCAGGAAGGCGAATGATCGTTAACCATCCCCACCGCTTGCATGTATGCATAACAGATCGTTGATCCCACGAACTTGAACCCCCGCTTCTTCAGGTCCTTGCTCATCGCGTCGGACTCGGGCGAGGTGGCCTGGACGGGCTTGTTGGGCGGGCGCGGCATCCGCAGCGTCTGTCCGCCGGTAAACTGCCAGATGTACGTGTCGAACGACCCGAATTCCTTCCGCACCTCGAGGTAACATTTCGCGTTCTGAATTGCCGCGGCAATTTTCAGCTTGTTGCGCACGATGCCCGGATCGGCAAGGAGTTGCTTCACCTTCCTCGCGTCGTACTTCGCGATCTTCGCCGCATCGAACTTGTCGAACGCCTTCCGGTAGTTCTCGCGCTTGCGGAGGATGGTGATCCAGCTCAGCCCGGCCTGCGCGCCTTCAAGGATAAGCATCTCGAACAGCCTGCGGTCGTCGTGGAGCGGCACGCCCCACTCGTTGTCGTGATACGCGATGTAGAGCGGGTCGGTTCCGGCCCAATGGCAGCGGGAGAGCATTGTCTGAACTCTGATTTTTGTGATTACAGTGATTGTCGTGATAGACCTAATTTTCCCCCCACGCAGGAGCGTGGGAGGGAGGTGAATCGTTCATGCAGGGATCAGGCGCACTCGTTGACCCGACGATCTTGATGGCGGGTCCGGGTTTATTTCGGGATGAACAACGTGCGCGAGAATTTCCAGACTGTCCACCAGACGCGGTCCCGGGCGGCTAAAATACTGCGAGCCATCAGTGACATATACCCGTCCCGATTGCACTGCCGGTATCGTACCCCAACCCTCAACGGATTGCAGCAACGGAAGGTCTTCCATCGTCCGTTCGATCGTGAAGCCGCAGCAGGAGATAAGAACAACCTCCGGCTGCCAGTCGATAACTTCCTTCCATGCGAGCGTTCGCGATCGCTGCCCTTCCTTCCCCAACCCTTCGACGCCGCCGGCAAGGCGGACGAGCTCCGGATTCCAGTGTCCGCAGGAAAACGGCGGGTCGAGCCATTCGAGCAATGCCGTGCGCGGTCTCGTGTTCGCCTGCGCTGTGCGCGCAACAACGGCTTCCACACGCGACTTCAAACTTGCGATGCACTCTTCCGCCTGCCGTTCGATCTCCGTTGCTGCCGCGACTTGCCGCATCGCATCGAACACTTCCGACAACGTCTCCGGCTCGAGGTTGATCACCCTCGGACTTCCCGGCAGCGTACACGCCGCCGACCGGACCTCGTCCTCCGCAACGGCGCACACGTCGCACAGCGCCTGCGTCACGATGAGATCGGGGCGCAGTTCCTCCAGCGCCGGCATGTCCAGCGTATAGAGCGCCGTTTGGTGACTGAGCCGTTCCCGCACCAGCCGGTCGATCTCCGCGCTCGATGCATCGATGGGAATGAGCGTGCGGGTGACTTTGGGGAGCTGCCGCACAAACGCCGGGTAATCGCACTCGTGCGTTACGCCGACAAGCTGGTCGCCGAGTCCGAGAGCGCAAATGATTTCCGTCGCGCTGGGGAGAAGTGAGACGATCCGCATGGTGTTTATCGAGTGTGACACTGAGGAACGATAAATAACGTAGAGTATTTTCGACACTCCATCAGCCCGTTACCCTGAACTTGTTTCAGGGTCTCGTACAGGCAGATCCCGAAACAGGCCGTCGCGGCGGACGGAATGACAAATCCTTCTTACGCGCAATATAGGAGAAAAAACGGAGAGATGGAAGGGGAGAACACGCCCATAGTTCTTTTCTATCCAAAAGGGAATGTCATTGCGAGCGGGCTCCTGGCAGCCTTCTTATGGCCGCCCTCGCGAAGCGAAGCGGAGTCCCGACGCTTCGGGATGGCAATCCCGATGTTATGCGCGGCACTATTATCCGGTTACTTCTCGCTCCCACCGTCTCAGTGGGAGCGGCAGGTTTTCTTTGGTTAGAAGATCGAAGTGGGGAGCACCCCTCGCGGTCTTTCTGGCCTCGCGGCCGGGACTTCTTGGCTTGACTGTTCAGGTACGGAGACATGGGTAACAGGTGTTCGGAGACATAGGTAACATTTCACGAACGCATTCGTGTAGGGAATGCCAGGTTAATGCGGGCAACATTTTCGTAACAAAAAAATACATCAAAGGTGCCATCGATGGTTGTGGGCCTGAGGGCTACTGGAAAACCCCCGAAGGCCATTCCGATACGGAAAATCTTTTTGCCGAAGGTAATGTCGCCATTTGATTGTACCATGCGGATCATGTCCCCACTGGGGTATTCAATGGCGGGTAAGTGCTCGGGATATTCCCGCCCGCTGGGCCGGTAGCGATCTGCCGGCACCTGCATGGCTAAAGCTTCATGGGGCCGCTCAAAATTGTACACCATGCGCCAGCGGTCAAAGATGTCCTGGCAGTGCTCCATATCGGTGAAGAGCTGCCTACGGAGCACTTCGGCAGCAAAGGTGGCGTGGAAGCGTTCATCTTTGCCGCAGGTTTGCGGGTGACGGATCCGAGCATGACTGACCGGAACAGCCAAGCGCAATAGCCATACTTCCAAGCTGCTGTAATGCTCCACTTGCGTGGGCGAGCCCCACGGCTGGCCGTTATCCGCCAAAAGGCGTTCGGGCAGGCCGTAGGTTCGGAAGATCGTAGTGAGATGCTCGCGCACGGCCTGGTAGGTTTGCCCCGCGCAGGCAAACACGCCAAGGGAAAAGCGCGAATGATCGTCCAATACCGTTAACGGATGACAATAGCGCCTGTGGTCAGCAACCATCGGTAAGGGCGATTTGAAGTCCATCTGCCAGAGGGCGTTGGGCCGTGATGCCTCAAAGCGCTGCCAGGGTGTACGCTGGGCCGAGGCCTCTGGGCTAATGCGCCCGTGGCGATGCAATATGGCGGTGATAGTGGCCGGTGAAGGGGTGTCCTGATACCCTTTCTTTACTAATCCACAGTAAAGTTTGCGCCCGCCCCACGCAGGATGTTCGTCCCGATAGGCGATGACTCGTTGTTCAATCTCCGGTCCGGTCAGCGAAGGGCTGTGATGCGGCCGGCGTGAGTATTCGGCAACAGCTTCGCCTTGCTCCTGATAACGCTTGAGCCATTTGTACCCTGTTTTAGGGCTGATGCCATAGTGGCGACAGAGACGGCGGATATTAGCTCCTTCTTGCAAAGCAAAACGAATGAACTCTTTACGCGAAGACATACAGGTTGATTCCTTCCATGGCATAGCACTGGTTCCTTTCGGCTGTTGCTATACCAACAAAAAAATGTGTTACCTATGTCTCCGAACGTGTGTTACCTATGTCCCTTGTCTGAACACTTGACCCAAGAAGGAAGCAAGAATCCGCCGTGGCGGACACAAGGAATGCTGAGGCCGTTAACGAATTGTCTCACAGAACTATGGCATTTGCGCTAAATTTTACTATCTTGACTTAACTTCAAGAGGTATCATTTACCAGTGCGGTTCTCGAATTAGTGGCATGCAAACTCCCGACGAACTTGATCGAAGCGTCAGACTGACCGCCTTCAATTGGCTGTTGAAACAATGCCAGTTGCATGGCGACGTCATTTCGAGAAACTTGCTTCTCCAAGGATTCGAATTTAGGGGCAAAAATGTTCCCCTGGTAAGTCCGCAGGGCATATTCAAGCCACAGATATTACCCGACATTCCGCTCACCATTACGACTTCCCCCGATAGTCCATATAACGACAGCTTCGATACCGACAATCTGCTCTTGTACAAGTATCGCGGGAAAGACCCTAATCACCGTGACAATGTTGGCCTGCGCAAAGCAATGGAGAACAGCATTCCATTGATTTATCTTCACGGTGTTGTGCCGGGAAAGTATCTTGCCGTCTGGCCGGTCTATATCGTTGGCAATTTCCCCGCAGAACTAACGTTCAAAGTTGCTGCGGACGATCCTTCATTTGTGCAGCCAAATGACACAACTACGATCGCGGTGAATGATCAAACGGCGGCTCCGCGCAGGGCATACATCACTGCGGTTGTTCGGCAGCGATTGCATCAGCGTGGATTTCGTGAGCGTGTTCTCGACGCGTATCGAGAACAATGCGCCTGCTGCCGATTGCACCACGTTGAATTGTTAGATGCGGCGCATATCGTTGCTGATTCGAAGCCTGAAGGTGAGCCAATTGTCAGCAACGGCCTTTCGCTCTGCAAGCTGCATCACGCCGCCTTTGATTCAAATCTTATCGGTATACGCCCAGATTATGTGCTCGAAGTTCGACAGGATGTACTGGAGGAGGAGGATGGGCCAATGCTTCTACACGGACTTAAGGGAATGCACAAACAAAAAATTGTATTGCCACGGAAAGATGTACATCTGCCAGATCGACTCTTGCTCGAGCAACGTTATGAAGAATTTAGGATCGGCGGCTCGAGTTTAACACTGTAGGAGGCTAAAGAAGGGGATAGTACAATGACTCGCAAATTAATTTGCTTGTTGACTTTGTTTCTGACTTGTCGTGTGGCAAAGGCTCAGACAACTAACGATTTCATTTGCGTTGGTGGAATGACTTTCACTGTTTCCGATCTGGTGCGGAGAACCGGATTGCTTCAACCCGAATCATTCGATATCCACTTTTCTGTTAAGGCTGGACGCGCCACAAAAATGACAATTGATGCATCGGATAGCGCACAGTTTAATGTCTTTAGGCGGCTTCTGTTTGAAACAACTACCTTGAACTTCAGCCGGATTACCTTTCTCAAAGATACTACAAACGCGCGCCTCCGCTTGACATACTCAAGTTTTGACACAAAGGGCTTGAGCCAGGATTATGCACAGGTTACATCACGCGATGAGGTCAAGTTGGTCTTCAGGCGCAAGTACTTCGGCTATCCAGATGCCGAGAGTTATCGAGAAGGCCCTCTTCCGGATACCGTTATTCTTCACGAAACGATCTTTACACAAGATAGTATCGTTGCTCCGACAAATATCCTGATCGAGAAGTTCTTCGGATATAAGCTGGATTCCACGGTAATCCGGGTGAACAACAATCCACTGCTCACCTCAAAAATATACGATGTTGCGAGCAGATATGATAAACTGAGCTTTCTTGGGAAGGAAGATCCAAAACCGCATTGGTACTTCATTCGGTTCAAACTTGGAAGGCATTTTCCGGATTGCACTGACACAATTCTGGAATACTGAGGAAATCTCTTCCGGAGTATGTGGCGATACACCGTGACAATGTTGGCCTGCGCAAAGCAATGGAGAACAGCATTCCGTTGATTTATCTTCACGGTGTTGTGCCGGGAAAGTATCTTGCGGTCTGGCCGGTCTATATCGTTGGCAATTTCCCCGCAGAACTAACGTTCAAGGTTGCTGCAGACGATCCTTTATTTGTGCAGCCAGATGATACAAAGACGATTGCGGTGAATGATCAAACCGCCGCTCCGCGCAGAGCATACATCACCGCAGTGGTCCGACAACGATTGCATCAGCGCGGATTTCGTGAGCGCGTTCTCGACGCATATAGGGAGCAATGCGCTTGCTGTCGATTGAGGCACGTTGAGCTGCTTGATGCGGCACATATTGTTGCAGACTCAAAACCCGAAGGTGAGCCGATTATAAGCAACGGCCTATCGCTTTGCAAGCTAGATCATGCGGCCTTCGATTCCAATTTAATTGGTATTCGTCCAGATTATACTTTGGTAGTAAGGAAAGGTGTCTTGGATGAAGAGGACGGGCCGATGTTATTGCACGGCTTGATAGGTATGCACAAGCAGAAGATTGTGCTGCCCCGCAAAGAGATAAACCTGCCAGATCGACTCTTGCTAGAGCAACGTTACGAAGAATTTACGATGGGTAGCTCCAGTTTATCATTTTAGACGGTTAATGAGAGGAACAATAAGATGATGCGAAACCTGATTATCATTGGGGCTCTTTTGTTGATCTGTAGCGAGGCGGGGGCTCAAACCAGGAATGACTTCATTTGTGTTGGAGGGAAAACCTTTACGATCCCATCTATTTGGCGAAGATCATGTTCCGATGCTGTGTCTTCGTTTGATATGCGATACTCCGTGAAACGGGGAAAGGCCATACTTTTAAGTATCACGGCAATCGACAGCAATACGATTTGCGGGCTGCCTTTCTTGATGGAAGAGACAAGATTGAATTTCTCTCGTATTACCTTCCTTAAAGACACTGCAGATGCCCACCTTCGAATGACATATTCAATGTTGCCATCGGCAGATGTGAGCACGGACTTCGCTCAGTTTATCTCTCCCAATGAAATTCACCTCACATTTCGTATTATGACAACAATCTTGCGAGACGGCAGTGGTAGAGTCACCGGAGATTCAGTCACTTTATATGAGAGCCTTGTTACTCAGGATAGTATTGCTTCGGGTGCAAATATTCTGGTTGAGAAATTCTTTGATCGTGGCAAGGATTCTGCCATAATTCGAGTCAACAACCACCCATGGTTGAAGGATGAAATTTACGAAGCTGCACGGTTTTATACACAGCAATATTTTCAGGATGATAACTCACATGGAAAATGGTTCTTCATCCAATTCACGCCATATCACCATTTTCCAGAATGCAACGATGCGATGATACATTACTGATCGTTCCCATTTTTGGGCCTACCAACCTCTTAATCAGGCGCACTTGCCCGGCTATCATTCGAGACGGGTCCCGGTTCAATCACACTTTTTTCGTATATTACCCTAATACCCATCCATTTTTCACCCTTTTTGTACAGATTTCGGTAATCAATGAACCGCCCGGTGCCTCAAGCTATAATTGAAGCTGCGTTTCACCCGACGCGAAAAGCGCGGGACTTGTATCATATCGAAGACCGCCTCTTCACGCTGCGCGGATCGGTGTTTATCGGCTCCATGCGCGATGCCCAGGCGCTTGCCATCCGCATCAACGACCTTCGCAAGAGCACCGGTGCAAAACCCATCGGCGCGGCGGAGCTCTATGCCGCCGGCATCCTGCACGAAGTCTATCATTACATCTTCGACGAGTATCGCCGCACGGCCAACCCCACCGCGTTCGCCAAGTGCGAGTTCGAGCTGCGCAAGGCGCTCGATAACGATGCAGTCGAGCAGTTCCTCGAAACATTCGTCGATATCTTCCCGCCGGTCTCCGTGTACAGGGGCGAGCAAACTCCCCGGCAGTATCTCCAAGACCGCAACGCACCGGTTGTACACTCGCACGAAGCCCTTGAAGAGCTGATTCTTGTCTGGATCGAAAACCGCAACCCCGCGCTCAAGCCGTTCGGCGAAATCATCGGCGATGGCGATCTGAAGAACACGCAGCAGTACGCCCCGGCCGTCACCAGCATCGATGCGTTCTTCGATACGCAGCCGCCGCTTCCCGGCGAAAAGCTCCCGCTCATCAAAATGTTCCTCCAGCCGATTTTGCAATCGCCGGAATCGCTGATGGGGCAGCTCGAATACATCCGCATTAACTGGGAACGGTATCTCGCCAACACGCCGATCTTCCGCTCGCTGCTTTCCGCCCAGGACTTTATCCGCGAAGAGGGGAAATATTTCGCCATGATGGCCGATGCCGACGCCGACCGCGCGCGGCAAATGCAGGTGAAAAATCCCGATTTTTGGGGCGCCGGCGATAAGGAATCGCACGTGTTCACCATGCACGGCACCGGGTATGAGTTCGAGCCCGAGCGCTTTTCGCACGATCTCAACTGGATGCCCCGGCTGGTGCTCATCGCCAAAACCACCTACGTATGGCTCGATCAGCTCAGCAAGAAATACGGGCGCGATATTTACCGCCTCGATCAAATCCCCGACGAAGAACTGGACATCCTCGCCCATCGCGGCTTCACCGGCTTGTGGCTCATCGGCATCTGGGCGCGGTCGGAAGCGTCGCGGCGCATCAAGCACCTGCACGGCAATATCGACGCGGTGGCCTCCGCCTACTCGCTCTATGATTATTCGATCGCGTACGATCTCGGCGGCGATGAGGCATATGCCAACCTGCGGGACCGGGCGGCGATGCGCGGCATCAAGCTTGCCAGCGACATGGTGCCGAACCACATGGGGATGGATTCGCAATGGATGATCCAGCATCCCGAATGGTTCATTCAATCGGACTGGTCGCCGTTTCCCAATTACCGTTTCGACGGCCCCGATCTTTCGAGCGACGACCGCGTCGGCATCTTTATCGAAGACGGCTATTGGCGCAAGAGCGATGCGGCTGTGGTGTTCAAGCGGCTCGATCGGTGGACCGGCAACGTCCGCTACGTCTACCACGGCAATGACGGCACGAACATGGCGTGGAACGATACCGCGCAGTTGGATTTCACCCGCGCCGACGTTCGCGAGGCGGTGATTCAAACCATTCTCCACGTCGCGCGCCAATTCCCCATCATCCGTTTCGATGCCGCGATGATCCTGGCGAAAAAAAGTTTCCAGCGGCTGTGGTTCCCCCTGCCGGGACAAGGAGGAGCGATCCCGTCGCGCGCGCAATACTCGATGACGAAGGAGCAGTTCGACGCGATGATTCCGACCGAGTTTTGGCGCGAGGTGGTGGACCGCGTGCAGCGCGAGGTGCCCGATACGCTCCTGCTTGCCGAAGCGTTCTGGATGATGGAAGGATATTTCGTGCGCACGCTGGGCATGCACCGCGTCTATAATAGCGCGTTCATGAACATGCTCAAAAAAGAGGAGAACGCCAATTACCGCACTACCATCAAGAATACGCTTGAATACAATCCGCAGATTCTGAAGCGGTTCGTCAACTTCATGAACAACCCCGACGAGGAAACCGCGGTGGCGCAGTTCGGCAAGGACGATAAGTATTTCGGCGTGTGCATCCTCATGAGCACCATGCCCGGCCTGCCGATGTTCGGCCACGGGCAGGTGGAAGGATTTACGGAAAAGTACGGCATGGAATACCGCCGCGCATATTATAACGAAACCCCGGACGAGCATTTGGTGCACCGGCACGAGCGCGAGATTTTTCCCATCCTGAAGAAGCGCTATCTCTTCAGCGACGTGGAGCAGTTCCACCTCTACGATCTCGTGCAAAATGACGGATACGTAAACGAGGATGTATTTGCCTACAGCAACCGTTTCGGCGATGAGCGCGGGCTGGTGATTTATAATAACCGCTTCTCGCATGCGCAGGGAAGATTGCGGCATTCGGTGCCGTATCTTCATGAAGGAAATATGATCCGCAAAACATTTGCCGAAGGCCTGGGCCTCGGCGGCGATTGGGCAACGTTCACCATCTTCCGCGATGCAATTACCGGGCTGGAATATATCCACCGCAACCGCTCGCTGATGGATGACGGGCTCTTCGTGGAGTTGCAGGCGTTTAAGTATCATGTCTTCCTCGATTTCCGCGAGGTGCAGCCGACGTGGAACAGGCCGTATGACCGGCTCGAACGCATGCTCGGCGGCCGCGGCGTGCCGTCGATTGAAGATGAGCTTGCCGATCTGCATCTTGAGCCGATCCACAATGCGTTCCGCGAGCTGGTCGACCCCGACCATTTGCGCGAGCTGATGGTGATCGCCAAAGAGGACAAGCCGGGAGCCGCGCAGGTAATGATGGCGGAGTTCCGCGAGAAGATGAGCGCGCTGACCGGCGCCGTGCACTCGGTGGAAAATTCCGGCGGCGTTACCACGGGGGTTGTCGAAGACGTGATGGACGAGCTTGCATCGCTGGCGGGACTTTCATCCGCGGTGAGCGAAAAGGCCTACGGCGAACCGGATTGGCAGGAATTATTGCGCCGCATGATCCCCGCAAACGGCGATGGGCGCGGTTACCGTGCCGACATGGAAGGCTGGCGCGTGCTGCTGGTGTGGCTGATCGGCCACCGGCTGCATGCCCTGGTGCCGGGGCATCAGCAAATGAAACGGAACATCGTTCGCGATTGGCGGCTGGAAAAATTGATCGCGCATTCGTTCACGCACCTCGGTCTCGATAACGCGCGCGCGTGGCACGACGCCGGGTTGGTCCGTCTGCTGATCGATCCTGCTATCGATGAACGCATCCGCAGCGAGGCGACAATCCTGGACAATCTCGATCGTTGGATATTGCACGAGCCGGTGCGCTGGTTTATCGGTGCGAACCGCTACCACGGCGTGGAATATTTCAACAAGGAGAAATTCACCGAGTTCGTCGACTGGGTGTTCGTGTTGCGCACGCTGAACGCCATTACACTCGCCGCCAAATCCCCGGAGACGGACGCCGATGAGGCGCTCGCTCTTGCCATGACCGGCGATTGGGAGGATTCCCGCCTCGCCCTTGCCCGCGCCGAAGAAGCCGGCTACGTGGTCGAAAATTTCATCACCCTGAACGCGCCGGTCAAAACAGCGATTGCCCCGCCTCCCGTTGCCGCCCCCGCCGCGCGTGTCTCTTCCGCGAAGAAAGAGCCGGTGAAGGCCAGCAAGAAGACGCCCGCCAGGAGAACGGCAACAGCGGCGAAGAAAGTGGCGGACAAAAAAGCAAAACCGGCGAACGAGAAGAAGCGGTTGTAATTTCTACCCCCTCGTCCCGTCCCGCTTCCCGGCCATGTTCGCTCCCATGCTGGCGATTGCCCAGCACGCGCGTACCATGTGGAGAGTCAAGATTGCTTCGTCGCTTCGCTCCTCGCAATGACAATGCTTTGGGTGAGTGATAAACCAAGTGAACGTTAAATGCACAATGTCATTGCGAGGCGCATCCTTCTTCTGGATGCAACGAAGCAATCTTGACTTAGAAGAGAGAGCAATCGGTAAAATGATTTTCGATGGATGACCAGACATTATTACGTGTACATCATGACCAACGTAAAAAACACCGTTTTGTATCCCGGTGTTACGAATGACCTGGCCGTACGAGCATATCAACACCGAAATCGCGTTAGCGATGGGTTCACCAAGACGTATCACGCAACAAAACTGGTTTGGTTCGAGGTCTTTGATGATGTTCGCGTCGCGATTGCGTATGAGAAGAAAATCAAAGGCGGCTCACGAGCCAAGAAAATTGCACTTATAGAAAACATGAATCCGACGTGGAAGGATCTCTATGACAGTGTGTTTTGAAATTCACTCTAAAGGTCTGTCATTGCGAGGAGCGAAGCGACGAAGCAATCTTGACACTCGAGCTCGCACACGTTAAGAGAACACTGTCATTGCGAGAAATCCCGCTCGCTCTGCTCTTTGAGCAGGATGACGAAGCAGTCTTGACACTCGTCAGTGTAGAATTTCTGATTTAGCCCTAATAGAGAATAAGAACCGACTATTCATCCATGAAACTTGAACGCAGTGCAGGCATTTTACTCCATCCTACATCCCTCCCTGGCCGGTACGGCATCGGCGATTTAGGCGCGGAAGCGTACAATTTCGTCAACTTTCTTGAGGCGTCTGGTCAAACCGTGTGGCAGGTGTTGCCGCTTGGCCCCACCGGCTACGGCGACTCCCCCTATCAGTGTTTTTCGGCATTCGCCGGCAATCCCTACTTAATAAGCCCTGACGCGCTTGTTGAAGAGGGTCTCATCGCAAAAGTCTGGCTGGATAGGGCTCCCCAATTCAGTCAGGACGAGGTGCAATTCGGCGAAGTGATTAATTTCAAAATCGAATTGCTGAAGAAAGCGTACGTCGCATTTCTCGCGAACGGCTTGCCGGCGCTCCATGCGGAGCATGACCGGTTCGTTCACGATGAAAAAGAATGGCTGGATGATTTCGCGCTCTTCATGTCGTTGAAAGACGCACACGATGGCCGCAGTTGGAACCAATGGGAACCCGCCATCAAGGCGCGTGCTCCTGAGGCGATGGCCAGGTGGACAAAAGACCTCGCGCACGAAATCGGCTTCTACAAGTTTTCGCAATTCCTGTTTTTCCGCCAGTGGAGCGCGTTGAAGAGATACGCCAACGGCATGAGGATCAGCATCGTGGGCGATCTGCCAATCTTTATCGCCTTCGACAGCGCCGACGCGTGGGCGCACAAAAACCTCTTTACCATCGGGGAAGATGGCACCCCGCTCACCGTGGCCGGCGTGCCGCCGGATTATTTCAGCACGACGGGGCAGCTCTGGGGCAATCCCCTCTACCGCTGGAAGGAAATGGAGAAAGACGATTTCCTCTGGTGGCGAAAGCGCATCAGCAAGACGCTTGAACTCGTCGACATTATCCGCGTCGATCATTTCCGCGGCTTCGATGCATACTGGGAAATTCCCGGCGACGCTGAAACGGCAGTGACCGGCCGGTGGGTGAAAGCGCCCGGCAGGAAGTTCTTCACCACCATCCGCAAATTCCTCGGCGATCTGCCCATCCTTGCCGAAGACCTCGGCGTGATTACGAAAAGCGTCCGCGAGCTGCGCGATGAGTTTAACCTGCCCGGCATGAAGATACTCCAGTTTGCGTTCGGCACCGGCATGGAGCGCCGCTTCCTGCCGCACAATCACATTGAAAACTGTGTCGTCTATACCGGCTCGCACGATAACGATACCACGCGCGGCTACTTCGAAAAAGCCGAGCTCGAAACCAACAACGATATCTACCGTTTCGCGCAGGAATATCTGAATTACTATGGTGACGACATTCGCGGTGCGTTAATCAAAACGGCGTATGCCTCCGTCGCCAAGATGGTCGTGATTCCGATGCAGGACGTGCTCAACCTCAACTCGGAAGCGCGCATGAATTTCCCCGGCAAGCTCGGCGGAAACTGGTGCTGGCGATTCCAGTGGGGACAGGTCGAACCGCGCCTCGCCGCGCAATACAAACGTATGACCGAGTTGTACGAGCGCCCCCCAAAGCCGGAGAAGGAAAAAGAGATTGAAGAAGAGGAATAGTCCTGCCATGACGTTTCTACTGCCGGGAAAAGGCCGGGTGCTTTCGACCATCATCCTCACGTGTCTCCCGTGCTGGTTCTTTGCCTATCTTGCGACCCATGTATTCATGGACTACGCGTTCGGATTATTCATTTGGCTGCCCATCGTCCTCGGTGCTTCATCGACGTTGATGTTGGGCTACAAGAACCCCGTCCCGGCATCGGATCTGCGCCGGACAGCATTCCTGACACTCGGCGTGTTTTGCCTGGGGATGTTGACATTCGCCTTCGAGGGGATGGTGTGTATCGCAATGGCCCTGCCGATCGGTTTTCTCTTCACATGGGTCGGCTTTTGGATCGGCAACACGCTATTGACCTCCCGCGCCGCCAGCAACACTCCGGTTGCGATGCTGCTGCTGTTCCTGTCCGTTCCTCTTTTCATGGGATTTGAGTACGAAGTGCGCGATGCTCCCACACTCCGGTCGGTGGTAACTTCCGTCGAAATCGCCGCCCCGCCGGAAACGGTATGGAACAACGTTGTCGAGTTCCCTGCGCTGCCCGCGCCGACAGAAATAGTATTCAAGACCGGAATCGCCTACCCGATGAGTGCGACGATCGATGGTCACGGAGCAGGGGCGGTGCGGCATTGCAATTTCTCCACCGGATCGTTCGTCGAGCCGATTACCGTCTGGCAGGAGCCGAACATCCTTCGATTCGATGTTCAGGATCAACCGGAGCCGATGACGGAGGTTAGTCCATATGACATCCAGCCAAACCACCTTCACGGGTTTTGGGTATCCAGGCAGGGACAATTTCTCATCACGCCAATGGCGAATGGGCACACCTTGCTCGAAGGTACGACATGGTATGTGAACAAAATTCAACCTTCGGCATATTGGACGCTCTGGAGCGACTACGTAGTGCACGCAATTCATTCGCGAGTTCTCAATCATATTAAAATGCTTTGCGAAAGAAATAAGTAGCCCAAGTCCTCCGCGGGTCAGATGCTGCTGCCATTGCCCGGGCCATAGTCCGAAATCGTAACAGTGGTTTTTCTCCCCCTCATTCCGTACCTTATACTTTTCCGTCGGTCGTAATAGAGAGAGTTGGGGCGCCGTAACCGGCAAAATCGGACAATTTAGTGCAATTTTCACGGGTGCCTCAACGGTATGAAAGAACGGTATATAAAATGGTATACGCGGCACCTCAGCCGTGATTTCGAGATGTTGGTGTTCGGCCACGCCGGATTTCCCCTCATCCTGTTCCCCACATCGCGCGGACGGTATTTCCAGAACAAGGACTTCGGGCTCGTCGAATCCACCCGGAATCTCATCGATACCGGTCGTCTCAAAGTGTACTGTCCGGATAGCGTCGATGAACTGAGCTGGTACAATTACAGCATCCATCCTGCCGACCGCATCCGTACGCATATGGGATACGAAAACGTGATCGTGCGCGATGTGATGGAGCTGGCGATGCGCGAAACCGGAAGCAAGAAAGTTGCCGCGGCGGGCTGCAGCTTCGGCGCGTACCATGCTGCCAATCTTGCGTTCCGTCATCCCGATGTGGTCTCGAACCTCATCACCATGGGCGGCGCGTTCGATATCAAGCAATTCATCATGGGCTATTACGACGACAACGCCTACTTCAACAATCCGCCGGATTATCTGCCGGGATTAAGCGACCCTTGGTTTCTGGAGCGGATCAGGACCATGGGGATCATCCTCGGCAGCGGCGACCACGATATGTGTCTGCCGGAAAATACCCGGCTCTCGCAGATTCTTTCGGCGAAGGGCATCGAACACTGGCTCGATGTCCGTCCCGGCGCAAATCACGATTGGCCATGTTGGAACAGTGTGTTTCCAACGTATGTTTCACAAATTCCCGAGGTGCGGTAACAATGAAAAAAATTGGCGTTCTCTTCGGCCAGGAAAATACCTTTCCGCAGGCCTTTGTCGATTGCATTAACGGTCAAAAGATCCGCGATATTACCGCCGAGTGGGTGCGGGTTGATACGGTGATCCAGGGCGAGTCGCTTGGTTATAACGTGATTATCGACCGCATTTCGCAGGACGTTCCGTTTTATCGCAGCCTCCTCAAAAACGAAGCGCTTGCCGGCGCGGCTGTGCTTAACAATCCCTTCTGGTGGTCGGCCGATGAAAAGTTTTTCAACAACGCCCTTGCCGTAAAGCTCGGCGTTGCGGTCCCGAAGACCGTTCTCCTTCCCTCCAAGCATCTTCCCCCCGATACCAACGAGCGTTCGATGCGCAACCTCGCGTATCCTCTCGATTGGGATGGGATCTTCAAGTACGTCGGTTTCCCGGCATTCTTTAAGCCGTACTCCGGCGGCGGATGGAAAAGCGTCTACCGCGTAACATCGCCCGAGGAGTTTTTCTCTGCGTACGATCAAACCGGACAAACGGTCATGATGTTGCAGGAAGAGATCGTCTTCAACGAATATTTCCGCTGCTATTGTCTCGATGGATGCAATGTCCGCATCATGCAGTACGATCCGCGGCAGCCGCATCATCTTCGCTATGTGCACGACGCAAAACCGGCGGCGAAAGCGCTTCTCCAAAAAGTGGAGAAAGATGTTCTCGCGCTCAATCAGTGGCTCGGTTACGATTTCAACACCGTCGAGATGGCGGTGCGCGACGGCGTGCCGTATGCAATCGATTTTTGCAATCCTGCTCCCGATGCCGACGTACACTCGGTGGGAGAGGAGAACTTCTCCTGGGTGGTCGAAACTGCCGCAGCAATGGCAATCCGTAAAGCCAAAACATGGCGCGCGGGAAAAGACAATCTCACCTGGGGAAAATTTATCGCCACAGCAGCCGGGACGCAGGACTAAGGAGGCCGTCATGGCATTCGATACGCAATTTACTCTCGGCATTGAAGAAGAATTCCAGATTATCGATCCGGAAACGCGCAACCTCCGTTCGCACGTTCAGGAAATTCTGGAAGAGGGAAAAGTTCTCCTGCTCGAACGCTACCTCAAACCCGAGATGCATCAGTCTGTCGTCGAAATGGGCACGAACGTGTGCGTGAACATCCAGGAAGCGCGTCGTGAGGTCACGCACCTGCGCGGCAAGCTTGCCGGCCTTGCAAAGAAAAATGGCCTCTGCATCGCCGCCGCCGGCACGCATCCGTTTGCGCACTGGAAGGATCAAAAGATCACGGAACATCCACGGTACGTGGCAATCATCGAAGATATGCAGCAGGTCGCGCGCGCCAACCTCATCTTCGGTCTCCACGTCCATGTCGGCATGGAAAGCCGCGAAACGGCGCTGAAGATTATGAATACCGCGCGGTATTTCCTGCCGCACATTTTCGCTCTTTCGACCAATTCGCCGTTCTGGAACGGGGAGGACACGGGGTTCCGCTCGTACCGCATTAAAATTTTCGAACGCTTCCCCCGCACCGGCATTCCGGAATTCTTCAACAGCATTGAAGAGTACGATAATTACGTCAACCTGTTGATCAAGACCAATTGCATCGATGACGCGAAGAAAATTTGGTGGGACCTCCGGCTTCACCCCCATTTCAACACGCTGGAGTTCCGCATCTGCGATATCCCCATGCGCGTCGATGAAACTATCGCCCTCGCCGCGCTGATACAGGCGCTCGTCGCCAAATTGCACCGCCTCCTGAAATCCAATCTCGGTTTCCGCGAGTACCGGCGCTTGCTCCTTAATGAAAACCGGTGGCGCGCCGGCCGCTACGGTATTTCCGGCAAGCTCATCGATTTTGGCAAGGAAGAGGAAGTCGACACCAAATTGCTCATTAACGAGTTTCTTGAATTCGTGGATGACGTTGTCGATGATCTCGGCAGCCGCAATGAGATCAACTATATCAAAACGATACTTGAGAACGGCACCGGCGCCGACCGGCAGCTTGCCGTATATAACCGCACCAAGAACCTGAACGACGTCGTCGACTTTATCGTCAAAGAAACCCACCTTGGTTTGGAGGTAAGCAACTAACCTGCGAACTTGATTCTGAGCTCCTCCCCTCTCGTTTACGAGAGGGGCCTGGGGGTAAGTTCTCTATTACAAGCCCATCATGTCCTCATTCGACCAAATCCAGATTGATCCCGAGCTCGTCCCGGGCGCAGAAAACGCCATTGCCGTCTGCCTCCGCCTTGCTCCATCCGAACGCATCACCATCATCACCGACCGCGAGTCCATGGAGATCTGCGCGGCGCTGTTACAGCAGGTGCGCCGGGTCGGCTCGCCCCACAGTGTCGTTGTGCTGGAGGATTTTGCTCCCCGGCCGCTTCAGGAAATGCCCGCGCCCATTCTCGAAGATCTGGCCCGTTCGCAGGTGAGCATCTTTTGCGCTGTGGCTCAGACAGGCGAGCTGCGATCTCGCATCCAGATGACCGCGGTCGTCAACGAGAAGAAAATTCGTCATGGTCACATGGTGAATATCTCGAAGCAAATCATGTGCGAAGGCATGCGCGCCGATTACCGCGCCATCGACGATTTGAGCAGCCGCCTTATCGATAAAGCCCGCCGCACTCGCCGCATCCGCGCGACTTCGAAAGGCGGATCGGATCTCGTTGCCGATTTCTCACCGAACCTCCGCTGGCTGAAGACGAGCGGCATCATTACGACGGATAAGTGGGGCAATCTCCCGGGCGGCGAAATCTTCACCGCGCCGCTCGCCGTAAACGGCTTGATGGTGGTGGATGGCGTCGTTGGCGATTACCTCTGTCAGAAATATGGCGATCTCAAGAAGTCTCCGCTCCGTATCACGATCAAAGACAGCCGCGCCACCGTTCTAGAGTCGGAAAACCAGGAGCTTGTCAATGATATGCGCGCTTACCTCGCAACCGACCAAAACAGTAACCGCACCGGCGAATTCGCCATCGGCACCAACATCGGACTCAAGCGCTTGATCGGCAACATCCTCCAGGATGAAAAATTCCCCGGCCTCCACATCGCCTTCGGCCATCCTTACGCCGAACATACGGGCGCCGACTGGACCTCCACCACCCACATCGATTGCGTCGGCCGCGACTTCAGCATCTGGATGGACAACGACCAGGTGATGGACAACGGCACCTTCCTCCTATAATCAGGTTGTTTCCGGCTCGCGTGCTATTCCCACACCCTCTGGCTCCCGCCAAAGACACTGGGAATCAGATTGGCAGCTCGAAAATAAGTTGATTGGAGATGAACCCGCCTGAGCAAACAGAGGTTCCACTGGTGCATCGGGGTCTCATCAGGCGCATCCCGGTTCTTGTTTGAGACGCCGGGATTTGCTATAATGGATATGCTTTGTATTCGCAGACATAAAAGAATATGATTCCCGCATATCGAAAAAAATATAACAGCGAATTCGATCAGGAAAAATACAGCGCATTTATCTTTGAGCTCTACAGCGCGCAAGCCTACCCGGTCGATTTCCGCGTTTCCGAAACTCCCCTTTTTCTCTCTGACGATCTTGCCGGACGGCTCCAAAAAGCCTCATCGGAAATCATCGCCGCCATCCGCCAGCCCGACTACTGGAAGCAATCCGTCCAGGCAATCCCGAGCACGTTCCGCGTTCCCGGCGAAGATGCGCACCCCCTGTTCCTCCAGGTCGATTTTGCCATCTGCAGGGACGAAGCGGGCAATTTCGTCCCCAAGCTTATCGAATTGCAGGGATTCCCGTCTCTGTATTGCTTCGAAATCTTTCTTGATGATACGTGGCGGAAGCATTTCAGCATCCCTGAAGGTCTTTCGCCGTACTTCAACGGCCTGAACCGGGAAAGTTATCTTGCAATGCTCCGCCGGCTGATTATCGGTGATGCTAATCCGGAAAATGTTATCCTCCTCGAGATCGATCCTGACAAGCAGAAAACCCGGATTGATTTCGCATGCACCGAGACATATCTGGGCATACCCACGGTGAACCTGACGGATTTGATCGTTCGCAGAAAGAATGTCTATTATATGCGCGACGAGACCGAGGTCCCGGTGCATCGCATTTATAATAGAGTCATCTTCGACGAGCTTATCCGCAAAAAAGTGGTCGCAGCGTTCGATTTTCGACAGGAGTATCGCGTTGCGTGGGCCGGTCATCCGCAATGGTTTTATCGTATCAGCAAATATACGCTGCCGTTCATAAAGCACGAGGCGTGCCCACCGACATTCTTCCTCGACCAGCTTGATCGGTATCCGGACGATCTGCATAATTATGTCCTGAAGCCTCTCTACTCGTTTGCGGGCAACGGCGTTGAAATCGACGTGACAAAGCCCATGCTGGATGCCATTACCGACAAAGCCGGTTATCTTCTCCAGCGCAAGGTCGAATATGCGCCGCTGATCCAAACACCCGATGGCGCCTCGCGCGTCGAAATCCGCCTGATGTACCTCTGGGATAAAGAGCCGCTCCTGGTGAATAATCTCGTCCGCATGAGCAAGGGGCCCATGATGGGCGTAAGCTATAATAGAGATAAAACATGGGTCGGTTCAAGCCTCGCATATCATCCCTGACCTGCGTCCGCGCGCAAACATTCATTCCGTTCCCGCCACAACGTACCATTCCGAAAACGTCTCACTATGTATTGGAACTTTCCGTATGAAGATTCTCTCATGGATACTCGTTGTTGTCGCCGTAGTGACGGCAGGTGCGGGAGGTAACATGAGCATGGCACAGGGCACGCCATTGTTGTCGCGTCAAGAAGCCTCGCTTTCTTCGAAGAAGGAGCTTGGATGTATCGTCAAAAATGGCAAGACAACATTCCGGCTATTCGCACCGCGAGCGAGCAGTGTGGATCTCGTGATGTTCAACCGTCACGATGATACGTCCGGAACTGAACATGCCATGAAACGCGATAAGGACGGAGTCTGGGAATTCACGTTGAACGAAGTCCCGTACGGTAAATACTACGGCTACCGCGTGGATGGGCCGAGGCGGCAGGCGGAAATGTTCAACCCAGGCATCGTTATTGCCGACCCCTATTCCAAAGCGGTGGTGACAAAGAATAATTATCACCAGCCCGCCAAGTCTTTGATCCTCGATCTTTCGTATGATTGGGAGGGCGATACCTTTGCTATTCCAAAGGATCACAACCGTCTGACCATCTACGAAGGCCATGTCCGCGATCTTACGATGCACACGTCATCCGGAATCGAAGCGCGCGGAACGTACAAGGGCATCGCGGAAAAGGGCAAAACCGGCGGACTCTCGTACTTAAAAGATCTTGGCGTAAACGCGCTGGAGCTTCTCCCGATTCATAAGTTTGGCGTTATTGAGCTGCCGTACCGCGATAGCAGCGTGGGTGCCTACGGGTACCCGACGAATACCTGGAATCCCTACGAGCGCAATCATTGGGGATACATGACCAGCTACTTCTTCGCGCCCGAAAATTATTATGCGACGGACGGCACAATCGAGCGCGAACACTACAACGGTGTGGATGGCCGGGCCGTCAATGAGCTCAAGGATATGGTGAAAGCGCTCCACAAGGAGGGCGTTGCCGTGCTGCTCGATGTGGTGTTCAACCACGTCTCACAATACGATTTCAACCCGTACAAATTTATCGACAAGTTGTATTACTTCCGCTGCGATAGCGCGGGAAGATTCATCGAAACCTCCGGCTGCGGGAACGACTTTGCCACCGAACGTCCCATGGCGCGCCGAATGATCGTCGATGCGGTAAGCTATTGGATGAAGGAATACCACATCGATGGATTCCGTTTCGATCTTGCCGCGATGATCGATTGGGAAACATGCAAGGAAATTACCAGGGCAGCGAAGAAAATCAATCCCAACGTGATTCTCATCGCCGAACCCTGGGGGGGCGGCAAGTACGAGATTGCCCACTTCAGCGACATCGGCTGGGCGTCGTGGAACGACCAGATCCGCAATGGCGTGAAAGGCCAAAATCCGAATGATGGCTTGGGATTCATTTTCGGCAGATTTCAGGGCGGCAACTCGCGCAGATCCATTATGAGCTTTGTCAACGGAACGTTGCGCGAGGATGGCGGCCTCTACGTAAAAAAAGAACACAGCATCAATTATCTCGAATCGCACGATGATAACACGATGGGTGATTTCATCCGGCTTGCCATTGGTGCCGCGCATGAAAACCAGCGTGTGGCCGATGTGCAGAAGAATGCGGAGCTCTCGCCGAGTCAGCTCTCGCTCAACAAGCTTGGCGCATTGTTCCTCTGTACCTCTCGCGGACCGCTCATGATCGGCGAGGGACAAGAGTACGCGCGCAGCAAGGTCATTGCACCGACGTCGGTGCCCGATTCCGGCGTGGGCATGATCGATCGCAACAGCTACAACAAGGACAATGAGACGAATTACCTGAATTTCAATCACCGGAACATGAACCGTCCGCTGTACGATTATTACAAAGGTTTGTTCGCCTTGCGGGCCAAGTATCCGGCCTTTGGCAGTGCGTCGAAAGGGGACGTGAAGTTCTTCCCGCCGCAAGATACGTTTTTCGTCGCCTATCGCCTGCAGAACAAGCCGAAAAGCGGAAAAGCAAAAGAGTTTATCGTGCTGCTGAACGGCAACCCTTCGCACCCGCAGGTAATGACGTTGCCGAAAGGCAAGTGGACCATCCTGGCAAATGCCGAAACTGTTGATCCCACGGGTTCTCTTGGCGTTGCCGGCGCATCCGTAACCGTTCCCTCGACATCCGGAATGGTTCTTGTTCGTTAAGAAATATGTTGGCGCACAGATGATCCGCCCCTAAAGATGGGCGGGCACAATAGATCTATTAGGATACTACCATGACAGAGTTGGAATTTTTCGGGGCAGCCCAAACCGTTACCGGATCCATGCACATCGTGCACATCAACGGCAAAACGGTGCTCCTTGATTGCGGCATGTTCCAGGGCAAACGCTCGGAATCCAACGAGCGCAACCGCACCTTCCCGTTCGATCCGGCGTCCATCGATGCGATCGTGCTTTCCCATGCGCACATCGATCACAGCGGCAAGTTGCCGGCTATTGTTCGCCAGGGATTCCACGGCACAATATATTGCACGCCTGCCACACTCGATCTTTGCGCGATCATGCTCGCCGATAGCGGACATATCCAGGAAAAAGACGCCGAGTACCTCAACAAGAAACTGCTTCGGCAAAACCAGCCGCCTATCGCGCCGTTGTATACCGCGCAGGATGCCGTCGCCGCGATGAAACACTTTTCCCCGGTTCCGTACGGCAAGGAGTTCGATGTCGTGCCCGGTATGACCGCGCAGTACTTTGATGCAGGCCATATCCTCGGCTCCGCTTCCGTCAAGGTTCAACTGCAATCGAACGGCTCATCACGCGTACTCGGTTTTACCGGCGATATCGGTCGTTGGGATACCCCGCTCATGAACGATCCTCAACCGATGGGCGATGTCGACCTGCTGATCAGCGAAAGCACGTATGGAGGAAAAGTGAATGACCCTCCCGGCGATATGGAAGCGCTGCTGGCTGCCGATCTGAAAAAGACCATCGACCGCGGCGGCAAGATCATCGTGCCGGCGTTCAGCGTCGGCAGGACCCAGGAACTTGTTTATTCGATGTATAAGATGGCCGACCGCGGGGTAATGCCCAACATCCCCGTATTTGTCGACAGCCCACTGGCGGTCAATGCGACCGATATTTTCAAAAAACATCTCGAAGATTTCGATGAGGAGACCCAAACACATTTACGCCGTAACCACGATCCGTTCGGGTTTAACCGCCTCACGTATACCCGCTCCGTGGAGGAATCGAAGGAGCTGAACAACATCAAAGGACCGTGCATGATTATCGCCGCCTCGGGCATGTGCGAAGCAGGCCGCATCCTCCACCACCTCGCCAATAACATCGGCGATGCGCGGAACACGGTCTTGATCGTCGGCTATCAGGCCGAACACACGCTTGGCAAGCGCCTCGTCGATGGCGATGAAGAAGTACGAATATTCGGCGACATGTACCAGCGTCGTGCCGAAGTTATTGTCCACAACGGATTCAGCGCCCATGCCGACGGCAACGAATTGCTCCGCTATGTCGGCCGCTTCGATAAGAAACGCCTTGAGCATATTTTCCTCGTTCATGGCGAGGTTGAACGATCCCAAAAGCTGCAAGCGGGATTGGCGGGACAGGGATACAGCGATGTACAAATTCCCGCTCCAGGTCAAAAATTTGCGCTCTGATCGGTGCGAGAAATCACGCACATCGTTTGGTTTCAATCCCCTTTGCCGTATATTGTAGAACGATCCTGTTGATCGAAGTAACGCGCCCGGAAGAAATTAATGAGCACGCGCAGGAAATTCTCCGGTGCACAATGGAGAACGGGATGTATCTCGTTCTCGATAAGATGCCCCGTGCACAGTTTCGTATTCATAGCCGCGGCCGTTCGACCGCGAAAAGCGATGAACCGATAAACCGGGATTTTAACTCCGGAAGATATTTACAAGACAATTGATGTCGTGAACCTCAATCTCCAGGCAAAAGCAGCGCTCGTTACCGGCGGAAGCCGCGGCATTGGCAAGGCTATTGCGATGGCGCTCGCTGCCGAAGGCGCGCGCGTCGCCATTTGCGGGCGCGATGAAGTTGTCCTCGAACAGGCCCGCGATGAGATCATCGCCCAAACCCGCGCCGAGGTCATCTGTGTCAAAGCCAACATGGCGAAGATTAACGATATCCGGCGTTTCATCTCGGCCGCGGTCAAGAAATTCAACCGGATCGATATTCTGATTAATAACGCCGGGGGCGGCCCCACTGGAGATATCGATGAAATTACCGACGAAACGTGGGAAGAATATATTCAGCTCAAGCTGCTCGGGTATGTCCGGGTTGCCCGCGAGGCGCTTCCGTACATGCGTCAAAATGGCGGCGGCAGAATCATCAATATTGCCGGGACATCCGGCAGAGAGCCGGGCTCGCGCCACATCATGCAAGGCGTGGTGAATGCCGGCATTATCAGTTTCACCAAAGGCCTTTCGCGCGCCCTTGAGCGGGATAAGATCGTAGTCAATGCCGTCAATCCGGGGACGACCGATACGCAATTGACGACAAAAATGATCGAAAGTTTGGCCGCCGCATCGCAGAAAAACCCCGACGAAATCCGCCAGTCGCTGCTCTCCGTGCTTCCGTTCAACCGCTTTGCCACCGCCGATGATATCGCACGGGTCGCCGTTTTCCTTGCGTCCGATGCCGCCGCATTCATCAACGGCGTGTCCGTCAATGTCGACGCCGGAAAAACCGCCGGCGTATGAGCCGGCGCGGCACACGGCGGTACAGATTTTTTATCACGTTGTTCGCTGTGACACTGGGAATTCCCGCTCTCACCGTATGCCAGGCCACCGGCGACGTCACCCACACCGTTCCGGGTCTTGCCATTCCCATGCAGCCGGTGAATGCCATCTCTCTTGGTTTCGATAAACTCCTCGATACGTACCATTGGAACGGCCAGTTGCGCTATCTGGGCGGCGATGGTCCGTTCAATGTCGCTCTTTCCGAACAATCCTTTTCAACGCTTATCCTCAGCGATCATAACCTTACCCGCGATGAGCATTCGTTCGGTCTTGGATTGCGGCAACGGTTCTTTGACAAGCTGAGCGGCGCCGTGCAGGAAAGCTCGTATGTGCTTTCCGATAATCGCAACCTGGCCATCGGCTCAGCCTCGGCACATGCGCTCTATGGCGGCATGGATTATCGTCCGTTCGATCAGGTGTTGTTCGAGCCGCTTGCGGGATACCGGTTCGATAATCAGGTCGACCAGCAGGATCGCGGTCCGTCGTATCAATTCAACCTGCTGGCAAGTCAATTCGATCTTGGCGGAGGAATGGCATCGTTCGGCGGGCATCATCGGATCGACAAGCTTGATCCGCGCATTCTTGAGACGCATCTCGATACGTTCCGCATCAGCAGGGATTTCGCCGCCGCAACGCGCAACGCGCTGCAGATTTCCTTCAACCGCAGCCGCCGCGATTTTTATTTCCCCGCCGATGCTTCCATTCAATCCCGCTTTGCGGTTGCCAACAATATCCAGACGCGCACCGAAGACGTGTTCGTACTGGGCGACTCGTTGCAGTATCCCGTTTCGCCCCAGATGCAGCTTGGCGTGCAGGGCATGGTGTACAACCGCGGCATCGAACAATCGGTGCGCTACCAAAATGTTTCCGGCGGTTACGCCGATCCGGTGCGGAACATCAATGAGTTTCGCCTCGATGGAAATATAGGCCTCGCATTCAATCCCTGGCGCAGCATGGATGGCATGGTGCAACTCGGGTACCAGGAGCGCAACGAAGAACATTCTGCGCAGCAATTGGATTCGTTGAGCGGGCCTGCGTTTGCAACGATCAATACGAGTGAAACGCGAAAGAACAACCAGTCGCGGCGCACGGCGCTCATGCTTCAACTGAATGCCGGTATCACCGACGCCGACAGCATATCCCTCGGTTATTCCACCGGCATCCTGCGCTACGATACGCCGAGCCTCGACAATACGGACGATCGTGACGAGCTGCGCGATATCGCTTCGCTCACGGTGATGCATCGCTTCTCTCCCTACTTCAGCCTTGCGGCGCTCGGCGAAGTCACGCTCGATCACCTCGTGTATCTCTCGTCGCAGCGTTCTGCCGATAACGCATGGAACCGCATCTACCGTTTCGCGCCGCAACTTTCATTTGCGCCGTCAAGCTCGTTCACAACCTTTAACGCATTCGAGGTGCTGGCGAACTACACCATCTACGATTTCGACTACGCCTCCAGCGCGGTTCGGAGCTTCACGTTCCGCCAGTTCGCGTTTACCGATTCCACCCTATGGATGCTGACGAACCGGGTGGGCCTCCAGTGGTTTTCAAACATCCGCTTTTACGAGCGGGGAGAGCTGCAATGGCAGGCGTTCAGCGAACGGCCACTAACGTACTTTGAGGATAAAACGTATATTGGAACAGTGCGGTGCCAGCCGTCCCCCGGTATGAGATTTGCCGTTGGTTTTCGCTATTTTAGCCAGTGGCGCCGCCACTATGAGGGTACGGAGCTGCTGACGGACGGCTTTTTGCGAAGCGTCGGCCCCATCTCAACAATTGAATTGAATTTTGGCTCCCGAACTCGTATCTTTGTTAATGGGTGGTATGAACACCAGGTGCAGGATGGACAGCAAACCCGGGACCTTGCGACGCTGACCATGTCCTGCTCCGTCATTATCTGACAGGAACCCTTGACCGAACCGAAGCCGAAAACATACGAACTGAGCCTGCCCAGTACGATTGAGCAGGTTGCGAAGGTGGAAAAGTTCCTCCTGAAGCTCAAGAAAACTCTGGCCATCGATGAGGAGCACTTTTACAAGCTTCTGGTCGCGGTCACCGAGGCCGTAAACAACGGCATCATCCATGGCAATGGACGCGACCCGAACAAGCAGGTCGTTCTCACCTGCAATTGGACCGATGGCTGCCTCGAAGTGATCGTCCGCGATGAAGGTCCCGGTTTCGAATCGGATCACCTCCCCGATCCCCTTGCGGAAGAAAACCTCATGCGCGATCATGGCCGCGGCGTCTTCCTCATCCGCTCCCTCATGGACAGCGTGCGCTTCTCCAAAGACGACGCGGGCTCCGAAGTCATCATGACGATGTCGATGCAGTAACAATAGTTACTCATTCCCATTCCGCCGCGGCGGACTGCGTGGGAACGAGTATTTCGACCCTCCACATCGATCATCTTTCGTTAACACAGCAGCCGCTCCCTTTCTGGAAAGCGGCTGTTGGATGAATAGCACCTTGCTTACTCGCGCCCGTTCAGGCCGTTCCTCCTCCTTCGCCGATTGCTCCTCTTGCATCTCGCCATCGCATTGATTAACTTCAACCAGCGGTAACAAGCCGTTTGTCCATCATGATGAATACGCGAGGTAGCGAGTAATGGATAGTCGTCGCAAGGTAACGGTTTTTATAGTTATGAACATCGGAGCGCTGCTCTTGTTCGGCACGATTTTCCTGACGTGGCATCCGGCGCCCGGCAAGGTATCGCCCGCTTCACCCTACGGCGGAATGGAGTTGGAAATCCCGGGACATACGAAGTTCTCTCTGGGACAAGGGTCCGTGTTTGCGGAGCCGCCGGAAGGCATGCGCCTGATAACCGGCAAGAACGCGATTGCGAAGGTGCTTGACCTGGATAGCGCATCCCAAGGAAACTATCTCTTCGTGATCGTCGATGATAGCGCAGGGATCGCGGTATCATGCGACTCTCTTCCTGTGGAGTTGAATACCACTATTGAGGATGTCTCGCGCATGGTGGAAGCGGACTCCAGCATGACGGTGGTGAGCAAGTCCGAATTTCGCGAAGAGCTGATTGTGATGCAGCACTCCCTCCGCTCCCCGCCCGGCCCGATCCGATATACCTATACTCAATTCAAAACGTGCGGCCCGTGCATTGCGCGGTTGCGAGGCCGGTGGTCCGGAACGAACATGCTTCCGCTTGCGGTGAGCAAGGCTGTTGCGGGCATTATCGTGTATCCGTATGCCCGACCACGGTTTTGAGGGAAGCCCGACCAGACGCGTCCGCTTCTTCCTGAAAGCTTCATCTCTGGAATCTCTCGCCGCTGCGACTGGGAACGTGACCTATACGCACAACAGCCGCCCTCCTTGCGGAGAGCGGCTGCTTCATGAATATTCGTTTTAATCTATTTCGCTTCCACTCAAGCGCGCGGGAATGGGAAGGGGTGTTTCGTTTTAACGTTTGCGCGATTCCCTGTCGTTGCAAGGAGCACAGCAACGAAGCACTCTTGACGATGAGGCAAGCACAAATGCCGCCTCGCTGCCGCAAGGAAGATCTTACCGCGTGCCGGCGATATAATTCGTCAGGTGCTCGATCACTTGTTCGTGTTCTTGCAGTGTGGCCTTCACCACATCGCCGATGGAGACGAGGCCGAGCAGGATACCGTCGAGCAGAACGGGCAGATGGCGGATGTTGCGGCTCGTCATCAGCACCATGCAATCCTCGATCGATTGGGCGGGGGAGATGGAGACGATGTCCGTCGACATGATTTCGCGAACGGTTGTTGCCTGGGATGATTTGCCTTTGAGGACGATCTTGCGGGCATAGTCGCGCTCCGAAAATATCCCCACAACCCTCCCGCCTTCCGCTACCACCAGCGCGCCGATATTCTTATCGGCCATAAGCGCCAGCGCCTCGACCACCAACGCATTCGGTGCAATAGTCCACACCGTATTACCCTTATCCCGAAGGATACTCTGAACAGTTGTCATTGCGTACTCCTGAGATGTTTGGACGAAACCGTTCTGGCGGGGCTGGCTGAACTGCCCGTGGAGGGCGTTGTTGGGCCTGGTCCGTGCCAATAACGGCACATTCTCATTGTAGGGCTAACACCGTATAATAACAATCTGCTTTGGCTTTGTCAATACCCCCTCTGTTTTGGCCCCAGATACGCATACTTTCACCCCGCTCTTAATATTGAGGTGAGTCCATAACAACAAAACCGCCTCCTTGTCGGGAAGCGGTTTCAGTTCTGCTGCGCTGAAAGCGCGATTACATCTTCAACTTCGCAATGTTCGACTTCACCTCGTCGGCGGATTTCATGAGGGCGGACTTCTCATCGGGTGTGAGCGGCACTTCAATGACTTTCTCCATGCCCTTGCGGCCCAGCTTGATCGGCACGCCGATGTAGGTATCCTTGATGCCGAATTCGCCCTGCAGGAATGCGGCGCAGGGGAGGATGCGCTTCTGATCTTTCACGATCGCTTCCACCATTTCGACCGCGGCGGCGGAGGGAGCGTAGTACGCGCTGCCGGTTTTCAAAAAGTTGACGATCTCGATGCCGCCATCGCGGGTGCGCTTGACGAGCCGTTCGATGGTGGCCTGGTCGGCGAACTCGGAGAGCGGAACGCCGGCAATGGTGGTGTACCGCACGAGGGGCACCATCGAATCGCCGTGGCCGCCGAGCACGAGGGCCTGAATGTCTTTGACGGAAACGCCCAGCTCCATCGCGATGAAGGAACGGTACCGCGCCGTATCGAGGATGCCGGCCATGCCGATAACACGCTCGCGCGGGAAACCGCTTGCCTTGTATGCGACGTACGTCATGACATCGAGCGGGTTGGAAACGATGACAAGGATGGCGTTGGGCGAGTGCTTTGCAACCTGCTCGGTGACGCCCTTGACGATGCCGGCGTTGGTTTCCTGGAGCTGTTCGCGGGTCATTCCCGGCTTGCGGGCGATGCCGGCGGTAATCACCACGACGTCGGAGTTGGCGGTCGCCTCATAATTGTTCGCGCCGGTCGCGCGCGTATCGGTCCCTTCGATGGGGGCCGACTCCCACATATCGAGGCCCTTGCCCTGCGGCAGCCCTTCGACGATATCGATGAGGACAACTTCGTTGGCCAGTTCCTTATCGACGAGCCGCTGCGCCGCTGTTGCGCCCACGTTTCCTGCGCCCACTACGGTAATTTTCATGTTCAAATCCTTCTGGTTGTTGGCAAATTCTATTGAATAGGTAAAGCACTCGTTGGTGGAAAGATTCTTAAAAGCGGAACTCATCCCCCTACCCCCTTCTCTTCGCCAGAAGATGGCTTAAGAGAAGGGGCGAAGGAGCGTACTTGGTGGTAAAGGGAAAATCGTTTCAACAGTCGTCCGGGCAACCGGATACATCAGGCGCACTTGCCGGCCTATTTTTCGCACTTCGCCCTTCGACTTTCGCACTGAAGAAGATTCCGAAATCCGGCGTCCGCAATCCGCACTAAAAAAAGGTTCCCCGCCGCAAGCATGAGTTATACTTACAACGGGGAACAAGATTGTTCTGCGCCTCTGTGGGGGAGAGGTTGCGCCTGCCGCCCTTAGGCGGTGACGATGTGGACGACCTTCTTGGCTTTGCCGAAGCGTTCGAACTGGACGACGCCGTCGATCAAGGCAAAAATGGTATCATCGCTGGCGCGCTTGGCATTGACGCCGGGCGCGAAGCGGGTTCCCCGCTGGCGAACGATAATGGTTCCTGCGGTAACTTTTTCTCCGCCGAAGCGCTTGACGCCCAAGCGTTGGGCATTGCTATCGCGGCCGTTGCGTGAACTGCCGCCGCCTTTTTTGTGTGCCATACGAGTCTGACTCCTTCTTAACCGATCGTGGTGATTTCAACCTGGGTGTACTGCTGGCGGTGTCCGCGGCGCACGCGATACCCTTTGCGGCGCTTCTTCTTGAAGACGATGACGGTATCGTCCTTCACATGGTCGAGCACTTTCGCCGAGACGGCGATGCCTTTTACATGGGGCGCGCCAACCTTTACGCCTTTGTCGTCGGCAAGCAGGAGAACGCGGTCGAACTTTACCGTATCGCCGACTTTTTCCTTTAACCGGGGGACAAAGAGCTTCTGGGAGAGGCTGACTTTGTGCTGCATGCCAGCGACATCAACAATTGCAAACATGGGTGGTACCTTCTAAGTAGAGTATTTCCAACAAAAGATGTCTATAAATGTAACGAATTTTCGTCTGAAAGTCAACGAGTATTTTGGGCTGTTTATCGGCGTTTTTGGCGAAACGCAGCCTGTTTTGGCCCATACGATGGCAAAGAGACCGCTTTGACGGCCCCTAAATTAATTCATTTCCCGGATCCCCGCTGCCGCCGCCCTGCGGACTTACGAGAGGGGTGGCCGACCGGAGCGCACCATTGGATGGAAATCCTTCTGGATGCCCCGCGCGATGGAGATATTTCCCGGCATGTGTACCGGGTTTGTACCAGTTTTTTTCCATGTTGCCGACTCTCTTCCGGAGCCCGGGAGGGGGGCGCTGTTTTGGGCTCGTTTTGGGGCTTCTCAATTTTGAATATGAAAAAAACACGACCAAAACGCGACCACTAGGTCGGAATATCCTGCTTTCCGGCTCATGCCGGAAAGCGGGACAGGTCCTCTTGCGACCCCCGTCTCAAGAGACAGCCGGGCAGGCCCACCCCTCTCCCTCCTTAAAAAAGGGTGGAGGGGGGGAAGAGCGTGATCTCTCCGTTCGTCTGCGCTTCGCGCGCCGGCGGGGTTGGGTGCCGGCGCAACCAAGAATATAATGAATATTCCTGATGTATGCAAATTACCTTATGCTCAAAAACGATGCGGCGGCGGGGATTTGCGGATGAAATTGCAGATTGGGGGCGGGAAACGCAGGAGTGGAGAATATTATGGAGAGAAGTCCGATGGCGTCGTGGTGCGGACCATGACGCCCCAGGAGTGTGCAATCGTTGATTGTTTGAGGGTCCATGTCATCCTGAATGGGCTCCTGGCGGCCTTTTGATGGCCGCCGAATGAAGGATCCCGATGTTATGCGCGGCACGATTGTGACGAACTTCTTGTGTAGGTCGGGATGCCTGCCCGGCTATGTGTTGAGACGGGCTATCTCGACGCGCCGCAGGCGCCAAAACGTAACTCACCCCATCCCCTCTCTTAAAAGAGAGGGGTCACAATTATAGCAAAAGCTGCGCAGAGCGCGAAGGCTCCACCTCTCAGAGCCCCGCGGGGCGGCATGTTCTTCGAGAGAATGTTGCCAGCAAACAGCGTTTCGACGTTTACTCGCCGTTTACGGTAACTCTCGGTTTTGCCCATTCTTTGCCTGACCAAAGAATGAGCGAAGAACGTCAATCCCGAATGAAAGGATCGGGACGGCCAGAAGAGGGCCGGGCAGTTGCTTCCTTGCCCTCTCGACCCCCACCCCTCTCCCTCCCCCTTAAAAAAGGTGGAGGGGGAAGAGCATGATCTCTCCGTTCGCTTCGCTTCCCGCCCCAAAAGATAGTCGGGCAAGCGGGAAAAGAACTCGCGTTGTTCCAGGTGAGGGAACACCGCTCAGACAGCTTTTCCCTGTTTCATCCCGATTCGCAAGAGCAGCGAATCGGGCGAAACCGCTTCGCTCACTGCGATGAAAGCGGGCGGCCCATCCGCTGATGCCGGGTAAAAGAACTGACGGACATCAGCTATTGTATTTGGCAACTCCGTGCTTGCCCGCCTCGGCAGGGGCGGCCTATGCAATTGGTTTGCGGACGGAGCAGGGGAAATGCAGGGGTGGGGAATATTTTTTAGGGAAGCTTGGCGGTTTCACGGCGGCGGCATGAAGGCCGGTGAAGTACCGATAACCTATTCAAAGAGTTATCAATTGGGGAGTTCTACAAAATTTAGTTTGAAATGATTTTTATCGATCTGCGCTTTGCTCACGCAAATTCCATGGCTTAAACACATGGGTCGGAATTTTAGTATGTCATCATTAGTGGCTCGGCAACCGAATGTGACAGCGCGAATACACTCCGAAGGTAAATTGTATAGATAAATTGGGTGGCCCATGGAATCGATAGTGTTTGACATCAGTTCTGGCGCTAGCGGGCGTAAGATTCTTAGTTCTCGTTCATAGGCCCAATCTATGCTCTTTGTTAGAAACAGCGCCCTGAGTAGTTCCACCTTTAGTGCGTGTTCGGTAAGATGGTTTTTTTGGATCTTGATGACAGGCCTCTTGTTGGTGTACGCCACTTCAAAATCCGAGAGTGGAAACTCTGGTAGCATTTTTGAAAAGAACGCATGGTCACCGTTGAACTCCATCACAACTCCTGCGTGTGAGTCTGCATAATGGGCCCACATTAATAAATTATCGGGAACGGTAGTGAGACTAAGAATTCCCAAGTTATTTCTAAGGCTATGAATGACGCCAATAAGCAGGCTTTCATTCATCTTGTCGGGGTTGACATACTGATGAAGGACTGACTCCCATGTCCGGCCTTTTGCCCTCAAGGCCGATTCAATGAAATCTACCAATGCGCCGGGGCTGTGTATCAAAGATTTAAATTCTACGGGGAGAGATGCGAATTGTTCATTGGCGAACTCGTTGAGTGACTGACGCAACGCAGTGGGATCTGAGCAATACGAACTCAACATACTTTTAATATCTTCGGGGGCAAATGGCGAAACAAGAATCGGTAGGACGTCGAATGGATCGTTGAAGGCAATTGCTTGGGTAAATCTGATCTTCTTATGCGTCAAGATGTATTCGAGTACGCTGAGGTTGGTGTACTTATATAGTTTCATGGAGTTGTAGTTTCATTGTCCATCGGTGAAAAAATATTCAGGCCGCGTGGCTATAGCGCTTGTCGGGGACGAAATTGTTGTCTCTCGACTCTTGTTGCGATGTAGTCCATAATGCTGCAGGGGAAGAGCGGCTGGCGTATTTCCGTAAAAACATGAGGTGCTGGGTGGTCGAAAGAAAGAAGCGCAAAACACTATCGTATTGACGCCACTAACCTCTGGTTCGATTACTTAAGTAATCTGTAATGGTTTTCTTGCTTGACAATCTCCTTTTGCAGTATCCTCCAAGCTCTTGAAACTTGTCTGCGGATCTTCGTTGTTTGCATAATTTCCGACGCATCGTAAGCGTACGAGAGATAATTTCGGTTTTCGCATCTTTGTCCCAAATGGCCAAATCGTTTGTATATATTGGATTTAAATATTCGCCGGTCATTTGGGTTTTTCGATTTGGAAGCCCTTCTTGCCTTCAATCTTACAAGAGATTTCATGTTGCGATAAAACTTGGCAACACTTGATGATTTTAGCAACACTCTGTTTCCATCAAACTCAAATCCAAGGTATCTAAATGGTTTATCAGCTAATAATGTTCCCATACCATTCTTCTTGAATGTAGACTTTTCTGTTTTGTCCGGCTGGATTTTCAAGTGGAAATCTCGAATTGACGCAAGCACTAAGGCCTCGATTTCAGCGGCGGATTTTTGTGGGCAGACCACTACAATATCGTCAGAGTACCTACGATACAATCCGCCGTGAGTAGAAACGACGACATCAAAGAGCTTTTTGTCGAATTCTAACAAATAAAGATTGGCGAGGAATGCACTAAGCGCCGTCCCTTGCGGGATTCCAATCACAATTCCTCGGGCATTCCTGAAAGGGTTCATTTTGATCAATCCCTTCCCACGTATTCTATTTCGAAATTCGGAGGAAGTATTGCAAAAGGTTCGGATGCTGTCTCGCCGCAGCTCATTCTCGTGTTGGATTCCGAATTCATGCAGAATCGCACTGAATTCGACAAAAGAGAACTTTGTGAGCGATTTATAAATGTTGAAGTGGTCCTGAGGAAGTCGGGCGCAATTCATCAACCCACACCACGCCTTCTTTAAATAGTCATGATTCAGGCTGTCAAAAAACTGAGAAACATCGAACGCGAAAGCCACGCATTCATCTGTTGATTTGATAAAATCGAACACTTCTTTAGCGAAATGGACATTATATTTATTTCTGCCTTTCTGCGCAGATGGAATTCGTCTATATGCACAGATGCAAGCTGAAAGTGGTGGATTAGCGCTGAGAAGCAGCTCGTATCTTCTCGCAAGAACTTCCTGCGCATAATACGAATAGATTTGAGAGTCCAGATGGGCGGCGTAGTAAATCTCCCTTGATTTTGCCGTGGACTTCAACTCGCCATTACTCCAGTACTGGTGAGCGCGACGAAAATCGCCGGACGCATCTTTTACATTCTTGAATCGCCGTTGCTTAATTGTTCGATGAATTAAGGGATAGAAGGCGTGCTTTCCGACGGAGGTGGGGTTCATCACATAGGATCGAACAAAAGCTTCGTGTCTCTTGCCCGATATCTTGCTGTCGAAGTGAGTGTAGCCCTTCGGTCTAAGCCACGTTTTTTTTCGACGCTTTCTCAATGAGATGGAGGTCCATTGTTGAAATATCAACCACAGCAGCAAGGGCGATTATCCTAAGCGAATGCTTCATTCCACGCGTAACTCCGAGTAATCGGTGAGGGAACGGCGAAATGGTGGATTGAACCATTAACGTCGCTACATGACAATAATTCACGTATATTTAAGAGGTGAACAAATGATTGCTCAACTGCTCAATACCGTAAAGTTCCTAATCGCGATATGCAATGCGCTGCCGAACATGGTTCGACCCGCTACTTGCATATTGCAAATGGAATACCTAGTCATCAAGATCATGACTAGCGATCGAATCCCCTCATACGCAAATGCGTGGAACCGGGATGTCCTTACTACTGTGGTCTGTGATTAATCTAGAGGTAAGCCAGTTTGTCGCCGAGCTCGGTAAACCTTAGAGACGAGTCGTTCTGGTGGTTCCTTACTCGTGCGGTTTCGGACGGCCCGGTCACACCTCGGCACGGGCAGGAATTGGTACATTCAATATACGGAAAAGTGGGGTGATGTGTCAATCCGTAGAAATGTGGATACCGGATAATCAGATTTGTGGAGATGGGGTTGGGGAGATTCGTTTCGCGATTTGGGTGGAGATTGCCCGCCCCGACAGAAGGTCGGGTAAACCACGTCGCTCCCCGCCTGCGGTGGGACGCTCGCTGCAATGACAATCCAATAATAAACAAACTCTTGCGCAGAATGAACCTAATTTTGTTGTTATATATAGATAGGGAGGGTTAAAGGCCTGTTGAGGCATTCAAAATCTTGACTCTCGGGCGATTTTTTTCTATATTCATGTATATTTTTTTGAAAAATTGGTGTTTTTGTGCCGTTTTTCAAAGGTTGAGGAAGGAAGCCGTGCTATGAAGAGAGAACCGAACGAAATAAAGATACGGATATCCGGCCTCTCGAACGGCATCCACGAATATCATTTCGAAGTACAGCCAGCCGATCTGCTTCTCCCGGAGGAATTTAACTCGCCGGTGAAGATTGATGTGGAGCTGGACAAGGAAACGCGTCAGATATTCCTGAAAGCACGCGTAGCCGCCTCCGGACTTTTTGTTTGCGATCGCTGTCTCGATCAGTTTACGCAAAAGATCGCCAGCCAGTTTTCGCTGTTTTATGTCTTTAGCGAGCTCGATTCGGGGAAGTTCCCCGCCGACGATGTGCGCGTTATTTCGCCCGATACGATGTATATCGATATCACGGATGACACGCGCCAATCGATTTTGCTGACGGTTCCGTTGAAGCTCCTTTGCCGTGAAGACTGCAAGGGGTTGTGCCCGCATTGCGGGATGAACTGGAACCTGAAGAGTTGCGACTGTCACCAGGGTGACGAGATCGATACGCGCTGGGAACGATTAAAAAAGATACAACGATAGCCACAGAAGGATACCTATTCATGCCTAATCCAAAACGCAGACACTCCAAATCGCGCGGCGCGAAGCGCCGGACGCACTACAAGGCGACAGCCCCCTCGACCGCCGAGTGTCCCAATTGCCACGAGCAGAAACTCCTCCACCGCGCTTGCCCGAACTGTGGCTATTACCACGGTCGATCGATCGTAATTCCCAAAGAAGCATAATTTTCAATCTGCCGCATCGGCGGATGGCGGCCCACACCCGCGCATGGAACTCTTCGCTGTTGCCGAACGGCCTTTCTCGTTGTCTGTGTCATCGTGTCAACTGATCACGCGCACATACGAATTGCCGTGGATGCAATGGGCGGCGATTTTGCGCCCGGCAATATTGTTGCCGGCGCCGTTGAAGCGCTGCGCGCGGCCGATAACCGCTTCGAGGTGCTCCTTGTCGGCCCGGAAGCGACGATCCGCGGCGCGCTGAACGGGGCCTCGGGGAATGATTCCCACTTACGGATTATACCGGCCACGCAGGTCATCGATATGCATGACGCTGCGACGGCCGCGGTGCGCGAGAAAAAGGATTCGTCCATCGCCATCGGCGTTGGCTTGCAAACGGCAGGGAATGCCGATGCATTTGTGAGCGCGGGCCACACCGGGGCGGTTATGGCCGCATCGACGCTCATTTTGGGCAGAATTGAAGGAATCGGGCGCCCCACGATCGGCGCGTTTTTCCCGAGCGTGAACGGTGTTTGCCTGCTGGTTGATGCGGGCGGCAATGTGGATTGCAAGCCTTCGCACCTGTACGAGTTCGGCGTTATGGGAAGCATCTATGCTTCCGCGATGTTCGGATTTACGAACCCCACGGTCGGCTTGCTGAGCGTGGGCGAGGAAGATACCAAGGGCCCTGAAGCCGTGCGCGAAGCGTACAAGCTGCTGAAAGCGAGCAGCGTGAATTTTATCGGCAACGTGGAAGGGCGCGACATCCTGAAGGGCAAGGCGCACGTGGTGGTATGCGACGGTTACGTCGGCAACGTGCTGCTGAAGTTCGGCGAGAGCGTGCCGGGGTTTTTCAAGCATGCGATCAAGGAGTCGCTTTCCCAAAGCGTCGTCGCCAAAATGCTCGGCGGCCTTATGCGCGGCACGCTGCGCAAGGCGATGAAGAGCATGGACTACGAAGAGTACGGCGGCGTGCCGGTGCTTGGCGTGAACGGCGTTTCGATTATCGGCCACGGCTCCTCGACTCCGAAAGCAATCAAGAATATGATTCTCAAAGCGGAAGAGATGGTACACAAGAACATCAACGGCAGAATCAAGCAGGCGCTGGCAGGAACGCGATAATGGCCGACGGAAAGAAATACACCGCCGCAGTGACCGCGGTCGGACATTATGTGCCCGAGCGCGTGCTCACCAACAACGATCTTGAGAAAATGGTGGAGACGTCCGACGAATGGATACGGACGCGCACCGGCATTAGCGAGCGCCGCGTGATGGAAAACGGCGCAACGTCCGATATGGCCGTGCTGGCCGCGCAGCAAGCGCTGAAGCACCGCGGCATCGGGCCGGAAGAAATCGATATGATAGTCCTCTGCACGGTTACGCCCGACATGGCTTTCCCGGCCACCGCGTGCCTGGTGCAGGACAAGCTTGGCGCGAAGAACGCGTGGGGATTCGATCTGGAAGCGGCCTGTTCCGGATTTTTATACGGCCTTGTTGTCGGCTCCAAATTTATTGAGACCGGCACGCACAAGAAGGTGCTGGTAATCGGCGCGGATAAGATGAGCGCAATCATCGATTACACCGACCGCAACACGTGCATTTTGTTCGGCGACGCCGCCGCCGCGGTGTTGCTGGAACCGAGCAACGATCCGGCTGTTGGCGTGCTCGATTCGGTGTTGTACTCGGACGGTTCCGGCGGGAAGTTCCTGTTTCAAAAAGGCGGCGGCAGCCTCAACCCCGCATCGCACGAGACAATTGACAAAAAAATGCATTATGTGTACCAGGACGGCAAATCGGTGTTTAAAGTCGCCGTTGTGGGCATGGCCGATGCTTCGGCGGAAATTATGCGCCGCAACAATTTGACGAGCGACGACGTCGCCTACCTGGTGCCGCACCAGGCCAACTTGCGCATCATCGATGCGTGCCGCGAGCGCATGGGACTTGCGCCGGAAAAAGTCATGATCAATATCGGCCGGTACGGCAATACCACCGCGGCAACCATTCCGCTTTGTCTTTCGGAGTGGTGGCAGTGCGGCCGGTTGAAGCGCGGCGATAACGTTGTGCTTTCGAGTTTTGGGGCGGGATACACGTGGGGGGCGATCCTCCTCCGGTGGTCGATGGATAACCCGAACCCCATCGCCTTCCCGACGGTGAAGTAGTGTTTAAAGGAATTGATTCTTGCACGCACGTGCGTCTTAATCCCGGTGCCAAGATTGCCGCGTCGTCGCGTCTCAGAAGCGGAGACGCTTCTCCTCGCAATGACAATGCTCAGCGGGGAATGGCGTGAGTAAGGGAAGTCTCGCGTACATTTTCCCCGGGCAGGGTTCGCAGTATGTGGGCATGGGAAAAGATTTGTACGAGCAGAGCAAGATTGCGCGCGTAATTTTCGACCGCGCGGACGAGCTGCTCGGGTTTTCGCTGAGCAAGATATGCTTCGAAGGGCCGGACGAGGAACTTCGCCAGACCAAGAATACGCAGCCGGCGATATTTGTGCACAGCATTGTGCTGACGAAATTGATGCAAACCGAGTCTGCCGCAACACCCGTTGCCATGACTGCGGGACACTCGCTGGGCGAGTATACGGCGCTGGTATTTGCAGGCGCTCTCTGGTTTGAAGACGGCCTTCAGCTTGTGCGTTTGCGCGGCGAGCTGATGCAGCGGGCAGGCGAAGAGCACCCGGGAACCATGGCCGCCGTTGTTGGGTTGGACGCTTCGGTGTTGACCGCGATTTGCACGGAAGCCTCTTCCGCGGGCGTTGTGCAATGCGCGAATTTTAACTCGCCCGGCCAAATTGTTATCAGCGGGTCGGTTGCCGGGGTGCAGAAGGCGATGGAAATTGCCAAGACCCGCGGCGCGAAATTGGTAAAGCAATTGCCGGTGAGCGGAGCGTTCCACTCGCCGTTGATGAGCACGGCCCGCGCAGGGTTGCGCGACGCGCTCGAAAAAATTGAGCTGCTGGATGCGAGCATCCCCGTCTACGCAAACGTAACGGCGAAGCCGGTACAGCGCGGCGCGGAAATCCGCCGGCTGCTTGAAGAGCAACTGACGAGTCCCGTGCGATGGGATTCATCGGTGAGCAATATGGCTGCGGCGGGCGCGACGGAGTTCGTCGAAATTGGACCGGGAAAAGTATTGCAGGGCCTCGTGAAGCGCATTGCGCCAAGCGCCGAAGCGAAGAGCGTTGATAAGGTGACGGATCTTTCGGTTGGGGTGAGCAACTGAGATAGTTCTGCCCTCCCGCGCCCACCCCCGACATATTGTCGGGCAAACAGGAGCGTGAGAGGGAGCTTTCAAACACACACGACAAGAGAGAAAGAACATGGGAAAGCTTGATAACAAAGTTGCACTGGTCACCGGCGGTTCGCGCGGTATCGGCAAGGCTATTGGCATGGCGCTGGCCGGCGAGGGCGCGTCGATCATGATTTTGGACGTGCTGCCGCTTGAAGAGATCAACAAGACGGTGGACGAGATCTGCGCGATGGGCGTGGCGTCTGCCGGATTCCAGGGGGACGTGCGATCGTTCGAACAAGTCTCTGCGGCGATCGATGAGATTGTGAAGCGTTATCAGCATCTCGATATTTTGGTGAACAACGCCGGCATCACCCGCGACGGGCTGCTGATGCGGATGAGCGAAGAGGACTGGGACTCGGTTCTCGACATCAATTTGAAGAGCGTCTTCAACTGTACGAAGGCCGCCAGCCGCTCCATGATGAGCCAGCGCTCGGGCAAGATTGTGAACGTCGCGTCGGTGGTCGGCATTATGGGCAACGCCGGGCAGGCCAATTATGCCGCCTCCAAGGCGGGCATTATCGGCTTTACGCGCTCGATAGCCAAGGAATTGGCGTCGCGGAACATCCAGGTTAACGCGATTGCGCCGGGTTTTATTGAAACACCGATGACGGCAAAGTTGAACGATGAACAGCGGAAAAAACTCGCCGATGAAATCCCGCTCAAGCGCATGGGCACGCCCCAGGACGTGGCCGCGCTCGTGAAATTTCTCTCGTCGCCGGATTCTGACTATATTACCGGTCAGGTCATTTGCGTCGACGGCGGCATGATTATGATGTAGTCACCCGTCCGGAGTTTGCCCCGATCCGGATTGTCCCAATCTCATATCACTCAAAGGAGTACAGACATGGCAGATGTAGAAGCGAAAGTGAAAGAAATCATCATGAACAAGCTCGGTGTGGAAGCCTCACAGGTGACGCCGGAAGCATCGTTCACCAACGATCTCGGCGCCGATTCGCTCGATACCGTTGAGCTCGTGATGGAATTCGAGAAGGCGTTCAATCTGCAGATCCCCGACGAAGACGCTGAGAAGATCGGCACGGTTGGAGATGCGGTGAAGTATATCGGCGGAAAAGCCAAGTAAGTATTGCATCGCAAACACATCCCGTTCCGGCGCCCAGCGCGGCGGAACGCGGAATTATCGGAGAAGCTATGAGTACGAACAATCATCGGCGCCGGGTGGTGGTGACGGGCATGGGCGTTATCACGCCCATCGGTCTCACGCTCGACGAGTATTGGACAAATGCTCTTGCGGGCAAGAGCGGCGGGGGACTCATTACGGGTTTCGACGCCAGCCAATACGACACGAAAATCGCGTGTGAAGTAAAAGGGTTCAATCCGCTCAATTATCTCGATCGCAAAGAGGTCAACCGGATGGATCTGTTCACGCAGTACGCGATGGCCGCCGCCAAGATGGCGGTGGAAGATTCGGCGCTCAACATGGAGAAAGTGGACCACGACCGGGTCGGCGTTATCGTCGGCTCGGGGATCGGCGGCATGTGGACGTGGCACCGCCAGATGCAGACCATGCACGATACGGGCGGCCCACACCGGATCAGTCCGTTCTTCGTTCCGATGATGATTGCAGATATTGCCGCGGGCCTTATTTCGATGCGGTACAAGCTCCGCGGCCCGAACTACGCCACCACGTCCGCCTGCTCGACCTCGTCGCATGCCATTGCCGATGCGCTCATGCTCATTCAACGGGGCGATGCCGATGTTATTGTGACCGGCGGATCAGAAGCTTCGATTTGTCCGATGGGGATCGGCGGCTTTAACGCGATGAAAGCCCTTTCCACCCGGAACGATGCGCCGGAGAAAGCCAGCCGGCCGTTCGATTTGGAGCGCGATGGATTTGTAATGGGTGAAGGCGGCGGAATACTGATACTGGAAGAGCATGGACATGCGGTGAAGCGCGGCGCGCGCATTTACGGCGAGCTTGCCGGTATCGGCCTTACCGCCGATGCGCATCACATGACTGCTCCCGCACCGGGCGGCGAAGGCGCCGTTCGTTCCATGCGCCTCTGCATCCAGGATGCCGGACTCAGTCCTGCCGATATCGGTTATATCAACGCGCACGGCACATCGACGCTCTACAATGACCGCGGCGAAACCGAAGCGATCAAAACGGTGTTTGGAGATTTAGCAAAGAAACTCCATATCAGCTCGACCAAATCGATGACGGGGCATCTGCTGGGCGCCGCCGGCGCGATTGAAGCGGTAGTGGCGGTGCTGGCCATTCGCAATGGCGCATTGCCGCCGACCATCAACCAGGAATTCCCGGATCCCGAATGCGACCTGAACTATATTCCGAATCACTGCATCGCCAAAACGGTGGATGCGGCGATCAGCAATACGTTCGGTTTCGGCGGGCATAACGCCTCGTTGTTGTTTAAGAAGTATCAAGAAAACTGAACGCAAGGGCTGATGTAAGGACAGGACCTCACCCCTACCCCTTCTCTCCGTCCCGCGCTGCGGGTCTAAGAGAGGGGGACGATGAGTTCTCTCCGCAACACCGCCCCTCGACAAACAATCCGTCCGCTTTGCGGGCGGGTCAGACATGCCTCCGGGTAGTGCGGGATGGCCCGCCCTGCCCGGGTTCGTGTTGATGAACGTACGACACATTAACGAACCCTCTATGAATGTTTTCCGCCGCCTTGCAGCCTGGCTGGGGCGCGGTGGAACGAATGCGGCAGTAGAGCCGGCCGCCGAATTGGATTTTGCCGGCCTTGAGCGTGCCATCCAGTACACCATACAGAACCGGCAGTTGTTCGCGCAAGCCCTCTCGCATCGTTCATACCTCCAGGTCCCCGGCTCCGGGGCCGCAGCCTCCTATGAACGCCTTGAATTTCTCGGCGACTCCATCCTCAATCTTGTCGTTGCAGAGTACCTGTTCCACCAGAACACCTCGGCCGAGGAAGGGCAGCTTACCAAGGTTCGCTCCCGGCTTGTTAACCGAAAATCCCTCAGCGTGTACTCGCGCCAAACCCAGCTTGAGCGATTCATCCTTCTCAGCAGCAACGCATCGCGCCTCGGGCCCCGCGGCCTGGAAAAAATTCTCGCCGATGCGTACGAAGCGGTGATTGCGGCGGTATACCTTGACGGCGGATTCGAAGCGGCGCGGAAGCTTATTGAACGCGAGATGCACGCGGCGATGCGGCAGGGTACCGTAAAGATTGAAGACGAGAATTTCAAGAGCCAGCTGCTCGAATATTCTCAATCCGAAGGGTTCGGCGTTCCCCGGTATCTCACGATCAAGGAAGAGGGACCCGATCACGACCGGACGTTTACGATCGAGGTATATCTCAACAATGAGCCGTACGGCGTCGGCATGGGCAAGAACAAGAAAGACGCCGAACAAGCCGCCGCCGAAAAAGCGTTGCAACAGCTTCAATCGCTCGCCTGAAATGTCCCACACCGACCTGAGTTTCACCACGGTCGAGGGTAACAACGCTTTCCCCTCATTTGGCCTTCTCCTGAGATACGGCGTGTACTTCGCCGCCTCGCTTTTCGTGTTACTTCTGATGTCTACCGTTCCCGCTGCTGCACAGGATCAGGATTCCACAAAGGCATTCGAGGAGGGGTACGACGTGCCCGATTCGCTCTTTACCGTGGAGGGCGTTGTACTCTCCGGCAACAACGCAACGAAAGAGCAGGTAATACTCCGCGAAATGGAACTCAAACCGGGAGTATCGATCACGGGCGATGCGATGCGATATGACCAGGCGCGCATCTACAGTCTGGGATTGTTCCAGCGCGTGCAGATGCGCATCGCACCCACCGGGCCGGGGAAAGCGAACGTGTACGTGAATGTTGTCGAACGGTGGTACATCGTTCCCTATCCGATTTTCGGCCTCAAGGACGGCGATTGGAAAAAATTTTACTTTGGAGCCGGGCTTGTGCATGCGAACTTCCGCGGCATGAACGAGAAGCTCGGAGTCAGCATGGCTTTTGGCTATGATCCGTGGGGATCGCTTTCGTATCGGAGCCCGTTCCTCGATTCTGCCGGCACATACTTCTTTGAGGGGCGCATCGGCTTCAGCCGTGTTCGCAATAGAAGCACGCAGGTGCTTCTCCGTCCGGACGACGCATTCGATGAGCAGCACTTTGTCGTGGGCGCAACGCTTGGCAAGAGGCTCAATAATTATAACACGGCCTGGATCGGCGTGGAATACCAAACAGTAGCCATCCCCGATTATCCTCCCGCGCCAACCGTCTCGACCGACGGCACCGACCGCTTTCCGACTCTTACGATTGGATACGCGTATGATACCCGCAATACTGCGGAGTATGCCAGCGCCGGAACGTTTTTCCGCACGTCGGCGACGAAATACGGCATTCCGGGTAATACATTGGATTTCATCCGGTATGCAGTCGACGTCCGCCAGTTTGTTCCCCTTGCTCCCTCGTGGTCGTTTGGCGCGCGCGCGGCGACCAATCTGATTGCGGGAAGCGCCGCCCCGCCGTACAACCATGTCTACGTCGGTTCCGAGTACCGCGTACGCGGACATTACACGGAGTTGTATGAAGGAGAGAACCTTTTCGGTGCGACTGCGGAGATCCACTTTACGCTCCTGCCGGTGTTCTATTGGCAGTTCAAGCAGCTTCCGGCGCAGTTCAGCGTTGGAAGGTTCGGTATAACGCTCGCCGCATTCGCGGATGCGGGCATTCCGTGGTACCGCGGACAAGCGGTAAGCACGGCGAATTCGTGGCGCGGCATTGGCGGCGGGATTCATTTTATGCTCCCGTACGGCGTTATCCTGAGAACGGAGTATGCGGTGAACGAATCGCACGGGAAGCAATTCACCGTCGATCTCGGCGCGGCGTTTTGATTGAATGTGGGGCGGCAGGTTCGCTGCTTGGGAACGCACCCCGACCCCCTCTCTTTGTCCTGAAACGAAAGGCGTAAGAGAGAGGGTGTGGGCAGTGTACGATAATTACAGCAGGGCACCAGAGCATTGAGATGTCGATTCTTTCTCTTCATCATCATGTTGCCAGGCACGGTGAACGTATAGCATAGCTTCGCAGGCAGTCATGGATCCCAACACTCTTGATTATTTTTACGCACCGCCAGGCGCGATCGGCGCGGACAGCGTCACGATTGACGGCGAGGAATTCGCACATCTCGTCCATGTGATGCGCAAAAAGACCGGCGAGATGATCCGCGTCGTTGACGGCAACGGCAACGCGTATGATGTAATGCTGGAGGACCTTCGCAAAAAAACCGCTCACGGCCGCATCGTTGTTTCCCATCTCAACCACAACGAACCGCCGGTTGCCGTTACCCTTGCGTCGGGAATTCTGAAGAACCCTTCCCGCTATGATTTCCTTGTAGAGAAGGCGACGGAGCTGGGCGTTCGCGAAATTATTCCTTTGCGCACGCGGCGTACGATTCCTTCGCACGCCAAATCGGAGCGGTGGCAAAAGCTTGCGCTCGCGGCGATGAAACAGTCCTGCCGGTCATATCTGCCGGCGGTTCATGAACTCACACCGCTGGAGGATCTTCTCTCCCGAACAGGCTCGTTTGATCTGAAATTGATTGCGCATGAAACGTTTGAAACTTCTGCGCAGCTGCAATCCCGCTCGGGTTCCTCCCCGAAATCGATTCTGCTTCTCATAGGACCTGAGGGCGGATTTACGGAAGAGGAAGTAACGCTTTGCCATGAAGCCGGACTACAACCCCTTTCTCTCGGTGCCCGCCGCCTCCGTACCGAAACCGCAGCGATTGCAGCAATGACGTTGATTGGGGAGAAGTATTTTTGACGTCGTGCATTCGACGAGTTTGAGCGCTCTATGTTTTTGGGCAGGTGAAGAACGCGGCATTTACGTCACACGACGGCGAGGGATTCGGTCTTATGGAAAGAGTTGGATGGATTTCGCGAACGGCGACCTGGTCACTCATGGAAACACGAATTCAACTGCAACGATTTTTCCCTGGTTTAAGAACCACGTAAGCGGGCGTTCTTTCCCGCGCCAGCCCCGGCCTATGGTCGGGTAAACAGGAGCATGGGAAGGAGTAGGTCTGGAAGTCCGGAAGCATTTACAGATCGAAGCGTGCTAGAACGAGTCCGACAAAGTCTGGTCGAACTTGTTTCTATGCTTTTATTGTTGTAATTATAACCTTATGAAATCATTCACACCACTTGCGGTAATCTGGCTGTTGGGAGCGCTATTTCTTGCAACTCCCTCAGCGAGGGCGCAAGTTCAGCAAGCCGATATTCAATTCCGCCTGGCGCAATCATACGAACGCAGCGGCGACATGGATGCCGCCCTCAAGATTTACGAGCAGCTCTACCACGGCGATTCCACCAACATGATTTTCTTCGATGCGCTGCGCCGCGCATACATGCAAGCGAAGAGGTATCCCGACGTGGTTGCCATGACGCAGGACTGGCTCAAAACGCAGCCGAACGACCTCGCCCTCATTGCAGAGCTTGGCCGGGTCTACTCGTACATGTCCGATGACGGCAAAGCGAATGCGGCGTGGGATCGCGCCATTGCCATCTCGCCGCAAAATGAAAACACGTACCGTGTTGTCGCAAGTATTATGCTGGAAGGCCGGCTGTTCGATAAGGCCGTTCAGGTGTACCTCCGCGGACGAAAAGCTTTGGGAAAGCCGATGCTCTTTGCCGCCGACCTGGCATATCTCTACACGACCGTTCTCAATTATCCCGAGGCGACGCGGGAATACTTGAACCTGCTGAAAAGCGACAAGACCCAGTTCATGTTTGTCGAAGGGCACGTCGCGATTTATACCGTTCGCCCCGAGGGACTTGCGGCGGCCGTTTCGGTGGTGGAGCAGGCATCCAAGTCGGATCCGGACAACGCGATGCTGCTCGATCTTCTTTCGTGGCTCTATATGGAAGGCCGGAACTATGACAAAGCATACGCCATAGAGCGCGCTGTCGACGAAAAAACGAACATGAAGGGCAATCGCATCTACGTATTTGCCGAACGCGCGTTGAGAGAGCATGCCGTTTCAGCAGCAGCAAACGCTTTTCAGACAGTGATCTCGAAATATCCCTCCTTCCCCCTGATGCCACAGGCGAAATATGGATACGCGCGAACGCTCGAAGATTCCAGCGCGAAACAGGATACGTTCCACTTGTTCCGCGGAGGAGCGGTGCTTCCCGGCACGCCTGCTTCGGAATCCGAGCCGGCGTTTAAGGGGGCAATAGCGGCGTACCGATCGATTGTCAACGAATATCCGAACACCGAAATTGCCGCGCGCGCATTGCTCCAGATCGCCCGCTTGATGTATGACCGCTTTTTTAATCTGGATGAAGCTCGTTCGGCGCTCGAAACGCTGCGCAAGCAATATGCGAGCTTTGCATCAACTGCCACGGAGGGGGAATTTCTGTTGGGCGATGTCTCGCTTGCCGGCGGCGATTTATCGAAATCGGAAGCGTCATATAGCGCTGTTGTCAAGTCGCATGTCGGCGGTCGCGATATGGATGACCGCGCCACGTTCCGACTTGCGCAGCTTGCCTACTTCCGCGGCCATTTCTCCGATGCCACGCGAGCCCTCGGCGAGCTGAGCAAAAATCCGGGCTCGAATATTACCAACGATGCCCTGGACCTGCTCTTATTTATTCAGGAGAACTTGAAGGCCGATTCCGTAGCGCTCACGCAATACGCGCAAGCCGAGCTTCTGCATCAACAGCACAAGCTTTCCGAGTCTCTGGCAGCGGCAGAAGAGATCCGGAAGAAGTACGCTTCGACGCCGTTGATCGATGAAACATTGATGAACATCGGAGACTTGTTTACGGAGATGGGACGCTACCCCGAAGCGGTCGCCGCGTATGATTCGCTCGCCGCGGATTTTCCGGAAAGCATCGTGCTCGACCGTGCACTTCTGAAAATTGCCCGCATCCATGAGCGCGGGCTGCACGATACCGCCAAGGCGATCGAAGCGTATCAACAATTATTAGTTAAATATCCCACGTCGATTTATTGCAGCGAAGCGCGCAAGCAGATCCGCGTGCTTCGGGGAGATACATTGTAATGTTACACGGAAACACCCGGAAACTTGTCGCGGCTTTGCGCGTCGTATTGGTGGTTGCATGTTTACTGCTCACGGCGGCGCTTTCCTCCGCGTGGGCGAACAAGGTACTGATACCAATGGATTTGAAACAGACCGACCATCTTAAAGCATACGGTATCGCATATTGGGCGCTGACGAAGAACATCGACGTGGATTGGCTGCTGAATTACCGCGGCGGATCATTTATGATCGACGGCCTTCCTGCCGTGGCAAGCGAATGCCGGATCCGCGGCGTCTACTGTGAAGATATCGATGGCGGGCAGGCTGCGCAAATCTACGCCGAAGTGCAGGCCGAGAACAACAACATGGACGTGGTCCGGCTGGAGAAAGCGCCAAAAATCGCCGTATATGTCCCAAAGAATTTTCTCCCGTGGGATGATGCCGTTACGCTCGCGATGGAGTACGCCGAAATCCCGTACGAAAAGGTGTGGGATGAAGAAGTGATCGGCGGCAAACTGGCCAACTACGATTGGATCCATCTCCACCATGAGGATTTCACCGGCGAGTATGGAAAGTTTTATGCGACGTTTTCCAGCGCTCCGTGGTACATGGAGCAGCAAAAAATCAACGAGGACATGGCAAAAAAGCTCGGCTTCAAAAAAGTCTCCGAGTTGAAGAAGGCCGTCGCGCGCAACATCAAGGAGTTTATCGGCAACGGCGGATTTGAATTCGCCATGTGCTCCGCCACCGATACGTACGACATCGCCCTCGCTGCAGAAAATACCGACATCTGCGACGTGATGTACGACGGCGATCCGCCGGACGCGGGCGCACAGAAGAAGCTTGATTACTCCAAATGCCTCGCCTTCGAAAACTTTACGATCGAAATGAACCCGCTGCGCTATGAGTATTCGGATATCGATATTCCGGCGAGCGACCGGCTCGATCTTCTCAACCGCGAGACGGATTATTTTACGCTGTTTGAATTTTCCGCGAAGTACGATCCCGTCCCCACCATGCTGACGCAAGATCACGCCAACATCATCAAGGGCTTCATCGGGCAGACGACCAATTTCAAGAAAAGCCTGATCAAGAAAAACGTAACGATCCTCGCGGAGAAAGAAGGCACGGAAGAAGTGAAGTATATCCACGGCAATTACGGACGCGGCACGTTCACGTGGTTTGGCGGCCACGATCCCGAGGATTATCAGCATGCCGTGGGCGACCCGCCGACGGATTTGAAGCTGCACAAGAATTCGCCCGGCTACCGGTTGATCCTTAACAACATCCTTTTCCCGGCAGCAAAAAAGAAACAGCAAAAAACCTGACTCCAGAACCCCCACTCCGCCGCTCATCATCAGTATGCGAATCGCCATTCTTTCCGATATCCACGCCAATCTTGAAGCGCTGCAAAAAGCGCTGGAGATTGCAAAACAAAAACATGTCGAATCCATCGTCTGTCTTGGCGATACGGTCGGGTACGGGGCCAGCCCCAACGAGGCGCTCGATCTCATGCGCAAGAACACCGACCACATCTTGCTCGGCAACCACGATCAGGCTGCGCTTGATTTGGGTCTCGCGGAAGGATTCAATCCGTATGCCCGGGCCGCGGCGGAATGGACCGCCCGCGCGCTCACCGAAGAGAGCAAGGACCTATTGAACCAGCTTCCGATGGAATTCACGCTGGACGATATTCTCTTTGTGCACTCTTCTCCGTTTGAGCCGCACGAGTGGCATTACATTCTCTCGCCGGCCGACGCGCAAATGAATTTCGATTTTTTCACCGAGGCGATTTGCTTCGTCGGGCACTCGCATGTGCCGGGCATTTTCTGCGAGGATATCTGGACGCGGAAGGTGGAACGGGGGAAGCGGTTCATCGTGAATGTGGGCAGTGTCGGCCAGCCGCGCGATAACGATCCGCGCTTATGCTTCGGCATACTCGACACCGATGCGTGGGAATTCGAATTTATTCGCGCCGAGTACGATGTGATCGGTGCGTCGGAGAAAATCCGCAAGAACGGGTTGCCGCGACGCCTTGCCGAACGGATTCTCGAAGGACGCTAGTAAACGCTTCGTACAGCCGCACGAAGCCGGTAGATGCACGTTCTGTTACGGTTGAAACTGTAGTACAAACGACTAAAAAAACAGCAGTTAGGAGAGCAAAAACATTTTGGGACGTTTGAAGGGGGGAGGGGGGTTGACTTCTGTTTTAAATTGCCGTAAATTTACAGTAGGACACAACAGAACAATTATCCTCATAATTCCTCAATACAGGACCAGTACACCACAGGGCGCATAATACTCGCAGTACGGTAACGCCTCAAGTTTCGCCTGCTCAACGATACGCCTAGTGTCATCTCCACAGAAGCAATCAAACCCAATCAATATTTCAAACACTTAGTCGTTATCTCTTAACATCCATCCAGAAAGGATTAATCCAATGATGCAGGACCAGAATAACAGAGGCAATATGGGCGGCGGACCCCGAAGAAGTTTCGGACCCCGTGAAATGTTCAAAGCCGTCTGTTCCGATTGCGGGAAAGAATGCGAAGTGCCGTTTAAGCCCGCCGAGGGCCGACCGGTATTTTGCCGCGATTGCTACCCGAAGCACAAGCGCCAGGCCTGACCCGCTCCCCCCGAAGGTACCCTTGTAAAATACAAAACCTCCGCACCTTCTATACCGCTTGCGCGGGAAGAGGATGCGGAGGTCAATGGTATCAGTCTCTGCCTTACGCCGTGACTTTCTTCACGTTCGCCGCTTGAAGGCCTTTGGGACCACGTTCGACTTCAAATTCCACGGTATCGCCTTCGTTGAGGCTACGGTATCCGTCGCCGACGATGGCTTTGAAATGGACGAATACATCTTCGCCCTCTTTACGTGAAATGAAGCCGTAACCTTTGGCTCCGTTGAACCACTTGACTGTTCCCTTTTCCATGGAACACTAACCTTTCTAACTGGTGGAGGTGGATACCGACACTTGCGGCAATGCCGTGTTGTGGCGGGTGTACGCCGATACTGTTGTGCTCTTAACTGCAGATTGCTGGCGACACTCACCTTCGAAAAGGGTTCAAGCGGTACATCAGCGGATCTTAAAAGCGCAATTCCGCCCTGTGGAAGGCAGAACAATCCCCGGATAGGGATCAAAAACGGTGTACTGTTATTTGCCTAGGTAATATAGTATATTCAAAATAAAAAACCAAGCAAGCTAAAAATATTCCTCAGGTTGCCGCTCCAGGAGTCTGGAAACCCTTGCTGGAGAATGCAAAAGCGAGTATTTCGCTTTCCAACCTGATTTCAGGCGTTTCGTTCGTTGTGAAACCCGTCACTTATCCGAAACCCATGCGCCTCGCCATCGTACAAACCGCTCCCGAATTCGGCAACCCCCAAGCCAATACACGCCAGGCAATCGAGATGATGGCCGCCTCGCCTGCCGATATGTATGTCCTCCCCGAGCTGTTCAACACCGGTTACAATTTTATCAGCGCCGAAGAGGCCGCCGCGCTTGCCGAGCCAATTCCCGGACCGACATTCGATGCGGTTGCACGGTTCACGCACGAGCGATCGTGCTACGTCGCGTACGGCTTCGCGGAAAAAGCGGATCGGATCTATAACAGCGCAGCGCTCGTTGGGCCGCGGGGAGTTGTAGGGCTTTACCGCAAAGTGCACTTGTTTGCGCGTGAGAATATATTTTTCACTCCGGGCGATCTCGGCTTCCCCGTGTTTAATCTTCCGATCGGCCGCATCGGCATGATGATTTGTTTCGATTGGATGTTCCCCGAAAGCGCCCGCTCGCTGGCGCTGAACGGCGCACAACTGATCGCCCATCCGTCCAACCTTGTGATGTCGCACTGTCCCGACGCGATGGTAACGCGCTGCCTTGAAAACCGGGTGTTTGCCGCCACCGCCGATCGTACCGGCATTGAGGATCGGGGCGGGCATTCATTGCGCTATATCGGCAAGAGTGAGATTGTCGCGCCCAACGGAAAGATCCTTGTGCGTCTTGGCGATGACGATCCCGCAGTTGCGGTGGTTGACGTGAACCTCGCGGATGCGGACAATAAGGCGATTAACGAGTTTAACGATATGTTCGGGGGGAGGAGGGTGGGGCAGTATAACATTAGCTAAATGGAGATTCTGGTGTAGGGGCGTTGCGTGCAACGTCCCTACAAGCCCGAAAGGAAGATTCTTCTGGAGACTCGACACCTATTGTGACGATGGAGTGATAGTTCCAACCCAGGTAAGAAAATGTGAGATCATCTCGCCAAGGTTTAGCGGACCGCCGTAGGCGACGAATTTATTGTTCTCCACCCTGTAGTGAACCCAATCATCTTCGGTAACCTCGATCTGTTGCATATCGAATGTTCGACCATCCAAATTCGTTCCAGCAAGCTCGATTTCGAGTTGCCATCCGGGATTGTCAAGTGTGTCAATTTTGATGCCGTAGTCATGCTCCCAGTCTCCGTCGCATTGTGCACGATACCACTGTTGCAATTTGAACAGTGGGTCATTTTCAATCTCGGTCATGGTGTCGAACTCCTCTTTCAGGACAGATCATTGTACTTGTGCTAATCCGCAGGGGCGTGCAATTGTACGCCCCTGCGCTTGAGAATATCGAACTAGGGTGAACTGCGCGTCATTCCTTCGCCGGTATAGAGGCTTGCATTTCTTCGGCGACGGGAGGTTCCTGCTGATATTGCAGGAGCACGATCGCCGCGACGACCAGGACCGCGCCGACAATGCGGAGGGGCGAGAGAGTTTCTCCGAGCACGAGGTATGCGCTGACGATCGCAACCGTTGGTTCGAATGTTGCCGTTATGATTGACCGCGTTGGCGTGAGGTATTGCGCCCCCGTTATATAGAGCGAATGCGGGATGAGAATGGAAATGATGGCGACGATGAGGAATGTCCTCCATTCCTCGAAGGAATAACCGGCCGCAGCGATGCTCCAGACCGGATTAAAGAACTGCCAGAAAAGCGAGGCGCAGATGAAGGCATAGAGGATGACAGTCCACACGCGATAGCGCGCGAGCAACTTCCCCAGCATCACATTGGTAAACGCCCAGCAAAAGGCGGCGGCAATTCCATAGAACAATCCCTGACTATTGACTGCAATACCATCGCCGCCGATGCCGCCAACCGCCAGAAAGCATCCCGCGAGCGAGATGAAGGCCGCTGCCACCTTTACGAACGAGAGCGACTCGGTTTTGGCCGCTGCGGCATACGCAAGCACGAGCAGCGGCGCCATGTATTGCAGGAGAATGGCGGTCGCAACGTTGGTGGCGCGGATTGCGCCGTAGTAGGTAAAGTTGGAGCCCGCAATCCCCACAATGCCGAGCAGAGCAAAGCGCCAGAGGTCCTTCGGGTCGATGCGGAGAAAGTCGCGGCGAAAAAGGAGAAAAAACGCGAGGAGAAGGATGCACGAGAGCGTCATCCGCATCTGGACGAGGACGAGCATATCGACCTGGTGGAGGAACAGGAACTTGGCGACGGTGGCGGCCGTGCCCCAAAACAGCGTGGCGCCAAGAACGAAGAGATACCCGCGGTATTTATGCATCAGGAATTGGAGAAGCTGCTGATGCCGCCGGGACCCGGCTCGATTTTGCGGCGGTAAAATTTGTACATCTCGTCGTTCCCCATCATTTCATAGAAGCCGGCGAGTTTTTCGAAAAGCGGGCGGGGCTCCGGTACGGAGCGGGAGCCGATTTTCAGGAAACTGATCAATCTCGTGATGGGCGGAATGTTGAGATCGGGTTCGTAACATGCGGCGGCGTCGAGATACGGCGTCGGCTGATCCGGCTTTGCCGCGGCAGCTTTTTCGAAGTACTCCAGCGCGAGCTCATAGTTATCGTGAATGGCATAATTGACGGCAAACATGCTTGCCAGCCAGAGATAGATATCGAAGGCGTGGCGGGGGAATTCGTGAGCGAGCTTCTGGCCGAAGAGACAGATTTCGTCGGTATTCAGGGATTTATTCCAAAACAACTGCCGGTACAGCTCAAGGTCTTCGATGCGCTGGCCGATGGCCTGCTCAAACGCGTCAAAGAGCTCGTTGAACAGGCTTGCCGTTTCGAACCGCCGGCGAATTTGTTCGATGGTAAGTTTGGACATGTTGGAATAGTGAACGCACGCGCGTACATGGATGGCCGTACTGTTCCGGTGTTCCCATTCGAGTGCAATCTGGAGGAAGAGGGAAATCGGAACACCCTGAAAAATAATAAGAAACGGGGTGACGAAAGTCAACACGGTTGACGTTCTTTTGAATTTTCGGTATCTTCCAACCATCCACACGACCCTCATCCAACCACCATTACTGGAAAACTATGGAATCTGCGATCCCGACCGTCGAACCGCTACCCGAACCGTCGTCGTTTCTAACCCGGGCAGCCAACGTATTTTCCGCGCCAACCGATCTGTACGACGAGGTTTCGAAAATGCCCCCACAGAATGCCTCGTGGCTGATCCCTTTGTTTCTGGCCCTCATACTCGGCGTGGTCGCGAGTATTGCCATTTTCAGCAACCCCGACCTGAAGAGCCAGATTAAAGCGCAACAGCAGGAGGAAATGCAGAAAAAGATCAGCGAAGGGCAGATGACGCAGGAGCAGGCGGACAAGGCGGGGCAGTTTATGGATTCCAGTTTTGTCGTTATCATCAGTTCTGCCGCGATCGCGATATTTATCGCGGGAGGGTTCTTTGTCATCCCGCTCGTGCTTTGGCTAGCCGCACGAAGCGCGTTGGGATTTCAGGGGCGGTATCTGAAGATGCTCGAGCTGTTTGGCCTGGCGTCGATCATCGGTGCGTTCGGCACTATTGTGACTCTCCTCTTGATGAATTATTTCGGCGTGCTGGCAGCGACCCCGAGCGGTTCCCTGTTCATTATGCACGCCTACGACCGGCACAGTACGGTGCATAATCTGCTTGCGGAACTCAACATATTCACGCTGTGGCAGGTGGCAGTCATTGGATTGGGACTGGCGAAGGTGAGCGGGAAACCCATCGGCCAGGGAATTGGATTGACGTTTGGCCTGTGGGCGGTGTGGGCAATCTTCGCGGCATTCATGGGATGGGGACTGAGATAAATTCTGAATGCGGAGGGGTGGCGGAAGCAGTCGCGTGTAAACCATCTCCTATTCCCTTCCCTTGGTGAAGAAAGGGAAGGGGCGCTGGCATTGATAACTGTAGAACAACCCTCAGTTATTCAGGAACTACATGACTCGCTCCCACCATCCCCGGTGGGGGCGATGCGTTTCAGGTGAAGATCTTTTCCCACTGGAACTCGCCAAAGCGCAGCTCTTCGGCGCGAATTTTTTTACGCTTGCCATCAATTTCGCGGACGGCGAGGAAGGTGCTGAGGTCGCCGAGATCGACGAGGCGCGGTGTCTCTTCGCTATGCGTATCGACCTGATATGAGATCCCGAGGTCCGCGATTGTTTCCTTCCCCTCCTGTACCATAACCACGTTTCGTATCACCACATCGTACGCGCGCTTGCCGTTGAAGGGGAGCGTTTCGTACCGCTCCAACGATGCATTGCGATAGCTTTCGCCCGCGATGGCGAAGAGGCTTGTGAGCAACGCGACCGCGTTGAGCTTGCGGATGGAATCCTTTTCCTGATCATCGAGGGCGTGACCCGATTCGATAAGCACGGTGCTGGTCCCCCACTTCTGCATATTGTCGCCGAACGCCCTCGGCTCGAACGTATCATCGTACCGGGTAAGCTTGCCGGGGATAAACTCCGCAACGGCCTCGGCGATGAAGGCGGCGAGATGCCGGGCACGGAGACGGACGTCGTTGGTATTCTTTTCCACATCGTACGCGGGGGCGAGCAGCGCCAGCGCTGAGAGCTCCTTGTTCATCGCGACGGTACTCAGCTCCTGATCGTGGAGGTTGAAGCCGAAATCGGGTTTGAGGTCGGCCTGGAGCTGCTTGAGAAGCCGGGCTTCCGGCGTGCGGAGGGCGACGGCATCGCGGTTCATATCGATCATTTGCGCGGTGCGGCGCTGGGTGCGTGCGGCGCCGTCCGGGTTCAGCATGGGAACGATGTACAAGGATATTTTTTCCAGGAGCTCCCGCGTAGCGTCCTCCTTGTGGGTGCTGATGAGAAATTTGAGCACGTCGCAGATCGCCATTGTGGCGGTCGACTCATCGCCGTGCATTTGCGTCCAAAAGAGCACCTTGGTTGCGCCGGCGCGTGCGCGGATCAGATGGATCGGCCGGCCTTCGAACGACTTGCCGCGCTGTTCCATCGAGATGACGCCCGATGAGTTGGTGGTGAGCCGGTTGAGCACCTCGAACAGCGCATCGGGTGTAAAATGCCGTTTGTTAAACGATCCGACTTTGTAGGAGTCGTAACGATCGAAGAGGGCGCGGGAAGAAAGAGGCATTGCTTCGGTTCCTTTGTGATCCATTATAAATCTTTGAAAAAATAATATAGGAAAATTCTTAGTGCGGAGTGTAGAGTGCAGAATACGGGTGGAATGCCAGAAGGCTGCGCCAACTTCGCTCTGAATTGTTTTTTCTCACAGGTGCGTCTTCGCTCCTCTCCGCCGAGCTGCGAGGGATGGGTTCCGATGCAGAGCATGGGAACGAGAAGCCCTGATGTGGGCATGGTTGAAACACCGCCGCGACGCTCCAAATTTAACTAAATCCCGCTATTTTGCCATTGTTCCAACTTGATATTCGCAGTTGATACCTTGCCTCTCGACCCCCTTCTTCGTATATTTTTAATACCCAAATTTTTGCACAACAGCCCGTTTACGGGCGTTTTTTATCTTAGGACATGACCAAGGACGAACAGACTATTACCCGCCCCGAAACCACCCCCTCACTGGAAAATCTTCCGACGAGGCTTCCCGTGCTTCCCCTGCGCGATGTGGTGATTTACCCGCACATGATTTTTCCGGTGCTGGTCGGACGCGAGTCGTCCCTCCGGGCCGCAACGGTTGCGATGGACCGCGACAAGTATATATTCCTTGCTGCGCAAAGAAATCCCGAGGTGGATGAGCCGTCGAAGGACGACATTTACCTCGAAGGCACCATTGCGCGCATCGTGCAAACGTTGAAGCTCCCCAACGGGTTGATGAAGATCCTTGTCGACGGACTCGTGCAGGCGACGGTGATTTCGTTTTTACCCAAGGGGCAGTTCCTCGAAGTGGATGTTGAGGTCGCGACCGATAACGAGCCGGTAACGCAGGAGATCGACGCGCTGATGCGCCACGTGTCCGGGTTATTTTCGGAGTACATCCACCACAACCGTAACGTGCCGGGCGAAGTGATGGTGGCGTACGAAAACATGCGCGACCCGCGCCGCAAGCTGTTCTACGTCGCCGCCAATATCAGCCAGAACGTTGAATCAAAGCAAAAGCTTTTGCAGGTCGTCTCGTTGCGCGAGCAGTACTTCGAGCTGATCCGGTTGCTCAGCGGCGAGCTTGATGTCTTGAAAATCGAAAAGGACATCGACTCGAAGGTACACGAGAGCATTCAGAAATCGCAGCGGAAATTTCTTATCCAGGAACAGATCCGCGTGCTGCAGGATGAGCTTGGCGAAGAAGACGCCGGCTCGCCGGAAATGCTCAAGCTGAAAAAACAGATCGACGAAGCGGGCATGCCGAAAGAGGTGCTGGAAAAGGCGATGGAGGAGTTTTCGAAACTCAAGAAGACCCCCGCGCAATCTCCGGAATTCGGCGTGAGCCGCAACTACCTTGACTGGATGGTGAACGTTCCGTGGTCCAAGCGCACCGACGACGATTTGAATGTGCGGCACGTACAGGAGATTTTGGACGAGGATCATTTTGGACTTGAAAAGCCGAAGGACCGCATCCTTGAGCATATCGCCGTGCTGAATCTCGTCAAAGAGATGAAGGGGCAGATATTATGTTTTGTCGGTCCTCCCGGCGTGGGCAAAACGTCGCTTGGAAAATCGATCGCGCGCGCGTTGGGGCGGAAGTTTGTCCGCATCTCGCTCGGCGGCGTTCGTGATGAAGCGGAAATCCGCGGTCACCGGCGCACCTACATTGGTTCGATGCCCGGCAAAATCATCCAATCCATGAAACGCGCGGGCGTTATCAATCCCGTCATCCTCATGGATGAGGTGGACAAGATGAGCGCGGATTTCCGCGGCGACCCCTCGGCGGCGCTGCTGGAGGTGCTGGATCCCGAGCAGAATGTGACGTTCAATGATCACTATCTCGACGTGGATTACGATCTTTCACACGTCATGTTCATCACCACCGCAAATGTGCAGCACAACATCCCGTTGCCGCTGCAGGACCGCATGGAAGTGATAGAGCTGCCGGGTTATCTGGAATACGACAAGCGCGAGATCGCCTACCGGCATCTCATCCCGAAACAGCTTGGGTACCATGGCCTCGACAGCACAAAGGTGAAATTCACCGACGGGGCAATTCAGAAGGTGATTCAGCAACATACGCGCGAGGCGGGCGTGCGCAATATGGAGCGCGAGCTTGCCTCCATCTGCCGTAAGGTGGCAAAGGAAATTGTGATGCGCGGAAAAACCAACGGCGCGAAGTACCCGCCGAAGGGCATCACGGTGAATGAATCGAAAGTGGAAACGTACCTCGGCGTGCCGAAATACCGGACAAAGGAAGGTCACCGCGAGCGCCGGGTGGGATCCGTTGTCGGCCTGGCATGGACGAGCGTCGGCGGCGATATCCTCCACGTCGACGCGACAATTATGGACGGCGCGGAAAAGCTGACCCTGACCGGACAACTGGGCGAGGTGATGAAAGAATCGGCACATGCGGCGTTGAGCTACATCCGCTCGAACTCGCAAGCGCTCGGCGTCCCCGTCGGATTTTCGCGGAAGAAGGAAGTACATATTCATTTGCCGGAAGGATCAATCCCGAAGGATGGACCTTCGGCGGGCCTCACGATGGCAATGGCAATGATCTCGGCCGCATCCGACCGGGCAGCGCGCAACGACATTGCCATGACCGGCGAGATTACCCTGCGCGGCAACGTGCTGCCGATCGGCGGGTTGAACGAAAAGCTCATCGCCGCGCAGCGCAGCGGCATGACCACCGTGCTGATCCCTAAAGACAATGAAAAAGATCTGGCGGAAATCCAGGCGAAGGTGAAAGACGGATTGAAGATCATTCCCATCAGCACGATTCTGGATGCGATTCCGCATGTATTTAAGAAGGGGTAGAAATATGCTGGCCTGATGTTTCGGCCCGATGTTTCGGAAAAATGGGGGAGGACAAATCATCTGCAATCGTCACCTAACACTCATGAGATTTATTCACGTCCACCACTTCGGATTCGTATGTCTTCTCGCACATCTCTGATTCTCCTTCTCATGCTTGCGTTCGCTTGTGCCGCCCCCGCCCAACAGCCCGCAGCAAAAGCACCCATCCCGATGGAGCGCATTTTCTTTAAGCCATACATTGCCGGCACGCGGCCGACGAATGCGAGCCTTTCTCCGGATGGGAAGGTTATGCTGTATCAATGGGACGATAGCGCCGCCAACAAGTACCGCCGGTGGATGATGACATCGGACGGCGCGAATAATCACAAGCTGGTTGACACGACTCTGGGAGAAATTGAGTTTTCTCCCGACGGCAAAACCATTGCCTGCACGCGGAACGGCGATATTTATTTGACGGATACATCGTTCACATCGTATACGCGATTGACGAAAACATCGGACGGGGAGAACAATATTCTCTGGTCGCCCGACGGGAAGTGGCTGTCCTTCTCCATCGATAAGAAGATCATGGCGCTGCCGGTTGGAAAGAGCGGATTGACGGAAATCGCCGCCGCTTCGGACAAGGATGCCGACATTCAACTGGTATCGTTTTCATCAGACGGCAAAAAAATTCTTTTCACCGAGAGCGGCCGCGCCGACAGTACGCATGAATTCCTGATACCCAAATACACCGGCAAAGAAGTCACCACGCGCACCATTAAAAACGGGGCAGGCACGACCAGGATTGGATTCGCGCCGCTCGACACGGGAGCAATTGTGTGGGCAAAGATTCCGGGCAGCAACAAATATTTTTCCGGCTCGCTCGAGCTTGCGCGGGACGGTAAATCCGCGCTCGTGGAACGGCAGTCCATCGATCGCAAGCATCGCGATATATACGTGGTGGATTCGGACAGCGGCAAGGCCACGCGCATCCTCGATGAGAACGACAAGGCATGGGTGGAGAATTCCGGCTATGGAGCAGCGTGGATGCCCGACAGCAAGCATGTGATTTACACCTGGGAAAAGGATGGCTGGAGTCATTTGTACAGCACCACACCGGACGGAAAGCACACCGATCAATTGACGCATGGCGAGTGGGAAATCCTGTGGTTCGCACCCGATCCGTCGGGTAAGAATGTGTATATCCTGGCTAACAAAGACGACCATTCGAGCTGGCAGTTGTTTTCGGTCGATGTTGAGACCAAAGCCCTGACACGCCTGAGCCGGCATGATGGATCGTACGCCGATCCTGTATTGGCAAAAGACGGCTCGTTCATCGTGGCGAAATATTCGGAACTCGACAAACCATCCGACTATGTGCGCATATCGACCCATACGCATGTTGTGGCGTATGCCGGCACTGCGCCCGAGACCGACGAAGTACAATTGACGCACAGCGTGCCTGCGGAATTTCAGACACAGCATTGGACGGTTCCCGCCATTGTGAATTTCAAGAGTCGCGACGGAAAGATGATCCCTTCGTTTATCTATAAGCCGGTAAACTTCGATTCGACGAAGAAATATCCGGTGGTCGTATTCGTCCACGGAGCGGGATACTTGCAGAATGTCGTTCGCGGGTGGAGCTATTATTACCGCGAGTTCATGTTTCACACGCATCTCACGCAGCTTGGCTACGTGGTGTTCGAAGTGGAATACCGCGGCAGCGCGGGACTGGGACACGATTTCCGCACCGATGTCTATATGCATCTTGGCGGCAAGGACCTTGATGACGAAGTGGACGGCATCCGGTATCTCGAAAGCCTGGGCTACGTCGATCCGGCGCGGGTGGGAATCTACGGCGGTAGCTACGGCGGCTTCATGACGCTGATGGGATTGTTCTGCACAAAGGAGTACGCCTGCGGCGCCGCGCTCCGCGCGGTCACCAGCTGGGAAAACTATTACGACCATAATTCGTGGTATACCGGGGCGCGATTAGGCAAGCCATCGGAACATGCCGACGCGTACAAGATCAGCTCACCCATTACCTATGCCGACAGCCTCAAAAAACCGCTTTTAATCCTCCACGGCATGGTGGATGATAACGTTTTCTTCCAGGATGCTGTTCAATTAGTAGATAAGCTTCAGAAGTCGAAAAAGAAATTCGAGCTGATGATGTACCCGGGCGAGGCGCACTCGTTCACCCAGCCGGAGAGCTGGTACGACGAGTATTCGAGGATCGAGGAATTTTTTAACAAGAATTTGCATCCGGAGGGCAGACAGTAACTCACCCCTGTCCCCCTCTTTTACGAAGAGAGGGGGGGCAAAGCGTTGTGGTGAATTATCGGAAATTTTTTATATTGTAGTGCTTCACCCCGGACGGCGAATGGAATCCACCAAATATCATTGATCCAGGCAGCAGAATAATGGCAAAAGCGAAACCCCAGCAGGAAAAACCGGCCGACGACGCAGAGAAGCAGTCGCCCTATATTGTCACAGCCCGCAAATGGCGGCCGATGGTATTCGACGATGTGGTGGGGCAATCGCATGTAACGACGACGCTGCGCAACGCCATCGGTCAGGGACGGCTTTCGCATTCATATATTTTCAGCGGTCCGCGCGGCGTGGGCAAGACTACGACTGCGCGCATACTTGCCAAAGCGATCAATTGTCTCCATCCGACCAACGATCACAATCCCGACAACACCTGCGAGATCTGCCGCGAGATTACCGAAGGCCGAAGCGTCAATGTCTTCGAGATCGACGGCGCATCCAACCGCGGGATCGATGAGATCCGCAACCTCCGCGAAGCGGTGCGATACGGTCCCCAGAAGGGGAAGTACAAAGTGTACATCATCGATGAAGTACACATGCTCACCAAGGAAGCGTTCAACGCGCTTCTGAAGACGTTGGAAGAACCGCCGCCGTACATCCTGTTTATTTTTGCCACCACGGAAGTTCATAAGATCCCCGCAACGATCCTTTCGCGGTGCCAGCGATTCGATTTCAAGCGCAATACAATCGAAGAAATCGCCGGCCGGTTGCGCTTCATTGCAAAAGCCGAAGGGTTAGACGTTGCCGACGACGCGCTTATGCACATCGCGAAGCAGGCAGACGGATCGATGCGCGACGGGCAGAGTATTTTCGATCAGATTGTCGCCTTCGGCGGAACGTCGATCGATGCCGCGCTCGTCGAGCAGGCGTTGAATATCGTCAACCAGGATTTATTCTTCCGCATTACCGATTTGTTGAAAGCAAAAGACGGCAAGGGCTGCTTGAACCTGGTCGACGAGCTGATTGCGCAGGGAGTTGATCTCCGGGATTTCATCCAGGGCGCAATCGAGCATTTCCGGAATTTGCTCGTGGTGAAGCTGACGAAATCGGCGAAGCTGATCGAGACCACCGAGCACCATAAGGCGCGGTACATGGAGGATGCGGAGAAGTTTTCGGATACGAAGTTGCTGCAGTTTATCCAGTTGGCAAACGAGACCGATGGAGCCATGCGGTACAGCCGCCACCCGCGGTACCGGCTGGAGGTATGCCTGTTGCTGATGATCAAGCTCGATGACGGCGTGGAAATCGCAGAGCTGCTCGAGAAGCTGGAGTCGTTGAAGGAGCAGATCGAAACCGCGAAACCGGCGAGCGTGCCTCAATCGACACTGTTTGGATCGGGTTCGTTCAGCGATCCAGCGAAAGACCTTGGACGCGCGGGGGTGCGGGGGAGCGTGAAGGCATCGCAGCCATTGCTGCGTCCCGAACAGCGCCTGGTCCCGCGAGAAACAATCGCCGAGCCGACGTTGCCGGTGTACGATGCCGCACGGACAACGCTGAGCGTGACGGGACAGGCGGAAGAAGCGATCACGCCAATGTCGCTTACGCTCGAGAACATCCAGGAGAAGTGGTCGACGTTCGTCGCCGAGGCCCGGAAGAACAAGATTGCCATCGCCACCATATTGAGCGAAACGCGAATCTCGGAATTGCGCGGGGACAAGCTTTGTCTCACCTGTCCGAATGAATTCAGCATCGATGTGTTGCGTAATAACAAGGAATTTCTGTTCGATTTGGCCCGGCAGGTCTACGGCACCCGTTTGCGGTTCGAAGGCACAATCGGTGAAAATGGAGCGGGACATGCCGATCATTCGGAACATACGTCTTCGGCGCCTGACGGCGATCAATTGCAGCACCCCATTGTTCAAGCGCTGATGCGCGAGATTGGCGCTCGGCAAATAGAGCGATAAGGTCGATCGTTTAGCTCAACCGGCATTCTCAACAACATACTACCCCGACTTCTGCTTCTTTTGTTACCTTTCTAAAGCGCAATGCCGCCGTCCGGATGTGATTCCGGCGGGCTATTCTATTGCATCTCAGGCATAAATTCCCAATATTAGCTTGTTAAACGCCTGCCCCAACAGGCAATTTTTCACGGTTTTAAGACGTCATGAATCGTTTTTTTTGGAAATCCATAGCGAGCCTGCTTCTTGCCTGCATCGTGTTTTTAGTGTCGGCAGAAGCAGCATCGCCTGCGAAATATGCGGGTGAGTTTCTGGCAATCGGCGTCGGCGGACGCGCGCTCGGGCTCGGCGGAGCGTATGCGGCGCTAGCGAACGACGTGACTTCGGGATACTGGAATCCCGCCGGACTTGCACGGATGAATTACCCGCAGGTCAGTCTTATGCACGATGAGCGGTTTGCCGGGTTGATCAATTACGATTACGGCGCGGTGGCAATGCCGGTCGGCGTGAATGCCAGTCTCGGTTTCGGCGTCATCCGGCTTGGGGTGGATAATATTCCCAATACGCAAAGCGCCGGTGTCGATGCGAACGGCAACCCTCTGCCGCCGGGAGAGTTGGAAAATTTTCTCTACGGCGGAACGATCGACCAGAGCAAGGTGACCTATTTTAACGCCGCGGATTGGGCGTTCTACGTCTCGTACGCGAAACGCGCGAACGAACATTTCTATTATGGCGCCAACGTGAAGTTGATCCGCCGCGATCTGGGTGTTGCCTCAGCCACCGGGCTCGGTTTCGATCTCGGCGCGCAGTATCTCCCCAACGACAAGCTGTCCTTCGGCGTCAATCTGCAAGACATCACCACGACGCTTGTCGCGTGGACGACGGGCACCAACGAGCTTATCACACCCACGCTGAAGCTGGGCTCCGCATATTACATCGAGGCGTTCGGCGGACGGTTCGCGCCTGCCGCCGACGTCGATCTCCGTTTTGAGAACAGACAGTTTGCCTCCAACGCGCATATTGGCCGCATCAGCGCGGATTTCCACGCGGGTTTGGAATACGACGTGCAGGGTATCGTCGCGTTGCGGACCGGATACAGCGATATCGGTTCGCTTAACCTCGGCACGGGCATTCATTTGCCGAAATTCGACATCGATTATTCGTTTGTGAAGTTCGACGCCGCCGATCAACTTGGGAACACGCACCGTATTTCACTGACCTTCACGCTGCAATCCGAACAGTTCGCGCGGAGCACGCAGTAACACGTGCGCACGGTTCTCGTATTCTTCCTTTTCGCGCTTGGATTCCTCCTTGCCGGGTGCGGGTCCTCGCTCCCGTACCCCCTCGACTACCCGTTAACGTCCGAACCATTTCTCTCGCGCGGCAACGTCTTTACCGGACGCGTGCCGAAGGGCTGGTTCTTCGCTTCCGCCGATACGATGGCCCCATCCTATGCCGCGTGGGTGGTACGCGATGATCTTGCCGCCGCGCTTGCCGTCAAGGAATTGCACCTCGACCCGTCTGCAGCGGAGCGCGTGCAAAAGGACGGCGTTAAAGCGCTTGCGATGATGAGCACGGCATTTCAAACGAGCGAAGCGCCCGGCGCGAAGATCGAAAAGGAGCCGAAGGAATTTACCGCCCGCGGAAGGAAATATTGCGGATATGAATTGACGGCAGGAGCGATCAAGAAGCGCGTGGTCGTGTTCACCGAGAGCAACCGGTATTTCGAGTGTGTTGCGCTTCCCGTTAAAGGGACATGGGACGAAGAGCAATCGCAACGACTGTTTGCGGCGCAGGAGGCTTTTCTGACGACGTTGACGTTTGATTAAGGGAGGCTGGTAAAGGAAGGATTAACATTTCCTTGACAGCTTCAGGACGTTTGTCCCCTCCTTAGCAACATCTCGAAGGACTCGGTCTAAATGGCACGTGTTCTATCGAGATTCACTATGTTCTTAGTTAGGATTATCTCTGCCTGTGCGGGCAGGATTCAATGGCATATGAATCTCAGGGAATCGTTCTTCCTTAAGATTTTCCCTCGCGTCAAAGCGTTCTTCCGCACATTTCCTCTCAGAAATCGGGTCTACTGGTGACTCGGGCCCACGAATGTTCGAGATTGAACTTTGGCCTGAATTTGCATACATTTCGGTGACCAGCCAGACAATTTAATGGATAATGCAATGACTTTTCGCCATCTTTGGCCCGCGCCACAAAGTCGAGATGTCGGATCCTTTGGAGGCATCAACCTCTATATTGAGGTACTTCAATTTGCCACAAGGGACTCTGTACTCTCGATAGGCAGCCTTATGTCTGAAAGCGACGGCTTGGGACAAAGACTGAGGGGATCCCTGTTGATAAAGGAGGTAACAAAGACTATAGCGAAAGATGTGATTCGAGAGCTTGTAGCATATGGTTGGATTAGGGAGATAAGCCGTGAGAGTGATAAATACTCAATCACGGAGCAAGGTAAGAATGTCGCTTACACGGCAAGTGTCGATTTGAAAGCATTTCGGCGGACCTTGGCCGTGAAGATGCAAGAAAGGTTCGTTGTTCCAGGATGGATGGTATATAGGCTGCATCAACTGAACCCAAGTCGGCAAGGCGAAGTTGTATTGCCTGCCCCCCCGAGAGATAAAGATCTGCCAATTCGGGAGTGGAATGATAAGGAATGGACTACCGAACTTAGTAATATTGCCCAAGAGTCTGCGAACGCTGCCATGATGAAATATCCGGGCTCCTTCCCTGTCAGTTTGAATGCTTGGATTAGCGAAGTAGAGAGAATATGGGTGCATTTAGGCGAAGCAGAACGAAAGAGAGTTGCCAAGCCACGCGCTGACGCCAAACAAATTACAGAGAAACCTCGAATCAACACATACTCGACGAGGCACCGATTATCGTTGGCGATGCGGGAAGCTTCAGTCAATCTGTTGTTTGGAAACAGGGAACCCGGTATTAACTTGTCGGATTTTGAATCTTCAAAGCATCCGATTCCCGCTCGGTCTTTTCAGTCATGGTGTCCAATACTTGATGCTCTCGAATTCGTTTTCTATACAGATCACTCCCATGAGATCTCTGGTCGTCTTATATTCCCATGTGGTGGTTACCGGCCTGCAGGCAGACTTGGTTTCGAAGAGATAAGCGAGATAAAGGAGCCTAATAAAAAATTTGCGCTGCAGCTGTACCAACCTAGCTGGGAGCATGTGAAAACAGAATTCAGGAGAACATTGCAGGATGTTTATCTGGGTGTTTCTAGACGAGTTGGTTCTATCTATGTGTCCCTTCTCGATGTAAGAGATGAGGTTTCGCGGAGATTGAGGCTGAGTGCCACGCTCTTCGATGCTCATTTCGAACAACTTTTCAGAGAGACCACACGAGATAGTATTGTGGACGGTAAACCGTTCTCGATCTCTCTTGAAAGTGATATTCGTCCTGCACACCAGAGCGGTTCAGGGCTTCTGCGCCGACCAATATATATTGGACGAGTGCCCTACACGTTAATCGGCATCTCGACTGGTAGAGTTACTCCATTTCAAGAAAGGACATTTGCACCTTGACAGATATTCTTCGGATCCCAAATGTTATCTCAGTCCCGGCGGAAAATAGATATGCCCTTATTGGATTACGACAAAATCCTTTTCCAAATGAGCCGTCTATACGACTGGGCAATCAGGATCCACGGCTGAATGGTTCGATTTACAACCAACTTCTCCATGAAGGTCAACGGAAACAATTCGATAGTTTTCTAATACCCACAGTTGATAAGCCAGACGTTCGCACACTGATCTTTCTTATGGACCACGCCACAAGAAGGGGGAGGGGTATTGGCAAGACTGTTTTTTTGAAAAAGCAGGTTGATAGGATCATGTCTGATTTTGGAGAAAGCGCGTCAAGGGGATATGCTGTTATGTTTGGAGTTCACGTGGTCCCGAGTGCCTCGCCACCTACAACGAAATTTTGGCAGTTTGCTCGAATCATTTTCGACAGCTTTCTTGAAACGGATATCATTGCGATCGCAATCGCTCGACTGAGGGCTCTTTCTACTAAGATTAGACCCGAGCTCTTGGCGGAAATCAAGACGACGGAAGATCTCATTGAGAAACTAGGAAATGATCATTGGCTAAATGAAAAGAGGGTTCCAGTCGATTTTGAATTGAATCCTGCGGTTGAACAAATCTTGCGATCCTCGGGCGTGCGGGATGAATTGGCTCGGGCCTTGGCGAATTACGGGACGAGCCAAGAAAAATTTAGACAGGCATTTTATGATTCGTTCACAAATTACCGTTGGCGTCAAGATGGAGGAAAAATTGTATTCCACGATCTGGTGAATTTGTTCTTGGCAGCTAAATTCAATAGGGCGTTGCTACTCATCGATGAAGTTGAAAAAATCGTTCCTGTTCAGAATCTCCTTGAGAGGCGAGCCTTTGTGGATTCATTAAGGTATTTTATGTTCGACGGTCAATGTGCTTCTGCCAATAATCGATTCTTTGGAATGTTGCTAACTATACATCCAGGACTCCAGGAACTTCTACTGCCTCACTGGAACGCCGCCGGCCTTGACAGATTGGCCCCAATTAATGAGCCCGATGCTCAGCGCAATACAATCTATTTTCCACCACTGAATGCACGTGATGCCAAACCGCTCGTCACTGAGTATCTTGACTATTATCGTCTCCCAGGTGCAAAATTTACGGAATTGATGCCTTTTGATGAGGACGCTATCGTGGAGGCGCTGGTGCAATCGAGTGGAGTTCCGGGAAAAATGCTGACTCTGCTTTCTGGGGTCGTTGACCGTGCTGTCGAACTTGGCATTACCAAGATTAACAAGCAGTTCGTGCACCAAACCTATTTTCAGGAAGCAAAAGCAGAGCCACCAGTTACTGAGAATGCTACACCGACGTCGAATCCTCAGACTGATCTTACCGGAGCATAAGTATATAGATGGCGCAGATAAGGTTAGCGACAGAAACTGCTCAGGAGATCGTTGCACGCGGAGCCGGGGCGCTCGTGAGTGATCCCGAGATCTTTCATGTTTGTTCAGTTTCGGATATAATTATTGCTGTGGAATTGGTCCGGACGCATGGGGAGGACAACGAATTGCTTCAAAGTATACGGACTAGATCTTCACGTTTTGACGAAGCCGTACAAACAGGAGCACTTTTCGTTTGTGGCTTAGATGGCTATTGGCTGACCCAAACCCTTTTTCAAGATGAAGATCCCGCCTCGTTCTGGCTCGAAGCGGTTAGTGAAACTATCTCACCTCAAAAGAGCCTATTCCTCCTCTCGTTGAGACAAATGGATATTAGTTTTGGGACGAACTTTGTCAGCGAATACTTGTTCGACTAAGCACCATGATTGAGATAGTTTTCGACACAGATATGTTTGCGGAGCTCTTGGCGCAGTATTTCGATAACGAGGGTGGGAATAGAGGAATCGGAAGGTTTGTAGCTGGCAATAAACTCAGTGGAGACCTTGCCCGCCGCGTAAATACGGTTGTAGAATTATACCAAGCTACGGGTGACATTTCGGTCTCAGGCGTGCTAATTGTATCGTCGCTTGCATTCGTTGAGTTGGCAAGGAAATTCGAGGAAATTTCCATCGGTCGGTTTATTCCAGAAAATTTAAGCGACTTTCTACGCGATCCACCGGAATGGTTCTTAATTGCTCCTCTGGATTGTGATCTGTTACCTTTCTTTGTCGATGTTCCAAAGTATGTTTCTGTTCGCGGAAGAATGCGACCAATGGAATGGACAGATTCGGTTCATGTGGCAACCGCACTTTCGCGCGGGGACGGGTCTATGATAGCAACCTCGGATGAAAAGATAAGAGCTATTCAAATTCTTAGCAATAGGATATTATAGCAGAAGAAAGCAGCTATATTAAAGTTGAGAGCGTGGGCGCGTATTGGAAGTAAGAACTTGGTTCGATATTAGATTGCCTACTTTGTCTTCAACACGAACACCCCATTCCAATCGTGAGGCGGGGGAGCAATCTGATACATTTTGCAGCGTTCGATGTAGATTTGCGCGGGATAATCGCCGGGCTTGTGCTTGAGGGCTTCTTCCAGGCAGGCGATGGCGGCTTCCCATTCACGGAGGCGATGGAGGCGCAAGCCTTCATGATAACAGGAAAGAAACTTCTGCATTTCTGCCGATACACCTTCCTCTTTTAATGCGAGCAACTCGTAGACTCTCACCGGGTCCGATTTCCCCACAACGACAAGCAAGTCAAGCTCGCGGTCGATGATGTGTTCGGCGGCGCGGTCGCGCGTGAGCTGGCCGAGCATGATGCTTGAATGGTACTGCTTGTTTGCTCCTTCCAGCCGCGACGCAAGGTTGACGCTGTCGCCGATCACCGTATAATCGAACCGTTCACGCCCGCCCATGTTTCCCACGAGCATCTCGCCGGTATTGAGGCCGATACGGACGTGGAGTTCGGGTTTTCCTTCCGCTTTCCATTGATTCCGAATTATGGCAAGCTCCCGCTGCATCGCGAGTGAAGCTCTGCATGCACGGATCGCGTTGTCGTCCTGGTGAACCGGAGCGCCCCAGAACGCCATAATTGCATCTCCCTCGTATTTATCGAGCGTGCCACCGTGCTCGAAGATGATGGCCGTCATGGCGGTAAGGTATTCGTTGAGCAGGGCAACCAATGTTTCCGGCGTGAGTTTTTCCGAGAGGGATGTAAAGCCGGCGATGTCGCTGAAGAAGACCGTTAGCTCCTTGCGCTCGCCGCCGAGCCGCAGCATCTCGGGATTTTCGATCAACTGGTTGACCACAGCCGGGTTGAGGTAGTGGCTGAACATCCCTTTGATCATTGTTTTCTGTTTGCGTTCGGTAAGAAACGTATAGACAACCGCGCCGATGTAGCCGGTAACAATCGAGATGACGGGGCTTGTTACCACCGCTACATATTGATAGTCGGTAAACGCTTTCGCGGAGCCGAAAGCGACGCATCCCATTGCGGCAAACACCGCAAAGATGCCGATGATTTCGCTGAACACTTGTGAGCGGAACTTCAACCCCCGGATGAGAATGATTCCCATGAAGGTCACGAGGGTAAATGCGACGATCACGAGGATGTCCGTCCACGCCGGCTCACGCTGCAAGAAATTGTCGTCGAGAACGGACTGGATGACATTGGCATGTATTTCCACGCCATACATGGTGTTGTCGCCGATGCGCCTGCCCTTGCCGACGGGAACGGAGAACAAATCCTTCTCCTCCGGCATCGTCGAGCCGATGAGGACCACCTTACCTTTGAAGAAGCCGTTGTACAGATAGCCGATATCGGGGTCGTCGAACATGTTGATGTCGGTGCCGGAGCGCAGCTCATCCACCGTCTTGAATCCCTGATCGTCGATAACGTCGGCAAAGGGGATGTGCTTGAAGGTGTTATCCGGGCCGTAGTAGTTAATGTAGAGCGTCAGCTCGTCCGCTTTTGGGATGGTGCGGTTGAAATATGCGAACGTGTTCGGACGGTTTTCCGCGGAGTAGTTTGGAGGCAGGTGATAGACGTTATTCAGCGTGCCAAACGAGAGTGAGGGGACAAAGTGCTGCGCATCCGGATCCCATGTCATCGGCTGGTAGCGGCCTTTCCAGCACATTGGGATCCTAAGCTTAGAATTCCACGTGGACAAGTTGTCGC
>JADMIO011260248.1_pt1:37500-78484 | contig 78484 bp, 78 predicted proteins | sample 8958161 | NCBI WGS metagenome assembly JADMIO01 (sample SAMN16585339, study PRJNA669376) | soil metagenome | isolation source: Crop rotation soil | place: USA: Cullars Rotation, Alabama | collected 2011 | reverse complement strand
CGCGACAACTTGTCCACGTGGAATTCTAAGCTTAGGATCCCAATGTGCTGGAAAGCAGGGCCGCCAGCGGCAGCACCACGTCGGGGACGTTCAGGCCCTTGTTGTTCGAGATCGTGCCGCCGACCTCGACCAGGGTCTCGATCCGGTCGGCGCCGGCCTTCTTCACCCGGAAGACGAGCTTGCCGTCGTCGACGAGCAGCCGCATTCCGGCCTCGGCCGCGTCGAAAATCTCCTTGTGCGGCAGGGTGGCGCGGCTCGTATCGCCGGGCGTCTCGTCGCGGTCGAAGACATAGGTCTGGCCGTTCTTCAGCTCGGCCTTCTCGCCCTGGAACTTGCCGACCCGCAGTTTCGGCCCCTGCAAATCGGCGACGATCGTCGTCGGCCGGTCCAGCTCCGCCTCCAGCGCGCGGATCGCGGCGATCCGTTTCTCATGGTCGGCATGGGTGCCGTGGCTCATGTTGAGGCGGAAGGCGTCCGCGCCGGTCTCGATCAGGCGGCGGATCATTGCCGGGCTGTCGGAGGCCGGGCCGAGCGTGGCGAGGATGCGCACCTTGCGGGTGCGCGGCACGAACCGGCTGGTGGCTTCCTTCGACATGAATGCGCCATAGCCGCTCGACATGGCAGCGCAACCCGCTAGAGCCACCCCGACAACCTGAATCGATGGAGTGAGAATTGGCGGAAGGAAGCATCGCGGCCGATGAATTGCGGCTGCTGATCGAGCGGATCGAGCGGCTCGAGGAAGAGAAGAAGGCGATGGCCGACGATATTCGCGACGTCTATGCCGAGGCCAAGGCGCGCGGCTACGACGCCAAGGCGATGCGCCAGGTGGTCCGCCTCCGGAAGATGGAGACGCATATCCGCCAGGAGGAAGAGGCGATCCTCGACACCTACAAGGCGGCTTTGGGCCTCGCGTAGGATGAAAGCGTCATTGCGAGGAGCGCAGCGACACGGCAATCCAGCCTGAGGACGAGGTCGCTCTGGATTGCTTCGCTCCGCTCGCAATGACGAAGAAAGGGAAAGGTGAGCGGCGATGGCCGGCCACAGCAAGTTCAAGAACATCATGTATCGCAAGGGCGCGCAGGACAAGAAGCGCTCGGCGATGTTCTCCAAGCTCTCGCGCGAGATCACCGTGGCGGCCAAGGCTGGTCTGCCCGATCCCGACATGAACGCGCGCCTGCGCGCTGCGGTCAACGCGGCCAAGGCGCAGTCCATGCCCAAGGACAATATCCAGCGCTCGATCGACAAGGCCTCGGCGGCCGACGGCGAGAATTACGAGGAAATCCGCTACGAGGGCTTCGGTCCGGGCGGGGTCAGCCTCGTGGTCGAGGCGCTGACCGACAATCGCAACCGCACCGCCACCAATGTGCGCACCGCCTTCTCCAGGAATGGCGGCAATCTCGGCGCCTCCGGCTCGGTCAGCCACGGCTTCGACCGGCTCGGCCTGGTCGAGTTCCCGGCCGGCGCCGGCGATGTCGACACGGTGTTCGAGGCGGCGATCGAGGCCGGCGCCGACGATGTCGAATCGGACGAGGACGGCCACCGCATCTGGACCAGCATCGACAATCTCCACGGCGTCGCCCGTGCGCTCGAGGCGGCGCTCGGCGAGCCGGAGGGCGTGAAGCTCGCCTGGCGGCCGCAGAACAGCATCGAGGTCGGCGAGGAGGATGCGGCGCAGCTGCTGAAGCTGGTCGACACGCTCGAGGAAGATGACGACGTCCAGACCGTCTGGGGCAATTACGAAGTGCCCGACGCTGTGCTGGAGAAGCTCGGTTGAACGAGCCCCTGCCCTTCAGGGAGGGGATGAAGGGGTGGGGCCGACGTGCGAGCCGAGCCGAAGCTTCGGGAACGGGCACTGCGGATGCGCCGGGAGCCGACCGAGCCTGAGAAACGGCTCTGGCGACATCTCTCCAATTCGCAACTCGGCGGCTTCAAATTTCGACGGCAGGCAGCGATTCCTCCCTTCATCGCCGACTTTTTCTGTCCCGCGAAAGGGTTGATCGTCGAGGTCGACGGTGACACGCACCTCCCGGAGAGCGATACACGCCGCGACGCATTGCTCCTCGCTCGCGGATTCCCGACAATCCGCTTCACCAATGGCGACGTGATGTCCAATATGGACGGCGTGCTGACTGCCATCCTTCAGGCGCTGGAAGGTCTTCCCGACCGACAACGGGGAGGTCCCGACTCCCCCACCCCAACCCATCGGAGCCGCCCATGGGTTCGTCCGGGGGACGAACCGGCGGCGCCGATCCTGAAGGGGAGGGGCTTTTGATCATCATCGGCCTCGATCCGGGCCTTGCCTGCACCGGCTGGGGGGTGATCGCGGCCGAGGGAAACCGGCTGAGCCATATTGCCAACGGGCAGATCCGGACCGACGCCAAGCTGGCGCTGCCGGCGCGGCTGGTCCGGCTCGAGGAGGAGCTTGGCCGTATCATCGACGCCCATGCGCCGGCGGCGGCCGCCTGCGAGGAGGTCTTTCTCAACGACAATCCGCAATCGACGCTGAAGCTCGGGCAGGCGCGGGGCGTCATCCTGCTGGCGGCGGCGCGGCGCGGCCTCGAGGTTGGCGAATATGCGCCGCGGCTGGTCAAGAAGGCGGTGGTCGGCACCGGCGGCGCGGAGAAGGCCCAGGTCCATGCCATGGTCCAGCGCCTGCTCCCCGCCGCAGGGATTGCAGGGGCCGACGCGGCCGATGCGCTCGCCGTCGCGATCACCCACGCGCACCATCTGGCGAGTGCACGGCGGATCGCCTGAACTTTGGCTTTCCTACAGGCGCCTGTTCCGCTTATGTACCGGATGTGAGGTCTTTTCCCCTTCTGTCCCCGGATGTGACACCGGCGTCCCGGCTTGCGCGGGAAGGAAATTTCCTTTTGCCTTGGTCAGCGCGAACATTCGGAACATTCGGGCCTTCCGCGAGGCGGCGCGCATGATCGCGAAACTCCGCGGCCTGCTCGATTCGTTCGGCGCTGACCATGCGGTGATCGACGTGAACGGCGTCGGCTATCTGGTCTCCGCCTCCAGCCGCACGCTCTCGGCGCTCGGCGCGATCGGCGAGGAGGTGGTGCTCCACACCGAGATGCTGGTCGCCGAGGATTCCATCCGCCTCGTCGGCTTCACCACCGCCGCGGAGCGCGACTGGTTCCGCCTGCTCACCTCGGTCCAGGGCGTCGGCGCCCGCGTCGCCCTCGCCATCCTTTCCGCGCTGACCATCGACGAAATCCATCGCGCGGTGGCGAGCGGCGACAATGCGATGATCGCCCGCGCCCAGGGCGTCGGTCCCAAGCTCGCCCAGCGCATCGTCCACGAATTGAAGGACAAGGCCGGCGGCATCGCGCTCGGCACCGGCGGCGCGGCCGCGCCCAAAGGCAGCCAGAGCCAGGACGCCATCTCCGCGCTTGCTAATCTCGGCTTCCGGCCGTCCGACGCGGCGGCGGCGGTGGCGAAGGCGGAGGCGGAGATCGGGCCTGAGGCGGGCTTCGACCTGCTCGTGCGGACGGCGCTCAAGAAGGCGGCGAAATGACCGACCCCGACCGCCTCACCACGCCCGAGCGCCGCCCCGAGGATCTTGACGCCGCCTTGCGCCCCAAGACGCTCGACGAGTTCGTCGGGCAGCAGGCGGCGCGGGAGAATTTGCGGGTGTTCATCGACGCCGCCAGGGCGCGGGGCGATGCGCTCGACCATGTCCTGTTCTTCGGGCCGCCGGGGCTGGGCAAGACGACGCTGGCGCAGATCATCGCGCGCGAGCTCGGCGTCGGCTTCCGCGCCACCTCCGGGCCGGTGATCGCCAAGTCGGGCGACCTCGCCGCCTTGCTCACCAATCTGGAGGATGGCGACGTCCTCTTCATCGACGAGATTCACCGGCTCGCGCCGGCGGTCGAGGAGATCCTCTATCCGGCGATGGAGGACCGGGTGCTGGACCTGATGATCGGCGAGGGCCCCTCGGCCCGCTCGGTCCGCATCGACCTGCCCAAATTCACCCTGATCGGCGCGACCACAAGGCAAGGGCTGATCACGACGCCGCTCCGCGACCGGTTCGGCATTCCGGTCCGGCTCAATTTCTACAGCGTCGCGGAGCTGGAGCAGGTGGTGCGCCGCGCCGCGCGGTTGCTCGGGCTTCCGCTCACTGCAGACGGCGCGACCGAGGTGGCGCGGCGCTCGCGGGGGACGCCGCGGATCGCCGGGCGGCTGCTGCGCCGGGTCCGCGACTTCGCCCAGGCGGCAGGCGATGCCGAGGTCGACGCCAGGATCGCCGACGCCGCGCTCACCCGGATGGAGGTCGACCAGCTCGGCCTCGATGCGATGGACCGGCGCTATCTGCTGATGATCGCGGACATCTATCGCGGCGGCCCCGTGGGCGTGGAGACGCTCGCCGCCGGCCTTTCCGAGCCGCGCGACACGATCGAGGAGGTGATCGAGCCCTATCTGATCCAGCTCGGCCTGGTCGCCCGCACCGCCCGCGGCCGCTGTCTGAACGGCCCGGCCTGGGCGCATCTCGGCCTCCCCCAGCCGAAAGGGCAGGCGGGCCTGTTCGACGGCAAATAGGGTTCGATTCCCGCGCTTTGCCTTTGCCGGACGTTACGGAATCCCGGCAAATATAAGAAAAGATTGAGTTTGAGCCCGTTTTGTGGCTTATGACCGCCCACCGAAAGCCTGGCCGCCCGGCAACGCGCTGGCTGCGCATTTGGGGGGACATATGAGAAAGATTGCTCTGCTGTTGCTGGTGGCGACCATCGCCGCAGCACCCGCAGATCCTGAATCAAAAGGGCCGGCCGGTCCCGCCGATTATTCGGACGCGGCGAACTGGATGTGCCTCCCGGGTCGCGACGACGCCTGCGCGTCGCCGGACACGGTCGAGCTCGGCCCGAACGGCTACGGCGCGCCGGTCGTCACCCATGCCGCCGCCAATCCCCCCGCCGACTGCTTCTATCTCTATCCGACCGTCTCGCGCGACGCCGGCTTCAACTCCGACCTGTCGCCGGGCATGGAGGAGCGGGTCGGCATCCAGATCCAGTTCGCCCGCTATACCAGCGTCTGCCGGCCCTTCGTCCCGCTCTACCGCTCGGGCACCGTCGGCGCGGTGCGCAGCGTGCTCAACGGCCTCAATCCGGACCCGATCTTTGCCCGCGCCTATGGCGACGTCGAGGCGGCGTTTCGCTATTACATGCAGCATTACAATCACGGCCGCCCGGTGGTGCTCGTCGCCCATAGCCAGGGTTCGGTCTATGCGATCGAATTGCTGAAGCGCGAATTCGAGGGGCGGCCGCTGCAGAACCAGCTCGTCTCCGCGATCGTCCCCGGCTTCACCGTCGAAGTCCCGCAGGGCCGGGTCACGGGCGGCACCTTCCGCAGCCTGCCGCTCTGCACCGCGGCCGACCAGACCGGCTGTGTCGTCTCCTACGTCTCCTTCCGCGAGGGCCATGATCCCCCGCCGGACGCGATGTTCGGCAACGCCTCGCGGCCGGACTGGACCGTCGCCTGCACCAATCCCGCCGCGCTCGGCAGCGGCCGCCGCGTCGCCCTGGACAGCTATTTCTACACCGGCAGCAACGAAAGCATGCCGAGCCGCGTGGTCTGGTCGAGCACCGGGCCGCCGCCGGCGCAGTTCGTGCACACGCCGGGCCTCGCGACGGCGGCCTGCGTCACCCATGGCCGGACCTCCTATCTGTCGCTCGGCGTCAACGCCAACCCCCATGACGCGCGCACCGACGACATTCCCGGCGAGATCTTCTTCTGGCGCTGGAATTTCGACGGCTGGGGCATGCATCTCGCCGACATGAACGCGCCGCAGGGCGACCTCATCCGGATGGTCGCCCGGCAGAGCGCCGCCTGGCAGCGCAGCCATGCGCAGGTCGCGCTGAATATGGGTCAGCGCGTCGCCAGCCAGACCAGGTAGCCGGCGCCGAGCGCCAGCAGGCCGCTCATCAGGAAGGTCAGCACGCCCACCAGGAAGGAGCCTTCGCGCCGCCGGCCGAAGGCCTTGCGCGGGGCCGGCCGCTGGAATTTGAGCTCCACCAGCCCGGCGGCCAGCGCCGAGCCCATGGTCATCGCCAGGGTGATCAGCGCCGCCCGCGGGCTCTCCAGCGCGATCGCCAGCGGCAGCACCACCGCGAAGGGGGCCGCAATCAGCAAGGCGGCGGCGAGCTTGGCCCGCTCCGCCAGCCTTTTCTCGACCGGCGCGACGATCAGCAGGTCCGGGCTGTCCTCGGCCGAGACGGTTAGCCAGGCGAGGCTGCCGGCAAGCTGCCCGGCAATCATCACCCCGAAAAAGGCGAGCGCCGGCAGCAAGGGCGGCCCACGGCCATGGGTGAAGGCGGGCAGCGCGACCGGCAGCAGGTAGATCAACCGGAGCACGATGGTGAAGGCGAGCTGCGGGTCGCGGCGCAGCAGCCGCGCCTCCTTGGCGAACATCGTCGCGAACAGGCCCTGCCGGAAATGGCGGGCGATGCCGCCTTTCGCCTTGCCGCGGCTGCGGGTCAGGCGCGCCGGCGCATTCTGATAGGAGGCCAGGAAGACCCGTCCGAGCAGGGTGCCGACCGCGGCGAAGACCAGCATCGCACCGCCGAGCACCGCCACCATCGCCGGCAGGTCGCCGAAGGCGGCGTGGCCGGGCAGGGAGGCAAGGCCATGACTGCCATAATCGTGGCTCGTCAGCCAGTGGAGCACGGCGCCGCCGGCGGATTGGCGGCCCGGACCCTGCGACAGGAATTGCGAGGCGAGGAAGACGCTGGCGGCGAGAAAGGCGCCGACGATCTGCGCGATCGTCCGCGCGGTCCGCGGGCTGGCCACGCGCACGATGGCCAGCGTGATGGCGAGGCCGAGGCAGGCGCTGAGCAGGGCGAGCGCGAGCAGCAGCAGCGGGATGCCGAACAGGCCCGGATGACCGAGCAGGGCCACGGGCAGCGCCACGGGCAGCGTGAAGGCCGCGAAGACGAACATGATGTTCGCGACGATCCCGCAGAGCTTGGCCAGCAGCACCCGCCGGGGTGGCAAAGGTGCGGTGAGCAGCAGGTCCAGATCGCCCGACAGATAGAGCGTGTCCTGACTGCGCAGCATCGCCTGCGTGGTCATGAAGCTCATCGCGAGCACGCAGACCGCGAGGACGATGTTGAGCCCCTGCGCCGAGGCATGGATCGGGATTTCGACGAGCTTGACCGCCAGCCAGAAGCCCATCGCCGTATAGACGGCGATCAGCAGCCCCCAGATGATATTGCCGCCGCGGCGCTGGCGGGCGGCGCGGGTCGCGAGCCGCACCTCGTTGAGCATCAGGAACAGGAAGCCGCCCGGCGTCAGGCGGCGCATCAGCCAGGTCATTGCGGCGCCGGGGCGCTGGTCAGCCGGATGAAGGCGTCCTCCAGGGTCAGGTCGTCCGACCCGGCCTGCGCGCGCAGCTCGGCCAGCGTCCCTTCGGCCAGCAATCTGCCATTGGCGATGATCCCGATCCGGTCGGCCAGCCGCTCGGCGACTTCGAGGATGTGGGTGGTGACGACGACCCCGGCGCCGGCGTCGACCTGGGCGCGGAGCGCGTCCTTCACCGACCGGGCCATATTGGCGTCCAGTCCGGTCAGCGGCTCGTCGAGGATCAGCAGGCGGGGCCGGTGGATCAGCGCGCCGGCCAAGGCCACTTTCTGCCGCATGCCGCGCGAGAAGCCCTCGCAGGGCGTGTCGCGCTCGTTCCACAGCTCCAGCCATTTCAGCAGGCGTTCGGCTTCGGGGGCGGCCTCCGTCGGCGGGATCCGCCAGAGCCCGGCGACGAAGCCGAGATATTCGGCCGGGGTGAGCTTGTCGTAGAGCATCGGCTCGTCCGGCAGCCAGCCGGTCAGCTGTTTCGCCGCCAGCGGGTCGGCGAGGGCGTCGACGCCGAAGATGTGGACCGAGCCGGCTTCCGGCTGGGTCAGGCCTACCGCCATACGCAAGGTCGTCGTCTTGCCGGCGCCGTTGGGGCCGAGCAGGGCATAGAGCTCGCCCGGCGCGACCCTGAGGTCCAGATTGTCGACGACTTTCCTGTCGAAGCTCTTCGACAAGCCCCTTATCGCAAGCGCGGCGTCACTCATGGCGCGTCGTCTGCCACGGCGGATCGCCGCAGTCGAGCCGGCCCGGACCTCTTAACCCTCTTTCAGCGCGCGCCGCTCCAGCGTGCCGAAGCGGATCATCGCCGCGCCGACCAGAGCGGTCAGGATCAGGTGGATGGCGTCGCGGCCGGTCACCAGTTCGAACATGTTGGTGATGTAGAGCGCGATCGCCGCCACTGCCGCCGCCCAGAAGCCGGCTTCATAGCCCTTCGCCCGATTGGCGCGGGAGACGTCGTCCTCGACCAGGGCGCGGACCTTCTTCCCCTGAAAATGTCCGCCGGCGAAGGCGAAGGCGATCAGCAGGACCAGGGCCCACACCAGCCAGGCCGAAATCTTGAACTGGGCGATCCGTGGGCTTGCGTCCGCATGGTTGAAGAAGACTGCCTGGCCGGCGATGAAGTAGATGCCGAGAATGGGAAACATGCGCGCCCGGCGGCGGCTGATCCGCTCGGCCCGTTCGACATCGCTGGGAGTGCTCATCGCCTGTCCTTTAAGTAACCTTCAGGTGATATATGTAACCCAAGCGTTACACGGTTGCAAGCCCGGCGGCTAACGCAATTTAGGCTCCGCTCGTCTTTTGCGGTTTGCGGCGGAGTCCCGCTCCGTTAGGTGCCCCTCATGAGCGGAGACCTCGACCGGCCGTATCAGGGCGCCTTCCTGGGCCGCACCCATCATTTCGCGCTCCGCGCCTATTTCGAGGACACCGACGTCTCCGGCGTCGTCTATCACGCCAACTATCTGAAATATATGGAGCGAGCGCGCTCGGACATGCTGCGCGCCGCCGGCATCGACCAGCGCGCCGCGATCGAAAGCAGCGAGGGCGTCTATGTCGTCGCGGACCTGGCGATCAAATATCGCGCCTCGGCGAAGCTGGACGACGATCTGGTCGTGCGCAGCGAGGTCGTGGAGGTCCGCGCCGCAAGCTGCACCATTCAGCAGCGAGTCATGCGCGGGCCGGATGTTCTGACCGAGGCAAGGGTGACCGCCGCCTTCGTCTGGGAGGGGCGGCCGAAGCGCCAGCCGCGCGCCTGGGTGGAGATTTTCCGGCGGCTGACAGAGGAAGGGGACTGAGTGAATTCAACTGCCGAAAGCGCGAACGGCCTGCCCTGGCTGCTCAATCTGTTTCTCCACGCGAATCTGCCCGTGCAGATCGTCATGGTGCTGCTGGTCATGGCCTCGATCTGGACCTGGGCGATCATCGTTTCCCACTGGTCGAAGATGCGCCGGCTGAACCGTGAGAACGACCGGTTCGAGCGGGATTTCTGGAAGGCCGCGGATATTGACAGCTTCTACGAGACGCGTGGCAAGACCGATCTGCCATCGGCCAAGGTGCTCACAGCCGGCATCGCCGAATGGCGCCGCTCGACCACCGGCCGCCGCCTCGACCGCGACGGGACCCGTGCCCGGCTCGCGGTCGCCATGCACAGCGCCGTCGCGGCGGAGACCGACCGGCTCGCCTCGAAGCTCAACATCCTCGCCACGGTCGGCTCAGTCGCGCCGTTCGTCGGTCTGTTCGGCACCGTGCTGGGGATCATGTTCAGCTTCTCGCGGATCGCGCAGGAGAAGAATACCAGCCTCGACGTGGTTGCGCCCGGCATCGCCGAGGCCCTGTTCGCGACCGCGATCGGCCTGTTCGCGGCGATCCCCGCAGTGATCGCCTACAACCGCTTTTCCTACGGCATCAACCGGCTCGAGGCGCGGCTGCAGCGTTTCGCCGACGGCTTCCACGCGACGCTCAGCCGCGAGTTGGAAATGGAGGGGTAGATGGCGATGGGCCCGATCCTCGGTGGCAATCGCCGCGGCCGCCGCTCGCCGATGGCGGAGATCAACGTCACGCCGATGGTCGACGTGATGCTGGTGCTGCTGATCATCTTCATGGTGACCGCGCCCCTGCTGATGAGCGGCGTGCAGGTGGATGTGCCGGAGAGCAAGGCTGCGCCGCTGCAACAGGATGTTGCGCCGATCCAACTCGCCATCCAGCGTGACGGCCAGATCATGCTGGACGGGAATCCGGTCGATGCGGCGCAGCTCGACGCGCTTCTCAGGGAGCGAGTCGCCGCCTCGCATGAGCAGGGCGGGCCACGCATATTCCTGAGCGCCGACCGGGCCCTTGATTATGGCCGCGTCAACCAGATCATGGGCGAGATCAACGCGGCGGGCATTCGCAAGCTCTCGCTCGTCAGCAACGTCCAGCACGAAGGGCAATGATGGAACGGGCGGACGCGACCGGTTTGGGCGTTTCGGTGGTCGGCCACCTACTCCTGCTTTATGCGGGCGTGGTGGTCGTGACCGCGAGACCCGTGCCGCCGCCTCCGCCTTCCGCTTTTGAGGTGTCTTATGTCGACGACGTCGGCCTGACGGCAGCCTCACCGAATCCCGCACCAAGCGCGCAGGCATCGGCCGCACCGGAAGAGGCGCCTCCTCAGGAGGCCGCGCCGGCCCCGACGCCGGCACCGATTCCCGACCGGACGCCGGCTCCGCCCCGTCCCGCCCCGCCGCGCCCGGCCCCGAGCCCCGAGCGCGCCGCGCCTCCCCGCCCGGCTCCGCCCCAGCCAATGCGCCAGCAAGGCACTGCGACGGCGCAGCGCAACACCGCGTCCCGCCTCGGCGCCGATCTGCTTCGCGGCATCGGCAACGACCGCACGGCCCGCACCAACAGCCCGCCGGCCGCGACCTATGGCCCGTCGGAACGGGCGAGCGTCCGCCAGGCCATTGCGCGCGCGCTGATGCGCTGCCAGCGCCAGCCTCTGCCCGCGCCGGAAGCGGCGGCGATCCGGGTCAATTACCGCGTCACCCTCAACCAGGACGGCTCGCTCGCCAGCGCGCAGTTCCTCAGCGTGATCAACGACGATCCCGCGCTGGAGCGCTACGAGCGGCGGATGCGGGACATCGCGCTCAACGTGATCAACGCCTGCACCCCGATCCGTGGCCTGCCTGCCGAATTCTACGACGTGCCCGGCGGCTGGCGTTCATTCCCCTATCAATTCGATCCGAGGACGGTCCGATGAAAGCGTATCATTTCCGCACCCTGTGTCTCGCGGCCTGCGCCTTTGCCGGCGCCGGCGTTGCCCTCGCCCAGGACAGCCAGCCGCAACCGCAGGCCGACGACGAGCCGGTCCGGGTCGGCGAGGGCGTGACCACGGTCCAGCCGATCGCCATCCCCTACATGCCGACGCCCGCCGCATCCGACACCGCCGCCGGAAACACCGAGGCGCTCGGCCGGCAGATCGCGCAGATCGTCGCGACGGACCTCGGCAACAGCGGCAATTTCACGCCGATCGGGCCGAGCGGCCTGCCTCCCGTCGCCTTCCCGCAGGTGCAGGCGCCCGATTATCCGGCCTTCTCCGCGACCGGCGCGAACAATCTCGTCCAGGGCTTCGTCCGGGCCAATCCGAACGGCACGCTGACCGTCGGCTGCTATCTCTACGACGTGTCCGGCCAGACCCAGGTCGCCCGCGCCGGCTATGAGATCCAGCCGCGCGACTGGCGGCGGGCGGCGCATCGCTGCGCCGACGCCATCTATTCGCGGCTGACCGGCGAGGGCGGCTATTTCGACACGCGCATCGTCTACGTTTCGGAGACCGGGCCGGCGCGGCGGCGGATCAAGCGGCTGGCGATCATGGACTATGACGGCGCCAATCACCGCTTCCTGACCAATGGCCAATATACCGTGCTGACTCCGCGCTTCGCGCCGGACCAGCGCACGATCACCTTCATGACCTATCAGGGCGACCGCCAGCCGCGGGTGATGATCTACGACATCACGAGCGGGCAGGTCCGGCCCTTGGTCGCGCAGCCCTATATGACCTTCGCGCCGCGTTATTCGCCGGATTCGAGCCGGATCATCTTCTCGATGGCGATCAACGGCAATACCGACATCTACACGATCCCGGTCGCCGGCGGGACGCCGACCCGGCTGACCAACACGCCCGGCATCGACACTGGCGGCTCCTTCTCGCCGGACGGCCGGCGGATCGTGTTCGAGAGCGACCGCAGCGGCAACCAGCAACTCTATGTGATGAACGCGGACGGCTCCAACCAGCGCCGGATCAGCTTCGGCGGCGGCGGTTATGCGACGCCGGTCTGGAGCCCGCGCGGCGACCTGATCGCCTTCACCCGCACCGGCAGCTTCCAGATCGGGGTGATGACGCCGGACGGCGGCAATGCCCGCATCCTGACCAGCGGCCTTTATGCCGAGGGACCGAGCTGGGCGCCGAACGGCCGCGCGGTCATGTTCACCCGCGGCGCCAGCCAGGGCCAGCTCTGGTATGTCGATGTCGCCTCCGGCGCCCTCCGCCGGGTGTCGACCCCGCTCGGCGGATCGGACCCGGCCTGGTCGCCGTTACGCCCGAATTGACAGTTTCAGACGACGGAAAAGCAAAAGGAGAAAAAGATGAACATGCGCAAGACGAGCCTCGCGGCGATCGCCCTGGCGCTGTCGCTGACCGCCGGCTGCGCGCACCGCCGCGCCCAGGATCGGCCGCCCGAGCCGCCGACGACGACCGAAGTCACGCCCAATGACGGGCTCGGCAATGACGGCGCCCAGCAGGGCGGGCCGGGCTCGCGCGCCGATTTCCTGCGTTCGGTGCCGGCAGACCGGATCTTCTTCGACTTCGATTCCTATTCGGTCGACGCCCAGGACCGGACGACGCTCGACGCGCAGGCCGTCTGGCTGGCCCGATATCCGAATGTTCGGGTCACCATCGAGGGCCATGCCGACGAGCGCGGCACGCGCGAATATAATCTCGCGCTTGGCGACCGCCGCGCCAATGCGGCGCGCGACTATCTGCAGTCGCGCGGCATTGCTGCGGAGCGGATGACGACGATCAGCTGGGGCAAGGAACGGCCGCAGAACCCGGCCTCCAACGAGGAAGCCTGGGCCCAGAATCGCCGCGCCGTGACGGTGGTGCCGCAATAATCAGGAGGGGCGATTTCGCTCCCGGGGCCTGAGCCAGATCGAATCCGGCGCGAACGCCTCGTCCAGCAAGCGGGCGAGGCGCAAGCCCCCGCGGGCGATCTGCTGGCGGACCACGGGGATCAGTTGCTGGACGATCGCCTCGGTCATCACGACCGGCGGCGCGTCGCTCGGCCGGTCCGCGCAGGGATCGGCGAACAGGCTGCCATAAGCGGCGGCCTTGCTGACCTCCCAGCTTTCCCGGGACCAGTCGGTGATCGTGCCCTGTTCCATGGCCGCGCGCTCGGCGGGGCTCAGCACGGAGAGGATGCCGGCCGCCTCGCCCGGCGGCTGCGAGATGCCGCGGTCGGCGAGATAGCCGTCCCAGATGGCGTGCAAATTCGTCCGTCCGCCGATCACGCCATAATGGACGAGCACCCGGTTGCCGCCGAGATCGCCATGGTCGCCGGCATGCATGGGCTGGTGCAGATCACCCATGAAATGGACGAGGAAGGCGAGGGCCATCAGGCGCTCGCGCGTCGGGATGCGGACATCGGCGAGGATGCGGACGTCGCGCTCGATCTGGGCGGAGACGCAATTGCCGTCCGCGCAGGGGGTGCGCAGGTCAAACGGGCGGCAGATGTTCACATTCTGATAGTGCCAGGACGAGGTGTAGCTGAACCTCTCGCCCAAGGTCTTGATGCAGTCGGGCCAGTAAGCGGCGAGCTCGATCGTGCTCACCGAGCAGGTCGGCGTCTGGAGCAGCCGGCCCTGACGGAGCAGCAGGTCGATCTCGTGCCGGGTGTGCGGGTTGACCGTCATATAGGCGATCCGGCCGACCGTGCCGTGGCCATATTCCCACCAGGCCATGGCCGGCGTTGCCGGCAGCAGCAAAGCGAGGAGCAGGGCGATCCTGAACAGCAGGCGCTTGAGCATCGAAATTACCTCTCATCCCCGTAGATTGCCACCGAGCGGCCGGCCGGTCCGACTTCGCCGCGATACATGCCGGGCGTGTTGAACGAAAAGATGCCTTCGCCCCCGGGCGTGACCACGATTACCCCGCCGGTCCCGCCGAGTGCCCGGACCTCCGCCATCACCGCGTCGGCGGCTTCCTGGGCGGAGGCATGGTCGATCCGGATCCGCGCGCAGATTTCATGGGCGACGCCGACCCGGATGAAATATTCGCCGGCGCCGGTCGCCGAGACCGCGCAGCCGCGATCGTCCGCATAGGTGCCGGCGCCGATGATCGGCGAATCGCCGATCCGGCCCCAGCGCTTGCCGGTCAGGCCGCCGGTCGAGGTGGCGGCGGCGACATGGCCCGCCTGGTCCAGAGCGACTGCGCCCACTGTCCCATATTTGAGGTGCACATCGAAATGCTCGGCGGCCGGGCGGGCGCGCAATTCCTCCAGCTGGCGGCGGCGCTCGGCGGTTTCAAAATAAGCAGGCGGCTCCTGCGGCAGGCCCTGCTCGCGGCTGAACTGGTCGGCGCCCTCACGGCTGAGGAAGACGTGGGGGCTCTGCTCCATCACCCGGCGGGCGAGGCTGATCGGGTTGCGGGTCGCGCCGACGCCGTTGACCGCGCCGGCATTGCGGTCGGCGCCATCCATAATCGCCGCGTCCATCTCGATCATGCCGTCATAGGTGAGGACCGAACCGCGCCCGGCGTTGAAATGGGGGTCGTCCTCCAGCACCCGCACCGCCGCCTCTACCGCGTCGAGCGAGGCACCGCCGCCGGACAGGATTGCAGCGCCGGCGTCGAGGGCGCGGCCCAGCGCGGCGCGGATCGCCGCATCCTCTTCCGTTGTCAGCCGCGACCGCTCGATCACGCCGGCGCCGCCATGGATGGCCAGCCGCCATGCTGGCGCGGTTGTGGAGGTCATCGGCGGAATCTCGGCAGCAACAGGAAACGCACCAATTCCCTCCTTCGGTTGCGGGAGCGTTACGCCGAACGCAGCGCCTTTTCCACCCTGCGGAAACGCCGGGGAACGCCTCCGCAACGATTCTGCTTGCGACTCGCCTTGGATATAAATATGATATCAACATTCTTGGAGGGAAAGACGATGAACACCTTGAACGAGTCTGCGCAGGCGCTCAGCCATTCGCACGAGCGGCCGGCCCGTACGTCGAGCGGCTACGCCATGCTGCTCGTCCTGCTTCTCACCCTCGCCGTGGTCGGCGCCGGGGTCTACGAGCTCACCCAGAATATGCCGGAGCTTGGCGCGCCGCTGGTTGCCGTTGGCGTGCTCAGCTTCCTGTTCGTCTTGTGCGGCTTCTATCTGCTGCAGCCGAACCAGGCGGCGGCGATCCTGTTGTTCGGCGCCTATAAGGGCACGGACCGGACGCACGGGCTGCGCTGGGTGCTGCCGTGGATGTCGCGGACCAAGATCTCGACCCGCATCCACAACATCACCTCGGAGAAGGTGAAGGTGAACGATCTGCGCGGCAATCCGGTGGAGATCGCGACCAACGTTGTCTGGCGGGTCACCGACAGCGCCCAGGCGCTGTTCGACGTCGCCAATTACAGCGAGTTCGTCGAGATCCAGATCGAGAGCGCCGTCCGCGCGATCGGCGCCAAATATCCCTATGACGATATCGAGCATAAGGAGGTCACCCTGCGCGGCGACGCCGAGGTGGTCAGCGCCCAGCTCGAGGAGGAATTGCAGGAGCGCTGCATCCGGGCCGGGATCACCATCGACGAATGCCGCCTCACCCACCTCGCCTACGCCCCGGAGATCGCCCAGGCGATGCTCCGCCGGCAGCAGGCGGAGGCGGTGATCGCGGCCCGCTCGAAGATTGTGACCGGCGCGGTCTCGATGGTCGAGAATGCGCTCCAGCTTCTCTCGGAGAAGAGCATCGTCGATCTGGATGACGAGCGTAAGGCGGCGATGGTCTCGAACCTGATGGTGGTGCTCTGTTCGGAACGGGACACCCAGCCGATCGTGAACACGGGCTCGCTCTACCAGTAGGACCGGACCGGTGCCCGACGCCAAGCCGAAAAAAGCCTATCCGCTGCGCATCGAGCCGGCCCTGTGGGGCGCGCTCGAGCGCGCGGCGGCGGCCGACTTCCGCAGCGTCAATGCCGAGATCGAGGTGCTGCTGCGCGAGGCGCTTGGCCGGCGCGGCATCAGGGTGGCGCCGCCCGAGGACCGTCCGCGCGGCCGCCCGAAGAAGGAGGATTGATGATGGTTCGCAGGAATTCCGCAAGCCGCCCCGACACCGGCAGCGAAGGGGCCGCCTGGTTCGCGCCGAAGCGCTACGGCTATGGCTCCAGCGTACCGATCGCCTGGCAGGGCTGGGCGGTGGCCCTGACCTATTGCATCGCGGTGACCCTCTCGGCCCTGTTCGTCCTGCCACGCAGCATCGGCGCCTTCGTGGCGGTGGTGCTTGGCCTGACCGCGGCCTTCATCCTGATTTGTGCGCGCACCACCCGGGGCGGCTGGCGCTGGCGCTGGGGCGAGGACGCCTAGCTGGGGCGGACGCGGAGGATGGTCTTGGCGCGGCGTCCAAGCTTCGGCTTCGCGATGCTGAGCCCGATCAGCGGCCTGAGCCAGGTGACATCGCGGCCTAGCCGGTAGAGCAGCCAGCAACTCGCCGCCGTCGCCGCGAGGACGATCCCGAAGGCGAGCAGCGGCGGCAGCTGCGCCGGCAGCAGCCACCAGGCGGTGACCACGATCGCGGTCTGGTGAATGATGTAGCAGGGGAAGATCGCCTCGCTGAGCCGCGCCCGCCAGGGATGGTCGCGGTTGAGCAGGGTGTCGCCGAGCCGCAGCATGACAAGGGCCATGCCCCAGAGCATCGCCGCCATCGCCGCCCGGTCCAGCGCCATGACCAGATGCGGCGGACGCGCATCGGCAGGCCAGCCGAGCTCGACCCAGACCAGCACGGCATAGCTGGCCAATGCCAGCGCCAGCGCCCGCTTCCAGACTCGCGCGACCGCCGGCCAGAGCGTCCGGCTGCCGGCGAGGCCGAAGCCGAACAGGAACAGCGGCAGATAGATGGCGTAACTCACCCAGTCGTCGAACAGGCCGTGCGTCTCGCTGACCGTGAAGGTGATCGCGGCGCGGACCGGGATCAGATAGGCGAGGGGCAGCCAGAGCAGGCGCCAGCCCGTACCGAGCTGCTCGAACCACAAAGCGGTCTTGAGCTTGGCCGCCGGGGCAAGCCTGGCGAGCGCGAAGGCCAGCGCCATGGTGAAGGCCCAGAGATAGGCCACGAACCAGAGATGTTCCCAGCCCGGCAAGGTCAACCCGTCCAGCTGGCCGAAGCGGAAGGCGTCATGGGTCAGATAATAGAGATAATCGTGCGTGTAGCCGTGGTGAAGGACGAGCCGGACCCAGCTTTGCGGCGGGACGATCAGGGCCATGGCGAAGAGCAAAGGCAGGAGCAGACGCTTCGTCCGCTCCCGGGCGAAGACGCCCGGTTCGCCCAGCTTCGCGAACAGGGCGCGGCTGGCAAAGCCGGCAACGATGAACAGGACGCCGAGCCGCCAGGGCGACAGGAACAGCATCGGGAAGGAGAGCCATTCGATCTGGCCCAGCTTCACCAGCCAGCTCCCGGTCACGAAGGCCATCGCCGAGTGGTAGAGCATGAGCATCAGGAACGCGCTGATGCGCAGCCAATCGAGGCCGTAATGGCGGTGGCCGGGGGCGGCAGCGAGAGGCAACTGGCCCATATAAGACATGATCGAGGCGCTACGCTCCCGCGGAGGGCGGACAAAGCGGGTTGACTGGTTAACCCGGATCAGGCCGTCCCGCATCTGGACAGCCGCCTGCGGCCGGTCCAATCTTCGCCGATGCGACTGGACAGAAGAAGCTTCCTTGCGGCGGGCGCGGCGGCGGCCGTCCTGACCCCCTTCGGCGCCTGGGCGCAGCGCGAGGCCGCGCAATCGCTCAGCCCGATGACCGGCGACATCGTCCCGATCTCCCGCGACGAGCATCTCCAGCGTCTCGCCAAGGCGCAACGGCTGATGACCGAACAGGGGATCGCCGCGCTGCTGATCGAGCCCGGCTCGTCGATGACCTATTTCTGCGGCGTGCAATGGTGGAGGAGCGAGCGGCTCACGGCCCTCATCATCCCGAACATCGGCGAGCCCTGCGTGGTCACCCCGCATTTCGAGGAGCCCTCGGTCCGCGAGAGCCTGAAAATCCCGGCCGACGTGCGCACCTGGAACGAGGACGAGAATCCGCTCGAGCGGGTCGCCGGATTCCTTCGCGACCGCCGTATCGCCGGGCCGGTCGGGATCGAGGAGACGGTCCGCTTCTTCGCGGTGGACGGGCTGCGGCGCGCGATGACGGCCGTCGAGATTCGCCCGGGCGCGCCGGTCGTGCGGGGGTGCCGGATGATCAAGTCCGCGCACGAGCTGGCGCTGATGCAGAAGGCCTCGGACATCACCATCGCCGCCTTCCGCTACATCCATCCCCGGATCGAGGCGGGCATGAATCCCGGGCAGGTCGAGGCGATGTACGTCGCCGCGGTCCGCGCGCTCGGGGCGAGCACCGACGGCGGGCTCGTGCTGCTCGGCGAGGCCGCCGCCTATCCGCACGGCTCGGGCCAGCCGCAGGCGGTGCGTCCGTCCGAGGTCGTGCTGCTCGACTGCGGCTGCAGCGTCCAGGGCTATCAGTCCGACATTTCCCGCACCTTCATCTTCGGCGAGCCGACGGCGGCGCAGCGCCGGGTCTGGGACCAGGTCCATCAGGGCCAGCAGATCGCCTTGGCGGCGGCGCGGATCGGCCGGCCCGCGGGCAGCGTCGATGATGCAGTCCGCGCCCAATATGAGCGCTGGGGCTATGGACCCGGCTACCGCCTGCCCGGCACACCGCACCGGACCGGCCACGGCATCGGCATGGACGGGCACGAGCCGGTCAATCTCGTCCATGGTGAGACCACGCCGCTCGCCGCTGGCATGTGTTTCTCGAACGAACCGGGCATCTACATTCCGGGCCAGTTCGGCATCAGGCTCGAGGATTGCTTCCACATGACAGCCGATGGTCCGCGCTGGTTCACGACGCCGCCGCCGTCCATCGACCGTCCGTTCGACTAGGCGCCGATGGTCTACGAAGCCCGCCAGCCCCAGAAGTTCAACTATATCATGGCCGGCCTTTGCGCGGCGCTTTCCCTGCTCGGCTTCGTCGCGGCGGGCGTCATTCCGACGGAGAGCACCCGTGACGGCACCTATCCTCTGGTCGGCTGCGCGATCATCATCGGCTGCCTCGCTGTCGCCGCGATCTTCGTCCGCCGCGCGCTCGACACAACGGCGCATCTCAGGATCGACGCCAACGGCATCTGGTCCCGCCAATATTCGGATGCGACCGTGCCCTGGGATCAGATCGTCGCGGCGCGCGTCCACAAGCTGCGCAACCAGTCGATCGTGAGCTTCCACCTCAAGGATCCGGAGGCCTGGCCGTCCAAAAAAGCCTTCACCCGGGCGACCGGCAGCATCGATCGCGCCTTCGGCTGGGGCCAGATGGGGATCAACGCCTCCTTCCTGACCGGCGGCCCGCGGGGCGTGGTGAATGCGGTGCGGCATTTCGGTCCCGATCTTCTCGGCTGAATCTGCACAGGGCTTTCACTTTCCCTGAAGGGTCCGCAGGCCTATATGCGCGGCCATGTCGGTAAGACCCTGGAGAGACATCATTCGCCGCCCGTCGCGGCAGATCATGGTCGGGAACGTGCCCGTCGGCGGCGACGCGCCCGTCACCGTGCAGACCATGACCAACACCGTGACCGCCGACGCCAAGGCGACGATCGACCAGATTCGCCGCTGCGAGGAGGCGGGGGCGGACATCGTCCGCGTCTCCTGCCCGGACGCCGACTCCACTGCGGCGCTGAAGCAGATCGTCCGCGCCGCCCGGGTGCCGATCGTCGCCGACATCCATTTCCACTACAAGCGCGCGCTCGAGGCCGCCGATGCCGGCGCCGCCTGCCTCCGGATCAACCCGGGCAATATCGGCTCCGAGGAGCGGGTGCGCGAGGTGGTGAGCGCGGCAAAGGCCAATGGCTGCTCGATGCGGATCGGGGTCAATGCCGGGAGCCTCGAAAAGGACCTGCTCGAAAAATATGGCGAGCCCTGTCCCGAGGCTTTGGTCGAGAGCGCGCTCGACCATATCCGCATCCTCGAGGAGCATGATTTCCGCGAGTATAAGGTCGCGGTGAAGGCGTCGGACGTCTTCCTCGCCGTTGCCGCCTATCAGCAGCTCGCCGAGGCGGTGGATTGCCCGCTCCATCTCGGCATTACCGAGGCCGGGGCGCTGCGCGCCGGTACGGTGAAGAGCGCGATCGGCATCGGCTCTTTGCTCTGGGCCGGGATCGGCGACACGATCCGCGTCTCGCTCTCCGCCGAGCCGGAGGAAGAGGTTCGCGCCGGCTTCGAGATTCTGAAGGCGCTGGGGATTCGCAACAGGGGTGTTCGCGTCGTCTCCTGCCCGAGCTGCGCCCGCCAGGGCTTCGACGTGATCCGCACCGTCGAGAAACTGGAGGAACGGCTCAGCCATATCCGCACCCCCATGTCACTCTCCGTGCTTGGCTGCGTCGTGAACGGCCCGGGCGAGGCGCGCGAGACCGACATCGGCATCACCGGCGGCGGCAATGGCAAGCATATGGTCTATCTGTCGGGCGTCACCGACCATCATGTGCAGGATGCCGACATGATCGAGCATATCGTGCAGCTGGTCGAGGCGAAGGCGGCCGAGATCGAGGCGGCGTCGGACGCCGTCGCGCACGCGGCCGAATGAGAGGCGACGTCACCCGTGCCAGCGCCACGGGCGCGGCAGCCACTGGCGCATCCGCCACCGGGATTTCGACGGCAACGGCGGTCGCGGTCGGCGCTTTGGCCTTCGGGGCGCTGGCGCTCGGCGCCCTCGTCATCGGCCGTCTGTGGATCGGCAGCGCCCGCATCCGCAAGCTGCGCATCGACGAGCTGGAGGTGGGACGCGTCACTCGGCTCGACGAGGCCGGCCGCTAGCGCTCAATAATAGATGTCCACATAATCGGCGAGGCCGTCGCAGGCCTCGATATTCTGCAGCCGCCAGTAGCGGCGCGTGCCGGTGGCGCGGAACTCGTAGGTACCGTCGCGAACGCATTCGCGGTCCGGGTCCGGGCTGTTCTCGATCGAGATGCGGCCGCGGAAGGTGAAACTGCGCGGGCCGATCGAGAGGACGTCCCCGTCGAGGTCGACCCGGCCGGCCCCCGCACGCTGTGCCTGGCTGCCGCTGAGGTGTATCAGCCCGTTCCGCTCCGTGACCTTGACGTGGCCGCGGCCCGGCTGCTCGAAGCTGATCCACTGGAGGGTGATGCCGCTATTGTGCCTGAGCCGGTTGAGCGCGGCGGGGTCGCTGACGAGCGTGCGTTCGCCCGGCGCGGCGGCGGTGGCGAGCACCAAGGCGAGGCTGGCGAGCACGGCTTTCATGCGGCCTTCATAACACAGTTCCGGTCTCCCGGCGGCAAAACGTCGCGCTGGCGAATGACTGTGTTGCCCCGCCATGTCACCGCCGCTTATGAGCCTCGCAATATGTCCGGCCAGCATCATCAGCACAGCATCGCTTTGCCCTTTGCCGTGGCCACGGCCGGGATCGCGCTCTTTTCGGGCATGGACGCAGTGATGAAGCAGCTGACGCTGACGATCGGCGTCTACAATGCGATCTTCTGGCGGCAGATTGCCGGCGCCCTTGTTGGCGGGACCGTCTTTTTCGGCACGCGGGGACGCTGGCCGGCCGGGACAGTGATGCGCATCCACCTGATCCGCGGCGTGGTGTCCTCGGCGATGGCCCTGCTCTTCTTCTGGGGTTTGGCCCGAGTGCCGCTGGCGCAGGGCGTGACCCTCGCCTTCGTCGCGCCGCTGATCGCCCTCTATCTGGCCGCGATCATCCTCAAGGAGCAGATTGCGCGGCGCGCCATCTTCGCCTCCCTGTTCGGCTTTGCCGGCGTGCTCGTCATTCTCGCTGCCCAGGCCGAGGCGAAACTGGGGCCGGAGGCGCTGCAGGGCTCGCTTGCGATCCTCTGTTCGGCGGCGCTCTACGCCTACAACATAATCCTGATGCGGCAGCAGGCGCAGGTCGCGGGGCCTCTGGAGATCGCCTTCTTCCAGAGCGCGATCGTCAGCCTCTGCTTCCTCGCCGGCGCGCCGTTCCTGGCCGTCCTGCCTCCAGTGGCGCACTGGCATGCCGTGCTCGGCGCGGCGGCGCTCGCCTTCGCCTCGCTTATGCTCCTCTCCTGGGCCTATGCGCGGGCCGAGGCGCAATATCTGGCGCCGGTCGAATATACCGCGCTGGGCTGGGCGGTTTTGTTCGGCATCACCGTCTTCCACGAACCGGTGCGGCCGCTGACCATCGTCGGCGCTGCAATGATCATCGCCGCCTGCCTCTACGCCGCCCGCCGCCGCCCGGCGCCGGTCGCTGACGTGGAGGCCGCGATCTAGCCGCCAAGCACGTTGATCGTGAAGGCGAGGATGCCGAGGTTGAAGACGAAGGCGACGAGGCAGTGGGCGGTCACCACGTTGCGGATGCCGCGGTCGGAAATGTTCACATCCGAGGTCTGGAAGGTCATGCCGAGCGTGAAGGAGAAATAGACGAAATCGGGGTAACCGGGCTTTTCGGCACCCGGAAACTCGATCCCGCCACCCCTTTTCGCGACCAGATGCGCATAATGGAGCGCGAAGATCGTGTTCCCGAACAGCCAGGCGATGAGCAAGGTGCCGACGATCAGCCCCTTCGTCTTCCAGCCTGGCGAGGCGTCAATCATCACCGCCACCGCGACCAGCACCGCGAGCGATATGATGACGGTGAGCGCGAGCAGCATGGTCCGGTTGGCATCGTTTTCCGCCGCATGCTGCTTCACGGTCGCCTGGTCGTACACCCTCAGCAAATGCAGGCTGGCGAGCAGGAACAGAATTGCGGCGAAATCGAAGGCGACGAGGAATCCCTTGGCCGCGGCCTCGCGCCAGGGATCGTTCGTATAATGGTGGAGCGCCCAGGCGGCCGCGGGCGCGGCGAGCACGAGCAGCACCATGAAGGCGATGAATTTGGCGGGCGCGAGCCGGTTGCCGATGGTCTGGGCCATGGACACACGCTAGCCCGCCGCGCGACGGGGCGCTAGGGCTTGGCGATGTTCGTTGTCCGCCCTGCCGTCGCCGAGGACGTGCCGCTCATCCTGACGCTGGCGCGCGAGCTGGCTGCCTATGAGCGGGAGCCGGATGGCGTGACGGCGACCGCGCCTATGCTGGAACGCGCCCTGTTCGGCGCGAAGCCGCTGGCCGAGGCGGTGATCGCCGAACAGGACGGCGAGGCCGTCGGCTTCGCCCTGTTCTTCTCCAATTTCTCGACCTGGACCGGTCGCCCCAGCCTTTATCTCGAAGACCTGTTCGTGCGCGAGGCGGCGCGCGGCAAGGGCGCCGGCAAGGCGCTGCTCAGCCATCTTGCCGGGCTCGCGCTCGACCGGGAATGCACGCGCTTCGAATGGACGGTGCTGGACTGGAACCAGCCGGCGATCGCCTTCTACCGGACGATGGGAGCGGAGGCTCTGGATCAATGTACGGTGCAGCGCGTGAGTGGTGACGCGCTCGTCCGGCTTGCGGGACGCGGCTGATGGCCTGGGTCTTGCTCCTCATCGGCGGGCTGTTCGAGGTCGGCTTCACCACCTCGCTTCGGTTCGTCGATGGCTTCCGCAACCTGCCATGGACGCTCGCCTTCCTCGCCAGCGTGACCCTCTCCATGGGCCTGCTCGAATATGCGGCGCGGACCATACCGATGGGTACCGCCTATGCGGTCTGGGGCGGGATCGGCGCGGCCGGCACGGTGATCGTCGGCATCTGTTTCTTCGGCGAGAGCCTCGGGGCGATCCGGCTGCTGCTGCTGCTCGGCCTGATCGGCTGCATCGTCGGCCTGAAGCTGGTCGCGCATTGATGGCGGTGGATGAAGGCCTTTACGCCTGGGTGCAGGAGGCGCTCGAGCCGCTGGGTCTGGTGACGATGCGCAAGATGATGGGCGGCGCCACGCTCTATGTCGACGGCGCCATCTTCGCGATCATGGTCGACGGCGAGCTCTGGTTCAAATCGGATGAGGAGGCCAACGCCTTCTGGGATGGGGAAGGCTGCACCGAGCGCTTTACCGTGACCTTCAGGGACGGCACCGTCGACGGCATGAACTATCGCCGGGCGCCGAGCGACGTCTATGACGACGCTGAGGCGATGCAGCGCTACGCCGCCGTCGCCGCGGAAGCGGGCCGGCGGCGGCCGGTCAGGAAGCGGAAGCCGAAAACACCCTAGCGCGCCGCCGGGCGGAGGTGCGGCGCGATCTCCGGGCTTTCCTCGATCGACGGATAGAGGCTCGGCGCGAAGCGCTGGTGGCTGGCCTGCTCATAGGCATAGCCGAGCGCGAGAATGCGCGCGTCATCCCACTTCGTGCCGATGAAGGAGAGGCCGACGGGCAGGCCGCGGACGCGGCCCATCGGCACGGTAAGGTGGGGATAGCCGGCCACGGCCGCGAGGCTGCCGGCCGAGCCGCCGCCCGGGCTCTGGTCGCCATGGACCGCGTCTATCAGCCACGCCGCGGGCCGGGTCGGCGCGATGAGGGCAACGACGTTGTTGTCGTGCAGCATCTTGTCGATGCCTTCGGGTCCGGCGAGCCGGAGCGAGGTCGCGCGCGCGGTGCGATAGGCCTCGTCCAGGCCGGTCGTCCGCTCCGCCTGCTCGAACACCTCCTGCCCGAACAAGGCCAGCTCGCTGCCGGCATGGGCGCGGTTGAAGGCGATGAGATCGGCCAGGGTGCGCGACTGCACCGCGGCCGGCACCGTCGCCAGATAGGCGTTGAGGTCCACCTTGAGCTCGGAGAGCAGGACGGCGAATTCGGCCCGGCCCCTTTCCGGCCCGCCGGCCGGCGCCTCCCTGATGTCGACCAGGGTCGCGCCCTGCGCGCGGAGCACGCCCAGCGCCTGCTCGAAGGCCGCATCGGTGCCCGGCGCGCCGGCGAAGCGCATTACCCCGATCCTGACGCCACGCAGCGCATCCGCGCGCAGGCCCGCGGTGAAATCAGTCCGGCGCTGGTCCGCCTCGGCGGTCGCCGGGTCGGCCGGGTCGGTGCCGGATATGGCGTTCATGATCAGGGCCGCGTCGCGCACCGTCAGCGTCATCGGCCCGGGGGTGTCCTGGCTGTGGCTGATCGGCACGACATGGGTGCGGCTGACGAAGCCGACCGTCGGCTTGAAGCCGACAATGCCGTTGATCGCGGCCGGGCAGGTGATCGAGCCGTCCGTCTCGGTGCCGATCGCCGCCGGCACCATGCCCGCCGAGACCGCCGCGCCGCTGCCGGAGGAGGAGCCGCAGGGATTGCGGTTCAGGGCATAGGGGTTGCGCACCTGTCCGCCGACCGCACTCCAGCCGGAGATGCTGTCGTTGGAGCGGATGTTCGCCCATTCGGAAAGGTTGGTCTTGCCGACGATCACGGCGCCGGCGGCGCGCAGCCCGGCGACCAGAGGCGCGTCGCGATTGGTGACGTTGTTCACCAGCGCGAGGCTCCCGGCCGTCGTCGGCAACGGCCCGGCCGACTCGATATTGTCCTTGATCAGGACCGGCATGCCGAACAGGGGCCCGCGCGCGCGCCGCTGCCGGTCAAGGCTCCGCGCCTGCTCGATTGCAGTCGGATCGACCGCGATCACCGCGTTCAGCCGCGGGTTCAGCCGCCTTATCTCGGCCAAAGCCTGGCTGGTCCGCGCCTCCGCGCTGTCGGATCTCAGGACTCCTCCGGCATGGCTTGGCGACATGGCGGTGACTCCTGCAACGAACGTGGCGGCAAGCAGCGCGATCCGGGCCATTCTTCTTTCCCCCCTCTTTCTGCTTTTCAGAGCGGCGCGAGCAATGCGTCCAGGCTCGACCGCCCCGCCCCCACCCGCTCGAGCGCGGGATAGCGCAGCCCGCCATGATAATCGAGCGCGACCTCGTTATAACGGTCGCCGCGCTTGACGGTGAGGCGGATCGGCGCGCGGCCGTCATGCGCTGCCCGGATCGCCTCACGGAACCGGTCGTTCGAATAGGCCTGGCCGTTCACGGCGACGATCGTCGCGCCCACCGTGCCGCCCGCGTCGAACATCGGGCCGCCCCACTGGACCGCGGAGATCCGCCCGCCCTCGCCGATCGTCGCGCCGATCGAATAGGTCAGGTCCAGGATCTTCCGGTCGCGCTCGCGCGCAGTGAAATAAGGTGTCGGCGCGTCGCGATAGACCAGCCGGTAGCCGCCGGCCGCGATCCAGGCGAGCGGGGTCGGGCCGGTATGATCGACGCGCTGGTGCAGGAAGCCGGCCCAGTCGAACGGCGCGACTCCGTTCAGCGTCCGCACGACGTCGTCGAAGGTATAGGTGGCGACGCCCATGTCGCCCGGATTGATGCCGAAGAAGGCGCGGGCGAAATCGTTGATCGAGCGCTGGCCGCCGCTCAGCTGGCGGAGCTTCGCATCCACCTCCAGCCAGATCAGCATGCCCTCCATGTAATAATCCTCGCTGCGCATATAGGTGCCCCAGGGCTGGGGCCGGCGACCCTGGATGATCGGATCGTTGGTTGTGTCGATCAGCGGCCGCCAGGCGCGGCCCGGCTGGGCGTCGTAATAGGCGGCAACCCGGGCCAGCTCCTGCAGCACGTCTTCGGTGGGCATCAGGCCCGAGCGGGCGGCGAGGATATTGCCCCAGAATTGCGTCTGCCCCTCATAGACCCAGAGCAGCGAGTCGCGCATCGGCACATTGTAGGTCGGCGTCCACAGGTCCGCGCCCCGGCGATATTTGCCGTCCCAGCTGTGCGTGGTCTCGTGCGCGAGCAGGTCGCGGCCGGCCGAGCCATGGTCCCAGCCGGTGAAATAGTCGCGGCCCTGGCTGTTCTCGGACGAGCGCAGATGCTCGAGGCCGATCCCGCCAAGCTCGTCGGTCAGGGCGAGCAGGATCTCATAATGGTCGAAATGCTGGGTGCCGAAGAGGCGCAGCTGCTGCTCGACCAGCCGCCGATGAACCTCGATCTGCGCCGGGGTTGCGGCGAGATCGGCCGGCTGGTCGGCGAAGACGTTGAGCGCGACGTTGTGGCCCAGATCCTCGCGCCGGTAATAGCGGCCGGCGAAGACTGGGGAATCGACCAGGGTCTCATAGGGAACGGGGCGATAGCTGATCCGGGCGCCGGTCCGGCTGGCGACCTCGAGCGAGGTCGCCGCATTCCAGCCGGTTGGATAGGTGACATTGGCCTGGACCGTGATCCGGCGGGTGAAATAGCCGGCCGGATAGAGTGACATCTTCTCCCATTGCAGGTTCAGCAGGACCGGCGTCATCGTGATCCGGCCCTGGGCGCCATCAGTGGGCGAGAGGTGCTGGAATTCCACGCGCAGCTCGCGCGCCCCGGCGGGCACATCGAGGTGGAAGGCATAGACGTAGGCGGAATCTCGCCGCCACTCGACCGGCTGGCCATTGGCGGTGATGCGCAGGCCGGCCAAGGAGGCGATCGGCCCGCTCGGCCCGTGATTGCCGGGCAGCCATTGCGGATAGAGCAGGGTCAGCGGGCCCGGCCTGACGGGAATCGTCTCGACCACGCGGTAGATGCCGCGGCTGGTGTCGCTGGCGTCGACGTCGAGCCGGATCGTCCCCGGATAGGGAATGTCGCGCGCGGTCGGCACCGCGTCCGGCATCGGCACGGGCTGTGGCACCGCGAGGCCGACCTGGGCGGCGGCGGGCGCGGTGGCGAGGAAAGCGGAGGAAGCGAGCAGGGCGGCGGCAAACAGGGCAGGGCGCATCGACGGGCTCCGGGGCAAGACGCAGGAAAGCGCCGCTGCCTTAAGAGCTTATGACACCCGTGTCATCCAAACGAATGTCGCAAAGTTTATCGAGATTTCGGCGTGCCGGCCTTCGCCCGCTCTATCGCCTCCAGCACAATCTTCCGCGCTTCCGCCGCGTCGCCCCAATTGCCGATCCGGACCCACTTCTCGGCTTCCAGGTCTTTGTAATGCTTGAAGAAGTGCTCGATCTGCTGGAGGATGATCGAGGGCAGGTCGTGGCGCTCGCCGACATCGGTATAATAAGGGAAGGTGGTGTCCACGGGCACGCAGACCAGTTTCTCGTCGCCGCCCGCCTCATCCTCGAGCTTCAGCACGCCGATCGGCCGGGCACGGACGACGCAGCCGGGCACGAAGGGCGAGCGCGCCACGACCAGGGCGTCGAGCGGGTCGCCGTCGGGCGAGAGCGTGTGGGGGACGAAGCCGTAATTGGCCGGATAGCGCATCGGCGTGTGCAGGATGCGGTCGACGAACAGGGCGCCGGAGACCTTGTCGAACTCATACTTCACCGGTTCGCCGCCCACCGGCACTTCGATGATGACGTTGATCGATTCGGGCGGGTCGTCGCCGACGGGGATAAGGTCGATGTTCATGATGGCGGCGGCCCTTACACGCTGAGCCGTACAAGGTCGATATTGCAGGTACTCATATCCACTCCGTTCGCCCTGAGCCTGTCGAAGCCCTGCCTTTTCTCTTGTCGTTCTCTTATCACCAAAGAAGGACAGCCCTTCGAGAGGCTCAGGGCGATCGGAAGAGGGGAGCCGCGCTTCCCATGCGAGCCAAAACTGCTTAAGCGCCCGCGCCATGAGCAAGGGCCCGCAAAGGATCAGGGGCACCCAGGACATCTGGGGCGAGGAATCGGACCGTTTCCACAAGGTCGTGGAGGCGTTCGACCGCGTGCGCCGGCTCTACGCCTTCCAGCGCGTCGAGACGCCGGTCGTCGAGCTGACCGAGGTCTTTTCCCGCTCGATCGGCGAAACCACCGATGTCGTCTCCAAGGAGATGTACACGTTCAGCAGGGGGGATGAATCGTGGACCCTCCGGCCGGAATTTACCGCGGGCATCTGCCGTGCGTATCTGTCCGAGGGTTGGCAGCAGTTCATCCCGATGAAGCTAGCCACGCATGGGCCAGTCTTTCGCGCTGAACGTCCGCAAAAGGGCCGCTACCGCCAGTTTCATCAACTCGACGCCGAAATCATCGGCACCGACGCGCCGGCGGCGGATGTGGAATTGCTCGTGCTTGCGGACCAGCTGCTGCACGAACTCGGCATCGCCGACGGGATCACTCTGCAGCTCAACACGCTCGGCGACGCCGAAACGCGTGATGCCTGGCGCTCGGCCCTTGTTGCCCATTTCGAGAAGCATCGCGGCGACCTCTCCGAGGACAGCCTGAACCGGCTCGACAAGAATCCGTTGCGTATCCTCGACAGCAAGGATCCGCGCGACCGGCCGGCCGCCGATACCGCGCCGGGGATCGACGATTTCCTGACGAGCGAGGCAGGCGCCTTTTTCGAGGCGGTCGTCAAAGGACTGGATGCGGCGGGCGTGAAATGGACACGCAACGACCGGCTGGTTCGCGGCCTGGACTATTATCGTCACACCGCCTTCGAGTTCGTCACCGACCGGCTGGGCGCGCAGGGCACGGTGCTGGCGGGCGGGCGTTATGATGGCCTGATGGAAAGCCTCGGCGGCCCGCACACGCCGGCGGTGGGCTGGGCGGCCGGGATCGAGCGGCTGGCGATGATGATCGAGAAGCCCGAACGCGAGCGGGTCGACGTTTCAGTCGTGGCCGAGAATCGGGAGCGCGAGTCCGATGCAATTAGATTGGCGACAGTCTTCCGACATGGGGGCTACGCCGTCGAACTCTTTGCGAGCGGGAACCCTCGGAAGCGCTACGATCGTGCGATCAAGATAGAGTCCGCCATGATCGTGTCTCTTGATCTGCGTGACGGAGTTCCTTCATCCGGACTCAAGCTGCTTCGGTCGGGCGAAGTAGATGCAGCGGGTGCTCAAGAGATTTTCGACAGCTTCTCCGCGCGGCTGCCATGACCAAAATCTCCGCCGAACGGATCGCCGCGATTGAGGCGCGGCGCGAGGAATTGCAGCAGGCGATGAGCGCCGGCGAGGTGCCGACCGACCAGTTTGTGCAGCTCTCCAAGGATTATGCCGAGATCGAGCCGGTCGCCGCCGCGGCAAAAGAGGTGCGCCGGCTGCGCGACGAGGCGGCTTCGCTCGAGGAGATGACGCATGACGCGGACGACGAGCTGCGCCAGATGGCGGTCGAGGAACTGGTCGAGAATCAGGCGATGCTGGCCGAGGCCGAACGGGCGCTGGCGCTGAAGCTGCTGCCGCGCGACGCCGCCGACGAACGCGCCGCCATGCTTGAAATCCGCGCCGGCACCGGCGGCGACGAAGCGGCGCTCTTCGCGGGCGACCTGCTGCGCATGTATCAGCGTTATGCCGAGACGAAGGGCTGGCGGTTCGAGCTGATCTCCGCCAGCGCCCCGGAAATGGGGGGCTACAAAGAGGCGATTGCGTCCGTCGCCGGCCAGGGCGTCTTCGCCCGGCTGAAGTTCGAGAGCGGCGTCCACCGCGTCCAGCGCGTGCCGGTCACCGAGAGCGGCGGGCGCATTCACACCAGCGCCGCCACCGTCGCGGTGCTCCCGGAGGCCGAGGAGGTCGACGTCCAGATCAACGACGCCGATCTGCGCATCGACGTCTACCGCTCATCGGGCCCCGGCGGCCAGTCGGTCAACACCACCGACAGCGCCGTGCGCATCACCCACCTTCCGACCGGCCTCGTCGTCATCCAGCAGGACGAAAAGTCGCAGCACAAGAACAAGGCCAAGGCGCTGAAGGTGCTGCGCACCCGGCTCTACGAGCTGGAGCGCTCGCGGATCGCCGACGAGCGCGCCGGTGCGCGCAAGTCGATGGTCGGCTCGGGCGACCGCTCGGAGCGGATCCGCACCTACAATTTCCCGCAGGGGCGGGTGACCGACCACCGGATCAACCTGACCCTGCATCGCCTGCCCGAAATCCTGGAGGGCCAGCTGGACGAATTGATCGGCGCCCTCATTTCCGAGGATGAGGCGGAGCGGCTGGCGAGCCTCGATGAACAATAAAGTCCTCCCCCTTGATGGGGGAGGGTTGGGTGGGGGTGACGTCTCCACCGGCACAGCGCATTTCGACAATCACCACCCCACCCCAACCCCTCCCCGTCAAGGGGAGGGGCTATGAAGATTCGCGAGGCCCTGGCCGAGGTCGCCGCGGAGCTGGCGGCGGTGAGCGACACGGCGCGGCTCGATGCCGAACTGCTGATGGCGCAGGCGCTTGGCGTGGAGCGCGAGGCGCTCCTGCTGCAGCGGCTGGATGACGAGGCGCCGGCGGGCTTCGAACCCCTGGTCGCCCGCCGCCTCGCGCACGAGCCCGTCGCCTATATTACCGGCCGCCGCGCCTTCTGGACGATCGAGCTCGAAGTCGGCCCCGGCGTGCTCGTCCCGCGCCCCGACAGTGAGACTTTGATCGAGGCGGCGATCGCTCATTTCGGCGGCCGCAGCCCGGCGCGAATCCTCGATCTCGGCACGGGGCCGGGCACTTTGCTGCTGGCGGCGCTCGCTGAATGGCCGGAGGCGACCGGCCTCGGCATCGACGCGTCGGAGGCAGCGCTTGCTTATGCCAGGCGCAATGCCATCCCCCGCGCCGAATTCCGCCTCGGCAATTGGGGCGAGGGGCTGGACGAGCGCTTCGACCTCATCCTCTGCAACCCGCCTTATATCGAGCGGGACGCCGATCTCCCCGCGGACGTCGCTGGCTATGAGCCGGCCGCCGCGCTTTACGCCGGTCCAGACGGGCTCGACGACTATCGGCGCATTGCCCCGCAGATCGCCCGCCTGCTCGCGCCGGGCGGGATCGCCTGTATCGAGATTGGCGCCGGCCAGGAAAAAGCGGTGGCGGCGCTCTTCGCTGCGCAAGGGTTCACGATAGAGTCACGAACGGACCTCAGAGGGATCGTGCGGTGCCTGGTTCTCACGCCCAACCGGGTTTAGTGCTTTTTCACTTGGATTTGCTAATCGTTCTGACTACATAGGGCTCAGGGACGGGGCCGACCACAGCAGAGGATGCGTGAGGGCCTGACGTCGCCGACCCCCGATTGCTTATCGCTTGCGAAGGAGCGTTGGAGCGGAGGCTGGAGTCGCGAATCTCGCGGCGCCTTGCCACCGGGTCGAGCAGGTAAGGAGGCCGGGAAGGGCCCGGCCGGTAGGGGCAGAGTAAACCACCCTTGGTGAGGATTATCGTTTGATCAACAATCGTCAGGGCGGCCGCAGGCGCGGTCGCGGCGGCGGCGGCGGTGGCGGACCGCCGCGCGGCAACAATCCGAATCCCGGCAACCGCCAGGACAACCGGCAGCGCGGCAACGCCGCCCAGCTGCTCGAGAAGTATAAGGGTCTCGCGCGCGACATGCAGATGCAGGGCGACCGCGTTCAGACCGAATATTATCTCCAGTTCGCCGACCATTATTTCCGCGTCCTCGCCGAGACCCGCTCCCGTTACGAAGAGCAGCGGCCGCGCCAGCGCGACGATTATGAGGACGAGGGCGAGGAGTATGAGGCCGAGGCCGAAGGCTCCGACAATGACGCCCGCGACGAGCCCCGCCGCGACGAGCCGCGCTACGAACCGCGTGAACCGCGGCGCGAGCAGGCCGCCCGCCGCGAGGAGCGCCCCGAACGCGGTAACGAAGACCGGCCCGAGCGCGGCAATGAGGATCGCCCCGAGCGGAGCGGTGAAAGCAGAACCGAGCGCAACGGCGAATATCGCGCCCAGCGCCGCCCGCGCACCCGCCGGCCCGATGCCGACGAGGATGAGGGCCAGAGCGAGCGGATTTCGCTGGACGTGCTGCCGCCCGCCATCTCCGCCGCCAATGAGGACGCCGTCGAGGAGGAGAAGCCGGTCAAGGCCCGCCGTCCCCGCCGCCCGCGTGCGACCGACGAGGATATCGCGCCCGCCGCGTAATCGATCTCTTTGCAATCCGAAAAGCGCCATTCCCGCCCCCGCGGGCGTGGCGTTTTTCTTTTTGGGGCGGCCTTACGTCTCTCAGATGTAATAAAATATCATCCGTTCATTGACGCGAAAGCATGGCTGTGTGAGCCTTGGCTGGTCTTTGAAGGGGATGCCTCATGCGTGGACTGCTGCTTGTCGCTACCTGCCTCGTCGCCCCGGCCCTCGCCGTCCCGGGCCCAGGTCAGGTTCTCGGGGCCCAGATCAGTGCCGAAATTCCGCCGCCCTCGCAGACTGCGCAGGGCGAGGTCTCGGTGACCATCTACAACAACAACCTCGCCCTGGTGCAGGACCGGCGGCAGCTCGAGATCGGCGCGAACCGCTCGCGGCTCGAATTTCCCGACGTCTCCGCCCAGATCCGCCCCGAGACGGTCACCCTGACCGGGCCGGGCATCGGCATCGTCGAGCAGAATTTCGACTTCGACCTGCTCTCGCCGCAGGCGCTGATGCAGAAAGCGGTGGGCGAAACCGTGACGATCGTCCGCACCAACCCCGCCAACGGCCAGGAAACGCGCGAGCGCGCCCGCATCCTCGCGGCCAATGGCGGCGTCGTCATGCAGATCGGCGAGCGGATCGAGGTGCTGCGCGACGACGGCCTCCCGGTCCGCGTCATCTTCGACCGGGTGCCGGAGAATCTCCGCGCCCGGCCGACTCTCTCGGTCACCGTGCAGAGCGAACGGGCCGGCCGCCGGCCGGTCACGCTCACCTATCTGACCCCGGGCCTCGGCTGGTCGGCCGATTATGTCGCCCTGTTCGACGAGGCGAACGGCCGGATGGACGTGCAGGGCTGGATCACGCTCACCAACAACAGCGGCACGCCTTATGTGAACGCCAACACCCTCCTTGTCGCCGGCGCGGTCGGCGCCGGGCAGCAGGGCCCCACTTATGGCGGCGGGCCGCGGCCGCTGCGCCAGGCCGGCACGGAGAGCGCCGGGCGCGAGCGGCTCGGCGATTTCTATCTCTATCCGCTGCCCGAGCGGACGACGATCGCCAATCGCCAGACCAAGCAGGTCAGCTTCCTCGACGTCGCCAACACGCCGGCGGTGCGCGCCTATGAATATCGCAATGGCTGGCTTGGCACGGCGGAGCAGCCGCAGAGCGCGAACAGCGTGCTGCGCTTCTCCACCTCGCGCGACCAGGGGCTTGGCGACGCGCTCCCGGCCGGCACCGTCCGCGTCTATCAGCGCGACGCGCGCGGCAATCCGCAATTCGTCGGCGAAAGCGCGATCGGCCACACGCCGATGGGCTCGGAGCTTGCGCTCACCACCGGCGAGGCGTTCGACGTGAAGGTGAAGCCGACGGTCGAGCGGCGCGAGCGGATCAATGCGGAGCGCTGGCGCACGACGATGCGCTACGTCCTGACCAACGCGCGGCCGAACCCGGTCACCGTCGACCTGATGCAGTCGGGCCTCTGGGGCGACACCCGCATCACCCAGGAAAGCCAGCCGAGCGAACGCCGGTCCGCGGACGACGCGCTCTGGCGGGTGCAGGTCCCGGCCAATGGCGAGGTTACCGTCACCGCCACCTTCGACACGCGCTTCTAGGCCCGAAGGGAGCCGGCGATGCGCCCGATGCGCGCCTGGAGTCCGTTCCTGCTCGCCCTGCTGCTGGCCCCCGTGCCGGCCGGGGCGCAGCAGGTCGCGACCTCGGCGCGTCCGGATCAGGTAGCGGTGACAGTCTACCGTGCCCCCAACCGCTCGGCCGAGGAGGCGATCGAGCTGGCGTGGCTGAACGGCTATGCGCTGATCAGTGAGACCCGGCGGATCACCATCCCCGCCGGGGAATCCGAGATCCGCTTCGAAGGCGTGGCGGGAGGGATCATCCCGCAGAGCGCCATCGTGCGCGGCCTGCCCGACGGCGTCGTCGAGCGTAACCGCGACGCCATGCTGCTGTCCCCGGAAAGCCTGCTCGACCGCTCGCTTGGCCGCCGGGTCCACCTGCGCCGGACCTCCAACGCGACCGGCGCAGTGACCGAGCAGGATGCGATCGTCCGCAGCGGCGCGGATGGCGCAGTGGTGCTGCAGACCGCGGCCGGTTTCGAGGCGCTGCGGTGCACTGGCCTGCCAGAGGCCCTTCATTATGACGGCGTTCCGGCTGGCCTGTCCGCCCGGCCGACTTTGTCGGTCCGCGCCCGTTCCCGCGAACCGGTCACCGCGACGGTGACTTTGGCCTATCTCGCCAACGGCTTCGACTGGCAGGCCAATTATATTGCCAATCTCTCCGCCGACGGCAGCCATGTCCAGCTGTTCGCCTGGCTGACCCTGGCGAGCAGCGACGACACCAGCTTCGCCAATGCCAATACCCAGGCGGTGGCCGGGCGGATCAATCGCGAGGAGGTCGAGGCCGACGAACCCGAGGCGGCTCCGCTCAGCCTCACCTGTTGGCCGCAGGGTCGCACGCACGAGATCCCCGATCAGGGCATTCCGGTGCCTGGTGCCCCCGAACGTCGCTTCAATGCAACGGACAATGTCGGCGAAACGCTCAACGACCTGCCGCAACTTCAGTCCCGGTTCGCGCAGGCGGTGGTCGTCACCGGTACGCGCGCGGTTCAGGAGAATCTGGGCGACCTCAAGCTCTATCGCATTCCGGAGCCGGTGACGGTCGCCGCGCACAGCCAGAAGCAGGTTGCCTTCCTGGAACAGCCGAACGTGCAGGTCTCGCTCGTCTACCGACATCACCTGCAGCCGGACGACACTGGCGAGGTCGACCCCGCGCAGCGGGTCTTCGTCACCCGCAACCGGACCCAGGAAGGACTGGGCCTGCCGCTGCCCGCCGGGGGTGTGCAGGTCTTCGCCCAGGGGCAGGGGCGACCGATCCTGCTTGGCGAGGGCTCGCTCCGGGATCGCGCAATTGGCGAAGATGTCGAGATCGTGGTCGGCGACGCGAGCGGGGTGCGCGCCATGCTTGCCGACGACGAGGCGGCCGGCAAGGAGGACCGCTACGTCCTCACGGTCACCAACGATCAGGCCGTGCCGGCCCGCTACGAAATGGAATTCGTGCCCGACGATGGCGACGAAGTCCGCGCCAGCGGCGCCAGGCTCGGCCGGCGCAACGGGCATCCGCTCTGGGCGGTGACCATTCCGGCGAACGGCAGCGCGGTTCTGCACTACCGACTACGCAGGGCGGAGAGCTGATGCGTCGCTTTTTCGCCTTGCTGCTCATGCTGCTTCCGGCTCCCGCCGCTGCGCAGGGGATCGTTACATCGCAGCGTCCCGACCGGGTCGCCGTCACCGTTTATCGCGATCCGAACCGGCCGGCGGCACAGGCGCCGAATCTGCAATGGCTGAACGGCGTCGCCCTGATCAGCGAGACGCGCCGGATCACCGTGCCCGTGGGCACCACCGACATCCGCTTCGAGGGCGTGGCCGGCGGCATCATCCCGCAGAGCGCGATCGTCACCGGCCTTCCCGAAGGCTTTATCGAGCGCAACCGCGACGCCTATCTGCTCTCGCCCGCGACCCTGCTCGACCGCTCGCTTGGGCAGCGCGTCCATCTCCGGCGCACCTCCGCCGCCACGGGCCAGGTCCGCGAGCAGGAGGCGGTGGTCCGCTCCGGCGCGAACGGCGCGGTGGTGGTCCAGACGGAAGGCGGCGTCGAGGCGCTGCGCTGCACCGGCCTTTCGGAAACCATAACCTATAACGGCGTCCCGCCGGGCCTGTCCGCCCGCCCGACGCTCTCGGTGCGGTCGCGCGCCACGCGGGCGGTAACCGCGACCGTCACCCTCTCCTATCTCGCCACCGGCTTTGACTGGCAGGCCGATTATGTCGCCCATGTCGCGCCGGACGGCAGCATCGGCCTGTTCGCCTGGCTGACCCTGGCGAACAGCGACGAAACCGGCTTCGCCAACGCAGACACCCAGGCGGTCGCCGGCCGCATCCGCCGCCGCGATCTGCCGCGCCAGCCTTCGGAGGGCGGCCCGCTGCAGATCAACTGCTGGCCGGCGGCGACCACCAGCGACATCCCGCTCGAGGAATGGGAGCGGATGACGATCGACGACGACCGGTTCGCGGATCGCGAGGAGGTCGTGGTCACCGGCGGCCGCATTGCGGCGGCCCGCGGCATGGCAATGCCCTCGCCGGCGCCACCACCGCCACCGATGCAGGCGCAGCAGGAGGAGCTTGGCGACCTCAAGCTCTACCGCATTCCCGAGCCGGTGACGGTCGCGGCGCGCAGCCAGAAGCAGGTCGCCTTGCTGCAGCAGCCGCGCGTCCAGGTGCGCACCGTCTACCGCCAGCGTTTCTATCCCAACGGGCAGCGCCAGCAGGCGCAGGCCAATCGCTTCTTCATAACCCGCAACCGCCGCGAGGAGGGGCTCGGCCTCCCGCTCCCCGCCGGCCGGCTGATGCTGTTCGACGAGGAGAGCGGCCGCCAGGTGCTGGTCGGCCAGGCGGTGATTCGCGACTTCGCCCTGAACGAGGATGTCGAGGTGGATTTCGGCGCCGTGCCCGGCATCGTCTCGGTGCAAACTCCGGTGGTGCGCGGCAAGGACCAGATCGACTATGAGGTGGTGGTGACCAACGACCGGCCGCAGCCCATCGCCTATGAGCTGGAGATCGGCGCCCAGCCTTCGCAGGTGCGGAGCGAGACCACGCTCGGCCGGCGCAACGGCATGGCGCTGTGGAGCGTGACGATCCCGGCCAATGGCAGCGTGACCCTGCGCTATCGCATCGTTGCCCCGTGAGGGCGCTGGCCCGCGTCCTCTGCCTTTGCCTCAGCGGCCTGGCCGCGCCCGCGGCCGCCCAGACTATTGTCACCTCGCCGGCGCCGGACCATGTCGAGGTGACCGTCTATCGCGATCCTGGCCGCTCGCCGGGATCGGCCTACGACCTGTCGATGCTGAACGGCTATGCGCTGATCACCGAGACCAGGCGGATCAGTGTTCCCGCCGGCGAATCGGAAATCCGCTTCGAGGGCGTGGCTGGCGGCATCATCCCGCAAAGCGCGATCGTCACCGGCTTCCCGCAAGGGATCGTCGAGCGCAATCGCGACGCCATGCTGCTGTCGCCCGCCACCCTGGTGAATGCGTCGCTCGGCCGCCGGGTGCACCTTCGCCGCACCGTGCACGCGACCGGCGCGGTGACCGAGACCGAGGCGGTGGTCCGCAGCGGGGCCGACGGTGGCGTCGTGGTGCAGACCGCAGCCGGCGTCGAGGCGCTGCGCTGCGCCGGCCAAACCGAGACGTTGATCTACCCCGGGGTGCCGCCCGGCCTGTCCGCCCGCCCGACCCTGTCCGTCCGGGTCCGGGCAAGCGCCCCGGCGACCGCCACGATCCACCTCGCCTATCTCGCCTCCGGCTTCGACTGGCGGGCCAATTATGTGGCCAGTCTCGCCGCGGACGGCCAGCATATCGACCTGTTCGCCTGGCTGACGCTGGCGAGCAATGACGAGACCAGCTTCGTCAACGCCGACACCCAGGCCGTGGCCGGCTATGTGAACCGCGAGCCGGTGGAGACGCAGGAGCCGGAGGGCGGACCGTTGCAGCTGCAATGCTGGCCGGCGGCGACCACCAGCGACATTCCGCTTGAGCTGTTCCAGCGCATGGCCATGGGCCGCGGCAGGAATCTGCCAATCGAGGGCGGACAGGAGATCGTGATCACCGGCACCCGAATCGCGCGCCCGAACCTGGAATCGACCGTGCCGATCACCTCGCTCAGCGGCGACCAGATCTTTCAAGCCGGCCGCGAGAATCTCGGCGATCTCAAACTGTACCGAATTCCGGAGCCGGTGACCGTCGCCGCCAACAGCCAGAAGCAGGTCGCCTTTCTGGTTCGCCAGCAGGTTGCGGTGCATTTCGCCTGGCGGCAGCATTTCTACACTTACGGCGGCGATGGCGCGCCGGTGCTCTATTTGCTCACCCGCAATCGCGAGACCGAGGGGCTTGGCGAGCCGCTGCCGGGCGGCGGCTTCATCCTGCTTGCCGACGGCCAGGGCCGGCCGATGCTGCTCGGCGATACCGCAATCGGCGCCGACCGGGCGGTTGGCGACGAGGTGGAGGTCGCGCTTGACGAGACGCCGGGCCTGACCAGCCGCTTCCGCGTCGTGCGGCGAGAGGGGCGCGTCGGCTATTTCGAGCTCGTCGTGAGCAACGACCAGCCGCGCCCCGCGCTGTTCGAGGGTGCGCTTCACCTGAGGGGGATACGGGCCGACCGGCGGCTCGGGCGGCGCAATGGCGAGCCGCTCTGGCGGATCGAGATTCCCGCCAATGGCCGCGAGCGCCTCTGCTTCCGGGCCGAAGTCCCGGAGTCGTTCAGCATGTCCCCGGAGCCGGCGACCGACCCGGCCAGCTGCTTTGCGTCGCGGCGGCGCTGACACAGGCCGTCCACCGCTCTGTCAAAGTCAAACCATATAATTAATTTGCGTCCGCGCGCGTAACGACTTCTACTGGATTGCGCGCCGCGAAGAGTCGCGCGCCGTTCTACTGGGGAGGCAAGGAAAATGGCTGACATGCCCTCGATGCCGATCGGTACCGCCGTGGTAAGCTGGCAGGACAGCGGCGGGCTGCACATCCGCGTTTATTCTACGGACGGCTACAATGTGATCGAACGCTGCACCGATACGGGCGGCTCGGGCTGGACGACCGGCGGCTTCAGCGCGCCCGGCTCAGATGTCTCGGCGACCTGCTGGCAGGACAGCGCCGGCGTCCATATCCGCGTCTATGCCACCTTCGAGGACGGCACCACCGAATGGTGCAACGATCCGGGCGCCGGCTGGCAGAAGGGCGGCTATACCGTCTCCTAGCGGAGACAGGCTCAGCGCTTCACCGGCCGCGGCTGGTGATTCTCGTCGAGCGCCACGAAGGTGAAGAGGCCGTCGGTCACCTTCACTTCCTCGCGGCCGCGGTCGCGGATGGCGACCACCTCGATCCGGATCGCGATCGAGGTGCGGCCGATTCGCTCGACCTCGGCATAGACGGAGATCAGGTCGTGCAGCAGGATCGGGGCGATGAAGGTCATCGCCTCGATCGCTACCGTCGCCACCGCCCCGTCCGCTTCGCGCGCGGCGACGATGCCGGCGGCAATGTCCATCTGGCTGAGCACCCAGCCGCCGAAAATATGGCCGTTGGAATTGATGTCGCCGGGTCTCGGAACGACTCGCAGGATCGGACTGCCGCGGTCTTTTGTCATCTCTCGTCCTGGTCCTCTTCCGATGGCCGCCCCGCCTCATCGTCCATGCCGGAACGGCTGGACAGGAAAATCAGCCCCATCAGGCCGGTGCCGACCAGCACGCTGAGGCCGACGCCCAATATGGTGGCGATCTCCATGTGGATCGGCACCGGCTCGCCGAAGCTTTTCAGCCAGATCAGGGCGAGCAGCACCGCGACCACCGCCGCCAGCGCCATCCACTTCATCATCTGCCGGTAGCGCGCCCAGGACACCGCCGGCGGTTCGTGCCCGGGTGGGACCGGAGCCGGGCCGGGGGACCGGCGCCGTGGCGGAACGGGATCGTGGCGGGGCATGGCTTCCATTTGGCCGCGGCCTGTGGGATCATCAAGGCCCCCGATCGCGTTACGAGTCCCGACGGCGAAGGGAGAGACGACATGACCATCGCGGCGATCCTGCAGACCAAGGGCAACGAGGTCCTGACCGTCGATTGCGCCACCAAGGTGCGCGACGCGGTCAATTTGCTGGCGGAGCGCAAGATCGGCGCCCTGCCGGTGCTCCGCGCCGGCCAGGTCGCCGGCATCATGTCGGAGCGCGACATCATCTATTGCCTCAGGAGCGACGGCGCGGCGGTGCTGGACTGGCCGGTCGAGAAGATCATGACCGCGCCGGCGATCAGCGTGGCGCCCTCGGCGGACATTCTCGGCGCACTGTCGCTGATGACCCGGCGCCGGATCCGCCATCTGCCGGTGGTGGAAGGCGAGGCCCTGGTCGGGCTCGTCTCGATCGGCGACCTGGTCAAGTTCAGGATGGACCGGATCGAGGCCGAGGCCGAGGCGATGCTCAACTATATCCAGAGCGTCTAGCTCAGGCAGTCGGGACGGCGACGGCCCCCCGCTTCGGCCGGAACAGGCCCAGCACCTCTTCGACGATCGGCCGCGCGAAGGCGAAGAGCATGCCGAAATAGGTCAGCGCCCCGACGCCCACCAGCACGGCCAGCCTCTTGCCGGTGCCGATGTCGGCAATCAGCCAGTCGATGCCGACGACCACGCCAGCCATCGCGGCTGCGGCGCCGAG
>JADMIO011260248.1_pt1:0-32500 | contig 78484 bp, 78 predicted proteins | sample 8958161 | NCBI WGS metagenome assembly JADMIO01 (sample SAMN16585339, study PRJNA669376) | soil metagenome | isolation source: Crop rotation soil | place: USA: Cullars Rotation, Alabama | collected 2011 | reverse complement strand
CAGCCCTAACCTACAGCTAAGGCCCCCAAATCGTATCTAAGTGGGAAAGCATGTGGGACTTCCAAAACAACCAGGAGGTTGGCTTAGAAGCAGCCATCCTTTAAAGAAAGCGTAACAGCTCACTGGTCTAAATAAGAGGTCCTGCGGCGAAGATGTAACGGGGCTCAAGATACGTGCCGAAGCTTAGGGTTTGGACTTCGGTCCAAGCGGTAGCGGAGCGTTCCGTAGGCCGATGAAGCCATCTGGTAATGGGTGGTGGAGGTATCGGAAGTGCGAATGCTGACATGAGTAGCGATAAAGAGGGTGAGATGCCCTCTCGCCGAAATCCCAAGGGTTCCTGCGCAAGGCTAATCCGCGCAGGGTGAGCCGGCCCCTAAGACGAGCCCGAAGGGGGTAGTCGATGGGAACCACGTTAATATTCGTGGGCCTGGAGGTGTGTGACGGATCTCGTAAGTTGTCGGTCCTTATCGGATTGGACCGGCTTCGAAGAGGTTCCAGGAAATAGCCCCTCCGTATAGACCGTACCCTAAACCGACACAGGTGGGATGGTAGAGTATACCAAGGCGCTTGAGAGAAGTGTACTGAAGGAACTCGGCAAATTGCCTCCGTACCTTCGGAAGAAGGAGGCCCTCATTGTGCGCAAGCATCTTGAGGGGGCACAGGCCAGGGGGTAGCGACTGTTTAGCAAAAACACAGGGCTCTGCTAAGTCGGCTTCAAGACGACGTATAGGGTCTGACGCCTGCCCGGTGCCTGAAGGTTAAGTGGAGGGGTGCAAGCTCCGAAATGAAGCCCAGGTAAACGGCGGCCGTAACTATAACGGTCCTAAGGTAGCGAAATTCCTTGTCGGGTAAGTTCCGACCTGCACGAATGGCGTAACGACTTCCCCACTGTCTCCAGTACATGCTCAGCGAAATTGAATTCTCCGTGAAGATGCGGAGTACCCGCGGTTAGACGGAAAGACCCCGTGCACCTTTACTGCAGCTTCAGAGTGGCATTAGGATTGAACTGTGTAGGATAGGTGGGAGGCTTTGAAGCATCGGCGCCAGCTGATGTGGAGCCATTGGTGAAATACCACCCTGTCCAATCCTGATGTCTAACCACGCACCGTTAGCCGGTGTTGGGACCCTCTGTGGCGGGTAGTTTGACTGGGGCGGTCGCCTCCCAAAGAGTAACGGAGGCGCGCGATGGTGGGCTCAGGACGGTTGGAAACCGTCTGTTAGAGTGCAATGGCATAAGCCCGCCTGACTGCGAGACTGACAAGTCGAGCAGAGACGAAAGTCGGTCATAGTGATCCGGTGGTCCCTCGTGGAAGGGCCATCGCTCAACGGATAAAAGGTACGCCGGGGATAACAGGCTGATAACCCCCAAGAGCTCATATCGACGGGGTTGTTTGGCACCTCGATGTCGGCTCATCACATCCTGGGGCTGGAGCAGGTCCCAAGGGTTTGGCTGTTCGCCAATTAAAGTGGTACGTGAGCTGGGTTCAGAACGTCGCGAGACAGTTTGGTCCCTATCTGCCGTGGGCGTCGATATTTGAGAGGAGTTGACCCTAGTACGAGAGGACCGGGTTGAACGTACCTCTGGTGGACCTGTCATTGCGCCAGCAGTGCAGCAGGGTAGCTATGTACGGACGGGATAACCGCTGAAAGCATCTAAGCGGGAAGCCTCCCTCAAGATAAGATATCTCAGAGCCGTGGAAGACCACCACGTTGATAGGCCGGGTGTGGAAGCGCAGTAATGCGTGGAGCTAACCGGTCCTAATTGCTCTATTCGCGCTTGAGAGTCCGCACTGTCATCGTCAGGATTGGATCCTGTCGCTGGCTTGGGCTCAGCAGGACGAAGATGCCTCAATACGATTTCTAGACCCTTTTCATGCACCTGCCTCATAGCTTGGTGACCATGGCGTCTGTGACCCACCCGATCCCATCCCGAACTCGGCCGTGAAACCGGACTGCGCCGATGGTACTATCGCTTAAGCGCTGGAAGAGTAGGTCGTCGCCAGGCTTTGTGGCCGGTGCATGGAACGGATCGAATGAACCCATTCACATTGTTTTTGACGGGCCGCTGCCGGATCATCCGAGCGGCGGCCTTGTCGATTTGGCGCGGGGTGGAGCAGCCCGGTAGCTCGTCAGGCTCATAACCTGAAGGTCGTAGGTTCAAATCCTACCCCCGCAACCAGACATCAAACCCCGCTTCGGCGGGGTTTTTTGCGTTTCGGGCAGGCGCTCAGGCCGGCTTCGCCTCGTTGACGAGCGTCGGGATCAGCTCCGAGACCGTCGGATGGATCGGCACCGACCAGGCGAGCTGGTCGATCGTCGCGCCGACATTCATCATGTCGACCACGCCGTGGATCGCCTCATCCCCGCCAGGCCCCAGGATCGCCGCGCCGAGGATCTTGCGGGTCTCCGCGTCGGCGACCAGCTTCATCAGCCCCTGCGTCTCGCCTTTCTCGATCGCCCGGCCGACATTGGTCATCGGCCTCTTGCCGACAAGCAGCTTGTGCCCCTTGGCCTTCGCCTCGGTCTCGCTCATTCCCACGCGCCCGAGCGGCGGATCGATATAGAGCGCGTAGGCGGCGATCCGGTCGCTCAGCTTCCGGTCCGCGCGATCGAGCAGGTTCGCGGCGACGATCTCGAAGTCGTTATAGGCGGTGTGGGTGAAGGCGCCGCGGCCGTTGCAGTCGCCCAGCGCCCAGATGCCGGGGACGTTGGTCTCCAGCCGGTCGTTCACCTCGATATAGCCGCGGGCGTCGGCCTTCACGCCGGCCGCCTCGAGCCCGAGATCCGCGGTGTTCGGAACACGCCCCACGGCAAGCAGGATATGGCTCCCCGCCACCTCGGGCGGGCCGTCCGCGCAGTCGAGCCCCAGCGCCGGCCGGCCGTCCACCTGCATCAGCCTGATGCATTCGGCGCCGGTGCGGACCGTGATTCCCTCCGCCTCTAGGATGTCCCGGATCGTCTCGGAAATCTCCTCGTCCTCGCGGCCGATCAGGCGCGGCTGGCGCTCGACCACGGTGACCTGGCTGCCGAACCGCCGGTACATTTGCGCGAATTCGAGGCCGATATAGGAGCCGCCCACGACCAGCAGATGTTCGGGCAATTCCGCCAGCGCCAGCATCGAACTGTTGTCGAGGAAGGGCACGCGGTCGACCCCGGGCAGGGGCGGCACCGAGGCGCGTCCGCCGACATTGAGGAAGATGCGCGGCGCGGTCAGCAGCTCGTCACCGACGCGGAGCGTGGCCGGCCCTTCGAAGCGCGCCTGGCCGCGCAGGAAGGTCAGGCCCGTCATTCCCTCCAGCCAGGCGGTAACCTTTGCGCGATTGTCCAGCGTCACCCTGGTGGCGCGCGCCCGGGCCCTGGCGATGTCGACCGTGACCGGCCCGACATTCACGCCATAATCGGCGCCGCGTCGCGCGAGCTGCGCGGCATAGGCGCTGGCGACCAGGGTCTTGGTCGGCATGCAGCCGGTGTTGACGCAGGTCCCGCCGACCAGGTGGCGCTCGATCAGCGCCACTTTCATGCCGGCATCGGTCAGCCGCCCGGCGAGGGACGGGCCCGCCTGGCCGGCGCCGACGATGATCGCGTCGAAGGCGCGGGCGTCCAACGCGGCCTCAAAGGCCGTGGACGAGGAGGAAGGCGCCGCCGAGCGCAATCAGATCCTCGAGCAGGGCGGCGGGCAGGTCCCTGCCGAACGCCCTGGCGAGCGCCGCCCTGACGGCGCCGCCGATATAGGTCCCGAGCACCGCGCCGACCACGCCGCAGGCCATGCCCGCCAGCAGCACGCCGGCCGCCGCGCCGATCGCGGCGCCGCAAAGCGCCCCCATCAGCAGGCGGGTGCCGAACTGCACCGGTACTTTCCGGCTGGGGGTCGAAGGCAGCTGGTCGCCGATCAGCTCGAACAAGGCGAGCAGCGAAAATATGCCGACCGCCCAGATGGAGCCCATGAAGGCGAGGGCGGTTCCGGCCAGCGGGAGCCAGCCCAGCCAGGCCGCCCAGGCGATGGCGGCAGGGGCGGTCATCGCCCTCAGGCCGGCGACGAAACCGATGCCGAGCGCGATCAAGTAGGGCAGATAGGCCGTCATTTTCCGACTCCCCCGCGACGCCAACAGGGCCGGACTATGGGCAGGCGCGTGCCAATATGGAAGCGCGTCTGATTGATCCAGCGCAAGACCTTGGCTTCGCTCGCTTTTTTAACCGGCGCACAATGCTTGTGATTTCCCCCCGAAAGTGCTTCATTTCGCCGGCATCCACAGGGGAGGCTTTTCAATGACTGACGGACCCTCGATTCCGCCGCCGGCAGGTGGCAATTCCTCGCTCGTGAACCGGGTGATCAATATACTGACGAAACCCGCGTCGGAATGGGCGGCCATCGAGGCGGAGCCCAGTTCAACCGGAAAGCTCATCACCTATGCGGCGATCCTCTCGGTGCTGCCGGTGGTCTTCTCGCTGCTTGCGATCCTGATCACGCCGTTCGGGACCTACATCTTCCAGGCCATGGGCCTGCTGATCAAGCTGCTCCTCCTCACCTATGCGATGGCGCTCATCCCGCCGGTCGCGCTCGGCTACATCCTGGATGCGCTGACGCCCCAACTTGGCGGCCAGAAGAACAGCCAGAACGCGATGAAGCTCGCCATCTATTCGGGCACGGCCTACTGGGTCGGCTCGGTTGGCCTGATCCTCTCGCCGTGGCTCTGGCTGGTGCTTGGCGTCGGCTATGCCGGCTATCTTCTCTGGGTCGGTACGCCGATCCTGATGAAGACGGCGGCCGACAAGACTCCTGTGTTCGTCGGTGCGTCCGTCGGCATCTGGGTCGTGCTCTATATCATCCTGAACATGATCGCCCAGCGCGTCATCTTCAGCGGCATGATGTACGGCATGATGTAATCGGCCCTGCCGATTGCGCTCAGGAGGGGCCGCCAGAAATGGCGGCCCTTCTCTTTTCTAGAATAGCCCCAGTGCGGGGAGGTCGGCGAAAATGCCGTCCAGCACCGCTGCCTTCGCCCAGGCGACATCGTTCGCCAGATAGCGGTCGCGCTCGTGAAAGGGCACGCCGGCGCGAAGCGTGTCGCGCGCGGTCCGGAGCTGGGGTGAGCTCTGCAGCGGGGCGTGGAAGTCGACGCCTTGCGCCCCCGCCATCAATTCGATGCCGAGCACTCCGGCGACATTGTGCGCGATCCGCCGCGCCTTCAGCGCGCCGTGCGTCGCCATCGAGACATGGTCCTCCTGCCCCGCCGAGGTCGGGATGGAATCGACGCTGGCCGGGAAGGCGTGGGACTTGTTCTCCGAGACCAGAGCGGCGGCGGTGACCTGCAGGATCATGAAGCCCGAATTGACGCCGCTGTCCTCGATCAGGAAGGCGGGCAGGCCCGACAATTTCGGGTCGACAAGGATGGCGAGCCGGCGCTCCGAGAGCGAGCCGATCTCACACAATGCAATCGCCAGGATGTCGGCGGCGAAGGCGACCGGCTGGGCATGGAAATTGCCGCCCGAAATGGCCTCGTCGCCGAACAGCAGGGGATTGTCGCTGACCGCATTCGCCTCGATCTCGAGCATCCGCGCCGCATTGCGGATCAGGTCCAGCGAGGCGCCCATCACCTGCGGCTGGCAGCGGAAGCTGTAGGGGTCCTGGACCCGGTCGCAATCGGTATGGGAGACGGCGATGCCGCTGCCCTCGAGCAGGCCGCGAAGGACGCGGGCGACGTCGATCTGGCCGGGCTGGCCGCGCGCCGCGCTGAGCCGCGCATCGAAGGGCGCTGTGCTCCCCTTCAGCGCGTCGACCGAAAGCGCGCCGGCGATGAGCGCGGTGCCGAACAGCCGCTCGGCGGTGAACAGAACGTCGAGCGCGATCGCGGTCGAGACCTGGGTGCCGTTGATCAGCGCCAGCCCTTCCTTGGGCCCAAGCGCGAGCGGGTCGAGGCCGAGATATTTGAGCGCCTCGCTGGCGTGCAGCTTTTCGCCGCCAAGCACGATCTCGCCCTCGCCGAGCAGGGCCGCGCTCATATGGGCGAGCGGGGCGAGATCGCCGGACGCGCCGACCGAGCCCTGGCCGGGGATGACCGGCAGCGCGCCCGCCTCGACCAAGGCGAGGATGCGCTCGACCAGCTTGCGCCGGACGCCGCTATGGCCGCGGGCGAGGCCGATCACCTTCAGGATCATGACCAGCCGGACGATGCGAGGGTCGAGCGGGTCGCCCAGGCCGACGCTGTGCGAGAGGATCAGATTGGTCTGCAGCTCGGCCAGCCGGTCGCCGGGGATGCGGGTATTGGCGAGGATACCGAAGCCGGTGTTCACGCCGTAGACGGTGCGGCCGCTCTCCAGGATTTCGCCGATGCTCGCCGCCGCCGCGTCGATCGCCGTCCAGCCGCTGTCGGCGAGCGTGACCGGGGCGCCCTCCCAGATGGCGCGCAGCTCGGCGAGGGTGACGGAGCCGGGGTTGAGAATGATCACTTGCCCACCATCGGCAGGTCGAGGCCCTGCTCCCGCGCGCAGTCGATCGCGATCTCATAGCCGGCGTCGGCATGGCGCATCACGCCGGTGCCGGGGTCGTTCCAGAGCACCCGCCCCAGCCGCCGCGCCGCATCCTCGGTGCCGTCGGCGACGATCACCATGCCGGCATGCTGCGAATAGCCCATGCCGACGCCGCCGCCATGATGGAGCGACACCCAGGTGGCGCCCGAGGCGGTGTTGAGCAAGGCGTTGAGCAGGGGCCAGTCGGAGACCGCGTCGGAGCCGTCCTGCATCGCCTCGGTCTCGCGGTTCGGGCTGGCGACCGAGCCGCTGTCCAGATGGTCGCGGCCGATCACCACGGGTGCCTTGAGCTCGCCCGAGGCCACCATCTCGTTGAAGGCGAGGCCGAGCCGGTGACGCTGGCCGAGGCCCACCCAGCAGATCCGCGCCGGCAGGCCCTGGAAGGCGATCCGCTCCCGCGCCATGTCGAGCCACCGGTGCAGGTGCGGATCATCGGGGATCAGCTCCTTCACCTTCGCATCGGTCTTGTAGATGTCCTCGGGGTCGCCGGAGAGCGCCGCCCAGCGGAACGGGCCGATGCCGCGGCAGAAGAGTGGGCGGACATAGGCCGGGACGAAACCGGGAAAATCGAAGGCGTGCGTGACACCCTCGTCCTTGGCGACCTGGCGGATATTGTTGCCATAGTCGAAGGTCGGGACGCCCATGTCCTTATAGGCCAGCATCGCCTCGACATGCACCGCCATGGAGGCGCGCGCCTCGCGCTCGACCGTCTTCGGGTCGCGCTCGCGCAGGTCGAGCCATTTCTCGACGGTCCAGCCGATCGGCAGATAGCCATTGATCGGATCGTGCGCCGAGGTCTGGTCGGTCAACGCGTCCGGCTTGATTCCGCGCTTCACCATCTCCGGCAGGATCTCCGCCGCATTGCCGAGCAGGCCGACCGAGATCGGCACGTCGGACTCGCGCAGCATGTCCAGCGCCTCGTCGATCGAGGTCGCGCGCCGGTCGAGATAACGTGTCTCCAGCCGCTTCGCGATGCTGCTTTCCTGGCATTCGATGGCGATGCAGTGCGCCCCGGCCATCACTGCCGCGAGCGGCTGGGCGCCGCCCATGCCGCCAAGCCCGGCGGTCAGGATCCAGCGGCCGCGAAGATCGCCCTCATAATGCTGGCGGCCCATTTCGGCGAAGGTCTCGTACGTGCCCTGCACGATGCCCTGGGTGCCAATGTAGATCCAGGAACCGGCCGTCATCTGGCCGTACATCATGAGCCCCTTGCGATCGAGCTCGTTGAAATGGTCCCAGTCCGCCCAGTGCGGCACCAGGTTCGAATTGGCGAGCAGCACCCGCGGCGCGTCCTTGTGGGTGCGGAACACGCCGACCGGCTTGCCCGACTGGACGAGCAGGGTCTGGTCATCCTCCAGCCGCCGCAGCGTCGCGACGATCTGGTCATAGCTCTCCCAATCTCGCGCCGCCCGGCCGATCCCGCCATAGACGACCAGCTCCTCCGGCGCCTCGGCGACGCCCGGATCGAGATTGTTCATCAGCATCCGCATCGCGGCTTCGGTGGTCCAGCTGCGGCAGCTCAATTCGGTGCCGGTCGGCGCCGCGATGTGGCGGCTATTGTCGCGTCGGTGATGCATGCCGCGTCTCTAGAAGCTGATGCAGGTGAAGTGAACTAGGCATCCAGCCCCGCAACGATCCGCCGTTCGGGCCCCTGCATGCCGATCCAGTAACACAGCTCCGCCGGCCGGCCGATCCGCCAGACACAGAGGTCGGCGGCCTTGCCGGCGCTGATCGTGCCGATCTCGTCAGCCAGGCCCAAAGCGCGGGCGCCCTCGCGGGTCATGCCGGCCAGCGCCTCCTCCGGCGTCAGGCCGAACAGGGTGCAGGCCATGCCCATCATCAAGGTGGGCGACAGGACCGGCGAGGTGCCGGGGTTGCAGTCGGTCGCCACCGCCATCGGGACGCGGTGGCGGCGCAGGAGGTCGACCGGCGGCTTTCGCGTCTCCTTCAGCGCGTAGAAGGCGCCGGGGAGCAGCACCGCGACCATATTGGCGCGGGCCATGGCGATGACGCCGGCCTCGTCGACATGTTCGAGATGGTCGGCCGACAGCGCCCCGTAGCTGGCGGCGAGGGCGGCGCCGTCCAGGTTGGAGAGCTGTTCGGCATGGAGCTTGATCTTCAGGCCATGATCCCGCGCCGCCTCGAACAAAGCGCGGACCTCGCCCGGCGTGAACCCAATCCCCTCGCAAAAGGCGTCGACCGCGCTTGCCAGGCCCTGCTCGGCAGCGGCCGGAAGGATGGACTCGGTGGCCAGAGCCACGAACTCTTCGCGCCGCTCTTTGAATTCCGGCGGTAGGGCATGGAGCGCGAGCAGGGTGGTCTCGACCCGCACCGTCTCGCTCTCGCCAAGCGTCCTGGCGGCGCGGAGCATCTTCAACTCGGTCTCGATGTCGAGCCCATAGCCTGACTTGATCTCGACGGTGGTGACGCCGCCTTGCATCAATGCCCTGAGCCGCGGCCGCGACGCCTGGACCAATTCCTCCAGACTGGCCGCGCGCGTGGCCTTCACCGTCGAGGCGATACCGCCGCCAGCGCGGGCGATCTCCTCATAGGTCGCGCCTTCCAGCCGTTGCTCGAACTCGCCCGCGCGGTTGCCGCCGAAGACGAGATGGGTGTGGCAATCGACCAGACCCGGCGTGACCCAGGCGCCGTGCAGCGCCTCGACGCTCTTCGCCTGGAAGCCGGCCAGCTCTGTCCGCCGCCCGACCCGCACGATCCGCCCGTCCTGGATGCCAATCGCGCCATTCTCGATCGCGCCGAACGCGCCCGGCACGGCGGGGTCCATCGTGGCGAGGTTGCAGTCGACGAGCAGGCGGTCCCACATGGCTCGCTTTCTAGGGCCTCATGGGGTTATGGCAAAGCATGAGCTGGACCTCGATCGCCGATCTTCTCACCTACGATCCCACGCCGTCGGTGGCGCTGATCGGCGCGCCTTTGAGCCTTGGCTCGGTCACGCCCGGCCGCTGCGATCTCGCGCCCGCCGCCGTGCGCAAGGCGATGCAGCGAATCAGCACCTACGATCTCGTCGAACGGCTGGAGCTGGATTTCCCGGTCCGCGACTGCGGGGACATGGGCGTGGAGGGACTGACCCCGGCCGATGCCTTCGGGGTCATTCAGAACGGGGTGTCCTCGTTGACCGCGAAGCACGCATTGACGCTGGTGCTCGGCGGCAACAATGCGGTGACCCGGCCCGCGGCCCACAGCCTCGGCCTGCCGCTCGACCGGATCGGGCTGATCACGCTCGACGCCCATTTCGACATGCGCGACACCGATCAGGGGCCGCTGAACGGCAACCCGGTCCGCTGCCTGCTCGAGGACGGCCTGCCCGGCGCGAACATCTGCCAGATCGGCCTCGCTCCCTTCGCCAATACCAGGAAGATGCACGAGGACGCGCTTGCCGCCGGGATCGGGATCTTCGACATCGCGTTCGTGCTGCACGAGGGGATCGAGAAAGCGATCGACGAAACGCTGGAACGGCTCAGCCACGTCGAGGCGATCATGGTCGATTTCGACATCGACGTGATCGACCGCAGCCAGTTCCCCGGCGCGCCGGGCGCCCGCCCGGGCGGCTTGCCGGTCCGGGATTTCTTCCGCGCCGCGCGGCGGCTGGCGGGGGAGGAGCGGGTGCGGCTCGTAGACCTGACCGAATATGATCCCTACGTGGACAGCGGCGACCTCAGCGCGCTGACCGCGGCACGCTGGGTGGCGGAAATTCTCGCCGGCTACAGGAGGCGCGGGTGAACGAGACCGATCCCTTGCTGTCCGAAGGCTTCAAGCAGGCGATGCGCCGTATGGCCGCGACCGTGAACGTCGTCTCGATCTGCGTCGACGGCAAGCCAATGGGGATCACCGCCACCGCGGTTTCGGCGGTGTCGATGGATCCCCCAAGCCTGCTCGTCTGCGTGAACCAGGCGGCCTCGCTCCATCCCTGGATCGGCGACGCGCTGCATTTCAACGTCAACGTCCTCCACCGCGACCAGGCGGACGTCGCCACCATGTTCGCCGACCGCAGCCGCGAGGCGCAGCGTTTTCTGACGGGCTGGGACAATGATTGCGTGACGCCGCCACGGCTGCGCGACGCCCAGGCCTCTATCCTCTGCCGGCGAATCGATCATCACCGCTTCGGCACCCACTCGATCTTCATCGGCGTGGTCGAGGAGGTGCTGACCCGGGCCGAGGTGGATCCGTTGCTTTATCTCGACGGGAGCTTCTGCAGCGCCAATTGCGCCTAGCGCGCGAACAGGTTGGCGGGGTCCGCCATCGCCTTGATCTCCAGCGCATTGCCGGATGGATCGCGGAAGAACATCGTTGCCTGCTCGCCCGCCTGTCCCCGGAAGCGAATTGTCGGCGGGATCGCGAAGCCGGTGCCCGCAGCCTCAAGCCGGGCCGCCAGCGCCTCCCAGGCCGCCATCTCCAGCACCAGCCCGAAATGCGGGACCGGTACGTCGTGGCCGTCCACCGGGTTGCTGGCGGAGCGCGCCTTTGCATCGGGGACGAGATGGGCGACGATCTGGTGGCCGTGGAAATCGAAATCCACCCAGTGGTCGGAACTCCGTCCTTCGGGGCAGCCGAGCAAATCGCCGTAAAAGGCGCGGGCGGCGGCGAGGTCGTGGACCGGAAAAGCGAGGTGGAAGGGCGGCCGGACGGTCATCGTCATCCCATAGTCCCTGCGGCGGGCCGTGGCCACCGCGCGGCACTCCGGCTTGCCGCCGACTCCGATCCGTGATTCCCTCGCGCGCATGGGGAGGGGCTCATTCTCATTGCTGGCGGTGATGGCGCTGGCTGGCTGCGTTGCAACGCCGCGTCCGGCATCACCGGTCCGGCCCGCACCGCGCCCGGTCGTCTCAACCCCTCTCCACGCGCCGCCGACCGGCCTTGAGGCGGTGATGGGCCGCAGCGCCGGCGCCTTGACCGCTTTGTTCGGCGCGCCCGGCCTCGACGTCCGGGAAGGGCCGGCGCGCAAGCTGCAATTCCTGGGGCCGGCCTGCGTGCTCGACGCCTATCTCTATGCGCCCCGCCGCGGCGGCGAGCCGGTGGTCACCCATGTCGACACCCGCCTTCCCGACGGCCGCGACACCGATCGGGCGGGCTGCGTCGAGGCGCTCAGCCGGCGTTGAGCCGCTGCAGGGCCCAGCGCGCCGCCTCGGCGACCACCTCATCCTCGTCCGCACTCAGCCGTTCCAGCACCGGGATCAATTCCGGCAGGCCGCTATTGCCGGCCGCGATCGCTGCGTTCCTGACCATCCGGTTCCGTCCGATCCGCTTGATCGGCGAGCCGGCGAAGACCTTGCGGAAGGCGGCGTCGTCCAGCGCCAACAGGTCCGCGAGGCTTGGCGCGGCCAGCTCCGCGCGGGGCAGGAAGGCGCGGTTGGCGCGGGCGGCGTCGGCGAAACGGTTCCAGGGGCAGACGGCGAGGCAGTCGTCGCAGCCATAGATGCGGTTGCCCATCGCCGCCCGGAATTCCTCCGGGATCGGCCCCTTATGTTCGATCGTGAGATAGGAGATGCAGCGTCGCGCATCGAGCTGGAAGGGCGCCGGGAAGGCGTCGGTCGGGCAGGCAGTGAGACAGGCGCTGCAGCTGCCGCAGCGCATCGCGTGCGGGGCGTCCGGTTCCAGCTCCAGCGTCGTGTAGATCGCGCCGAGGAACAGCCAGCTGCCGTCGGTGCGGCTGACCAGATTGGTGTGCTTGCCCTGCCAGCCGAGGCCGGCCGCCTCGGCCAGCGGCTTCTCCATCACCGGCGCGGTGTCGACAAAGACCTTCACCCCGGCCCCGGCTTCCTGCGCCAGCCAGCCGGCGACGCGCTTCAGCGCCTTCTTGACCACGTCATGATAATCGGCCCCCTGGGCATAGACCGAGATGCGGCCGCGATCCGGCTGGTCGGCCAGCGCCAGCGGGTCGGTTTCGGGCGCATAGCTCATCCCCAGCGAGATCACGCTCCTGACCTCCGGCCACAGCCCGGCCGGCGAGCCACGCCGCTTTTCGGTCTCCTCCATCCAGATCATGTCGCCGTGCGCGCCCGCTTCCAGCCATTGCCGGAGGCGCTCCGCAGTCCTGGGCGCAGCATCGGCGCGCGCGACGCCAAGCGCTGAAAAGCCCGCCTCGCGCGCTATTTCGCCCAGTGATTCCCGCAGCTTTGACTTGCCATCCAACACTTATTTCGCTTTACCCTTTTACTTGACCGGGGGGAGTCAGGTTTTCTGTGGGTGCTGCTTTAGCCATTGAGGCCAAAGGCCTTTTCAAATCCTTTGATGACAAGCCCGCGGTTCGAGGGATCGACATCGCCGTTCCCGAGGGCAGCATATACGGCATCCTGGGGCCGAACGGCGCGGGGAAAACCACCACGCTCCGGATGCTGCTCGGCATCATCGAGCCGGATGCGGGCGAGCGCAGCCTGCTCGGCAATCGCCGACCGCTCGAAATGGCCCGCGTCGTCGGCTATCTGCCCGAGGAGCGCGGCCTCTATCCGGCGATGAAGACGCGCGAGGCGATCGCCTTCATGGGCGCGCTGCGCGGCCTGCCACTGGACATCGGCCGCAAGCGGGCGGAGATATTGCTCCAGCAGAACGGCCTCGGCGACTATGCCGACAAGCCGATCAAGAGCCTTTCCAAGGGCATGGCACAGACCATCCAGCTGTTCGGCACGATCGTCCACAAGCCGAAGCTGATTGTGCTCGACGAGCCTTTCTCGGGTCTCGACGCGATCAACCAGGGCCGGCTCGAACATATGATCCGCGACGAGGCAGCGGCGGGGACGACGGTGATCTTCTCCACCCATGTCATCCACCATGCCGAGCGCTTGTGCGAGCGGATCGCGATCATCGCCGGCGGCGAAGTCCGCTTCGAGGGGCTGGTCAGCGACGCACGCGAGCGGCTGCGGCCGCAGGTGCGGCTCAAGACCCGCGCCGAGGACGGTAAGTGGCGGAGCGCGCTCCCCAAGGGCGCTTCCCTGCAGGACGGCCACTGGACGTTCGAGCTGCCCAGGACCGGCATCGAGCCGCTGCTCAGGGCATTGCTCGACGGCGCCGCTGGCATCGAGGAGCTGTCGGTCGAGCGCCGCGGCCTTCACGACGCCTTCGTCGCGATCGCCGGCGAAAGTGCGGCACGGGAAATGGAGGCCGACGAGGCCGCTTCGCTGGGAGATGCGGCATGAACCTTTGGGAATCGGCCTGGGTGATCGCGCGGCGGGATTTTGTTGCGTCTGTGTTTTCGCGCTTTTTCATTCTGTTTCTGCTCGCGCCGGTGCTCCTGTTCGGCTTCTCGATCTTCTTCAGCATGTCGACCGACGCCCAGGAACGCGCCGCCTCGCAGCCCGTGGTCGCGGTGGTGACCGACGCCACCACCTCGACCGCGCTCAACCAGACGCGGGCGCGGCTGGTCGCCCTGACCTCGGAGCAGAGCTTTCCGATCCTGCGCTATGTCGACCCTGCCGAGAATGTCCGGGCCCAGGCGCAGACCCTGCTCGCCGACGAGACCGGCAATTATTCGGGCGTGTTCAGCGGCACGCTGGAGCGGCCGACGCTGACCGGGCCGATGCGGACCAGCGACTTCGTCGGGCGTCGGATGCAGCTGCTGGTCGACGAAAGCCGCCGCTCCGGCGCGCTCGACGGCGCTCGCGCCGTACCGCCGGCTCAGCCGCTCGAGCGCGTGGTGACCGAGCAGGCAAGCGGCAGCGTCGCGAACCTTCGACGGACGCTCGGACAGTTGGCGCAGACTATGATCTTCGCAGTCACACTGATGCTGGCCACCCTGGCCCTCTCCACGCTCGTGGAGGAGAAATCGAACAAGATCATCGAGATCCTCGCCGCATCGGTGCCCCTGGAATCGGTCTTTCTCGGCAAGCTGATCGCGATGCTCGGCATTTCCCTGGTCGGCCTGGCGCTCTGGGGCGGGATGGCGGCAACTGCGCTCACGCTCTTTTACCAAGTGGTCTCCCACTGGATCACCTTGCCGTCCCTGCCCCCGCCGGCGGTAGGCTGGGCGGTCTTCGTGCCGTTGCTCGTGCTCTATTACACCGCCAATTTCATGCTGCTTGGCGCGCTGTTCCTCGGCATTGGCGGCCAGGCCACCAGCATCCGCGAGATCCAGACCATTTCCATGCCGATCGTGCTGTTCCAGCTGATGGTGCTGGTGCTGGCGATGAACGCGGTCAATGGCCATGAAGGCGCGCTCACCTGGTTCGGCTTCATCTTCCCGTTGAGCTCGCCCATGGCGATGATCGCGCTCGCCGCGAAAAGCGGAGCGCTCTGGCCGCACCTGCTCGCATTGGTCTGGCAGGCACTCTGGGTGGTCATCATCGTGCGCGTCTCGTCGCGCCTGTTCCGGCGAACCGTGCTCAAGTCGGCGAACACCGGCTCCTTCTTCAAGCTGAGCAACTGGCGGAAGTCCGCTTCCAGCTAGATCAAGCCGGGGCCGGGCCCTTCTGCTCCCAGAGCTCGACCTTCACGCCGTCGCAGTCGAGGATCCAGGCGAAGCCGCCATATTCGTGATCCTCATGGCCGAGGATCTCGATGCCCTTGGCCGCGAGATCGGCGAGCATGCCCGCAAGATCATCGACGCGCAGGTTGATCATGAAGCCCGCCGTCGACGGGTTCATATAATCGCTGTCCGCCTTGAACGGACTGAGCAGGCTGTAGGGATCCTCATTGCTCTCGTCCGCCCAGCGGAAGGAGGCGCCCCAGTCGCCGCCGACCCCGAGATTTTCCATATACCAGGCCTGCGTCGCCTTCGGGTCCGCCACCTTGTAGAAAAGGCCGCCCAAACCAGTCACCCGCGCCATTGTTCGTCTCCCCTTCGTGCAACCCCGTCATAAGCCCGCCGGGCCGCGCCCGCCATCGCCCGGATGGGTGATTTGGCGCCGTCAGGCCGGTTTTCCCGAGTCATCCGCCAGCAAGGCGACATAGATTTCGGTCTCGCCGATCCCCTTCAGCACGACCTGTTGCTGCTCATAATCCTGCATTGCCCGCGTCTGGAACCAGGTCGCGGCGGAGACGGCGACGCCGCCGATGGGGGCGACGCTCTGCAGGCGGCTGGCGATGTTCATCGTGTCGCCCCAATAATCGTAGGTCAGGCGGGCACTGCCGATCACGCCGCCCACCGCCGGGCCGCTGTGTACGCCGATCCGCGCCTGCAGTGGCAGGCCGGTTTCCGCCGCGATTCTCGCCAGGTCGGCGATGAGGTCGCGGGCGAACAGGATCGCCGCCTTGCTGTCGCCCCCCGGCGAAGCCATGCCGCCGATCACTGCCATATAGGCGTCGCCGATCGTCTTCACCTTCTCGATCCCGTGCCGCTCCGCGCAGCGGTCCGCGGCGGAGAAGAAGGTGTTCAGCATCTGCACCAGGTGGCCGGGCGACAGCCGCTTGGACAAGGTCGAGAAGCCGACCAGGTCGACGAAGATGGCGGTGAGATCCGCGAAACTGTCCGCGACCGCTTCGCCGGCGCGCAGCCGCGCGGCCACCTCCTGCGGCAACACGTTGAACAGCAATTCCTCGGTCTTCGCCCGCTCCGCCTCCAGCGCCCGGTTCGCGGCGAAGACCTTACGGGCGCGCCGGTCGACATCCCAGTTGAAGTAGAGGGCGAAGACGAAGAAGGTCATGAAATTGGTCAGCGTATAGACCCGGCTGATGTCGGGGATGCCGGGCCGGGTCATCAGCCACAACGTGAACAGCGCCAGCAAAGCGAGCGCCCAGAACAGATAGAGCCGGAAGGTGCCGGCAAAGCCGACGCTGGCGAAGACGACCAGGATCGCCATCTGCACCATCATCATCACGTGCGGCGGGAAGCCGGTCCATGGCGCGAGCGCGGCGAGGACGATTGCCAGCCAGGTCATTGCGCCGGCGATCGCCACGAAGACCGGCAGATCGAGCCAGGGCCTCTCCAGATAGACTTGCGTCCGCGTCAGGAAGAAGAAGCCGAGCAACGCCGCGGCAAAGGCGCCCGCCGCCTGCGTGTAGGCGATCACGCCCTCGCGCGGGAAATGCATCGGGTTGATGACGATGTAGGAGGCCAAGGTGGCGATCGCGATGACGATCAAAGCGCGGATCGCCTGGCCGCGTTCGATCCGCTCCGCGCGCAGGAAGGCGCGTTCGGTCTCGGGATCGGGGAAGTTCCTGAACAAGCCGCCCATCGGGCGCGGAGGCTAGGCCGCGCGCCCGTTCGAGTCCATGACGTGGCTCAGCTGCCCGCCCGAGGCTTCAGGCAGAAGGTGCAGGCATTGTCGCCGCGCGCCATGCAGCTGCGATGCTCGACCTCGGCCTCGGCAAGCCCGCCGACCAGAGCGAGATCGAGCGCGCAGATCGTGGGATTGCCGGCCGCGAGATCGTGATAGACGCAGTTCAGTGCCTCGATCGTGGGCTCATCGCCCGCGCGAAAGGCGGCTTCATAGCCGAGCCCGCTCATCAGGCGCGCCACCGAGGCGCCGCGCTCGGCCAGCGTGCCGCCCTTGACCTCGCCTTTCATCCGCGCCGCCAGCCGCCTGCCCATGGCGTCGAGGGCTTCGCCGACATTATCCTGCCCGCGCTCGACCAGATCCTCGATCAGCAGTCGGGCGAGAAGGGCATAATGTTTGGGAAACAAATCGTGGCCGCGCTCGGTCAGGACATAGGGCCGGCTCGGACGTCCGCCCGTCGAAGGACGGGAGTCGGCCTGGGCGACGATCCGGTCGCGCTCCAGTCCCGCCAGATGCTCGCGGACCGCGGTCCGCGTGATCCCAAGCCGGGCGGCGAGCTCGTCGACGCTCAGCCCATCCTTATGCTCGAGCAGCAGCCGCAAGATGCCCTGCCGCCGCTGTCCGATCACGTCCACCGCCGCCATGGCCCCTTTGTAGGGCGCCCGTCCGCTTCCGCAAGCAACTTTCAAAAGTTTTAACAGAAAAAACTTTACAAAGTATCGCGCCGGTTCCAGCATGGCGGTTCAAGGGAGGAGAAATCGCATGCTGCTCTATGCCGTCATTCTGTTCGCCGTCGCCGCCCTGTTCGGCCTCTATCTGATCTCGAAGGTCTTCGGCGGGCACCTGCCGCCCTGGCTGCCGGTCATCCTGCACGGCCTGTTCGCCGCCTCCGGGCTGCTGATCCTGCTCTATGCCGCCTTCGTGGTCGGCGGTGCGCCGACGCCGGTTATGATCGCGGCCGTGCTGCTGCTGGTGGCCGCACTCGGCGGCTTTGCCATGTTCAGCTTCCAGCTCCGCAAGCAGCTGCCGCCAAAACCGCTTGCCGCGATCCACGCGCTCGCGGCGGTGATTGGCTTCCTCAGCCTGTGCGGTTCGGTCTTCCGGATCATCTGAGCCGATGCGCCATCCGCTGCACCCGATGCTCGTCCATGTGCCGGTCGCCTGCTGGCTGCTCGCGCCGCTGAGCGACGTCGCCGCGCTGGCGGCCGGCGGGCCTCTGCTCTGGACGATGTCGGCGCTGCTGATCGGCGCCGGCGTCGCCGGGGGCGCGCTCGCCGCGACGGCCGGGGCGCTGGACTATGCCCGCGCACATGCGGTCGCGCCGCGGCTGGTCAATGCGCATGTCCTGCTGATGGGGAGCGCGTGGATTGTCGCATTGCTCAGCCTCATCGGGCGGATCGGTGCGGACCGGCAGATCGCCACGCCGCCGCCCTGGTGGGCGGTGGCTGCCGGCTTCGGCACAGCGGCGCTGATGATCGCGGGCGCCTGGTGCGGCGGGGAGATGGTCTACGGTCGCGGCATTGGCGTGCGCACGAGCCGCTGATCAGCCGCCATATTCCTTCGCCGCCGCGTCCTTCAGCGCCGCCATGGCGAGCCGCCAGGGGAAGGGGCCGTGGCTGATCCGGGCGATGCCGGTGGCGGCGATCTCGGCGGCCGGCGGCGTGCCGGGCCAGGCCATGAAGTTCACCGGCAGCGGCGAGGCAGCGCAGAACCGCTCGAGCAAGGCAAGGTCGGCGAGGCCGGGGATGAAGAAGCCGCTGGCGCCGGCATCCGCATAGGCTCTGGCGCGCTCGAGCGCGGCATCGACCTTGGCCTGGTCATGGGTGTCGGCCCTGGCCTTCAGGAAGATGTCGGTGCGGGCGTTGATGAAGAAGTCCGGGCCAACCGCCCCGCGCGCCGCGGCGATCCGGGCGGCCTGCCCGGCGATCCCGTGCAGGCCCTCGCCGCCGACGACCTGGTCCTCGAAATTGCAGCCGATCGCGCCGGTCGCGGCGAGCCTGGCCATGGAGGCGGCGACGCCTTCGGGCTCGACCGCATAAGCGCCCTCGAAGTCGATCGTGACCGGCAGATCCACGGCGCCCACCACCAGCGCGGCATTGGCGAGGGCCATGCCGATCGGCAACCCTTCCGCGTCGCTGAAGCCATGCGCGCCGGCGACCGAGGCGCTGCCGGTGGCGATCGCCTTCGCGCCGGCTTCGGCCACCGCCCTGGCGCTGCCGGCGTCCCAGACGTTGAACAGGATGACGGGATCGCCGGGCACATGCAGCGCGGCGAAGGCGCGATATTTGTCGGACTGGGTCATGCCGCCCCCTTAACCGGAGGCCGGAATGCCGTCCTCCCGAAACTTGCTGTCAACACATCCTAGTGGACGAAACGCGCCACCACCTCGCGATAGGAGCGGGAGACCTTCACCTGGGCGCCGCTGTCGAGGACCAGGAAGCATTCGCCATTGGTGTGCGGCTTCACCTGGCGGACCTGGTCCATGTTGACGATGGTCGAGCGGTGCACGCGCTGGAAGCGGCGCGGATCGAGGCGCTTGGCGAGATCCTTCATCGTCTCGCGCAGGATGAGCGTGTTGTCGCCGGTATAGATGCACATATAGTCGCCGGCGGCGTCGATCTTCTCGATGCTGTCGACGTCGACGCGGAAGATCTGGCCGCGGTCCTTGATGTTGATCAGCTTCTCGTAGCGGTTGGTGGCATGCGAGTCCGGGTCGGCCTGCTCGGCCATCACATTCTCGGCGGTCTCCGGGGCGACCTCGGCCAGCGCTTCCTTGAGCGCCGTCGCTTCCTCGACGCCGCGCTTCTCGGCGAGGCGGCCGCGGACCCGGTCGAGCGTGTCGGCAAGCCGCGCCTCGTCCACCGGCTTCATCAGATAGTCGACCGCATCCGCTTCGAAGGCGCGCAGCGCATGGTCCGAATAAGCGGTGACGAAGACGAAGAGCGGCGGCTCGACCTCCATCAGACCCTGGATAACCGAGAAGCCGTCAAAGCCCGGCATCTGGATGTCGAGGAACACCAGATCAGGCTTGTGCGTCTTGATCGAGCGGATCGCCTCGCGGCCATTCGAGCAAGTGTCTATTATCTCCACATCCTCGTGCGGCTGGAGGCGGAGTTGCAGCCCCTGGATGGCGAGCGGTTCGTCGTCGACCAGGATGGTGCGTATGGTCATTTCGGGTCCTCGGTTTCGATTTGATAGGGAATGTCGATGAAAACGCGGAAGCCCCCAGTGATATCCGATTGTGTCTCGAAGCGGTGATTGTCGCCATAGGCCTGCGCCAGACGGTCCCGAATGTTCGCCAGACCGACGCCGGTCGACTGCTGGGCACGCACATTATAGAGCGCGTCAGCCCCCGGGCCAGTATCCGAGACGGTGATGATCACCCGGTCGGCCTGGCGCCGGGCCTCGACCGAGATGTCGGCGCCTTCCTCCTGCGGGGTGACCGCATATTTGATGCCGTTCTCGATCAGGGGCTGCAGCAGCAGTGACGGCAGCTGCGCATCCATCACCCCCGGATCGATGTGGAAATGCGGCCTGAGCCGGTCCTCGAAGCGCATCTTCTCGATCTCGAGATAGAGTTTCAGCGTCTCGACCTCCTGGGCGAGCGTTACGGTGCCCGTGCTCTCGTTGACCAGGGTGTAGCGCAGGAAGGATGACAGCCGCGAGAGCATCGCGTTCGCCCGGTCGGTTTGTTTCAGGAGGACCAGAGTGGAGATGCTGTTCAACGTGTTGAAAAGGAAGTGCGGATTGAGCTGGTAGCGCAGCATCGCAAGCTGGGCGTTGGAGGCCTGGCTTTCAAGCCGGAGCAGCCGGTCCGACTGCTCCTCCAGCAGGATGAAGAAGTTGATCGAATAATAGAGGGCGGACCAGGCAATCAGCAGCGACAGGGTGAACAGGATCGCCCCGAAGAAGCGCAGCCCCTCGGGCCGCACGCGCGGATCGACGAAGGTCGCGATGCTCCAGGTCTCGATCGCCGAGAAGATCGCGGCGGCGATCGCCACGATCACGATCGTCCCGACCCAGGTGTAGAGCGGGCGCATCTTGATCAGCCGCCGGTAGACGGAGGCCATGAGCAGGGTGATCGAATAGCCGGCCGCCGTCAGCAGCGCATTGTGGATGACGTAGGAGCCGATCTTCTCGTTGGCGATGTTGGAGAGGGTACGCAGGAAGAAATAGCCGCCCCAGCCGATCGACTGCAGGACCCAGAAGGCGCGGTTCTTGTCCTCGAAGAAGGGCTTGTCGCCGACGGTGAACGGATTCCAGCCGCGCTTGCGCCGCTTCGGGGGCGGCGGGTCGGCAATCGAAACGGCGCTATTGGTTGTGGCCATTCCCGTCTCTCGCGGCGGCAGCGGGTGCCGCCGTCGCTCCTCTAGCGGGCAGCACCAGCATCGACCAGTCTCCCTGGTCGGTAACATAGGTGGCGACGGCGCGGCGGACATCCTCCGGCGTCAGCGCCCGGTAATCGGCAAGATAGTTACGCACATTCGTGATTGCACGCGGGTCGCGGTCCCAGTTTTCGAGCGCATCGAGCCAATAAGCGTTGGTCGCGATGCGCCGCTCGATGCCCGAAAGGACCGGATTGAGGGCGCGGGCGAATTCGTCGGGCAAAGCGGGGTGCGCCGCCAGGTCGGCGACGATCTCGCGCGCGATCCGGAAGAAGGTGTCGACCGAGGCCGGCCGGATCTCGGCCGCCGCGTAGAAGACGCCCCAGGCCGGGAATTCGTCGGCCGAGAGATGGGAGGCGTCCGGGGCATAGGTGGCGCCTTCCTGTTCGCGCAGGCGATCGAACAAGCGCGTCTCGAACATGTTCGCCGCCAGCGCGAGCGCCCGGCGCGGCAGGATATTGTCCTCGCCGCCCAGCGTCGACCAGCCGATCAGGGCATAGGCCTGGTTGGGATCGCCCTCATGGGTGAAGCGGCGGGGCCGGGGGTCGGGCGCCGGCGGGTTGAGATTGGCGGCGCCCGGCGCGAAGACCGGGGCCGGCCGCGCGGGCAAAGCGCCGACCGTGCGCCGCACCGCCTCAATCGCCGCGTCGAGGGTGACGTCGCCGACGATGATCACATTGACCGGGCCCTGGGCGAGATAGGGCGCGAAGAAGTTGCGGAACTGCTCGACCGTCACCGCCTGCATCTCGGCCTTCTCGATCGGCCGCCAGCGCTGGTCGTTGGGGCGGATGATGCCGCCAAGCTCGCGGCTGGCCCGGTTCGAGGCCGAGGATGAGTTGAGCTCGAAACTGTCGACCGCGACGGTGCGGAAGCGCTGCAACAGGGCCGCATCCCAGCGCGGCCGCACCAATTTCGTGGCGAGGAAGCGGAGCTGGTCCTGCAGGTCGGCGCCATTGGTCGCGCCGGCGAGCACGAAGGCGTCCTCGTCGATCCCGAAAGCGAGATTGATCCGGCGCCCGGTGAGCAGTCTCTCCATGCCGCTGAGATCGAGATTGGCGAGGCCCGAGGGGCCGACCAGTCCGCTCAGCCAGCCGAGCGAGGGACGGGTCGGCGACATCGCCGTCATGCCGCCGCCGAAGCGCAGCTGCACCGAGACCGAGCCGCGCTCATATTCCGTATGCTTGAAGGTGAGCGTGGTGCCGTTGGCGAAGCGGACGATATTCGTGTCCATGTCCTCGATCCGCTGGCTGGAGACGACGCGGCCGGGATTGCCCAGCCTGGGGAGGTCGTTGAACGTTACCTGCCGTTCAATCTCGCGCTGCGCCGGCGCGGTCGCGCGGGCGGCGGCAAGGCCTTCGGCCAGCGCCGTCTCGCCGCCCTCGACCGGCGCCGGCGAGACGATCAGCATGCGCGGGCCGGAGCCGGTGAACATCGCCTGCATCGCCTGGCCGACCCGCTCCGGGGTCATCGCCCGCGCATTGACCTCGAAATTGTCGCGCACCACCTGGGCGGAGGAGATCACCGATTCATTGTCTACCGCATTGACCATCTGTTCGGCCCAGACCTGGGACTGGGTCGTCGGTTCGGCCTGCACCGCGCCGTCGGCGGCGGTGCGGATGTTGCTGAGCTCGCGCTGGATCTCTTCGACGCTTGGCGGCGCGCGCAGCGCATCGCCGACGATCGCATAGGCCTCGGTCAGCGCGGCGCGCCAGTTGCTGTCGCGGGCGAAGAGCGACATCGAGGTGGTGTTGGCGATGTTGCGGGAGCGGCTGCTGTCGACGGCGCCGCCGACAAAGGCGGAGGTGCCGCGCGCATGCGCCTCCAGCCGGCGGTTGATGATCTGCTGCGCCAGCGATTCCGCAAGGAACAATTGTTCGCGCGCCAGCGTGTGCCGGATGTTGTCATAGGGCCGCAGCCAGACCAGGTTCACCGCGGTCGGCGAGCCGGGATAAGCGACGTTGGCGACCGGCTGCGGCACTTCCGCGATGCTGCCGTAATTGGGCTCGGCCGGGGCCGGCCCTTCGCCCCGCCAGCCGCCGAAGCGCGTGCGGATCAGGTCCTCCATCATCGCCGGATCGGCGTCGCCGACCATCACGACGGTGGTCCGCTCGGGCCGGTACCAGCGTTTATAGAAGGCACGCAGGCCCGCGGCGGTGGCGGCGTTCAGCGTCTCGTCCGTGCCGATCGTGTCGCGCTGCCCGTAGAGCAGGCCGGCGTAAAAGAGGCGCTGGCCGACGTCGTTGACGCGTACGCTGAGCTCCGGCCGCCGCCCTTTCTCGGCGAGGACGACCGGCCGCTCGGCGGTGACCGCCTCCGGCTCGAAGCGCGCCTGGCCCATCATCTCGGCGAGCACGGTGAGGCTGGTGTCGAGCGGCTCGCGGGCGGCGTGCGGCAGGTTCAGGACATAGACGGTGTTGGTCGCATCGGTGCGGGCATTGGTGTCTGAGCCGAAGCTGGCGCCGAGCTGCTGCCAGATTTCCCGCGCCCGCCGGTCCGGATAATTCTGCGTGCCGCGGAACAGCATATGCTCGACGAAATGCGCCCAGCCTCGCTCATTGTCCGCCTCGTGCAGCGAGCCGGCGTCGATGCGCACGCGGATCGAGACCTGGCCGGCGGGAAGGGCGTTGCGCCGCACCGCATAATGCATGCCGTTGGGCAGGGTCCCGAACCGCCAGGCCGGATCGCGCGGAATGTCGCTGCCCCGGTAGAACCAGTCGGCATCGCCCGAAGCCGGAACGGCCGAAGCAGGGGCCGCTGCCGGCGGCTGGGCCTGCAGTGGAAAGGTGGCGAGCAGAAGAAGGGCAAGGCCGGCAGTACGAAGAACGCGCATCGGCGCCTTGTGGGCGGGACAAAAGCGAATGTCGAGCGCACAGCTTGACTCTGGCGGTGGCCGAGGAGGCCGAGAGCCGGATGCGCCGGTCTGACAGGAAGCGTTTCGCCTGATAAGCTGGGCGCCATGGATGCGCGCAAGGTCCTCGGAAAGATCGCAGATGACGAGCTCGCCAGAATGTCTGGCGTGCCTTGGGATAGCTATGCTCGGCTAATATATGAACGCGCCCCGCGCCCGGCTGGCGAAACATACGGCTGCGACGTTGACGGGGCTTATGTCGACGTTGGGGTTCGCGCCGTTTGGGCCGATGCCCCCGACGGCGATATCATCCTGACTGCGTTCGCGAGCATGGAATCGGGCTTCGATGGGCCTCTGCGAGTCGAGCGTACGGCCACGATCAGCCATCCTTAATTTCAAACTGCCCCACCACCGCTTGACTCTGGCGAGGCTGAGGAGGAACATAAAGTGAACAAAAGAGTCCGAGTCGCATGGCTGTTTCGCCTTCCTCCCCGCTCGACGCCTTGCGCGCCGAGATTCGCGCCATCGAGCGCGGCGGCGCCGTGGCCGCGGCGCGGCCGGCTCTGTCTTTCGGGCTTGCAGAGGTGGATGCGCGGCTGGCCGGCGGCGGCTTGCAGCCCGCTTTGCATGAGGGGGCGGCGGCGAGCGCCGCGCCCGGCGACGATGCCGCCGCGACCCTGTTCCTCGCCGCGCTCGCCGCCCGCTTCGCGCGCGCCGCCGGCCAGGGAACCCAGGCTGGCCAGGTGCTCTGGGCGGTGGCGCGGCGGGATCTGTTCGCGCCGGCCCTTGCTCTGGCCGGACTGACCCCGGACCGGATTCTCTTTGCCCAGTGTCGCGACGATGCGGAGACGCTTGCCGTGATCGAAGAAAGCGTGCGGCACGGCAGCCTCGCCGCCGTGCTCGGCGAGGTCGGCCGCGCCGACATGGCCGCAACCCGCCGGCTGCAGCTCGCCGCCGAGGAGGGCGGGACGCCGGCCTTTTTGCTCCGCCGCTGGCGCAGGACCGCGCTGGATCCGCTGGCCGCGCCGTCCGCCGCCTGCACCCGCTGGCGGATCGGCTGCGCCCCGTCCGCACCCCTGCCGTTCGGGATCGGCCCGTCGGAAGGGATCGGCCGGGCCCGCTGGCAGGTCGCTCTGGTCCGGCAGCGCGGCGCCCCCCCTCATGACTGGCTGATGGAGGCCCCCGATGGCGAGGCTCGCTTCGCTCTTCCTGCCGCAGCTGGCGATCGAGCGGATCGCCAGGGCGGAGAGGAGAGACGGGCGGCGTAAAACCGAAACCCTCCCTCTCGATGGGGGAGGGTTGGGTGGGGGTGGCCCAGGCTCCCGCACTGCGCCTCTCGAAGAACTCCATCCCACCCCAACCCCTCCCCATCAAGAGGAGGGGCAAAAGGGCGTGAAACCCGGCCACTGGCGGCCCGGCGCGCGCTGGGCGCGGGAGGCGGTGGTGCGCACCCGCGCGCTGCGTATCGCCGAGAGCGCCCTCGTCACCTGGGAACGCAGCGGCAATCGCGACCTGATCGCCGCCGCCTGCGCCGAGGCCCGGGCGCTCGGCATCCTGCCCGGCATGACGCTCGCCAAGGCGCGGGTGCTGGTGCGCGGGCTCGACATCAGGCCGGCCGACAAAGCCGGCGACGCCGCTTGGCTGGCCCGGCTCGGCCTGTTCGCCGCCCGCCGCTGGAGCCCGCGCGCTGCCGTTTCCGGCCCGGACGGACTCTGGCTCGACCTGACCGGCGTCGCCCATCTGTTCGGCGGCGAGGAGCGGATGTGCCGGCGGATCCTCGCTTTCTGCCGCCGGCTGGGGTTCAGCGCGCGGATCGCCGTCGCCGGCAGCCTTGGCGCGGCCCATGCACTGGCTCGCTATGGCGGCGAAGCGCTCCTGCTCTGCCCGCCGGGGGGCGAGGCGGATCTACTCGCGCCGATGCCACTGGCGGCGCTCAGGCTGGAAGAGGAGGTGCTTGGCGCCGCCCGCCGGCTGGGGCTGGAGCGGATCGGCGAACTCATCGCCATGCCGCGCGCGCCGCTGCAGCGGCGGTTCGGCGAGACCTTGCTGCTGCGGCTCGATCAGGCGATGGGCGCCGCCGCCGAACCGTTCGAGCCGATCGTGCCGGAGGCGCCACCCGCCGTGCTCCTCCGCTTCCTCGAGCCGATCGCCAGCGCCGAGGCGATTGCGGAGGCGAGCGGCGAGGCGGTGGGCCGGCTGGTGCCTTTGCTGACCGAGGCAAGCCTCGGCGTCCGCAGCCTCGTCCTGCTCTGCGCGCGGGTCGACAATGATGTGCAGGCGGTGCGCGTCAGTCTCGCGAGGGCGACGCGGGACGGGGCGCATCTCCATGCCCTGCTCTGTGCGAAGATCGAGACGATCGAGCCCGGCTTCGGCATCGAGCGGCTCCGGCTGGTCGCGGCGCGGGTCGAGCCGCTCGGCGCCCGGCCGATCGAGGGCGAGCTTGGCGGCCCCCGGCCGGCGCCCGATCTCGCCACCCTGGTCGACCGCCTCGCCGCCCGGCTCGGCGCGCGGCGCGTGCATCGGCTGGGCGCGGTGGAGAGCGACCTTCCCGAACGCAGCGTCCGCGCGCTTGGCCCGCTGGAGAGCCCGGAGACCTGGCCGCAATGGCCGCGGCCGGTGCGCCTGCTCCATCCGCCCGAGCCGGTGGAGAATCTGATGGCGGTGCTCCCCGACGGCGCGCCGAAGCAGTTCCGCTGGCGGGGCCGGTCCTACAAGGTCCGCGCCGCCGACGGGCCCGAGCGCCTTTATGAGGAATGGTGGCGGGACGCGGCGGAGCAGACAGCGATCCGCGATTATTTCCAGGTCGAGGTCGAGGACGGCGCCCGCTTCTGGCTCTTCCGCCGGGGCGACGGCGAAGATGGCGCGACCGGCGATCTCAGCTGGCACCTGCACGGGCTGTTTGGGTGAGCGCCACCGCCGCCACTTATGTCGAGCTGCAGGTCGCCACGCATTTCAGCTTCCTGCGCGGGGTTTCCAGCGCAGAGGAGCTGTTCGCGGCGGCCGCGATGCTCGGCTATCCGGCGCTCGGCATCACCGACCGCAACACGGTGGGAGGGCTGGTCAAGGGGCTGCGGGCGGAGCGGGAAATAGAGGCCAAGCTGGAGGCCGACGTGCGCCTCATCGCCGGCTGCCGTCTCGATCTGATGGACGGCAGCTCCCTGTTGGTCTGGCCGGAAAACCGCGCCGCCTGGTCGCGGCTGACGCGTCTGCTCAGCGCGGGAAGGGGCCGCGTCGACCGGAAGAAAGGGGAGAAGGGGCAGTGCTTCCTCCATTGGGAGGATGTCGCGGCATGGAGCGACGGGCTGGTCGCGGCCCTGGTCCCCGACGAGGCGGACCGTGTCGCCGATATCGCGCTGGCCCAGATGGCGGATATTTTCGGGCGTCGGGCCCATCTGGCGCTGACCCATCGCCGCCGGCCGGGGGAGGCAGCGCGGTTGCACGCGCTGGACCTGCTCGCGCGACGGCATGGAATGCGAAGCCTCGCCACCGGCGACGTGCTCTACGACAGCCCGGACAAACGCATGCTGCAGGACGTCGTCACCGCGATCCGCGAGCATTGCACCATCGACGAACTGGGGTTCCGGCGGGAGCGGTTCGCCGACCGTTATTTGAAGAGCCCGAGGGAAATGGAGCGGCGGTTCCACGCCTTCCCGGAGGCGATCCGGGCGACTGCGGACATCGCCGAGCGCTGCAGATTCTCGCTGCGCGAACTGAGTTATCAATATCCGGACGAGGTCGTGATGACCGGGCGAACGTCGCAGGACGCGCTGGAGCGACTGACCCGCGATGCCCTTAAGGGCATGCATCCGGAGGGCGTCCCGAAAAATTATGCCGACCTGCTGGAGCATGAGCTGAGGCTCGTCAGCCAATGGGGCTACGCGCCTTATTTTCTCACCGTCAATTCGGTCGTCCAGTTCGCCAGAAGCCAGAAGATCCTCTGCCAGGGCCGCGGCTCGGCGGCGAATTCGATGATCTGTTATGTGCTGGGCATCACCTCGATCGACCCGATCGAACGCAGCCTTTTGTTCGAGCGCTTCCTGTCCGACGACCGGGACGAGCCCCCCGACATCGATGTCGATTTCGAGCATGAGCGGCGTGAGGAGGTCATTCAGTGGATCTATGAGCATTACGGCCATGACCACGCGGCGATAACGGCCGTGGTCAGTCGCTATCGAACGCGTGGGGCGGTGCGTGAAGTCGGCAAGGCTTTGGGCCTGTCGGAAGATGTGACCAGCACACTCTCAGGGCAGGTCTGGGGCTGGTCGAACGAAGGCGTCGCTGAGCGGCATGTTGAGCAGCTTGGCCTGGACAGGAATGACCCTCGTCTCGCGCTCACCCTGGAATTGAGCCGCCAGCTGATCGGCACGCCACGCCATCTTTCCCAGCATCCGGGCGGTTTCGTCCTGACTCATGATCGCCTCGACGATCTTGTCCCGATCGAGCCGGCGACGATGGAAGACCGCAGGGTGATCGAATGGGAGAAGGATGACCTCGAAGAGCTGAAGATCATGAAGCTCGACGTGCTCGGGCTCGGCATGCTGGGCTGCATGCGGCGGGCCTTCGATCTGCTCGCCGAGCATAAGGGGCAGCGGCTGACCCTTGCCTCACCCGAGATGCAGACGGACGATCCCGGGGTCTATGACATGATCTGCGAAGCCGACACGCTCGGCACCTTCCAGATCGAAAGCCGGGCGCAGATGTCGATGCTGCCCCGCCTGCGGCCTCGCAAATATTATGACATCGTCATCCAGGTCGCGATCGTCCGGCCGGGGCCGATCCAGGGCAATATGGTTCACCCCTATCTGCGCCGCCGCGAGGGAAAGGAAACGGTCGAATATCCCAAGGAGGAGCTGAGGGAGGTTCTGGACAAAACCCTGGGCGTGCCGCTGTTCCAGGAGCAGGCGATGAAGGTCGCCATGGTCGGAGCCGGCTTCAAGCCGCATGAGGCCGACGCCCTTCGTCGGGCGATGGCGACGTTCAAATCCACGGGAGGTGTGACTCATTTTCGCGAGAAGATGATCAGCGGCATGCTGAAGAACGGCTACACCCGGGACTTCGCCGAGCGCACCTTCAAGCAGATCGAGGGCTTCGGCAGCTACGGCTTCCCCGAGAGCCATGCCGCCAGCTTCGCCAAGATCGCCTACGCCTCGTCCTGGATGAAATATTATCATCCGGAGATCTTCTGTGCGGCTTTGCTCAACGCCCAGCCGATGGGCTTTTACGCCCCCGCCCAGCTGGTCCGCGACGCGCGCGAGCATGAGGTCGAGGTGCGGCCGGTCTGCGTGAACGCCAGCCGGTGGGATTGCACGCTGGAGGAAGATGCCGGCGGCAAATATCTCCCGATGCGCCTTGGCCTCCGCCAGGTGAAGGGCCTCTCCAATGACCATGGCGCGATGATCGCGACCGCCGCCATGGACGCGCCCTTCGCCTCGATCGAGGATGTCTGGCGCCGGTCGGGCGTGCCGGCGGCGGCGCTGGAGAAGCTCGCCGACGCCGATGCCTTCCAGGCGCTCGGGCTCGACCGGCGGCAGGCGCTCTGGAAGATTCGCGGGCTTGGCGGCGGCAAGCCGCTGCCGCTCTTCGCCTTTGCCGAGGCGCAGGGGCAGGAACCCGAGGTCGCGCTGACCCCGCTGACCGCGGGCCGCGAGGTGGTGGAGGATTATCGCGCCGTCCAGCTCAGCCTGCGCGACCATCCGGTCACGTTTATCCGCCCGGAGCTGGAACGCCGCGGCATCATTCCCTGCGGATCGCTGAAGGATTTGAAGGACGGCGCGAAGGTGAAGGTCGCCGGCATCGTCCTGGTGCGCCAGCGGCCGGGCAAGGGCGATGTCACCTTCATCACCCTGGAGGACGAAACCGGCATCGCCAATGCGATCGCCTGGCAGCGGATCTTCGAGGCGCACCGGCCGATCATCCTCGCCGCAGCGATGATTGCGGTGACCGGCAAGCTGCAGAAGGAAGGCAAGGTCATCCACGTGGTGAGCGAAAGGATCGAGGATCTGACGCCCCTGCTGACCACGGTCGGCGACCGCGACTTCCCGCATCGCACCGGCCGGGGAGACGGCGCCCGCAACAGCGGCCACGATCCCCGCGACCCGCCGGAGCGTGCCGCCATCCTCGCCGGGCGGGATGGCGGCATGCGGATCAAGTCACGCGACTTCCACTAGTCGCTCAATTCCTTGATCCGGTTGTCGAGGGCGGCCAGGCCCTTGCCGGATTCGAGGAAGCTCTTGAGGCTGGAGAGGACCAGCGGCCAGCCCGCCGAGACCCCGGCGCGCATGCCCGGCTCGTTGAGATCGCTATGGGTCACGACCAGCTTCGATTCCTCGCCCACCGGCGTGATTTCATAGGTCACGCGCGAGGTCCTGGCGGGATCGCCCTCGCCGTCCGGTGAATGCCAGCTGGTCACCAGCCGATGCGGCGGATCGATCTCGATCACCTTGCCGGCGACATCGACCACGCCATCGGGCCCGATCCGGACATGCTCCCAGCGCGAGCCCGGCTTCCAGTCCGAGCGGTTCTCGTGACCCCAATATTTGCGGGTGACGTCGCCATCGACGAGGGCGTTCCACACCCGCTCGACGGGCGCGGCGATATAGACGGTGTAGACGAATTCAGGTGCGGACATTTCTCTTCTCCTTGGTTTCGGCTTTGCTTTTGAAGTCGGTCAGCGCCTCGATCCGCGCATCCTCGAACTTGCCGACCCAGCGCGTCACGATCTCGCCGATCGGCACCGGGTTCAGGTAATGAAGCTTCTCGCGGCCCTGCCAGTGGATGCTGACCAGATTGGCCGCCTCCAGGATGACGAGATGCTTGGCCACGGCCTGGCGCGTCATCGGCATGCCGGCGGCAAGCTGGCCCAAAGTCTGCCCGCCGGCGGCGAACAGGCGGTCGAGCAGGGCCCGGCGGCTGGGATCGGCAAGGGCGCGAAAAACCTCTTCCATGGCTGCACATATATGCAACCATATAGTTGCATGTCAAGCTGACAGTCTTGTCGCTCTGCAGGTCAGCCCTTAAGTGCGGGGAGCCTTTCGGAGAGTCTCATGCGTATCCCCCTCATCGCCCTCGCCATCCTCGCCGGCGCCCCGGCTTATGCCCAGCCCGCCGCCCCCGCCCAGCCGCAGCTCGGGGCGCGCACCCAGTCGCCCGCCGATATGGTCAATGCGATGAACCGGGTCTCGCCGGAGGAGGAAATGCGGCAGCTGGCCGCCGCCGCTGACGCGCATCCGCTCGGCACGGTGGAGAATCCGATCCGGGTCGGGGGGCCGGAGGGCGAGCATGCCTATCTCGGCAAGCTGCGCTGCGCGGACGGCGCGATCCCCCGGATCGGCGCCAGGCACGAAGCCGGCGTCGGCGCCTTCGGCTCGGTGGTCGGCGCCTATGACCTCGGCTGCGGCACCGAAACGCGCCGCGTGGTGTTCGACATGTATCAGGAAGAGCATGTTGAAACCCGCGCGCCTGCCGGCTTCACGCTCCAGCCCTGACGGCCGGCCAAGCGGGGATGATCGGCAAGGGACTGCGCTGGCTCGGCACGATCCTGCTGTTCCTCGTCGTCGCGCTCAGTTTCGCCCCGACGCTCGTCCCGCCCTTTCTCGACCGCATCTATTATGCCGGGCCGGTCAGCGACCATTTTGACGGGCACCGCTTCTTCAATCCGGGCTCGCACGATCCGCCGCGGCTCGACACCAGCCGCATCTTCAACCGCTGGCTGAACACCGAGCGCCCCGCCTGGCCGGACAATGTCCCCGTCCAGCCGAGCGTGCCGCCGCGCAGTGTCGCCGGCGAGGAGATGCGGGTCACCTGGATCGGCCACTCCACCGTGCTTGTGCAGGTGGCCGGACTCAACATCCTCACCGATCCGATCTGGTCGGAGCGCGCCTCGCCATTCTCCTTCATGGGCCCGAAACGGGTGCGGGAGCCGGGCGTCCGCTTCGACGACCTGCCGCACATCGACCTGGTCCTGGTCAGCCACAATCATTGGGACCATATGGACCTGCCGACGCTGAGGCGGCTCTGGGAGCGGGACCGGCCGCTGATCGTCACCAGCCTCGGCAACGACACGATCCTGCGCGGCCACGGCATCGAGTCCGTCGCCCGCGACTGGGGCGAGCGCGTGCCGCTGCCTGGCGGCGGCGAGGTGGTGGTGCTGCGCAACCAGCATTGGGGCTCGCGCTGGGGCACCGACCGCAACCGTGCGCTCTGGTCGGCCTTCGCGGTGCACACGCCGCACGGGAACATCTTCTTCGGCGGCGACACCGGCTGGGGCGACGGCAGCTGGGTGGACGAAGCCGCCCGCCTCGGTCCCTATCGGCTCGCGATCATCCCGATCGGCGCCTATTTGCCGCGCGACATCATGCAGAACAGCCATGTCGGCCCGGAGGAGGCCTTGCGCATCTTCAACGTCCTCAATCCGGTGATGGCGCTCGGCGTCCACTGGGGCACGTTCCAGCTCGCCTTTGAGCGGATCGACGATCCGCCGCGGACGCTGGCGGCGCTGATGCAGCAGCAGGGCGTGACGCTTTCCAGCACAGTGGGATCCGAAGCTTGGAATTCACGTGACTTGAAGTCGCGGC